>VFQQ010001859.1_pt1 | contig 26878 bp, 54 predicted proteins | sample 3512341 | NCBI WGS metagenome assembly VFQQ01 (sample SAMN10412373, study PRJNA504923) | tailings metagenome | isolation source: Relicate 2 Philex TSF1 revegetated site | place: Philippines: Tuba, Benguet | collected 2017-08-29
TTTTGGTGCCGGGGACCCGGGTCCCCGGAGCAGCCGGCACACTCTCTCAATCACCCAATGAATGCCACACATGCCACCATGCAAGGTGAAGGTGGGGAGTTTGATTTTGGTGCCGCTCCCTTTTGAACTCGGCAATCATCTTGACGTCGGTTCGTTGAGCAAAGCGATGTTTCCGCGCTCAGGTTCCACCTTGGCCTGAAGCGGCCCACGGCTGAGAACGCTCGTTGGCAGCCCTGCCTCCCTGCGCTGCGGCACAGAGCGGGCGGCGGCGGCAGGCTGACCTGATGACCCGGGCGGGCGCCGATCGGCGCCGCACATTCACCATCGCCGTCTGCTTTGCTTTCAGAGCACGTTACACCCCTGTGTGCCGCCGCTGAGCTCGCTCGCTTTAAGGGGCGGCCGCTCGGGCGCCTGCGGGGGCGCGGCGGGCGCCGGCATGGCGAGCATGGAGACGGGGGACGGGTACAGGGGCGGCAGAGGGCGCAGCGGCGGCTACCAGAGCCGCGGCGGCGGCGGCGGCGGCGGCGGCGGCCAGTGGGGCGGCGGCGGCGGCGGGCGTGGCGGCGGATACAACTCCGGCGGCCGTAGCGGCGCAGGACGAGGCGGGTACAACGATGGCAGCTATTACACCAGCGGCGGTGGTGGTGGCGGCGGTGGCGGGAGGGGCTACAACCAAAACTTCTCGCAGGGCGGCCGCGGGCGCGGGCGCGGCTACTGGGGCGGCCGAGGTGCGGGCAGCTGGGCTGTGATTGTCGCTTTGCTGAAGCGCTGCTATATTGCAAGCTGGCACATTGACATTGATTGCAATTATCTAGCTGGACGGATCCTTCGTCGGCGGCGCGTCTGCTGCATGGGCCGATGCATAGCTGGTGCCTGCACCTTGCTGCCTGCGCCCTGTTGCCGGCTGTTGCTCTTCAACTTGCCTGCTTGCCCACCATCCAGCAGGCGGGCGCGGCCGGGGGCGGTACAGCGGCCCCGGTGACCGCGCGGCGGCAGCACAGCGGGAGCCGCCGCCGTCCGACCTTGAGTTTGTGGCGGAGCTGAAGGGCCACACACGCAAAGTGCGCGCTGCTGCTGACTGCTAGTCCCTGTGTGTGGCTTGGCTGTGAGGCTATGTGTATAGTGTGTGTAGGCAGCCCTGATGACTTGCTTGCATGACTGCCGACTGTGCAGGCATGCTTTTTTTATGCCTTCTGTGCTGCCTGCCTCAGTAAATTTTTATGGGGCATTTGGCTGCACGTCATGCCCGCTGCTTCAACGCCGCCCGCCGCAGGTGACCAGCGTGCTGATGGACGAGGGCAGCGGCCAGCTGTTCACCGGCAGCTTTGACGGCACTGTGCGCGTGTGGAGCTGCACCACCGGAGAGGTGAGGCGGTGCATGCGGCGGGCTGTGCTGGTGTGCGGCCAGGGAGCGGGTGCGGAGTTGGCTGGTGATTGGTGGGCAGCGCATTACTTGCTTGCCTGCTGCCTGCAACATGTGCATGCCTGCCATGCTTGGTTCTGCCACCCATCCTTGCCGTGATCCCCTACCCCCTGCCCTGCCGCGCAGTGCGTGAGCACGGTGCAGGTTGGCGGCGAGGTGGCCTGCATGCTCGTCTTTGCCGGCTTCCTGTTTGTGGGGCTGAAGACCAAGGCGGGCGCCGGCCTGGTCAAGGCCTGGAACATGGCAACTAATCAGGAGTACTGCATGGAGGGGCACACGGTGAGCGAAAGGCTGGCGGGCAAGGGGCCGAGAAAGCACCGCCGCTGAGGTCTGCAGGCTGGCCTGCATGGGCGGCCGGCAGGTGCAGCACGAGCCTATTGGGAACCGCCGGCTGGTTTGCAGCACAAGCTGTGCGCCCACCTGCAGGCAACAGCGCTGCACTGCTGGCTTGGCATCATCCAGTCCGCATGCCCTTGCTTCCCTTCCTATTGCCGCAGGGCGCGGTGCAGGCGCTGGCGGCGGCCGGCGACATGCTGTTTAGTGCGGGGCAGGACGCGACGCTGCGGGTGTGGAAGCTGGACGGCGCCTCCAACCAGTGGCAGTGCGTGGCAATCCTGCGGCAGGAGCAGGGCGGGCACCGCGCGCCCATCGCTGCGCTGTGGGCCTCCCACCCCTTCCTCTTCTCTGCCGACTACCTGGGCACGCTCAAGGTGCAGCTTGGGCTGCAGCAGGATTGCAGGATTGCTGCGCAAGCAGTTGATGTCAGCGGCAGTGAAGTGGAGAGGGAAGCAGCAGCACATTGGGCGGTCTGCTAGACTTTGTCCTGTGCGCATGCTTTGGGCCATGCGGCACTGCAAGTTGAACGGTGTTGCTCTTCCACACAGCCTGCGCTTCTTCTACTCCAGGTGTGGGACCTGACCACGGGCACGGTGCGGCAGACAATTGAGAAGGCGCACAGCGGCAGCGACATCCCCTGCATCACCGACCTCACGGTGGGCTGACTCGTGGGGCATGGGTGGGCAGCATAGTGTTCAGCTTGCTTAGGGCCAAGCCAGTGCATCTGTGCAGCTTTCCCACCAGCCAGCCGGCGTGTGGCTCTACTGTGCATGGGTGTCTGCCGCGCTGCTCGGCTGGTGGGCACAACATCCCTGGCCATCTAAGCTGCCCACTCTGCCGCAAGTAATGACAGCCCAGCCACCACTCCCGCAGGTGTGGGAGGGGCACATCGTCAGTGCCAGCCTGGACGGCCTCATGAAGATTTGGGAGCCTGCGGACCCCGCCAGTGGCCTGGTCGTCAACCCGCAGCCCGTGTTCAGCTACCCGGAGCAGGTGGGGGCGCAGGGGGATGGCCGTGTGCCTTATGCAACAGTGGACCGCAAGCAGAGCAGAAGTTCCCGACAAGCGTCCTGCACTCTGTGTGCCCGAGTGTGCTGGTGCACGACGTGCGACTCTTCGCCTGCTCACCCAACCCTGCTTGCAGGAACCGGGCCAGCGTAACGACGGCCAGCTGAGCGGCATCTTGTCGCTGTGCGGCGTGGCGGACGCGCAGGTGCGGCTGGCAGGCCGGGGGGCTGCATCTGCAGTCATGCCTGCTTGCAGGCAATCAGGCGCATGGCGCACTCCTGCAGGCCTGGCAGGCGTGGAGTGCCATTTGCCCGGCTGCCACCCTGCAGCCTAACCCGGACCTCCAGCCAACCCAGCTGCCAGCCTTGACTTTCCGTGTGACTGCTGCCCGCCCCAACCCACCCCCTGCTTCCCCAGAACCGCTGCGTGCTCATGGCCTCTTACAACGGCGAGCGCTGCATACGGCTGTGGGAGCTGCCCTCCTTTGAGTCGCGCGGCACGCTGGTGGACGTGAGTGGGGGCGGGGGCCGGCTGGTGATGTGGCATTGAGTTGGCTTCTGTGCCGGCAGTTGCATAGCGAAGCTTGCCCCACGTTCATATCTGCTCGGCCCTGCAAACCTGTCTTCTGGAATGCTGATCCGTGATGGTAACATATCTGCCCGGTCACCCCGTGCAGGTGAACAATGCACGAGCGATGGCGGGCTCCGCGGCAGCGCAGCTCGTGTTCTCGGGCGATGAGCACGGCCGTGTGAAGGTGCGCCCTGCTTTGCTTATTACAATAATGCGCATGCTGTGCATGGTTGGGGATATATTTGGGCGCTGCGCAGTGCAAAGTTGCTTGCACATCTATGGCTCACCTACGCCCTGCATTGCACTCCTGCTGCTACAGGTGTGGAAGTGGAAGGCAATCGGCCCTGGTGGCTTTCCTATTGCATAGCTGGCTAGTGTACAGCGGTGCGGCAGGCAGCAAGCGGCGCTCAGCAGCGCCCCACTCCTGCACAGCAGCCGCACCCTGCCCCTCATTTCATATCCCTCTGCCTGCTCTCTCCAGCTCCCTGTCCTGCTTTGCTTGCCCCTCCTTTGATGCTGCATTCCTCGACGTTGGATCACATTGCGACAGTCATGTTTTGAAGTCTGCGCCTGGGGCGCAATCAATGCAAGCCCGTCCGGGTTCGACAATAGGATTTGGGCAGTCTGGGGTTGGCAGGAGAGGCGGCAAACAGGTAGAAGCGAGAAATTGAGCAACGGCAAGAGCGGACGAAGGAGCAAAGAGAAACAGCAGTGCAGAGGCCGAAATGGGCTGGGTTGCTGGCCGCCTGTGCATGTTGCTGAGACGGCCTGCCACCCAGTTGGGCGGGCAGCAGCAGCCTTACACATCCTCTGGCCGCGCCACCACCTTGACACCCATGCTGCGGCAGGTGCCCATCAGGCTCTTCACCACCGACTCCACGGGCGCCAGTGGTGTGTCCTGCGGGGCAGGACAGGAGCAGGGGAGGAGCACAGAGTGGGCCATGTGAGTCTAGGGATGCAAACAAACAACCATCATGCTTGACATGCAGCGGCTACGCGTGTTGCTGCCACCATTAGGGTCAACACAGCCCTGCCTGCTGCGCTGTATCATGGCTCTGCCGCACGACTCCTGGCGCACCTGCTGCTTGACCAGCGCAATCTCGTACAGGTGCTTCAGGCTGATGGCCGCCACATGCTGGTGCCCCGGCTTCTGGCTGCCGCTCTCAAGGCCCGCAGCCTGCAGGTGCGCACAGGTGTGCGGGAATGAGAGTCAGCCTTGCTGGGCGGCTGCAATCCTGCCTGCTTGCCTGCTGCGGAGCAAACTACTGCTGTCTACAGACCCCCTTGAGCGTGGCAGGCGCACAGCAGCAACCGCAAGCTGACGCACACTTGTGCCCTGCCTGCAAATCCATCCTGACGCCAACCACCCCTGCCGCCCACCTTCTTGATGAAGTAGGAGGCAGGCGGCGTCTTCGTCACGTACTTGAAGGTCTTGTCGGCAAACGCGGTGATGACCACCGGCACCGGCACGCTGTCCTGCATGTGAGCGGGAGCGGCGGCGGCAAGGCGGCACGTGCAGGTCAGCCTTGTAGCTCAAGGCAGCAGGCCAGCCTTTTATATAAATGCGTGCACAACACGTGCGTGCACTTCCTAGATGCGGCATTACGGTGCAGTGAGCAGGGCAAGCCTCAACACGGAGCCTCGGCTGCCGGGTGCAGCAAGCAGCAGGCTGCTTGGTGCCAAGCAGGCAATGCTTCATTATCAGCTGGTGCCCTCAGGCACCCAACCCCGCCGCCTGCGCCGCACCTTGTACTCTGCAGTCTTAGCGTTGAAGTCCTTGCAGAAGTCCATGATTTTGAGGCCGGCCTGACCCAGCGCGGGGCCCACCGGCGGGCTGGGCTTGGCCTGCCCCGCTGGGATGACCAGCCGTATCGTGGCGGTCACCGCCTTGGCCTGCAGCCGGGCAACGGCAGCGGGGTTTGCTGTGCATGGCTTTGACTCGAGGTAAAGATACGTGAGCCCGACCAATCATGCAGGCGCTGCAGAGCAGCAGCCAATCGCCCTGCAGGCGGCAGCAGCGGCGACGGCGGCTGGCGGCAACCAGCTTGCCAGACGCCCTGGTCAGCCCTGCGCACCTTACTAGCCATCCTGAGGCTGCTGCGCTGCTATGCCGCTGCTCCCTGGCCTGTCAGGCTGCGGGAAACGGGAGACTGCCGCGCTCGCAGCCCCAACCCGTAACTGAGTGCCGCCTGGACGACACTGCGTGCTGGAATAACCTGCCAAGGCTTCGCAGACTGAATGCCAATGCCTCTGGGCGCCGCAGTGGGCAGGCAGCTGCCGACTGGCGCGCAAGCGATGCTAGGAGCACGTGGTTGGTCGGCAATTCCTTTGGCCAGCCGATGGCAGCGTTTAGAAGCGTCCTGCACAGGCATCCCACGACGACATGCCCCATGCAGCCGACGAGCAGCCCCATCGGCAGCCCCCAGCGCTTGATCGTGCTAGCACATCAACCTCGTTGGTCGACAGGGAGCAGATGGAGCCCTGAGCGCACCCCGGCCAATGCTTTCCGCCAGCCTGGGCCTCCGGCTGGCCCCGGGGCCGCTCAAGCCCCGTGCCAGGCTTTGTAGGAAGCCACATGTCAGGTGCGGGGCGGCCTTGTGGTGCCGGGCCACCGCTGCTCACCGGGCCGCCGCGAGCGGCCTTCCCAGCCGCCCAGCGGCAACACAAAACCCATCACAACACCATGCATGGCACGTTGGGCGGCCCGGCAGCGGGCGCCCTGAAGACATGCATACTGCTGCCGCCACGGCCATGCGCCGCCGCCGCCGCCGCTGCCACCCAACGTTCGCAGGCTTCAGCAGCCAGCAACCTCCTGTCGCTGCCACTCGCTATGCAGGAGCGGCGTCTCCCGCACCGCGCTGCGGTGCCGGGCGCTGTCCGAGGGGCGGCCGCACGGCAGCGCCGATGAGGCCGCGCTGCAGACGCTGATGATGAAGCTCCGGGAGGACGATGTTGAATACTTTGAGCTCAAGGCGAGGAGGCTGGCTTATTGCTTGCATGTGCTGCTACTACAGCTAGGTTGGCATGTGCATCAGCTGCCGCTGACACCAGGAAGCAAGCTGCTGTGCCGCGATGGCTGCAGCCTGCTGGGGTCTGCTGCCCTTCTCATGCTGCTGCAAACTGAATTCTGGTTTCGCTCCAGTCATATGCACAGCGCTCATGGTGCTGCTGCTGAATGCTCTTGCTCTCTGTACGCAGTCCAAGTGCCGGGAGTGGGGCCTGGGCGGCAAGGACAACAAGGACAACCTGCGGGCCAAGCTGCTGCGCAAAGTGCGGCAGGAGCTGGGGCTGCCCGTCTTTGGGCCAGACAATGTGCCGCCCGGCAGCGTGCGCCAGCCGCAGGTGCGGGCAGGAGCCGGTCTGGAGCAGTGTGCGGCATTGTTGGGTTGTGCTGTTGGTCGTTTTGGAGATTGCATGCATGGAGATCGTGTAGTCAGAACAGCTGCAGCTGCATGCCGCCGGAGACTCATGCCGCACCGTGTGTGCCCGCCTTGCTGCTGCAGGACATGACGCCTGAGGAGCTGCGCCACCTGTTTGACTCGCGGTGCGCGCACTCTGCTTGCTGGCTGGCTGGCATGGGCTGCCTGATGTGCGCACGCTGTGTTCACGGTTGCAGGGTATGATGCTCACCAGCTGCAGCGCTCGACCTGACGCATGTGCTGCCACTTGTCTCCCCCCTCTGCAGCGGCTGCATGATGCCTGGGGAGGCGTGGCAGACGCTGTCCATGGCCAACGCGCTGCTGGTGGCAGACGGGCTGATGACGCCCGAGGAGGTGCGATGCCCGGCGGTGCCTGCTGAGCAGCTGCTGGCCTTGCATGGGCAGTGCAAGGGCAGCGAACTCATTGCACGAGAGGATGCAAAAAAACGGCGCGTTCGCTGCCTGTGCTGCTGCTACCCATTGCCGTGACTCTGGCTGGCCAGCCCAGCCCTGAACAGCAGGATCATTCTCTCCCTCCCACCCACCCCTCCACTGCCCCGCCAGGTCATCGTTCCCGACGAGCCCGAGGACGACTACAGCCGCATGACGGTGGTGGAGCTGCGCGCCAAGTGCGTGTCGCGCAAGCTGTCGCAAGTGGGCCTCAAGCAGCAGCTCATCCAGGTGCGGGGCGCATGGAGCTGGGGTGGCAGTGGGGGCAGTGGGGTGGTGCAGATGGTTGTGATGGTTTGGTTGGAAGCCCATGTGCCTTGCTGGCCAGCTTTATAGCTTGCTGGGCTTGCAGTTCACTGTACCAATGTTTGTGCTTCTGTTCTGTTCCACCCGTGCAGCGGCTGCGTGATTACGACGCCAAGCTGGTGGCTGAGGCAGAGGAGCACGCGCACTTTGAGGTGCGCCAGTGGGCAGACAGTGGGCTGCCTGCTGCTCTTGCTGTCGGACTGGGTGCCCAGGGATGACTCTGGATTGCTGTAATGAACATGGTTCTTGCCCTCCGCCTGCTCATGCCGCCTGCTGCCACGCCCATCCCTCATTTCCAGGCTGCTGCCGCCGAGGCGGGCGCCGTGGAGGGCGTGGCCCCCTCGGCCACCAACAACGCAGCGCTGCACGCGCTGCAGGAGCTGTTTGCCAACATGAAGAACATGGAGGTGGGCAGCGGGGGCTGCTTTGATCTGCATGGCCCTGCTGCCCCGATGTGCTGGCGCTGTGACATGCAACATCGTTGTGAGCTGGCACATGGTGTGCATGCATACGCAGCATGTGGCTGGCTCTCACCTGCACCAGCCTCGCCACACCTCCTGCCCTGCCTGCCCCAGGTGGCTGCGCTGCGCGAGCAGCTGGCGCAGCGGCACGTCAACACGCAGGGCACGCGCCAGATCCTCCACGCCAAGCTCACGGAGGAGCTGAAGAAGGTGGGCAGGGGCGCAGGCAGAGTTAACTTTGCCGCGGCAGGGGCCAACTGGGTCGTGAGGCCCAACGGTGACGGCACCATGGTGTGCAGGTGCAAGTGTGCATGCCAGGCCTGGCAAGGCATGCCGAATTTGCTCTGTCCTTGCACAGATACCATTATCCTGGCGTAGCCGTTGCATCAACCAATGCTGTCCCTGCCTCCGCTGCACCCGCCTGCAGGACGTGGCGCGTGCGCTGGGCGGCGAGCGGCGCCTGGCGCAGTGGGCTGCCTCTGCGGTGGCGCGCATGGAGGATGCCGAGGTGCTGCATGAGCTGGAGGTCCGCCAGGTGGCTCAGTTTGGCTCCCCGGAGGAGGCGCGCCAGGTGCTGCAGGCTCAGATGCAGAAGGACTGGGTGGAGGAGGCGCTGCACGTGCAGGCGGTGCAGCAGCAGCAGGCGGCCAAGCAGCAGGCGACGGCGGCGGCGGGCGCCGATGGCGTCGAGGCCGATGGCGGCGCTTGGGGTGCCGGCTGGGCCGATAACGGCACAGAGGCGGCGGCAGAGGGCGCCTGGGCGGGCGAGGCGTATGCCCCTGAGGCATCCGCCGGCATGGAAGAGCAGCAGGCCTACTCTGGCCGTGACGGCGACCCCACACTCTCTGTGGCGCTGCTGTGCGGTGGCCACACACAGCTGCAGCGCGAGGCCTCGCTAGCTGCTGCCCGCGTGGCGGCGCACTGCCTGCAGTCGGACCGCAGCTACGGCCTGCTGCCGGCGGCGCGGCTGGCGGCCGGGGCGGGCGCGCCGCGGCAGGGCGTGGCGCTGCAGGCGATGTATGCACTGGACGGCCGCCACTTCCCACTCACCTGGGAAGCGCTGTACAGCGGATCAGCTGCTGAGCTGGACGCACGCCTGGCGCTGCAGCCCGAGGCAGCGGTGGATGCAGCTGCAGCCCTGGCGACTGCCGATGCCGTGCTGCCGCTGGGCCTGGGTCCCTCCTGCCCGCAGCTGCTGGCGGCTGCCGGCGGCAAGGCGGCAGGCAGCTGCGACGGCGAGGCGGCGGCGCTGGCGGCAGACCGCCTGGCCTTTGCCGGCAAGGCGGGCGAGCTGGGCTTTGCGGCTGTGCCTGCCCGCCGCCTGCGGCTAGCCGACTTCATGGACGCAGCAGGTGCCACGCAGCTGGCCGACATGGCCGTCTACAAGCAGCTGGAGCAGTTTCTGGATGAGCAGCAGCTGCCGCTGGACGCCGCGCCACGCCTGGCTGTGCGCGCAGAGGTGCGTGGAAGAGAAGCGGTGCGGTGGTGGTTAGGGTCTTGCAGCGTGCTTGGGCATGTGATGCTTGCTGCTATGCATTCCAATCGCCTGGGGAGCAGTGTAGCACTATTGCTCAGCTGGGCACGTGTGCTGCTGCTGAACACTGCACTGATCACGCACCTCTCAACTCGTGCACAGGTGGCCGGCAGCGTGCTGGGCGGTGCGCTGGTCAGCGGGCCGCGCAACGCCCTGCTGGTCGCGCTGGAGCTCATGCAGGTGCGCTGGGCTGGTTGCCTGGGGCTGGCTTGCTGCGGTCCCGGAGCCTCCGCCGAAAACATTCTTGGCAGCAGAGCTACTGCTCATAGGTCCTGCGATTTGCCTGCCCCAGCCGCTGCCCTTCTCAACCCTGCATGCTCCCCTGCTTGCTGCTGCGCAGGAGTTCTCCGTGGACGAGGTGCTGGTGGAGGTGGTGGTGCCGGGCGCCCGCCACTTCACCTGCAGCGTGCTGGCCACCGAGCAGGTCCGGCTGAGCGGGAGAGGGGAGTGCAAGAGGCAGGGCATGGTGGGCTGCTGCTGAGTCGCTGATGTGGTACAGTGTCCATGGATGCTGCTCCTCTTGTCTGCAAGTGCGCCTGCTGCACTGCAGACAGCCTCCCAAGCCGCGCTGCCCTGCATGGTCCTGCTTGCTCCAAACCAATCCCTCACCTGCCATCCTCCACCCTGTCACACCCCTCTGTGCAGGGCGCGGTGGCGCTGCCCCCCACCGAGCTGGACACATGGGATGTGGAGGACGACATTGTGCTGTCGGAGCTGGCGCTGGAGCGGCACCTGGCCATGTGCGAGGTGCGAAAACAGACTGGGATCGCTTAACATCAGAGCAGGGAGCAGCTGAAGTACTAGTGCCTGCGTGGGGTGCAAGATCTCAGGTGTAAGGGCAGAGCTGCTACCGGCACGCATGTGCGGCCGCCTTGCCGCCTGCACCAACCAACTTGCAACCCCAGCTCACCGTTATCCTGACACCGATTCTGCCATTGCTCTTGAACTTACAGGGCCTGGACCCCGAGGGCGTGGAGGCGCTGCTGAGCGTGATCCAGCAGGAGCATGCGGCACACCCCGGGTACCTGGGCGGCAGGGGCCGCCCCTCGCAGCAGCTGCGCCAGTCCACGCCGCCGGCGGGCATGTCTGCCGAGGCCACCGAAGGCGTGCGGCAGGCCAGCCTGGCGCTGTTCCAGCAGCTGGGCCTGCGCGACTATGCGCAGTTCAGCGGCTGGGTGCTGCCGCCGCGGCCGGAGCAGGATGCGCTGGCGGCGCGGCTTGCCGCTGAGCAGGCGCAGGAGCAGGCGGCGCAGGAGCAGCAGCAGCGGCCACGCGGCAAGAGCTTTGCTGAGCTGGCGGCGATGGATGCGGAGCTGCGGTCTGAGCTGGAGGCGGCAGCCAGCACCATCAGTGCTGCCGACCGTGCTGCGGCGGTGGACACCACAGCGGGCGCGTCGGGCAGCGAGGGCGAGGCAGCCGGCAGCGAGGGAGAGGTTGAGCCTAGCCAGCTGCTGGCCGGTGAGCTGCAGCTGGCAGAGGCGGAGGCAGAGGCGGAGTCGGCGGCCCTGGCTGAGCTGGAGCGCGACTATGGGCAGTACAACGGTATCGCCATTGATGGCTCGACCCGCCTGACCAGCGAGCAGGCGATAGAGGCCATGGCGCCCTACCAGCGGTAAGCGCAGGGGAGGGCGGGGCCTCAGGCTGGCTGGTAAATGTGGAGCGTTGCAAGTGTTGCGGATGGAACGTTGGGTGGGAGTAAAGTGCTGCACATTCATGCCCCAACTTGTCTTCTCAAAGCGCATTCTTTCACTCTGTTTCACTGCAGGCCTATCCCTCTGTCGGCCCCCAAGCCGCCGGTTGTGGAGGCGCTGCAGGACTTGTCGGCCGCCGACCCGCGCCAGCTGTGCCGGCTGCCCAGCAGCGGCGAGACGGTCGCCTTTGCGCAGCTCAGGTGCGAGGCCTGGGAGCCTGGCTTGGGCTGCCGGCTGCCGCATGGGCGTGCTGGGCTGCTGTGTGTGCGTCTGTCAACCTGCTTTCAGCATATGCACATCCAGAGCGCTGGCTGCCTACTCCCTCTGCATGCCTGCTGCTTTGGCATCCACCCGATGTGCCCTGCCCTCCACCCTGTCACCGCAGTGTCGTCCCCGACCTGGGAAGCCCCACGAGCGTGCTGTGCCAGCAGGCCGCATCCGTGGGCCTTAGCCAGGAGGCGCTGCTCCGCATGCTGGTCTCAGCGGCAGCAGTGCGCGGCGGCGCCCCTGCGCTGCCACTGCTGCCCGAGGCAGCCGCTGCAGCGGATGAGCGTGCAGCAATAGCAGAGGCGGCAGCAGCAGAGGCGGCGGCAGAAGCAGCAGCAGCAGCAGCAGCGGAGCAGGAGGAGGGCGAGGAGGGGGCGGTCGCCAGCAGCAGCGAGTGGGCCGGCGACGGCAGTGTGTGGGGCGCGTTTGCGGCCATGGGTGATGGCGAGTGGGACGAGCAGGGCATCAAGGAGCTGCTTGACCAGCCCCTGGACATTGCCAGCTGGGGCCCGGCCGAGGAGGAGGGCGAGGCGGGCGAGGAGGCGACGGCAGAGGGCGGCGCGGAAGCAGCCGAGGCAGCAGGCGAGCTGGACAACCCATTCCAGTATGTGGACGCCACCGCCGACCCGCTGCTGGACCCTGCCCTCGCGGCGCAGCAGCAGGCGGCGTGGGAGGAGCAGCAGGCGGCTGAGGGGCTGGGGCTGCCCTACGGCTACGATGAGATCCGGGAGGACGAGGTGCTGGTGGAGGCGGTGAGTCGGTTGGTTGTAGGAAGGGGTTACCGGGTCGGTTGGTTGTAAGGAAGGGGTTACCGGGTGGTTTTGTAGCTTGGCTGGGAGTTGGTTTGGGTGTTTCAGCATGGCTGTGCGTGAGCAGGCATGTACAGTTGAAGTCCGGGTGCATGCACATGCCGTGGCCATGCCATCAACCATCAAAGGCACCTCCATCAGCATTCAATCACACCTGCCTTCTGCCTTCTTGCCCCGCCCTCTCTCTTCTCCTGCAGGCGTCCCACGTGCACGTGGAGGACCCCGCCGACCTGCAGGACGGCGGCCTGGGCGGCAGCAACCTGGAGCACATGCACCCCACCAAGCAGCGCGTCTGGGTGCTGCTGGGCGGCGACGGCCCGCAGCGCTCGCAGTCGCTGCAGGCGGGCCTGCACGCCTACCTCAGGTGTGGGGGCGGGTGGGGTGGGGTGTTGAGGCGTGAGGGTGGTGCAGGGAAGGGTGTGCTGCCGCGCCAGTCGGATCATGTTGCACATTCTGCGCGTGCTGTGTGCTCCTTAGAGCGTACTGCTCCTGGCGAGTGTGACATGCTCACCACATCCTCTTGCCCCGCCCTCCCGTTTTGCTGCAGCCTGCGGCAGCACCCGGAGCTGCTGGTGGAGGGCTACCTGCTGGAGCCCAACGCAGCAGGCACCGAGTGCGTACACCCTGCTGCTGCCGCCGCCGCTGCTGCTGCTGCTGCCACCTGCGAATGTGGTGGCGGGTTTGCCCTGTTCTGCTCTCTGCAAGCTTGCCTTGCGCATGCCAGCTGTGCCTGCTCATGAACCTTCACAGATCCTCTCACCTGCTCACCCTCAACTTCTGCCCCGCCCTCTGGCTGCAGGGAGGTGGAGCGGCGGCGGCGCTGCCTTGACCGGCGGCTGGAGCTGCGCAAGATGGGCTTCGAAGAGGACTGGATTGAGCAGGTGAGGTCCTGCTGAGCCTGCTGGTTGAGGGGTGGCAGTGCATGGGGTGTGCTGCTGGCCTCCATTGCGGCTCGACGGCTGCCAATGGTTTTAAACTGTGACACGGTTGCACAACAAAGTGGCAAAGCAGGGCGGCAAGGGCAACAGACCTCGTCACTTGCAAAGCAATGCCGAATTTGGCAGCCCCACGTGCACCTTTCGCCTGAACCCCACCCCTCGTTCACCTCCACGCGCAGGAGCAAACGCCCTACTGCCTGGCGCGCATCCGCAACCCGGCAGCCATGCCCAGCGACAGCGATGCGGAGCAGCAGTGCGTGTGGCGCCTGTCCGACACCGGTCTGCTGCGGGCAGAGGTGGAGGATCTGGAGTCTGCCTGCGAAGCCGCCCTGCAGATTGCCAACGCCAACCTGCCCACCCTGGAAGACATGGGCGGCGACATTGCTGGCATGCAGCTCAGGTGGGCGGGTGCTTTGGCAGGGTAGACCTGCAGAGCCATTCAGTTTGCATGCTGCTCCACTAATGTTGCCCGTCTATGCTGGTCATTCTACAACTGCCACCTCTTGCTTCTGCAAGCCCTGCCCAGCAGCTTCTCACTGCTTCCTCATTGCACCTCTCCCCTGGCCCTTTTTTCTGCAGCATGGCGCGTCAGGAGCTGGAGCTGGCGGGCGTGCCACTGGACGGCTCCGCCTGGGGCGGCGCTCCTGCGCACCGGCTGCTGCCTGCGCAGTGAGTGGAGCGGGGCTTGGGCTGTGTTGTGTTAACTGCAGCAGCAGGGAGCGGGGCAACCAACAGCACTCGTGCACTTGAGGAGTCGGCTTCTCAATCCACCACCTGCAAGCGAGCTAGACCGTAAACAAGCCACCGGGTCCTTCCCCCTGCCCCTCCCGCAGGTACATGATGCTGCGGCGGTTTGCAGAGCAGGCTCAGGACTGCGGCGCCGTGGTGTTTGTGGCTCTGGGCGGCCAGCAGCTGGCGCACGGGCCCGTGCAGGTGCGCCCTGCGCCTGCTGGCCACCAGGGTGGCAGGCGCTGCTATGCAAGGCCTTGCTTTTGCAGCATGGCTGCCTTTGTCGGCAGTCTGAATTCGCTTTGCCATTCACATGCACCAGCGGTAGCTTACCTGCCCCGCCGTTGCTTCTCTCCTTCTCGTGCAGCGGCTGTTTGAGGAGCTGGGCGTGCCCTTCACCGGCTGCTTCAGCATGCAGTCGGAGCTGTGCGCCGACAAGGCCACGCTGCGGGAGCAGGTGCGGGCGGGTGTCTGCTGGTGATCCGGCGAGCGTTTGGAGGCTGCAGCAGCAGCATGGGTCTGAGGGTGTAATCCCTCCCTGCCATAACCTCGCGCCACCCATCCTCACCCGTCTGCTCCATCCCCCCCCCCCCCCCCCCCCCCCCCCCCCCCCCCCCCCTTCCCCAACAGCTGCTGGACCTGGACTCCAGCGGCATCTCCGTGGCGCCGCAGCAGAAGATCAGCCTGCCGGAGCTGGTGGCGCAGGTGGGTTGGGTTAAGGGCTGCTGGGGAGGGCTGCTGGAAAGGGCTGCTGGGCAGTGTACCAAACACCTATTGCCTCTCAGCTGTGGGGATTGTCTCTCGGCCCTCTTAGCCAGCAAACCTTTCTCACCAACCCGCGCTTCAACCCCTCTACCCTGCAGTGCGGCGACGAGCAGTCTGCTGCCCGCCTGTTTGACCAGCTGCTGACCTCGCTGGCGGGCGGCGCAGCGGCGCTGTGCATCAAGCCGGCCACCGCGCTGGGAGATCCCGCGCTGGGCGCCATGCGGGCGGCCAGCGGCCGCGACCTCATGATCTACGTCAAGGTGTGCAGAGGGGAGGCTGCAGGATGCATGCGCTCCTGGGAAGTTGGGCAGCTGGAAAGCTTGCAACTTCCGACGCATAGCACCGGCAGTTTGCATTGCCTGCTCGCACTGTGGCCGCTGCTGCATGGAGTGTCCTGCTCTTGCCTCCCGACCAACCACCCTACTCCCGCCCCTCCTTTCCACCCATCCGCAGGCGGTGCAGGAGTGGGCAGAGGCCATCCCCGGCGCCCTGCTGGACTCGGACAGCGCCGATGTGCCCATGCCGCTGCCGCCGCCCACCGCCTTTGTGGTGGAGCCCTTTGTCACCACCGAGCCGGTGCAGGTGCGCTTTTTTTTGACATCATTGCTCCAGGAATCATCATGTCAGTCAGAATAGATGCCGCTATTGTTTTGTGCGCAGTTAACACGCATGGCCTGCCTGCTGGGCATGCTGCCCTGCCATCAATATAATTGCAACCCCCATACCCCCCTTCCCTGCCCTTCCTCCCTATGCACAGTTGGTGCGCGGCGCCGACGGCTCGCTGGTGCCGCCGCCGCCGGGCGCCCAGACGTACCCCGACGCGGCTGTGCCCGGCAGCCTGGAGTCGTCGCTGCACTGGCTGTGGGGCGGCAACCAGTGGATGCGGGTCGACGCCGTGGTGCTTGGAGAGACTGGGCGCATGCGGTGCCTGGGTCCCACTGTGCGGGTGCAGCAGATGCAGGAGGAGCCGCTGGCTGCGGCACCCGGCAGCGCGGCCGCCGCACTGCAGCGTGCGCAGCAGCTGGCCCTGGAGGCAGCAGCAGCAGAGGCGGAGGACGAGGAGGAGGCTGGGGCGCTGCGTGCCGCGGCGGCCGATGTAGCAGCAGCGGCGGCAGCAGCAGACGCCGCCGCTGCACCGCTGCGGCGGCAGGTCGGCTCGTTTGACCTCACGCCGCCGCCCGCGTGCTTGGCGCTGCCCGAGGCGGTTCGCTCGGCGCGCGTGCGCATGGAGATTGTGGCCGACCGGCTGGCTCTGCGCGGCGTGGCTGAGATCAGCGCATACATGCACTACGAGACGGGAGAGCTGGTGGTGGTGGATGTGTGCACCCTGCCCGACCTCTCGCCAGCCGGCCTCGTGTTCAAGCAGGTGGGCGGTGGGTGGGGTGTACTGGGGCTGTTGGGTACTTGGGCATGAACTTTGGGGCTGCATGCGTGGCTCGCCGCTGTGTGCTGCTGGCTGCTTGTTGTGATCGCAACCAGCACCAAGCTCCCCGCCCTGAGCACCCCCCTGCCACCTCCATGCAGGCCGCCGCCGACGGCGAGGCGCCGCTGCCGCCTGCGGGCGTGTTTTACGAGCTGATCCGCGTGGCCGCCTCCACGCCCATGGCCGACGGCGGCGACGCGCTGGGGGCGCTGGGCTTCCCCGAGCTCACAGAGGTGCGGCACGCACGCTGCTGGGGTGGCGGCAGTGCGGAGCCAACGTGCTGGCCAACACATTTGCAACGTTGGGCGGGTTTGACCCTGCTGAGCTTGCACGTTGAGCCCCATTGGCACTGCGCATTCAATGCCGCGGGATGTGCGGCAACCGCAACCTCACTGCCTCGCCTCCACCCCACCCCCACCCACCTTCCTTCTCTGTGCAGGAGGCTGCCGAGTACGACTATCCTCGGGATAGCGAGTACGTGCCGTATGACGAGCAGTCGTGGGGCCCGTATGAGCAGGAGCCGCAGCAGTGGAGCAGCAGCACGTGAGCGGCGGCCATGGCCCACTAGCTGTTTGCAAGCTTGCTCCGTCTGAACCCAGCAGCGGGGTGGCAGCATCCCCAAGCTGCCCTCCAGTTTGTTCCCCTACCCAGTTTTGCGCTCCCCCCTGTCATTCCTTCTCTGCTCTTCATCGCTTCCTGTCCCACCCTGCTCTTATCTGCCTACCTACCTTTGCACACCACCGGTTTTGGAACAGAGCACACTTGTAAGCTGACTTTACAGATTCATGTCCGCTAATGGAGCTCTGTGCATGCAGGGGCCACACAAGTGAGGCTGGCCTACCGAACGAAAAGGATGTACAAGTGCAATGACGACAGCAGATGGGACTGGCCTGCGGAACTAGCTGTGCCTGTCGTTGAGCTTGGAGCGCAGGGGCAGCGGTATTGTGCAGAAGAAAGATTGACTTCGTAAAGTTTGAGTTAGAAGCAATGCATGCATGGCACGCGACTGATCAGCAGCGTGCTGCGGTGACATTATACATCAAGCATGTGCTGGTGCCATCAAACCGTGTGTTCATGCATTGGCGCTGCCAGCGCTGCCGCCGCTCTGCTGCAGCAGGCGGCAGGCGGCGCGGTGCCCACCCGTTTGCCAGTCATGGGCCTGGTCATCGGCGCAGCAATAGCGCACGGTGCGGCAGCCGGCGCACAGCTTGCTGCGCAGCTGTGGGTCGGCTGCCAAGTGGGGGCAGGCCAGGCTGGCACAGGGGCGCAGCGCCTTGGCCCGTTCGATGCGCAGCGCAAGGGTGGCCCGCTGCTCCGGCCCCAGCTCCGCCTGCCGCTGCTCTTCAGCGCGTAAGGCAGCCAGAACGGACAGCTGACGAGGGTCGGGCTCACCCATTACAAACTGCAGGGGTAGTAGGTAAGGAGGATGCAACTGTTTTTGCACATGTGCAATGGCACTTCTTCACTACACGGCAGCAATTACATAACGACTGTTCATTGCAAGTGGCCTGTCCCAAGCAGGTCACAATCCAGTTGCATGTCCTATCACCATCCCACCTGCTGCCAGCGCTCCACAGCAAGCTCTGCCACCGCCACGGCACCGGCAGCGGCAGCAACCGGTAGGCAGCTGCTGGGACACTGCCATCCATACATCAGCATATCTGCTGCGCTGATTTGGTCTGGGCAGGCGCGCAAGCCCACATGCAGTGCCGCAAGGTGTGCAAGCTCAATTGCATCCATCTTGCTGCTAGTGGCTGCTGCCGGCTCCCTGCAGCAGGAACGAGGGTATGTGGGGCAGGCAGGCTATCTGTCTTGCCAGCAGGTGTGGCACTGTGAGCTTGGAGCATGCTGCCGGAGGTCCCCCTCCTGGAATGAATGAATACTGCTGCCACTGCTCAGAGCTGTCATGCACGGTGCGGGGGTGAAGAGCCAACCTGCAGGGCATGAGTCACTCACCCGGACCGCCAGCACGCCTCCCATAGCAGCCTTGCGGCCGAAAGCAGCGCTTTCAAGGCCCTTACCGGCCCTGGATCCGCGCCAATCCAATGGTCGCGCACTGGCGCCAACAGATGCAGCAGGCTGGCACAGGCGGCGTGCGCCCTTGCCACGGCATCCAGTCGGTGGCTGGCATCAGCTGCTGCCGCCGCAGCTGAACTGCTAGCTGCATTTGGCAGGGCTGCCTGCCCCGGCTGCCCTGGGCATCCCTCTTGGACAGGTGCGGTCTGCTCAGCAGTCAGCTCCCACAGCTTGACAGCCAGCGATGCACAGTATTCCTCCGCTGCCTCTGCTGCGCCTGTTATGTTTTTATGGATGCCCAAAAGGGCTGCCAAACCCTCCTCTCGCTGGTGCTCCCTCCACGTGCACAAGTGATCCTCCATGCCCTTCAGCAGCGCCCGCTGCTGCAGTGCCGCCAACAAGGCAGCGGTGGTGCTGTCGAAGGCACGCAGGCTGAGCGGCGCATCGTGCTGCGCTGCCGCGTGCAGCGCTTGCATCAGGGCTTGACAGGCTTCCGCTGCTTGTGTCCACGCCCATTGGTCCGTTGAGGCCAACTGCGGCAGCACCCCTGCAGCCACTTGCAAGGCAATTGCTGCAGCAGGCAGCCCGTCTGCCACAATGCGGCACACCACTGCCGCCCGCTCGTTGCTGCTGGCAGGGGCCTGTAAAGCAGCGGCCACCAGCGCTGCTAACAGGCGCACGCGTGCTAGGGGTTGCACGGCTGCCTCCCAAGAGAAAGCTGTGCCTCGGCAGCCTGAGACTGTCCTCCCCCGCCTGCCTGTTGGCTGTCCACTGCAGCCCGCCGCTGTTGCCGCCGCTGCTGCCGCTTCTGCGCTTCTGTCTCCAGCTGCAGCTGCTGGCTGGCCCCTTGCAGGGAGCGCAGGCCAGCGGGTGTGCTCATATGGGCTGCAACAGCATCGGGCGTCAAATCAACCAGGGCAGTTATGCAGATGGGCACACTAGACGCGTGCAGCGTGTTCTGCTGAGCAGCTGTGGCAGGAGTCAACAGTGCTGGTAGCAGCACCTGCAGCAGCCGCTGCTGCAGGTGTCTATCCGCCCGCACAGCATGCTCAGCATGCAGTGCAGTGCGGTTGCCTGGGGCAAAGTCAGCAGGCGTGCCAAGCCGTCTGCTGTGGGTAGATCCGGAGCCTGGTTGCTGCTGCTGCTGCTGCTGCTGTTGGCAAGCACGGATAAAACTGCTGTCACCCAGCTGAGGCCAGAGCTGTCATTCAAAGCATGCAATGCCAATTCTATGCAGGCCGCTGGCTGGTGGAAGTCAAACTTATCCAGCCCGCAGCAGCAGCGTGTGATTGTTACTGCACGCAGCAACTGCTCAAGCACCGACTGGTGCAGCGTCTCATGCAGGCAGCTGCTCCGCCTCCTCCCCTGACTGCTGCGGCGCGCTCAGCACAGCCGCGCTTGCAGCCAGCATGGCACCAGTGCCGCCTGCCAGGCTGCTGACGGCCGGCCAGGACAGAATCCCTGGCTGCCCGGACAGCATGAGGAACAGAGGTTGCAGCAGAAAGAGCGCGCCGTGCGCCTGCCGCAGTAGTGTCTCACGCTTGCTGCCGGACAGCTGGGCCGCCACCCTCAGCATGTCAATGGACAGAGCCTCGAGCTGAGGACCAAGCTCTATTGAATCCCTGGAGGGAAGGAAGCCAGGGATAAGCACGCACGGGTTGGGAAAAGGCATGGGCACGCCAGCTCAGCACAGCACCACACGCATGGTGTCTGTAGCTATCGTGTGTGCTGGCATGCACTGCAGTGGGAATGGCACGGCCTGCTCAGCCATTAGCTGCTGAACTTTGAAGACTCACTGCAGCAGCAGCAGGACGTCTTCATCCGGTGTGCGTTCGCCGCTGCTCGCTTGGGCAATACATGTGGCCGCCAAACCATCCACGGCTGCGCTGATCGCCTGCGACTCACGCCAGGTGGTGGCAGGTGTTCGCAGCAGCTGCCGCAGCACGCGGACTGGCGGCAGCAGGGTGGTAGGCATGGTGGTGGCAACGGCAACGGCGACGGCTGCCCCGGCGATGCTTCCTGTTACGGCTGCTGAGGCTGGCGCCGGCGTCTGGCCGCTGCGATCACTGCGAGTGGCTTGAGCCGGCCTGCTGCGGTTCAGAATGCGCAGGTGGGCGAGTCAAGACGGGGTGGCACGCCACGCCGCAGAACTCTGGCTTCTGGGTGCTTAACGGGTGACAATGGGCCGTGGGTGTGATGAGGGGCGCGACAGGCGAGGGTGCAGGCTTGCTCGCCCGCCATGTGGAGCCCCCATGACCCCATGTGCGACTGGCGGCGCCCCGCCTGGATGCCCCGCCGAGGGTCATGGTCATCAAGCTGGAGCAGATTGCACGATAGGCGTCAGGGACTTCCAAGCAATGCATGCCTAAATATCTGCCGCTCAGCAGCTCAGCAGCTTCAGCAGCCTTAGGCAGCCAGGCTGCGGCGCTTCCCACCCGCTTGCATGGCTACCTCTCATGTGCACACCATTGGGTTTGCAGAGCGCACTTGTGACTTTACAGGTTGCTGCTGTGTACTGCCAGATGCTACATGTACATATATGGGGGTGTGCAATGGCCAAGCATGGAACCACAACCGCAATGTGCATTTGCTGTGAGCTGGGCTGGCTCCCACCCCAGTTGGGCGCTCGCTACCACCGCCGCAAGTCGCCGCTGAGCTTGCTCAGTGCGCCGCCATCTGTGCAGTCTGGGGGCCCTCCTCCTCCTCGGCATACAGCTCCTCGCCGTCCAGCAGCAGCGAGTGCCAGGACTCCGCAGGGATGAGCACCTGCGGCTCAACCAATGATGGGATGAGGGACAACCACACAGCCACTGGGTGCAAGCACCGGTGGTGCTTGTGGCAGGTGCGGTTGGCAGCGGGCCAGGCTGCTGTGCTGCGCAGGCTTGAATGTAGTGCACAGGCAGGGCTGCAGTTGCAAGTCTCAACTCCTAGTTCACCAGCGCCCAGCACCTCCTCACTTCGTTCCAGCGCTCAGTGGACTTTGTTGGGGGATCGTACCTGCGCATCGACAGTGAGCACTGGTGGTGAAAGTGGTGCATGCCAGCTGGCCGGAAGCTGCAGACCCCGAGGCATGCCTGTGCGGCTGCAAAGTGGCAGGCCCGGCACCAGAGGCAGCAACCCAGCAGCATATTCTCCTCGCCCAGCCTCACTCGAAGAGGATGGCGGTGCCCCACTTGAACTTCTCCTGGTGCCAGATCAGCGTATGCGCCAGCTTGGCAGATTCGTACACAAACCTGGGAGCAGGGAAGCAGAAGTAGGCAGTGCAGCAGGTTGTGCGGCCGGCCTGCCCTTGGACCACGCTCCCGTGCCATACTCCAGCAGCACATTGCCCAAATGGCCAAACATCAACCATGCAGGCCAAGGTCTGCTACATGCGCCCCTTGCCTCGCCAGCAGCCCATTCCTCACCTGGGGGGCGTTGCAAAGCCGGAGAAGCCGGCCACATAGGCCTCCCAGGCGCGGGTGCGGAAGAGGCGCACGCGCGAGTCCTTGCGGGGGCGGGGCGGGCGGCGGTCCAGGTCGGTGCTGGCGGGGGACACGGCCTGGTACCTGTACACGGTGCGATAGACAGGTGGGAAATTGGACTTGAGGCTGAAAGCAGCTCCAATATGTCCACGAGGGTGGCTGCTCCATGGCACAGAGCAGGGCACGGCACCACATGCTATATAGCTTGGTTGCAAACCACCAGGGCAGCACATCTCGCGCTGCACTGGCCTCAGCCCCCAGCAACTCCAGCCACAGCCCTCCCTATTCTCCACTCGCTTGTCGGGCAGGTAGTAGGCGATGCACACAACCTTGTGCAGCGAGTCCAGCGCTGGGCCCGCAGCCTTGGCCAGCAGCGCCTCAAACTCCTCGGGGCTGTCTCCCGCGCCATCCGCCAGCAGGGCCGAGGTGGCGGCAGCGGCCGTGGCGTTCCAGGCGGCCCAGTTGTGCAGGCCCATGTGGACGAGCGTGGCGAACGGTGTGGCGCCCCACAGGTCGTTCTCCTGTGGCAATGGATGCATGTGGTTGGGCGGCGGGGCAGTGGGTGAGAGCGAGCAGGTTGAGTTGGGCTTCCACTTGCGACGAGTAAAGCGTAGCAAGGCATGCAATTCAGGAATGCAAGCGCCCCAAGCATTAAGCCCCTGTTTGTTTGCCTTGATGTACTGGAGCACACGGGCGCGGGCCTGCAGCGCTCCGTCGGGCATGTACTCTGGCGTGAAGGCAGCAGGAGGGAGACAGGATGTGTGGAGAGGCTGGCTTACGTTGCCCGTCTGCGCGCTGGCACACCGGCAGCTACGCTACTAGTAGTACTTGCCGGGTGCCCGCAGCCTCACCGTCAATGGAGCAGCTGGCGGCCCAGGTGGACTTGGCGTAGCAGCGCTTTGAGAAGTCGGCGGACTCGTCCACCTGCGGGGAAGGGAGCGGCGGGTGGGCCCGGCGGCCGCCCCGTCACCGGCTGCGCAGGCAACTCCAGCGCTGGCCCTACCACACCACACGCGCCCTTCGGCACGCACGGTATCAAAGGGCGGGCAATCTCTGTTGTGGCACCACCATGGGCGGCGCTTGCGGCCGTCGCCAGGCTCCTGGGCGGCGCAGGCCACCGCCAGCGCAAGGAGTAGCAGGCAGGCGGACCGCATGCTGACCCGATCAGCAAGCAGGCTGCCGAGCAGTTGGCAGCAGGGCGGTCCGAGGCCTCGACTTACTGCCGCCGCCGCCGCCGCCCGGCTGGCGGTGCGCACATTTCGCGACCCAGCAGTTTCAAGACCTTTGATTTCTCTGTGGAGCCTTGCACGTTTATTCCAGGGGGTGCTGCCTGATGACGGGCGTGCATTGGCATGCACAATGCTGGCCCACCCCCGCTCTTTCGTTTGGGCTGGGTGCCTGTTGCCCTCCCTAGCCGCAGGGCTACGCTCGCCTCGCCGGTGCTACAGCCCTGCAATGCAACGCTGGCCCTGCCTGCAGGCAGCAGGGTGTCGGCAGCGGCGCAGGCATCCAAAGACCAGGCTGGGCCATCACCAAACTTTGCAGTTGGCAGTGGGCAGCAGGCACAATTAAAATCGCGGCCGCCGCCGCCGGTGCTGCTGCCGCAAAGACGGTCGGCATCCTCAGACAGCCCCAGTTCCTTTCAACTGACTCAATTTGCCATCTCAGGCCGTATCAAAGCCAGGCAGATGCATGGTGAACGCACTGCTGGCACAGGCGGCGGCATGGTGCGGCACGGGGCGGGAGAAGTGCAGGAGGCATAGAGGGGCCATCGCCCCCAGCAACCGGCTTGTTTGACTGCGGCGTGAACCGGACTGTTTCACCATGACTGACGAACTAAAGAACACAACTACTTCAGCATCCATCAGAAAGGCTGGTGCTGCGGTCAATGCAGAGCGCTGGGCGCTCGCCGCGCGCGGCGGGGGCAACAAGAGTGACCGCAATCGGCCCTCTCTTCGCACAGACCCTACGCCTTTGCACGTTCCCGCCCCCTCTGAACCTCAGAATGCGTGTCGGCACCGCCGCCCTGCTGCTCTTTGGCCCTGGCCGGGCCGGGACTTGCCGCCGCCCAGGCAGCCGACGGCACCGCCAAGAAGGTCGGCGTGCTGGACATGTTCCCCTTCGTTTGCAAGGGCCCTGATGGCAAGCTCACAGGTGTGCACCGAAACTTTGGCCGAGTCATCTGGGCGCCTGCAGCACAATTGGACTTTTCAGTCGCTGCACATGGGTGTGCTCTCGAGCGGAGGGCGTCAGGAGGCAGGCAGGCCGAAAAGCACTGCGGCTGGCCCTCCGCCGAGCGGCGGCGGCACGGTCCCGACGCTTGTACCGCGAATTTTCCAGTGTGATATAAACAGTGCCTGGGGCTTCAAATTGAACGGCTCCTTTGCATTTAATCTCTTAGCAAGCTTTTTATGAGGGGCACACAGGTATGGGGGCTCGCAGTTGACCCAACCGCCTGCGCTCAACGCCAAGCGGCAGCGGCAACGGGGGGTCCTGTGCCTGTGCCTGGGTTACCTTGAAGTGGCGACCCAGCCGTGCCAGCCAGGCTTTGGAGGCTTGGGGCGGACAGCAGGGCCGCCGCCTTGCACCGCAAATGTGCTGCGTGAGCCCTCATCGCACGCTCCCCTCCTCCGCTGGATCCCTCCAGGCTTTGATGTGGCAGTCGCCGCCAAGGCCTGCGAGCTGACGGGCCTGACGTGCGAAATGGTTCCGATGATCGTGGCTGACCGCATCCCGAAGCTGAAGGACGGCTCCGTTGACATGCTGTTTGCTGGTGGGTTGCTGAGTAGTGGCCTGCGCTGTGCCCTGCCACAAGGGCAGGCGCTGGGCTTGCATGCCTGCGCAGACCTGTGGCCAGGTAGCCGCTGCTTGCCCGTTTGTGTAGCCCCTCGAGCGCGGGTGCTGCTTGCATGGTCTAGAATCGTACTTCAAGCATCCTTTGCTTGCGAGCCAGGTTGCGCCACCTCACCTGCCTTTATGCTGCCACCCACCCCGTCGCCCATCCTCAGCTCTGACCAAGACCGCCGACCGTGCTAAAGAGGTCCTGTTCGTGGTGCCTAGCTACTATTCCTCAGGTGAACGCACCGATGCGCCGGTTGTGGAGCGTGTGGTCCGATCCTCCGCTGATGCGGCGGCAGTTTACAGCGCGGTGCTCGTGTTGAACAGCGCTGCTGGCCTGCCTTCCTTCTCCTGACCTGTTAAACAAGTGATTGCTGCAGCATCACCTAGCCTCGACCCACATCACCTCACATACAGTAGCCTGCCTTGCTCACCTTTGCATGCAAGGAACAATGCAGGTCCATTCCAGCTTGCATGCCCCGATCACCTCTGGCCCTTGCATCCTGCGCAGGCGCCTCCCTGTTTGCGCTCCAGAACAAGGCGGCCAACGCGGCGGACTGGGGAGCCATCAAGGGCCAGAAGGTGAGGGCCGCGAAACAGTGGGGTGTGAGCAGCAGCGCGCTGAGAGGTGCACCACTGGCCTGCAGCCCGTGGCGCAATGCATGGATGCAGCCGGCAGCCAGCTGCAGCCTGCTGTCTCCCCCTGGCTGCTGTCTCTCGCTTGCAACCAAACCGCTGCCGGCCCTCCACCACCGCCTGCAGGTGTGCTCCCTGGCTGGCTACTACTTGAACCCTGACCTGAAGACCAAGTACGGCGCCGACCTGGTGGAGGTGCCGGACGAGGCCGCCATGCTGGACAAGTGGGTGGCCGGCGACTGCAGCGTGGGTGAGCTGTGTGTGTACTTGGCACCTGCTTGTACTGGAGTGGGCTCAGCCAATGCATCCTGAGCAATGGCGGCCAGCCCGCGCCCTACCTCAACGACCTGGCTGAGGCGGTCACCTGCATGGTGCCCTGCGCTTGAGCATGGTTTTGCCCTGCTCCAACCGGGCAGGGGGTGCTCCCCACTTCCGCACACCATCTGGTTGCATGTTGGGCGAGTGTTCACACCGTCTGTCCGGTAATCAACCGCCGTCCTCACGTGCCTATCAACCACTCCACTTCACAACTTCTTTGAAGTGGTTTTCATGCGGCGTATGGTCTATGCCTGCTCCTGCCTGGCGAGCATATTTAATCTGCTGTACAGATGACCTTCCCCGCTGCTTGCTGCATGTTGAGCTTTACCATTGCCAACCCGAAACCTTGTGCAGCCTACTGGTGTGCAAGCTGTTTTGGATGGTGGCCATGTAAGCTGTGGCAGTTATAACACAACAGTGCTCGAAGGTGCGAGGCACAGCAGGCATGCAGAAACAGTTCAGGCCACCGCAGGCCAGCCGCTGCTCAGCACGCAGCTGTGGCAGCACGGGAGCGCCACTCCTTCCGCTGCTCCGCCTCAGCCCCCTCCTCCGCCTCGCTGTCCAGCTGCGCCTCTGGTGGCAGCACAGATAGGTCGGGCGCATCCTTGAACTGGTACCGGATGAGCACAGGCTTGCCAGCGTCCCACCTACATCAAGGTGAAGGGAAGTGGAGGCACTTGGGGCCTCGCTCCTGCCCACCTGCCAGCCCGCCTGCCTGCCTGCGCCTGCATGTGCATCTCAGCAGCGAACTGACTTGCTGTTGCAGTGCGGAGGCCCAGCAGGTCATGCCACTCACGCATGTGAGAACTCCCAGGGGCAGTGCTGAGCTTTGGGCCAGCAGTAGCCTCCCATGGCTCCCTCCTCCTCCTCCCACCGGTGCAGCAGGTTAGTTGCAGCAAACAACGAGCGGGAGGGAGCGTGCCACTGCAAGGGAGCCAGGATCAGGAGGCGGGCCAGTGAGCAGGGCCCTCAGCACCAGCCAATGCAGCATGCAGAGCCCAGCAGCACGCCGAGCAACAGGTGCTGTGCAACAGCAATGTACACCGGCAGTAGTGGCAGCAACCGCTGGTTCACCTGTAGGCTGTGCACGCAGGTGTTGCCTGTGGCCAGTTCGTACAGGCAGCGCCGCGTGCGCAGGTCGAAGCACAGGATGGACTCCCCACCGAAGGTGGAATAGAAGCAGAAGGGAGCGCCCTGCAAACTAGGAAGGCAGGCCATGGCGTGCATGCCAGGTTGGTGCAGCAGCCATGTGAGGCACTAGGCCCAGGTTGCTGCCCGCTCGCCCTCAAACTTGTTTGCCCCTGGCGGGCACACTGGCATTGCCTGACTTTGGCAACTTTGCATGCACGGCCGGCCAGGCAGGACTGCAATCTGCCTGCATACGCACTGCAGCCTTACCTGGTCTGCCACTAACGCCACCGCAGACACCGATCCGCCGGTTTTGCTGGTCAGCAGGTGGGTGCAGGCGGCGGAGCGC
>VFQQ010001860.1_pt1 | contig 26859 bp, 46 predicted proteins | sample 3512341 | NCBI WGS metagenome assembly VFQQ01 (sample SAMN10412373, study PRJNA504923) | tailings metagenome | isolation source: Relicate 2 Philex TSF1 revegetated site | place: Philippines: Tuba, Benguet | collected 2017-08-29
CTGGCCGATAGTTCAGCCCGCATGAGTGCATCGGCACTTGCATGGCCCCAATTTGCATCCTGGGAGCTGGCTGCACCCACCTGCAGCTTGCTTTGTTCACCTGGTTGTTGCGATCCCGGCCATGAGCAGTTTGCCGCATGCCTTGCTCCCCGCCCCTTCTTCCCAGTACTTCTTCTGCCTCTTGCACCAGTCACACACCCCCACGCTCCTCTTTGGTACCCTCCCACCCATGCAGCGTGACCTGTCCACAGCTGGGTTCAACCCCAACAAGCAGACGCAGTGCACCCCGCTGCTGGCCACCAGCATCAAGCAGAAACTGGAGGGCGGCGCCAGCACTGCCCCTGCTGCTGCCGCACCCGCTGCCGCTGCCGCCGGCGAGGCAGGCGCACCCGCCGCCGACGGCGGCGCCGCACCTGCGCCTGCTGCTGCGGCGGCGGGCAGTGCGGAGGGGGCTGCGGCACGGCACCACCCGCTGCTGCTGCGCCTGCTTGCAAAGGAGCTCGGATGTGCAGCAGATGACATTGTGGACTTTGAGCTGAACGTGATTGACACACAGCCAGGAGTGATTGGCGGTGAGTGGGTGGGTGGATGGTGGGCGTCCAAGCAGCAAGCAGCAAGGAGGCTTCGCCCTGCTGGCCCTACTCAGCCCAGCTGCAGCTTGCAAGGGATCACTGCCCCCCTGTGGTCCCTCGCTTGCTCCCACGCAGGCGGCGAGGACGAATTCATTTTCAGCGGCCGCCTCGACAACCTGTGCATGTCCTGGTGCGTTTTTATTTCCTGTGCATTCCTTGCCTGTCTGCTTTGCATGCCCTGGTGGGCTTTACGATGCCGGCTGCTGGCTCGGAGGCATGTGCCAGCATGTGCCAGCTGACGCGGCAAGCTATGCTCCTGCTCCGCGCAGGTGCTCGCTGCAAGCGCTCATCAACACATGCGGCAGCGCCGACGCGCTTGCAGGTCAGTTTTGGCTTGCAGGGTCTGGTTTGCAAGCCATGTGGGCATGGCAGCATCAGCGGCAGCGGTGGATGGCCAGCTGGGCAGGTGCTCCCTCAGACTGCCTGCTGTTTGCTTGTCAGAATCTCAAACCAGAGAGGCCTACTGCATTCAGCTCTGAAGCCTGCTGGAGTGGGCTCTTGGCAGTAACCTCCCATTCCCATGCCCTAAAACGAAACACATCTGACCCACCAACCGCAGATGAGACGGGCGTGCGGGCGGTGGCCCTGTTTGACAACGAGGAGGTCGGCTCTGATTCCGCCCAGGTGGGTGTGGTACTGAGGTTGGGGTTGTTTGGGGTTGAACCTTCTGATAGTGATGGCTCTATTAGATGTTGCGCTGCAAAGTTTGCAGTGCAAAGTTTGCAGTGCAAAGTTTGCAGTGAAAATTGCAGTGCAAAGTTTGCAGTGCAAAGTTTGCAATGCTGCTGCCGCTGCTGCTGCCGCCGCCGCAACCGCTGCCGCCACTGCTGCCAGTGCGACGCCGCTGCTGCTGCTGTCGCATAGCCAGACTGTGTATCCTTTTTGTGGCTCTCTCGTTGTGCCGGGCGCCGGATCCCCATTCGTGCACGACTGGATCACCCGTGCACTCAGCGCCTGATGCTGCTTCCCTCATGCTCACCCACTGCCCCCATTACTCATCCCGTGCAGGGCGCGGACTCTCCTGTCATGCGCGACTGCGTCGCAGAGCTGTGTTGATGTTCCCAAGTTATCGCCATCACTCATCCTGTGCAGGGCGCGGGTTCTCCTGTCATGCGCGACTGCATCACGCGCGTCACGCAGCTGCTGGCGGGCGGCGCCGAGGGGGCGGTGCAGCGCGCCATGCGCAACTCCTTCCTCATCTCGGCAGGTAGGGTGGTGTAAACTGGTGTACATTCTGTACAGTGCCCTTACACAGCTGATGCAATGTTCGTGTGCCTCGGTGCCGACAGACGCATGCGGCGCACTCCAATTATGCTGGCAAGCACAGCCCAGCTGGCTTGGAAATGATTTGGCTTTCCCACTCCCTTGCTTTGCTGTACTGCAGACATGGCCCATGCTCTCCACCCCAACTACGCCGACAAGCACGACCTCGATCTGAGAGCTTGTCATTCTGCCTTGCAGGTCCTCTTCTTTCCAACTCCCGGCGTGCCCTGTGTGCCACTACTTGTTGCAGACATGGCACACGCGCTGCACCCCAACTATGCGGACAAGCACGACCCAGATCTGGCGCCCCGCCTGGGCAGCGGCCTGGTGCTGAAGCACAATGTGAACCAGCGGTATGCAACCACCTCCATCTCTGCTACACTGTTCAGGTGGGCATGGCCGGGCTGGCATTGGGGGTGGGATGGATGGCGGGTCCTTGCTCCATTGTGGTTCGGCACGCATGGCTGGGTGGGAGGCAGCAGGTGCGGGCAGGCTGGGCTGGCACTCAGGTTGCTTGCGCATCTGGCACATGAAACATTTATCTAGCCAGCTGGGCAGCAGCAGGGGCAGCATGCCGAAGAGTGCAGCAGCAGGCAGCGGCGCCACAACGCCGCAAGTAAGGTGCCATCTACTGAGTGCCATCCATGCCCCGATGTTGCCATGCAGGGAGGTGTGCCGCCGTGCGGGCGTGCCCACCGCTGAGTTCGCGGTGAGTTCAATGGGTGCTGCTGTCAGGGCTACTCTCAGGGCTGTGAAGCACATGCATACTGCGCACACAGCCAGGCTTCCCAGCAATCTGCTCTGTCGCCGCGTTATAATCTGCTTTTCTGCCCCAACGTTTTGCAGGTTCGGTCGGACATGGCCTGCGGCTCGACCATCGGGCCCATCCTGGCTTCGGGCCTGGGCGTGCGTACCGTGGATATCGGCGTGCCGCAGCTGGCCATGCACTCCATCCGCGAGGTGAAGCGATGCTTGCCACACATTGCACAGCATTGCAGGGGGTGCTGTCGGGCGTTAGCATGGTTGTGGGTGAAAAGAGTAGAAAGCGTTGGTGTGCCGCAGCTGGCCATGCGCTCCATCCGAGAGGTCAGTTGTGGTGGCTGCCGCAAGGGGTCTGCTGCTGCACAGCACGCCACATGCCTCTGCTGGGTGGAAGCAAGCCGGGCCGCTGTTGGTGTCTGTCCCCTGCAAATGTGTGATGTGCAGGACACGGCACATGGCCTGCACTCCTTACATGTGACCAGCTGCTGCTGAAACGCCACTGACTCTGTTGTGCACACTGCAGATGTGTGCTGTGGAGGACGTGGCGCACGGCCTCAAGGCCTTCACCGCCTTCTTCCAAACCATCAGCGAGCTGGACCGCACGGGTGGGTTCGAACACCACGGCTCTCTTTCAAACGAAAAATTATAATTTGCCATCTGCTGTCCATCCAACTCGTGAGCTTGTTTGTGATGTTGTCCATGCGCTGGACCCCTTGTTCCTTCCTTTCCTGCCCAACGCTGAAGCACACCGCTGCCTGCCCCTATCGACTGCAGTGGATTCCGACGCCCTGCCGCTGCTTACTGTCCCTCCCTGTGTCCGCTTGCGAGCTTCGATCCTGAAGCACCCCGCTTGCGTTTCCTCTGCACCGCAGTGGATCCCGCTGCCGTTGCTGTGTTGCCAGGGTATTCAGTGGCATGGTGCAATATCCCATGGCGATATTCGATGCGTCTCTCATGCTTGCAGTGGATCCCGACACGCTGCCGCCCCCCGACATCCGCGGCACGCTGCGCGAGGCGGCCTGCGGCCACGTGCACTGATGGCATGGAATGCGAGCAGCCTGCGGCCACGTGCACTGATGGCACGCAATCATTGCAATCATCGCATGATGCGAGCAGCCTGCGGCCCAGTGCGCTGACGGCACGCAACGAGGGCAGCCTGCGGCCACGTGCACTGAGCCCACGTGCTCTCAACCGCCCGAGGCACGCCTGCAGCCGTCTGCATTCTTCTGGCTTGGATCCTGCTCCCCCTGGCTGCAAGCTTTCACATCAAACGGCGCTTGGGCCATCTAGGACAGAAGCAAAGAGCTCAAGAGTGGCAACAGCGAGTAATCAACTCGGATCTGGGAGCGTGCGCAGCTGCATCTTTCCAGGTATGGTGCCCCACTGGTGCCCTGCAGGCGTTCGATTGGAAATTCTTCCACCGCCACCCCTGCTGCAAATCGGCAATCCGGACTTTTTTGCGTCAAGCCTCCAAACAGACGGTCCCGCTGCCACTATCGGGGCAGATGAGCATGCGGCATCATTATATTTTTAGAACCTTTGCGCACCGCCTGGCGTCCCATTTCAATCTGCTGGACCCAATTGCATAACCAACATGTTCCATCTGTACAGCCTGTGGTGGACATTACAAAGCGCAACCGTCATGATCTGTTGCACATCTCACGAAGGGCATGGGTTCGTTGCGGGCCAGTGGATCCAGTGGAGCGATCGCTGCGGGCAATGCGTGGGCTAACACCAAGCTTCCTGGCTGCTCGCTCCGCCTGCTGCCCGCCCAGCTCAATCTCACGCTACTGCTTGCCTGCCTGCTTAGCTTCCGACGCCACTCTCATCTGCAGCCTGCTCCTTTGCCTCCCTGTTTGGCTGCACACCCTCCTGCTCAGCTCCTGCTGCCGCCAGCTGCTTGGCTGCTGCTGCCGTTGCCGGCTGCTCCGCTGCCTGCTGCTCACCCTGCCCAGCCTCATGCTGCTGCACTCCCTCCTGACCTTGCTGCTCGCCAACATCAGCTGTCGCTGCTGTTGGCTGCTCGGCTTGCATGCGTTGCTGCCTGTTGCTCGCCCTCCTCAGCTGCTGCGGCCGGCTGCTCAGCTGCTGCCTCAGAGGGTTGCCCCTCTGCCTGCCCACCCGCCAGGTGCTGAGGTGCTGCCTGCTGCCCTCCCTCCTGTCCTGCTTCTTCCCCTGCCGCCGCCTGCTCCGCCTGCTGCTCAGCTGCCGGCCCTGCTTCCCCTGCCGCCGCCTGCTCCGCCTGCTGCTCAGCTGCCGCCCCTGCGCCCCCAGCCGCCGCCTGCTCAGCCTGCCGCTCTCCCCCCTGTGCAGCCCCTGGCCCCGCCGCCGCTCGCTCTGCCTGGATGCGAAGGCAGTCCACCTTGTGCACTTTCCAGTGTGCGCGGCTGCAAGCCTCGCTGCAGTATCGCGCGGTGCCGCAGCCGCCGCACAGGCGCAAGTGGCGAGTGGCCCCACAGCCCTCGGCAGCGCAGATGCGCAGCGCACGCTGCGGGGTGGCTGGCTCCAGCCTGCAGCTCTCGTCCAAGGGTAGGGGCCGGGAGGGGTGGTTAGTTGCTCATGAGTTGCATGTAATGCCGCTGCTTGCGATGTCAACATGGCGACATGTTGAAGAAATTCAACGTACAAACATGCAATCCATCTCCCGCGGCGGCAGTGCATTCACAGCTGGTACGCCAAAGCACATCCCACCTGTGATCGCACCCTCCGTCTGCACCCCTGCATCTGCGGTTGTCGTGCCGCTTGCTGCAGTGGCAGCTGCGGTCAGTGCCTGCTGACCGATCGCAGATGCTGCAGGCGGCGCCTGCTGGCTAATCGCTAGCGGTGCGGCCGGGGCCTGATGGCTGGTTGGGGGCGTTGCGGTGGGTGCCTGCTGGCTGTTTGCAACCGCCGCCCAGTATTGCTCGGTGTGACCCATCAGACTGGCCAGTGCACGGGCTGCCGTGGCCTTCACAGCAGGTTCTCTGGAGGCCTGCAGGCTGGTCAGCCCGGCCAGCGCTGTGGCAGCGTCCGCTGCAAGCAGCGCGTTGCAGCCGGCAGGGCTGCCTGCCAGGTTGTGCATGGCGATGAGGGCATTCGCCACAGCTCCTGAGCTGGCACTGCTCGCCACAGCTCCTGAGCTGGCACTGCTACCAGCCACCAGCTGCACCAGCGCTGACACAGCCCCCTCTCCCTCCATGGCCATGACAAGACTGGGGTAGGCACCCATACTGACCGCGGCCAGGCCGGCGGCGGCATTGTGCTTCTCTGCCGGGCTGCCGTCGTGCATGTACCGCACCGTGCCGCGCAGCCAGGCACAGATTTCAGCCCGGGAGGCTTGGAAAGCCGCCAGGCTTGCAAGCACCACCACCGCTGCCCCCGCAAGCGTGGGGTTGGGCAGGCACCCAAGCAGCGCTGCGATAGCCCCAGCCGCGCGCGCTTCTTCAATGCCTGCCCCAACAGAGCTCAGCACCGTGAGCAGCCCGACAGCTGAGGACTGGACCGCTGCGTCGCTGCTGCCCAATGCTGACACGGCGATCGGCACGACGCCAGACGCAGCAACGGCCGCCGCAACGCCGGCGTTGTAGTGGCAGCTGTACCACAGCACTCGCAGCGCGGCGTCCTGCACGCGGCTGCTGGGCGCGCTCTGCGCCAGCTGAACACAAGCTGAAACGCCGCCAGCCGCCACCAGGTGGACCTGATTGATGGCATGGCCGTACATCAACTGAGCCAGCGACGTCAACGCGGCATGCTGGGCTGCTTCGCTGCTGCGCCTGTCGCTGCTGCTGCTCCTGCTGCTGCTGTGGGTGCTCGTTGAGGTGAGCAGCAGCTGCACGAGCGCCTCAAGGCCCCCCGCAGCAGCCAGGGCGTCCATGCCGCCTGGCATGCTGCGCGCCAGGGCGCCCAACTGCTCTGCTGCCCACGCCTGCTCGCTGCCGCTGCTGCTGCGCAGGCGCTGCACGAGCGCAGCGGCTGGGTGGCCCGCAGGAAGGGCGGCCATTGTATGTGCACCTGCATGCGAACAGCACAAATTGGTCCAATAGTTAGGTGCTGGAGCGGGGCCGTGCATGCAGCCGCAAACGGTGTGCAGCTGCATTGTCAGCCAGTTGCCCCCGCGCTCGCCCACCTGAGCGGCGGCTCGAGTGGCGGCTTGAGCGGCGCCCTGCTGATCAGATCAATGCACCCTTGCGGGCTTCTTATCACTAATCCCCAGTTGTCAGTCTGCAAATCTGCATCTCCGGCAGCCCCGAAAGCAGCCAAACAAGGCGGAGTTGCGTCAAGGTGAGCAGCGCCGCGGCCAGGCACTGCCGGGATGCAATTGAAAGGACTTGATCGACCCTAGATCACAGTTGCCATATGTGGATGGTCACCCGCTGCGTGCACCAGGGCTTGCCAGGGTTCTGGCTGCCGACGAGCTTTCGGGTGCCGCTGTGGGCCTTCGCAGCAACCAGGACAAGTGTGAGCCGGATTGCAGGCCGATCGCTGGTGGGGACCTGCCGCCGCCGCTGCCGCTCCGCTGCCCTGGTCATGGGCAGTTTTCGGCTAAGGGCAGCCACCATTTCTCATGGCACCTCCCTCTACGCAGTGGTATCAGTTATCCAAGGCGCACCCAATCGCTGCAGCGGGCAGAGAGCCTCCTGGTGGCCGGGACCTAGGCCTTGTCGCTATGGACGGCGGCAGCGCAGCCCTGGCCAGCCATGCCGCCATCCTGCGAGCTGCGGCACCCGCCGCGCTGCTCAAAGGTGGGTGCTGTGGGCAAGCAGCTGGTGGTGGGTCAGCTGCGCCTCTGCTGCCAGCTGCCAGCGCCGCCGCTGCTGTATTGACGGTCGCTTGTTGCCACTTGGCTTTCCTGTCCTCTCTTCGAGCAGGCGCTTCTCTGGCTGGAGCAGCGGTGCAAACCGCTCTGCTAGGCCGCGGCGCAGGCAGCACAGCCCTGGCGGCTTATGCGGCGGTGAACGCGGTCTCTCGGCCCGCCACCCTGCTGGCATTTTCATTCTTTGTTGATGCGGCTGCTGCACGCCTGAGCCGGGCGCTGGGGCGCCGGGACGCGGCCACCGCACGCAGCCAGGTCAGGCCAACGGGCGGCCACACATTGGATGGTATGCGGCTTTTCCTCCATGCTTGCTCGCATCGCCGCCTGCCCCTCCACCCAGCTACTTCTCCCACCAACCCCTCTATACAGATGCTACTCAACATCTGCTGCTGCCTGCTGCTGGGCTGCGGCACTGCTGCCGCGCTGCTGGCCACCCGGCAGCTGCTGTTCGGCTGGATGCGGCTGCAGCCCGGAGTGGCAGATCAAGCGGCACCGCTGTGGACGCTCGTGGCGGCAGCCATGCCGGCGGTGCTGCCAAACCTCGCGCTATGTGGCGCCTTGCAGGCAAGACAGTCTGCCTTGGCATGGGTTTGGGTACCGGCCGGCCGTCTTAGGGTGGCTGCCCACTAAGCTGCATCCAGCGCCCCAGCGTGCAGCAGGGCAGCAAGGCGGCGTAGTTGCGTGTGCGACATACCAGCCAACCCCCTTTCACCCGTCCCTTTCCATCCTCCCCTGCCAACAGGGCCTGCATCACATCGGCCTCGCTGCTGCACTGGAGGCACTTCAAGCCGCCTTTGAGGCCGGCGGTCTATATGCTGTGCTGCGCGGCTGGCTCCTAGGCGGCATGCCTGTGCTGCAGGCACTGGGCATTCTGAAGCTAGCCGCAGCAGTGGTCTACTGTGTGGCCGGCCTGGTGGCGGTCGCCTGGCTGGCACCAGGCAGCCTGGTGGGCGGGGGTGGCAGCAGCAGCAGTGGCAACGAGACAGCAGGCGGCAGGGCAGGAGGCAGGGCAGGAGGCGGTGCAGCAGTTGAGCGGGATCCAGAGGCGACAGCACCCCTGCTGGCTGAGTGGCGGCAGGAGGAGGGCTTTGCAATCGAGGCTAGCCCTGCTGCCTGCAGCACTTGCCAGCGGCTGTGGCAAGAGCTCCAGGCGGCGCTGCACTGGCGGCACATGGGCAGCCTGCTGCGGGACGGCGGCAATGTGGCAGTGCGGGCAGTGGTTGTCCAAGGCTCCACATTTCTGATCTCCCTGGCAGCTGCTCGGCTGGGGCAGTCTGCCCTGGCGGCCCACCAAATTGCACAGCAGCTGTGGGTGCTGCCCAGCCACCTGATCGCCGGCCTGCAAACAGCGGCAATTGTGCTGGGCGGGCGCCTGCCTGCTGAGGCGGGCGGGAGCAGCGCTGAGGCACACAGGTGCGTGCCGGCTGGGCCTTTGGGTTTGTGAGTGTTGTAAATGGTGGCAAGACAACACATTGAAGAACCCCGTGCAAATCATGTTGCAATGAGAACTGCCACCTGCACCCCCTCCTACCTCCCCCATGCCTCAGGCATTGGCGCCGCCTTGCGAGCCGGCTGCTGACCTCAGCCACCTGCGCCGGCCTGGCTGTTGCAGTGGGCTACCTCGCCGCTCGTGACCGCCTGATCGCTGCCTTCACTCATGACCCAGCAGTGTCGGCCCAGCTTGCAAGCGCAACCGCCGCGGGCGTCACCGTGTGGCACCTGCTGTGCCTGCTGTGCCTGCTGTTTGCGCCCACTCTGGTCCTCACCGGCCTGATTTATGCCCGTGGCTTGTTTGCTTACATGCGCTCCCTCCAGCTGGCTGGCTTTGTGCTGGTTCTGTGCCCCGCTCTGTGGGCTGCCAGCCGCGCCGGCAGCCTGCCGGCTCTGTGGCTGGCCAAGCTGGCTTGGTACCTCTTCATGCTTCTGGCAGAGGCTGCTGGAGTGGTCAGCACGTTTTGATCCTGCCTGAGCTGCGCAATTGTATGTGAAGCAGCCATGCCATGATGTGTAAGCAGCCTGCTGAGCTACAGCTGATTCGGCGGCCAGTGCAGTGCGCTGCGCCAGATAGGCACCCAGCGTGTTGGCAGCAGCTTGCAATGCATGCCTGCCAGGGAACCTCGCTGCTTGGTCAGCGCAAGCTAGTCAAAGTTACAAGAGGCCCGCCCGCGCTTGCGGCGGCATCAGCATACGGTAGTTAGTCTACAGGCGCAGAGAGGAGCTGAAAAGCATGAGTCAGGGAAAGAAGACGAGCTGGGGAGGAGGGGTACAGAGTGGAAGGAGGACAAAAGCCACTTTGACATGCAAAGGCACGGCTGAGATACAACGCGGTGCAAAGTTAGGGGGTCGGCAAATCAGGCAGGGTCACTGTCGCGTAGGCGGCTGCTTGCCGGCATCAGCAAGCTGTGCATCCGAGGGCCGCCGGTCTGGCGAGCCGCTTACACAAGGGTGGTCGCCGCCGCCGCTGCAGCCGCCGCTGCCGGTTGGGCCGCGCTGCCGCTGCCGCTGGGGCCGCCCGGGGCTGACGCCGCCACTGCTGCCTCCACAGCAGCGTTGGCGGCGCGAGCGTCCGCCACCTGCCGCTCTGTCATGGCCTGCTGCGGCGCGGGCTTTGGGCCCTGTGGGGGGAGGGGCGGGGATGAGAAGATGCAGGTTAGCACCCAGCGGCAGAGCCATTCATCACGCATGCAGCATTTGACACACATAGGCGGCGGGATGCACCCCAACTTGGGCAGCAGTCTCAACAAATGTGCAGCAGGCTGCCAAGCCTAATTGCACACCTTGTGAGCAGAGAAGCGCCAGGCTGTTGGAATGAAAGAGGCCAAACGCCCTCACCTTGTACACCTTGATGTGCCCATGCCTGGTGGTTATTAACCCATCAATCAATCATCACAAATCAATACGAATCCACCCCTCACCTTGTACATCTTGATGTGCAGCAGGCTCTCCACCTGGTGGCTTTTTCGCTGAAATATCAACTAGCAACTCAATACAGAAATACTAATCCACTCTCACCTTGTACATCTTGATGTGCAGCAGGCTCTCCACCTGGTTGCGGCAGATGGGGCACTTGCTCGTCTGCTTGCGCAGCTCCTGCGCGCACTCGTGGCACATGCACCTACAGGGAAAAGAATGGAGCACATGGGCGCGAACAATGAGGGGGTGGCAGGTGCCTGAGAGTAACAGACAGGGCAGCTGAGGAAGCTCCTGCGCGCACTCGTGGCACATGCGCCTGCCGGGGGCGGGGTGAAGCGGTTGTTGTGAGCGCATGGAGCCGTGCTGGTAGGCAAGGCAGGCAGGCTGCCTGCTTGCAGGCAGCCTGCTTGCGCAGCGCCCGGGCGCCCAGACACAGCGACATCAGACGTCTAACTGCCACCAAGCAGCTAGCAGGCAAGCACAGCAGGCACATTCCGCTTCAGCACTTTCGGATGCAGCACCCTCAAGTGGCGGCAGGGCAGCACAGTCGTTTCAGCCTGTTGCACAACGCAAAGCAAGCACACGGCACAAACCCAAAGCCCCTCACATGTGGCGGCACGGCAGCACGGTGGTGTCGCGCTCGTTCACCAGGCAGATCACGCACAGCCGCTCCTCGTTGTCGGGGTCGTCGGCCCGGGCCGCCGCCACCGACTGCTCCAGCCCGTAAATCTCCTGCACGATGGCCAAACGAGAAGTGCACAAAAGGCGATTGAGAGGAGAGCCTGATAAAATTATGTGCCATGAGAGCAGGAAATTGTGAATCTCGTGGAAAAATGGCAGGGAGGCAGGGCACGCAGCGGAGAACAGAGTGTGCATGAGGATGGGGTGGCAGGACCGTTGATGGACCAGCAACCTTCATAGGCCGGGCACAGACCACGTCAAAGTGAATGGCAGACAGTGGCGGGCGGCGGGCAGCAGTCAAAATCAGCTGGCACTCCGCACCTGCAGCTCGTAGGACACACCCTCCACCCAAATCTTCTGCTTCACGGCGCGCACAGCGTACGCGCCGTCCTCCTCGCGGTGCAGCACCGCAAACGTGGTCTGGCTCTGCACCCACGGCTGCTGCTCGCCGCCGGGACTGCAACAGGCAGGCAGATTCTTTGTGGTTAATCCTTTCACTTGTGAAACTACTATTGCTGCTCGCCAGCCGGGCCTGCCTCGAGGTCAGGGCGGGGACAGGTTGTTGGCTTGCAGGGGGTGTGGCTGCTGCTTCTCGTCTCATTCAAACTTGCAACAGCATTCTGACCAGCCGAGCAGCAATGCATCAGCGATGAAAAGTGCACTGCAGCGTGCGGCCCACTGCAATGTGCATGCAAACAGCGGCCTGCCCGCATGCAGCCTTAGCGGCACCGTTGCCCACCTCTTGGAGGGTGTGGCCCGCCTGCCTCCCACATGTTTACATTTCCAAACACCACTCTGCCCGTATCCCAGCATTGCCCACCTGAGCTCCTGCAGGTTGTGCCCCTCCCGCCGCCCCTTGTCGGTCACGGTCTCCAGGCGGATCACGAGAGGGAAAGTGTCGCGGCTGGATGTCAGCAGCTGCAGAGGTGCGGGGCGGGGCGGAGAACAGCAGGCAGTGGTTAGCTGGAGGCCGCCAGCGTTTGGTAGGGGGTGGGGCAGTAAGCAGAGGGTCATGCACCACACGATCGTGGGCATATGTTGCCCAGCAATGCCCTCCTGCATGCACCTGCACCTGCAACCAGCCCTGGGTAACAATACCAGAGTTGTTAACACACCTGCGACTCCTCATACAGGCTTGCGTCAATGGCGGGAGTTGGGCGGCGCACAGGCAGCTAGAGTAACTCGAACAGGCTTGTGAACACACCTGCGACTCCTCATACAGGCTCATGTCAATCACGTGCTGCGCCGCGGTCTCCGCCCCTGCCCCAGCCGGGGGAAACTTCAGGCCCAGCTGCGCAAAGCAAACATGGGAATGGAACTTTGAGTGAGCAGAGGGCAGTTGAAGTGCAGCTGCTGCAGGCCAGCTACGTGCGCATGCTGGGCCAGCTCACCTCCCCTACGCACCGCAGCTGAACCGCACTTGCTGCACCCACCCCACTCACCCCTTTCTCATAGAGCACGGGCGGCGCTGGCTCCTGCTTGGAGGGAGCCAGGCGGCAGCCGCGCGCCGGCTCCTCTGTCGCCATCACAAACGTGGTGACGGCGCAGGGCTGGGAGGCGTCAAATGTGAAGGAGATGGCCAGCTTGTTGGGCTGGCCGGGCAGGGGGGACACTTCCAGGGTGTTCTTCTTCAGGTTGACTGCGTTGCGGATGGTGGCCGTCTGCGTGAGCTCCTGCGCTGGCCCCGCCGCAGGTGCGGGTGCTGCGCTGCTGCCAGAAGGGGCTGCCGGCCGGGCGGGCCCCGCGTGCGGGAAGGGCGGTGGCGGTGCGCCAGGCGGCGGAGGCGCGCCCGGATACTGCGGCGCCGGCTGCTGCGGGTAGGGCGGCCGCCAGCCGCCGTACAGCTGGCCGTTGCTGACGTACGTGCCCGGCTGCGGAGGGTAGTAGTGAGCCTGTAGGCAAGCCAGGAGCAGGCGGCAGGGCGGAGGCCGCTAGTCACCGGTGGCGGAGGGCAAGCCTGCCGCCGCCGCCAACTGTGGTGCAACAGCTGCCCAACAGGCGCCCCCGCGGCCCCAGCGCTCACCGGTGGTCCGTAGACGTTGCTGGGCGGGTAGCCTGCAGGCTGCGCGGGCCCTGGGGGCTGCTGCTGGCTGCTGCTCACAGTGGACGCGGCGGAAGAGGGCCGGTGGCGGGACTGGCGCCCACCCATCGCGCGGCTAATGGATGCCGCACGCGATCAGAGGTCAGTGCAAGCCGAGAGCGCGGCGCACCGCACGTGGGCTGGTGCCGAGCGGTTTGGGGGCAGGCTGGGGGGCTGCAGGGCACTGCTGAACCAACAGCAGATTGCGGCAATGGCGCTGCCGGGTCGGGGCGCGCCCCGCGACCACACCGCGCCCCATGCAGCATGCTCGCTCAGCACCATCCAGCTCGGAGGCCTCCACAAGCGGCGGCATCGCACCGGTGGCTGTGAAGTGAGGCGGTGCAGCGGCTGGGCACAGGATGAGCGCGCTGGCGACCATGCAGGTTTGCAGCCCGCCTGCCGGCGCCGCCTGCGCGCCAGCCGCGCCGCCCAGAAGGCGCAGCATCATCCAGCATGCCTCTTGCAACGGCGCATTGGCGCCGCCGTGGTGCTGCAGCCCCGCCCGGCCAGCCCCCTCACGCTCCCCGCCTCCCCGCCACGCCGCAGGTCGCGCCGGCCCGCGTGGCCTCCTCCTTCAGCGGCAAGCAGCTGCAGGCGCGGTGCTTCGTGGCGCGGCCCGCCGCCCGCCCCGCGCTGGCGGTCGTCTGCCAGGCGGCGGCGGCGGCGGCCGAGGCGGAGCAGGATCGCCTGCGCCTCTTCAACCTGTCCCCGCAGCCCGGCTCCAAGAAGAACAAGAACCGGAAGGGCCGCGGCTATGGCGCCGGCCAGGTGCGGCGGCGGGAACAACAACAGGCCGGCCGCAGCTGCACCATGACGCTGGCCTCGTGCTCACACAAACCATGGCTGCTGCCATGCATCAGGCACCTGCTGCGGTCTGCTGGCGGCCCTCCCGGCTCCCTCGCTGCGTCCTGAGCACTTTCTTCGCTGCTATCTGCTGCAGGGCGGCTCCGCCGGCTTTGGCATGCGCGGCCAGAAGTCTCGCAGCGGCAGCGGCATCCGCCCCGGCTTTGAGGGCGGCCAGACCCCGCTCTACCGGCGGCTGCCTAAGCTGAAGGGCATTGCTGGCGGCATGGGCGCGGGTAAGAGCATGTGTGGGCAGCAGGGGATCAGCTGAATGCCAGCTGTGCTGAGGCACGTAGATTAACCATGGCGCTGCTGTCGCTACTGCGGGCATGGCAGGATGCCAGAAGCTGTGCGCATGCATCCTGCGGCTTTCTTTCCAGGCTTGTTGCAGCCAGCGAGCCAGCCTGCCCAGCTGTCGGCCACCTGGTGGCCGCCCTGCCCTGCCGCCGGCTGCAGCGCCACACCTGCCCGCTCCTGCACTCACCCGCCCGAGCATGCGCCACGGCTGCTGCCTGCTGCATCGAACCCGCTCCACTCCGTTCTTTTCCCCCTGCAGGCCTGCCCGACTTTGTGGTGGTGAACCTGGCCCAGCTGGACGCCAAGTTTGCCGATGGCGAGGAGGTCAGCCTGGAGACGCTGGAGAGCAAGGGCGTGCTCAACCTCAGCGGCCGCGAGGCGCGCCTGCCCCTCAAGGTGCGCAGGGCAGCTGGTGTGCGTGTGTTTGCTGCCCTGCGGCAGCAAGTGTGCGGCTGCACTCGACGGCAGCGGAGCAGCGCAGGCAATGCTTGCTGGGCGGTGCAATGCGGTCCGCTGCATCGTGCAAGGAGGGCCTGGCGTGCCCAGCGCAGCCAGCAAGGGACCCCAGCAACATGCCAGCCAATGCACGGCTGCCATTCTGGCTATAATGCAACTCACATGGACTTCCGATGCTCGCCATGCGCCCTGCCGCCCCTCTAACACTTTACCTTGCTCTCCCCATGTCCCCCTCAGGTACTGGGCACCGGCGAGCTGAGCAAGAAGCTGGTGATCAAGGCGGCGGCGTTCAGCGAGAGCGCCAAGCAGAAGATTGAGGCGGCGGGCGCGACCGCGGAGGAGCTGCCGCAGAAGCCCAAGTGGACCCGCGCGCTGGCTGCCGCTAAGGCCGCGGCCAAGTGAGCGCGCATGCGCGCGCCGCGGCGGCAGCGGCGCCCGCATTGGGCGCCGCCCGCCTCCGGCCCCCACGACAATTTAGTTCGTTTCCTGCTTGCTCTCTCCCGCTCCTCAGCTTACTCTACTCCACGCTGCAGCCCTGCCGCACCATGCTTGGCGGCGCCCCCACACTCTCGGCTCATCCGGGGGCTGCTGTAAACCCTGCCACCTGAAGAGGCTCGCAGCTCAGGCGCACTTACAACATGCGGCGCGCCCCACACAGCTCAGCGCTCCCGGCTGCCCCAGCTGCTGGCGAGGCGCGCACTGCTGCAGAGCACAAGCGTCAGCTGTGGGGTGTGCCTCAGATGGCACACCAGAAGACGGTCGCCAGGCACAGCACGGTCGCGCTCTCCCAGTGCACGCTCAGCAGCCCTGTGGGTGCATGGTTGGGAGGGCGCGAGGGCACAGCCGCTGTCAGTGGGTGAGCCTGGAAAGCTGCAGTAAAGCGGCGGGGCTGAGTTGCATTCGTCGGCGCGGCATTGCAGCTGGCGTTTCATTGCACCCACCGTCGGTCTTCTGGTTCCACCGCTGGCAGGAGGCCGCGTGCACGCCTGCGCCGCAGCGCTGCGTCAGGCTGACGTGGCACACGTACTTGAAGGGCTTCTGGGGGTTGCGCAGGAGGGAGGCAGGGGCGTTGATATTTGCGGGTGCGACTTGCACACCGAGGTAGAGCAGCGGGCACCCCAAGGACGCCAGCCCGGCGCCGCACCTGCAGGTTGGCCAGCCGCTTCAGGATGGCCTCGATGATGTGGGACGACCACGCGCCCACCTGCATTCAGCGGAGCGGGGAGCTGGGTTGAGCGGGGGGGCTGAGGCAGCGGACGAGGTTGCCTTGCTCCAATCAGTACCAGCACCCACCTTGGCGTCGGCCCACGGCGTGTCGCCGACGGCGTGCAGGATGGCCTCGCGCACGATGGAGTCCACCTCCGCCTCGTCCATCAGGTCGTTCTCTGCCAGGCCATCCAGTCCAGCCTCAAACTCCGCCAGCGCCAGCGGGTCGGCGGCGGCGGCCATGGCGGCGGCGGCGTGGAGCGGCGGCAGGTGGAGGGGCGGTGGGCTGCTCGGCTGATTGGAGATGGCGCTGCTCGACCGCTGCTATTGCGGAAGTAGAGAGCAGGCAGCTGCTCGTGGCTGCTTCGGGGTGTCGGGCCTTTGACCGTGCGCTTGTCAGACCCGCTGCTGCGGTCGCTGCTGGTGGCAATCAAAGCCGACGTGAATTGGGTTGCTGCCGCTGCTAGAAATGCCGCTTGGCCCGCCGGCACCTGCGAGTCCCATGCAGACGACCGGTGTGTTTCATATGCCCCCGCCATCAAATTCACTGCACTGAGGGCGGACATGGCACCAATTTGCGCTCTCGCCAGCCTTCCCAGCTGAGCAGGAGCGCGGTCGGCTCGTTCAAGTGGCCTGGAGGGCCTCTCCCGGGGCGCTCAGCGGCCATGGGGGAGGTCATCGACCTGTGCGGCTCGGATGAGGAGGAGCAGCGGCCGCAGGAGCGGCAGGGGCGGCCGGCCCAGCGGCAAAGGGGCAGTTCTGGCGAGCTGACGCACTGGCAGGCTGCCAGCGGGCAGGACGACGAGGTGGAGATCGTGGAGGAGCCGTCGCCGCGCCAGCAGCAGCAACAGCAGCAGCAGGCCGAGGAGCTGGACGCCGACCTCGCCGTACTTGCCGTGTCCGGCGACGGTGCGTCTTTTGCACACTCCTGCTCGCCTGCCCTGCCATGGCTGACTGAAACTCATGCTGCTGGTGCCTGTGGGTGCAGTCAGGCCGCCCCCGAAGCCTTGACAGCTGCTGTGCGGGCTTGAACCGAGTTGAGCGCCGGCGTGCGTTGCGTAATGCCACATTGCGTGCCAAACGCCAGTGCTGTTCCTCTCCTTTGGCGTCTGCAGTGTGGAACCGCACCCTGCCGCACACACGCAACCTGTGCGGCGAGCACCCCTTTACCAAGGGCACCTCGGCCTCCAATGAAGTGGCCTGCAACAAGGTGCGGGCTGGGCGCCGCCGCCACCGTGTTGCATTCTGGCGCCGCCTGGCATGGCGGCAGCCTGCCGCCTTCGACAGCGCTTCACTGATGTGCTTTACCCAGTACCGTGGGACGGATGATTGCAGCTAAACGCTGCTGCGCTGCACACCCCTTCTGCTGGTCCCTCTCACTAACATCTGCTGCCGCTCCGCTACCCTTCCTCCCCAGTGCTACTGCTTCGTGTGCGACTGCCCTGCGGCCGACTGCAAGCAGTGGGGCACCGGGCTGGACCCGACCGACCACTGCAACGGCCACCCCGGTTCAGACGTGCACGCCGCGCAGAAGCGGCTGCGGCAGCAGCAGGCGGCGCTGCGGGCCGGCCCCGCCGCCGCCGCTGCGGCGGCCGCTGCTGCTGCACCCGCCGCCGTTGCTGCGCCGCCGCGCCCAAACGCCATCCAGCGCGCATTCGAGTCGCTGGCGGGCCGCGTGCGCCTGCCTGGCAGCGTTGGCAAGGCGCGCAAGCACAGCCCGCCGATCCCAAGGATCCAGCCGTACCAGCTGGGGGGCAAGCCCAAGCCCAAGGCAGCGGGGCGGCCCTGCCGCATGACCGTGATCCCAGACCCCTCGGGCGACCGAGACATGATGCTCGTGGTGCGTGGAAGGGGTGCTGCAGCAGCATGTTGCCTCTGGGTGCTGGCACTGAGGAGACCACACCGTGCATGGCATGAACTTCATGCTGGGTGGTCGGGCAGATTGAGATGAGCAGGGTTGTGCGGCCAGCCCAGCACCCACCTGTGCACTTGTCCACATGACGCTGGTAATTCAGCGCGCGAACACCACAGAGGTAAGGCAGCGTGATGGACGTCACCGCCTGCCTGCTGACTGAGGCCAGCATCCCGGATTCACTCCATGTCTGTGCAGGCCCGCGTGGAGCTCAAGGTGAAGGCAGTGAGCGGCAACACGATTGCGGGCCTGCGCGAGCGGCTGGAGCCCACCGGTTACTACGTGCCTCCCGACCCCACCACGGACTATGGGGACCGGTGAGCTTGAGCTTGCATGCGGCATGCTTGTGCTGCAATCGCTGCTTTGCAGAGTCAGCCTGTGCTCCAGGCTGTGCATGGACGCTGCATATTGGCTGACACCTGCTCTGCCTGCCTGCCGCCCCCGTGCCCACCTGCCGCCCCCTCCCACTCCCCACTCCGCACAGGATCTGCATCGACAATCTGTTTGAGAAGAAGTGGGACCACGTCAGCGCGTCGTACGCAGAGGCCAACCTCAAGTTCAAGAAGATGCCGCTGGGGGAGGCGCCGCCTCAGACCGGCAACCTGCGCCGACGCCAGGTGCGGGGGTACGGGGCAGTGGTTGTGGGGCAGTGGGTGCTGAAGATGCTTTGGGGTTGGAGTCCCCGCCGCAGATAAGCAACCTGCGCCGACTCCAGGTGCGGGACAGTGCGTGCAGGGCGGTGGGCGCAGGGTGGTGGGTGCTGGGTGGTGGGTGCTGAACATGATGCCTCTGGGGGACGCATTGCATGCAGCCAGTTATCTGCTTTTTGACATGTGCACACTAGTATGCTACTACTTCCCTTTGCTTGGCCAGGTCACCATCATCCACTTCGACGGCCGCGAGAAGCCGACCACCTATGGCGTGGAGGTGCGGGAGCTTTGAGGCTGATCCATGCGGATCACATGGCAGCTGCTGCGTGTGCCCATCCGCTGCCGCGCTGCACCCAGCACGTGCCAGCCTGGCTGGGTGTTCACGGAACTACGCAGGTGGTTAATGAGGTGACGCACGGCATGCGGCTGCCCTTGAACCCCTCCCAAAACCTCACTCTGAATGCTGCAGGTGGACAAGGAGGCGAGCCTCAAGGACATCATGGCGGCGGCGGCACCGCTGGCAGGCCTGGATCCAGACAGCGAGCGCTTTGTTGCGGGCAACCTGCGGGACGGCGCACTGCACGTGGCCTTCCTGCAGGACAGCTTCAAGGTGGGTGGGGGTTGGGTTTTTGGGTGCTGGGATTGTTATTCGGCGGCAAGCCTCCTAGCCCACAGGTCCTGAGTACTGCAGGCAGCTGAACATAGTGACGCTTCGTAGCTCACGATGTTGCGCGGCGATGCAAAGCAGCAGCAGCGGCGCCTCAACTGGCTGAACTGGCCTGCTTTTGTCTTCTGTCCTGATGGGCAGGTGACGGACCGGGAGAGCAAGAATCTGCGGCTGGCGCTCTGGCGTGTGCCTAAGCCCAGCGAGAAGGGAGAGCAGGGGCCCAACTACGCCAGTGAGTGCTGCACTTGCTTTGTTTTGTAGGGAGGCACGGGGAGGCTGGGTGGGTGAGCCGCTGGTGAGCTGCCTTTTGGAAAGGCAAGTGCAAGTTACATGCTATTGCAATTGACGCAGGCCCGCTCTTGCATGCCCACCTGCCCGCCCACGCTCCCCCTCTGCCACTCTTGCCCCCTGTGCACCAGTCGTATTCCACCGCAAGCCCACCGGGCAGGACTACCCGCAGTGGGACGGCGTGGGGCTGCCCACCCTGCTGCCGCTGGGCAAGACGTTTGCCAATGGCGGCAAGGCAGCAGAAAAGGCAATGGTGGAGCGGCTTCTAGAGGCGCTGCGCCCGCTGCGCCGCCAGGAGGAGGGCGGCCAGGCGCCTCCATCAGTCAGACAGGTGGGTGCAAGATGTGGTTGCAGAGTCTTCACGTTGCACCGTGATATGGCAGAGCTTGGTTGTTGGCGGAGCCGAGGGTCATCTGCCGCGCTGCCTAGTTGCTGTCACCAATAAGGAGAGCACGGCGTTGTAGTTGTGCAGGATATGGCTGCATGTCTGAACAAGCAGCACAGCAGGACCAGCAGCATACAACCCTACGCCACCAAACCCACTATCTGTGCCTGCAATCCTGCTGCAGGAGGCGCGCCGGCTGCTTGACGATGGTCTGCACCTGCTGCGCTCCTCCACATAGTGAGTGCCAGCTGCCTAGTTTGGCTACTGTTGTGGTGGTTGGCAGCAACCTCAGGGCAAATCGACATGCAGAATGTCGCCGGCTCGTCTCAGTCTACTCCTTACCCACATCGTGCTTCCCACCGCACGCTGCCCTGCCCTGGCTACTCAACAAAGACTGCATTTTTGCTGCACTTTTCAACCTGCAGCAATGTGAGCTACTCGTACATGGCGGACCGCGACACCGAGTTTGGCACGTCCCGCGCCTACAGCTCCGCGCTGCGCTACGGCGAGACGTTCTTCAGGTGCTCCGGCTTTTGCAAGGGCCTGGTTTTGCGTGCAGGCTTGGATCTGAGCTGAGCTGTGTTGCGGGAGATCCTCAGCGCTTCGCTGCATGGAGGCGGTGTTTTCTCCCTGCAACATGCCAGGCTCCCTGCCCTGGCGGCATGTGGCGCTGCCAGCACCCAATTGCTCACTTTGGCTTGCCTCCCCTCACACCCGCAGGGATGGCCGCCTGTACCTGCGCGTGGACTGGACTTCGCAGCAGGTGGAGCGATTTGACCAGGCCGCCTGGCTCACGCCTGTGGTGCACGAGTCTGCCTCGCCTGAGGCCATGCAGCCCACTCTGGACATCATCAAGGTGAGCCACTTTTCAAAGCAGAATCCGTGTGTGCGTGTTGGCGCGAGTTGCCTGTTGGCCACAGCGGCTGCCTGCACGCCCCTAAGAGGCTGCACAGCACAAGGCGAGCGGGTGAGTCCCCGGCATGTGTGGTTTCAAGTGATTTCAACGCCAAACCCATGGCCCCCCCCCCCCCCCCCCCCCCCCCGCCCTCCCGCCTCAGGCCAACGACGAGTGGGCTGCCAAGAAGGCGCGCGCCAAGCAGCTGCCCTGGACCATGCTGGATGAGCTCAAGGCGGCTGTCCGGGCACAGGAGCCGGGCGTGCAGTACCCCGCCTAGTGAGTGGGCTCAAAGCTGTTACAAGTTATTCACAAGCTGTTCACAAGTGATTGCCTACGCTGCCGTTGCTCTGTCTCATGCATATTCTCTGGCCCTGCAGCGGTTTTGTGCAACGCCTGTGCCGTCCGTGTTATCCTGCCGCACCCCATTGACGCCCGTGCCGCACTTGATATCACTGCCGGTTTCCCCCTGCTGTGCTCATTGCAGCCGGCGCTTCGCGGCGGAGCCGCTGGCTCGAGTGGTGGTGGACCTGGTGCCCGCCACCACCTCGGCGTCTGAGAAGAAGGGCACGGTGGTGTTCGAGGTGCGCCGCAATCGGTCAGCTCGCGAGTTGCAGTCAGCCAGCCAACAGCAGCGCATCTTTTGGATGCTGTTTTCTGAACGTGCTGCAGCAGCCAGGAGGCGCAGTGACATGCGCTGAAACTTGCAGCTATGTGGCATGGCATTGCATGCTGGCATGCGTCCATCAGCCCTGGCCCAGCCCATGCGCGTCCTTCCTCTCCCACACACAGGTGTATGTGTGGAAGGGCGACCGCGGCCCGCCGCACCGAAAGTGGTTCCTGGCGCCTGACGCCTGGGAGTCTGGTGAGCGCCATGCTTTGGTCCTCTCCCGCCTGGAGCTCGTCACCCTGGCCTGGCTGGGTGTGGCTTGGATCGACAAAGCTCCGGCCCGTACTGCCCTGCGCCTTTGCTTGCGCTTGGGTTCGCCACGCCGCCTTGCTTGCTCGACGCTCTTGCTGCTTGTTGTCAACAAGCGCATGCTATGCATTTGCCCACGCAGGCCGCGGCGCGCGCCAGGTGTTCTCCGAGCTGGGCACCAACCCACCCTCACTTGCATGTATTGTTGCTCAATTGCTTGCACATCGATACCACTATGCAGGCCGCGGCGCGCGCCAGGTGTTCTCCGAGCTGGGCACCAACCCGCTCAAGGCGATGATGGATGTGCTGCTGTGGTCGGATGCAGAGCACGCGCGCATGAAGGCCCGCATCAACGGGTGGTGAGCGGCACTGCATGCATTGTGGCACCGCCTTGCAACATGTGATGCTTGTTTGTTGGTTCCTGGGCGGTGCATGCGGCGATGAAGCTATGCAACCCGCCAGCCCTGATGCGCCGCAGCCCTGTGGTCTGGCAGCTTCTGGGTGCTGGGCAGACTGTACCTCCTGGCACACCATGCTATGCGTACCCGCTTGCCACCAACCACCAATGGCCCTCCATTCGCAAATTCGCAGGTCGGAGAAGGAGGCGGCCAGCGAGCGCAGCATCCCGGGCCTCATGGCTGCCCTTGAGCGAGGAGAGATGCCGGCGGCAGCTCAGCCGGCCGGCCTCACGGTGCAGGTAGGTGCAATGTGGGGCAGGGTTGTGTCTATGGCAGGCCGCAAGCGACTTCGGCGCCTACGGCAGGAGGGTGGGGCAGCAACATCAACAGCCACCGCATGCGGCGGCAAAGTTGCATCTCTGCTCTGCGCCTCTGAATAATCTGAGGTGCACTGTGGCCTGCCGTCCCGTCATTCACACAATTGACGGCCCGCCCTCCCCTGTTCACAGATGCGGCCCTACCAGCTGCAGAGCCTGCAGTTCATGCTGGACTGCGAGCGCGGGGAGGGCGGCTTCAGGTGCGAGCAGCCTCGTGTCTGCTGCTGCAGTTCATGTTGCCAAGGGCTTCACTGGCTGGCGTGGAGCCAACAGTGCACAGCTGTGCAGTGTTTGCGTGCCACTGCTTGCCTGCTGCCATGGCTGCTTGCAAATTGGTGCTTTGTCACATGCTGCTTCTCAACAGCCTGCGGCTGCTGACACACCCATGTTTTAACTTCCTCTCCTCCGACTTGCAGGCGCCTGTTCTGGCAGCGCATGACGACGCCCAACGGCACGCGGTACTGGTGGAGCCACCTGCTGGGCCGCGCAGCACTGGATGTGCCGGCGCAGGGCTGGGGCGGCTGGTGCGCCGAGGAGATGGGCCTGGGCAAGGTGCGCTTTTGAATAGCTGCACATTTGAGTGAGCAGTAATTGCGTGAAACTGAGGCGGCTGGTGCGCCAAGGAGATGGGCCTGGGCTTGTGGGAACGTTAGAATGCTGATTGAACTCTGTTCACTCCGTGCATGCTGTGGCTGGCCAATACCTGGATGCTCTGCCATGGTGCATGGACCCGCATGTAGCTGTGGGGCGAGGCTTTAAACTGTAGCTGCACTTGGCATCCTCAGTCGTGTTGTGTAACCTTGCTGACCCCGATATACTGTCTTCATCCATGCCGCACAGACTGTGGAGGTGCTGGGCCTCATTCTGGCCAACCCTGCGCCGCAACCAGTCCAGGGCGAGCCGCGCATACAGAAGAACGCGCAGGGGCTGATCAAGTCGCGGGCCACACTGGTGGTGAGTTTGGCCTGAGCAGCGGCACGCAAGAGCCGCTGGCTGTTTTTGACGACAGCAGGAGACGCTTGCAATGCGACGCGGCCTCCGCCAGCATTTCATGCTGCGCCCTGGACGCATGATGCCTGGCACGTCGCGCTGCTGCCTCTGTGCATCCTGCTCAAACGGCCTCTCCCCGCCAACCGCAGGTGTGCGCGGTGTCGCTGGTGGGCCAGTGGATCGCGGAGGCGCAAGCCAAGCTCAACGGCTCGCTGCGCATGCACATGTGTGAGTGCCGGCTGTTCCCATCCATGTATTGCGTTGGCACCTGTGCGTCTGGTGCTCTTGCGGTGTCGACGCACGTGTGAGTACCAGCTGTGAAAGCGGCGGGTGCAGGCAGCCTAGAGGCCGGGCCGGTACACAACTGTTGTGCCAAGTTCTTTGCTTCTCTGCCGCGCATTCGGTCATTCGGTGAGCGTTTGTGCCTGCCTTTCCTCCCCTCCCCACTGAGCAGACCACGGCCAGAACCGCATCCGTGACCCAAACCGCCTGGCCACCGACTTCGACTTGGTGGGTTTTGGGCGGAGCAACTTGTGTCCAACTGTGCAATGTGACTGCCAATTCATGCCATGGCAGCAAGCATGCCACTGGGATTCCTCTCAACTTTTGGCTGCCTTTTCTTCCCGCCTGTCTTCCGTGCAGGTGGTGACCACGTACGCCACTCTGGGCGCCGACTACGGCGGCAAGCGCAACGGCGGCACGCGGGCCAACTTCCCGCCACTGGGGGCGATCGAGTGGCACCGCGTGGTGCTGGATGAGGCGCACACGTGAGTGGGTTCAGCTGGTTGGGGTGTTTGGACCCTATTCTTTGTTTGTTGCGCCGCCAGCATGCGCCATTGTGGCACCGCGTGGTGCTGGATGAGGTGCACACAGCCAGTTCGAGGCTGCTCGAAGCTTGACTGAGCTGAATCGTCGGTTGCCTTTCTCTGTTTCAACGTGCAGGGTCAAGAACGCGGCAGTGGGCCACTCCAAGGCCTGCATGGCGCTCGTGTCGCAGCGCCGCTGGATGTGCACGGGTGCGCTCGTTGTGGGGCGCGGGTGGCATGGAGGCTGGCTGGATGCCAGCCACTGACGCCTATCGCACCCTCCTGCCAGCTTGCCGCCTGGCCGCCACGCGTTGGTTGTCCTAACACTGCTGCCTTACCCGTGTGCCTTGCTCCTGGCCCACGTGTGTCTGCCTGCAGGCACGCCCATCAACACCGACGTGGCAGACCTGTGTAAGTGCCTCCCTGTCTGCCGCTCTGCGCATGCAAGGGGAGGTCGGTGCCTGCCTGCCGTGGTTGCCTGTCAGCTCAGCGTGCCGCGAGCTCAGCGGCGGCCACTGCTCCTAGTCCAATCGGCAATCAACGCCGCATCCTTTCCCATTGCCCTGGTGCAGTTGGCCAGTTCTGTGTGCTTGGGCTGGCGCCCTTCAACAACAAAACCTTCTTCGACGCCCACGTGAAGCACGCTTATGTGAGTTGCCTGGCTGATGGTTGTAGGAGGGCTGGGAAGGGTCTTGCTTGCCTGGAACCGCCTGTCAGACTTTGCTGCATAGCTACACATGACATGAGAGGCACCGCCGAGCTTGCAGCCCACCCACCGCTTCTGTGCCAACCCCCTTTCTGCTCCTGCAGGGCAGCAGCGCGTACGCAGGTGGCTGCCCAGCGCTCATGGTGACACTGGTGAGCTTCGTTGTGCCACACCAGTCGGCGATTTTGCTGCCCCCTGATGTTCTGCCATTGACTGAGTGCACCAGATTGTCTCGTATGTTTCCTGTGCATGGTGCGCCACACCAAGCGGCAGGTGCTGGTGGCTTCATATCCGCCATCGGTTGAGCGCACGATTGCCGCCTATTGTTCCCCATGCAGGGCGCCACCATGGTGCGCCACACCAAGCGGCAGGTGCTGGGCGGCGAGGAGGTGCTGCAGCTGCCGCCCAAAACCGAGGAGCTGGTGGAGGTCGTGCTTACTGCTGAAGAACAGGAGGCTTACAAGAAGGTGCGGCTGGGTGCTGGTCATGGGGCGGGTAAGAGAGCTAGGGGACAGGAGCTAATGAACAGTTGGGCCGAGTGGGGTCCCTGGCAGTCAGCATTCCCTCCACCGTCCTCCTCTTTTCTCTCCTCGCAGGCGCACGAGGCGTCCAAGGCGCTGTTTGCGCAGTACCGCGGCCTGGGCAACGCGCAGATCAACAAGCACCTGCTGCAGATCATGGCGCTCCTGCTGCCCATGCGCCGTGTGTGCAGCGGTGCGTGCTAGGAACAGCGACAGTTGCTCGGGGACTGGGGTTGCTGTGTTATGGGCAGGGCGGGGGCCGTGAACTTGTGCTTGCGCAATCGCAAACCCAGAGCAAGTGCTGGAAGCTGCCGAGCCAGAACTCTGAAAGGTTTCCCCCAATCGTTCGACACGTTCCCTCTGTTCAGGCGGCGTGCTGAAACCGCGCGACCTGACTGTCAACGACCCCATGTTCGGTGCGGGGGCTGCGCTGCGCCGCCGCCGGCTGGCGGCAGACGGCGCTGGCGGCATGGCGCCCATGGATCACTCGCTGGTGGCACCCGATGAAGAGTGAGTTTGTGCACTGCTGCACACAGTACAGTATCCCTGCACATGTTGTGGCCAATGTTGTGTTGCGGCTGCTGCCCTGGATCACTCGCTGGTTGCACCTGACGAGGAGTGAGTGTTAACTGTGCGCTTGCTAGCCAGCCAGCTGGTGCATGCTTCATTTCTGCACTTGATACAAGCATGTGCAGGCGCCAGCACAGCTTGACAGCCAGCCACCTGCCACTGCTGCGCTGCATTCTTCCATCTATCATCAACGGGCTTATCATTGGTGCCCATCCTGCCTGGCAGGTGCTCCATCTGCCTTGACGTGCTGGAGAACCCCACGGTTACCGGTCAGTCCAATCGACCTGCTCCTGTGCTCTGCGCGACGCACTGGCCTGCCTGCATGTGTATACCCGCATCACAGCTCTGAAGCCTGAACAGCATGGCTCAAATGCTCTCTGGCCATGTCTTGCCGGGACGCCCCGGCCGCGCCTGACGCCCACCTGCTCTGCTCCTGCCCCTCCCCGTGCCCGCTTGCAGCTTGCATGCACTGGTTCTGCCGGTGAGTTGGGGCAGCCGGGAAGCTTCGCCTTCTGGCGCTGCATTGTTGCATGTGGGACCTTTGAAATCCGTGATGTGGTGGTGCCCGCGTGTCATTTGACAGCACACATCTCGCTCTGCCTCCCAGCACGCGCCGCTGCACACACATCCCAACCTTGTCGCCTACTACCTGTCTCTGCCCCTACAGCGAGTGCATCCTGGGTGTGCTAGGAATGAACGCCAAATGCCCGCTGGTGAGCTTAGGTATCTTTACTGTGTGGCAACAAAGAGGGGGGGCTGCACAGATTGCCAGATAATGCCTGGGAAACCGGAGCTCAGCAGCTGCCAGCTAATAAAGGGCTGCTGCCCTGGCTTAAGGCTGCCGCAAGCC
>VFQQ010001861.1_pt1 | contig 26837 bp, 54 predicted proteins | sample 3512341 | NCBI WGS metagenome assembly VFQQ01 (sample SAMN10412373, study PRJNA504923) | tailings metagenome | isolation source: Relicate 2 Philex TSF1 revegetated site | place: Philippines: Tuba, Benguet | collected 2017-08-29
GGCCACTTTTCTTGCCTCGATGCCGGCCTCGCCACACACCACACAGCTGTTGCTGGTCCAGGATGCAGATGGCAGCCGCAGCAGCAGGCTGCTACAGGCGGCGGCGCAGCTGCTGCAGCATGCACCATGGACAGTTGGCAGCGCTGAGCCGAAGCAGGCGGCCTCAGCCACAGTGGCTGCGGTGATGCGGTGGGCAGCACAGGCAGAGGCAGATTAAGAGGGTGAGGAGCTGCTGACCGACGGCAGCCTGTTTTCGGTTGCCCACTTAGTCGGGCAGTTGGGCTGGGCGATGCAGCTGCAGCGCGACAACATGGCGCAGCAGAGTGCGGCTGGCGTCAGTGCGCGCGCCCAGCACCGCCGCACCGCGCAGCAGCTGCTGGCTGCAGTGCCCAGCATTGGCTGCCTGCTGCGCCGCACGGCGGACGCCCCACTGTTGGACGCGCCCCTGGACGTGCGAGTGGAAGTGTATGGCGCTGCTGCTGCGGTACTGATGCTGCTGACTGAAGTCCTCTGTCCGGTCGAGTCGCGCAGCGACCTGCAGGCTAGCGGCAGCGCAGCTGCAACCCGCCAGCCGCAGGCTCCAGCGGCACTGAGCACCCTGGCGGACCTGGCCAGCTGGTATACCGGCACTGCTGCCATGCTGGGGTGGCTGCCAGCCCTGGCTGACCTGGAGCCAGTGCAGCACAGTGCAGCATCTGGTGAGGCCCGTGAGGGGATTGTCGCAGCGTGTGAGCTGCTAGTGACTCGGATGGGTGAGGCTGCCAGGCTGACAACAAAGCGCAGCCAGCAGCTGGCGGGCAGCTCCGGTACGGTTGTGCTGCCGCAGGCAGAGGCCTGTAGCCTGCTCACAGCTGCGTCGCAGCTGGCCGCTGTTGGCTGCCGCGCTGTGCACTTTGCCGTGGCTGGCGGCAGTGAGCGGCGGCCATGTTTGGCCGACCATGTGCTCCATGAGCTGCTGAGGGACATGCTCTGCTGGCTCTGCGTGCTTGCGCGGGCGGCGGCTGATGGATCGCCCGCTGGTCTTGAGCAGCGGCTGCGGTGAGTCTGCCACATGCACAGTCGACCATACCTGCTGCTGCAGCTGCGCTTAGCAACTTCCAACCGCCCGCTGCCCGCCTGATGTCTGCAGAGTGCTGCGCACTGCATGCCTGGCTCACTGGGAGGCGGTGCAAGCGCTGCTGGAGCAGGGCTACGAGTTGGCTGGGATGAGTGCGTACGCCTTGGTGGAGGAGCTTGCGGTGCTGATCATGGGCGGCCCCCCTGCATTGGCAATCAGCCCTGCCATCCAGGCCCTGCTCAGCGAGGCGGTGCCTCGCCTGCAGCAGGTAGGGTCTGGGGGCTGCAGGTTCTCGGCATGCACTACAGCCCATGCAGCTGCCGACTGTGTTGCACTGTGACAGCTGGCCCACTGCAGCAGCAGGGAAGGATAGCCTGAGACATCCATTGGGATTCACTGGAGGCAAGACGAGCTGCCTCGCATGTCCGTGCAGGGAGGCGCCCTGGAAGTCTGCACAATACGAGCATGCTGAGCTGCCCCTTCCAGGCAAACAAGGCACAAGTGGTAGCAGTGATGCTGGCCAGCGGCCTGATGGATGCTGTAGTGCGTGATGTGATAGGCCTTGCAAGCTTTGAAGGCGGCAAGGGGGACGGTGCGCGGCAGGCTGGCCAGGTGCAGTTATTTGCGGCCCCGGGTTGGCGGTTGGGCTGCTTTGGGTGCACCTTGGGGGGCAGACGGTGTGCGGAACTCGGCATGGTCCCTCAGGCTGCTGAGGATGAACACTCTGCATTGGTTGCTACCATTACGGCTGCACGACAGCCCTGCAACCTGCATGCTGTGCCGACGCTGCGCAAGACGCCACCCACCGCAGATCATGTCCGAGGGGATTCAACCGCTGCTGGACGCGTTGCTGATGGCAGCTGTGGCTGCTGAGCTTGACCCAGCATAAGAGCTGGCGGTGGCCTACCGCACAGCTTTTAAGCCAGTGGCACTGCTTACCAGCCGCAGCTTGGCGCAAGTGTTCAAGCGCACTGTGCAGGCACAGGTGCTGCCGCCCGCTCGCCGGGCGGCCACTGCCCTGCTGGCCTGGTGGCGCCGCCCCGAGGCGCAGCAAGCGGCGGCGCTGGAGCTGGCGCAGGCGGCGGCGGCGCGCTCGTGCGTCTACCTGCGCTGCGCCAACCTGGGCGGCGAGGGCGGTCCGGCGGCGGGGCAGGGCGCCGGCAGCCAGCGGTGCAGGTGGGCTGCTGTGCGGGGAGTGGGCGGACAGTGCATGGGGGTTGGAAGGTAGCTTTGCCCCGTTGTGCATTGGACAGCTGTTGGCTGCCCCCGCTTCTCCACTGCCACTGAGCTTCACCCATCCTCATGCCCAAGCTGAGCTGAGTCTGCTGTTCCTACCTGCCCTCTCCCCCATGCAGTGCCTGCCGCGCGGTGTGGTACTGCGGCACCGCCTGCTCGCACACCGACTGGCGGGCGGGGCACCGCCGCGTGTGCAAGGCGCTGGGCGCGGCGCGGGCGGCGGAGAAGGAGCGGCGGCGGCAGGTGGCGGCTGAAGCAGCTGCGGTTGCTGCCACAACGCACTAACGTCCAGGGAGCATTCTGATGCTCTGCATGCTGTTTGCATGCTGTTCTGCCAGTCTCAGGGAGCAGGCCGGGCTGCACACATCCCACCTGCACAGCATGCATGCTTTTGTGCCTGCCTTGCCTTGGCAACCGCTTGTCAGGAACGTCTCACACGGTAACTTGTGGCACAGAACGAATCGACGAGCCCATAGCAAGGCAGACGAAAGTGGTGATCATGTTTCTAAGTCAGGGTGCTACAGCAGGGCGCGAGCGATGCCCAGAGCGCAAAAGCCGCCCGCCGCTGCCAGCATGAAGGCGCGGTGCACCTTGCCGCTGGGCGGCTGCGCATAGTGCTGGAGTGTCAGATAAGTGCTAGCAGCCAGGCAAACCGATGCGCCGATAATGCGACACTGTATGCAGTCCTGCCGCTGCTCCGCCTGCTGCTCCTGCTGGGCTGCAGGCTGAGTTGCGTTGCTGCCGCTTGGCTCCATGGCTGCTGCTGCGCTGCGCCACGGCAGTGCAGGAGAGGCCTGCCCGCCAGACGCCCCAGTTGCTGCCGCTAAAACGGAGGAAGCTTTTGGATCTACTTCTTCTTGCCCTTGGCCAGCGCCTCCTTGGCCTTCTTCAGGGCGGCCTCCTCAGCCTGGAAATGGGCACACAGAAAAGCGGTTGCTTGAGTATTGTGTAGCCTGTCTCTCAAAAGAAGGCTTCTAGCAAGAGCCTCCTTGGCCTTCTTCAGGGGGGAAACAGTCGCTGCTAAGAAAGCCCCACTCTGCATGCAAACGCCGCAGCATCCAGCCCTGTTTGAACACGGGGCAGCGCCCATCTGAACCGCCACTTGCAAACCTCAATAATCTGCACCTAGTTGGCCCCACAAGCCAGCACCCGCCTGAGCTCCTGCACACCAATGCACACCACTAGGCCTCCCCGCAGACCGTAGCACCCAGCCTGCACTGAATACTCAGCACCCGCCACAGATAGCATTCAGGCCCCATGTGCAGCACCCACCTTCTTCTTGGCCAGGAAGGCCTGGTCGTCCTCGTCGTAGTCCTTAGGCCCCTTCTTGGGCGCCTGCAGGCAGCAAAGAGAGCAAGGCAGTCAACACCTGGCCATTGCCCCCGCTGCAGCAGCACGGAAACGCCAGGCCCGGCAGGTTCTGTCTCCCCGCCTGCCGGCTGCTGGGCACGGTGGAAGTGCGGCACAGGCGCCTGACATACGGCAGCGGTTGTGACTGGCTGAGAGGCCAGTGAAGGCTGGGCAAGAGGCAAAGGGCAGCAAGCAGGATGGCCGCAGGTAGCGGCAGCAGGCGGCAGCGAGCGGGAGCGGCGGCGGCGCCGCCGGCGCACCTTGAGGGGCTTGGCCTTGCCACCGTCCTTGCCTGCGGGGGTCGGAGAACATGGTGGCGTGGTCGGGAAGAGCCCTGGAGGCGCAGCGGCAGCCCGGTCAAAGCCAAGGACCTGCAGAAGCGGCTGGCGGCCCGCTGCTCACCGGGCATGCTTCAGGATCCTTGCGGGTGGCTTGTGTAAGCGACCTGCGGGCGGGAAACGGGCTGGGCTGCTGAGTGGGGCAGCTGGCGGCGGCTGGCGGCGACAGCAAGGGCGGGGCGCGCTGCTGGGACTTGCCTGGGCGATGCAGCGATCGGGCGGATAAGCGGGAGCGGGACTGCCTGCCGCCCATGCCAGCGACCGTCGCAGCAGGCAAGTGCCGCCTGCTTTGCGCCGCCCGTTCATTTCGAGACCATCCGCATCGCGCTCCGTGCACCATCAGTGTCCCAAACAAGCCGCTGGCCGCCCCCTCGCTTGCACCGCCACCCGCTCCTCCTCCCTACGCTCCCTGCCGCCCATCCAGCTAGCTGGAAGCACTCTCAGACACCCCATACGCATCCATGAGCGGCGGCAAGCCCTCGCCCGCCAAGAAGCGCAAGGCGCCCGCCGCCGCCGCTGCCGCCGCCGCTGGCACCAAGAAGCTGTCGGCGGGCGTGGGCGCTCTACTGGCCCGCCTGGAGGCCACCAATGCGGGCTTTCTGGAAGCCTCCGCGCAGCAGACCGTGGCAGCGCAGCTCAAGGCGCAGCAGTCGGCGGCGGCGCGGGTGATGGCAGAGGAGCTGGCTGCAAAGGCCACCAGCCCCTCCCTTGCATCGCTGCCTGTTGACAAGGCAGAGCTGGCGCGGCGGGCGGAGCGGCGAGCCCGCTTCCAGGTGCGATCGTGGGAGTGCCTGCCTGCCAAATGGTTTACAGTGCCGAGGCGGATGGTCGGATATGGAACGTTGCCTCCTCCTGCTGCAGGCACGCGCTTGCACGTCAGCATGCATCGCCTTACCCGTGCATGCTTGTGACTGTTCCTCATGGCAGGAAGAGCAGGCAGCTGCGGCGGCTGCGGCGGGTGTCAAGGTGAAGGAGAAGACGCCGGTGCATTCTTCTTCACTTTCCCGACTGCTCGTCTTTTCTCGCAGGAGGAGCAGGCGGCCGCGGCGGCTGCAGCAGGTGTCAAGGTGAAAGAGAAGACGCTGGTTGAGCTGCGCAGCGAGCAGGGCGTGGCGCGGGGCCAGAACCAGAACCTGGAAAAGGACTACCTCCGGCTGACCAGCCTGCCCAGGTCGGTTGGGGTTGGTAAAAGTGAGGTGCATGGGTGGGTGGGCCAGAAACAGAACCTGGAGAAGGACTACCTGCGGCTGACCAGCCTGCCCAGGTCGGTTGGGAGTGGGTGGGTGGTTTGGTGGTTGGGTGGGTGGGGAGTGCTTGGTGCTGCACCCTTGCACAGCATCGGATGTGGCTTGGCCTTGCTGTGAGTGCCTTTCCCTGTGTGCAGCTCACATGTATGCCTGGCAGCACTCAACCAACTGCTCTTGTTTGTCCGCGAAACTCCCTGCATCGGCAAGGCCGATGTGCGGCCGCCCGAGGTGCTCGCCCAGGCTCTGGAGCTGCTGCACCCTTTGCCTTCTAATGTATGCATGAATTCTTGCATTGCCAACCCAACTATTCTGCAGCGCGGCCGACGTGCGCCCGCCCGAGGTGCTCGCCCAAGCGCTGGAGCTGGTCAAGCGGCGGTGGACAGAGGGGTGGGAGTATGCAGGGCCGCGGGGCGCCTGCGACCAGCTGAAGAGTATCCGCCAGGACCTGACGGTGCAGCACATCCGCAACCGCTTCACGGTGCAGGTGAGGGGCTGGCGGGGCGTTCAGGGTGGGCTGCATCGTGCATTTGGCTGGAGTCGTGGTGCTGCACAAGTGCAGGTTTTGCTAGCGGGCCAGTTTGCCCTGCATGACATGCCACAACAGCTTTACCTGCGCCCCACTCCAACCTGCAGGTGCACGAGACGCACGCCCGCATCCCCAACAAAGTGGTTGCAATATTGGCAAACTCACTTGGGATCCTTGGCTGACTGGAACCTTGCAGGTGTATGAGACGCACGCCCGCATCGCCATTGAAGTTGGCGACTGGGCCGAGTTCCGGCAGTGCCACTCCGTGCTGCAGCAGCTGTACGGTGAGTGGCTGCTGGTGATGGTTGCAAAGGCACTGCAAGTCCCTGTCAATGCAGGCAGATCCCGGCAGTGTCCGATGCAGGGGCGAGGCCACAGGAAGTAGCTCTGATGTGTCCTCTGGTCCTCTCGTCCTTTGTCCCTCACTGCAGACGAGGGCGCCCCCGGCGAGCAGCACGAGTTCACCGCTTATGGCCTGCTGCTAGCGGCCGCCACCGGCCGCTCGGTGCTGGCGCACGAGCTCAGCGATGCCCTGTCTGCCTCGAATAGCGGCCTGGGCTCTGCCTTGGAATCCAGCAGCAGCGGCAACAATGATGGCAGCGGCAGTGGCAGCGGCAGGGCTGGTAGCGGCAGCAGCAGCAGGAAGAGCGGCGGGGTGTGGGGCCGGCTGGGCAGCGCCGAGCCGGGCAGCAGCACCGCAGCAGGCGCAGCGCACACAGCAGCCACCGCTGGCTCGGCAGCAGTGTCGGACGATCGGTTTGTGGGCCATGCGCTGGCGGTGTGCCGAGCCTTTCTGGGCAACGACTTCGTCAACTTTCTGCGGCTGTACGAGAGTGCGCCGCGCATGGCGCCGTACCTCATGGACGCGCTGCTCGCCAAGATGCGCAGCAAAGCGTACAGTGAGTCAAGCTGAGGTGGTATTGTGAGTTTTGGGTTGTGGTTGCTGGCCAAGCTTGCGATGCGCGGCAAAGCGAGCTGGGCTGGGCTCGGTTGGCAAGCGATCATACTGGTTTATGGGTGCTGCGGGTGGTGGGTGCCGGGTGGGCTGCAGCTGCTTGGCGAAGTTTGCGGGCTGGTGGAGCAGCAGCTGGTCCTGTTTGGATGCAGGTCGGGCCTGAGCTTTTGGCTCTTCTACCGGCTGCACTGCCAGCTGAGCTGGTGCTGCTGAAGCGCCGTCCTCTCACCGCAGTTTCCCACGACCCACCCCACCCTGCAGGCACCGTGCTGGCAGCCTTCCAGCCCAGCGTGCCGCTGTCGGCGCTGGCCGGCTGGTTTGGCTTCACCAAGAAGAAGGAGGCCGCGGCGTTCCTGCGGGAAAAGGGTGCAGTAGTAGTGGACGGCAGCCTGGACATCAAGGCCAGCCGAGCGGCGGCGGCAGCAATGGCCGCAGAGGCAGCGGCGGCAGCGGCACAGGAGGCGCGACGATAGCAGCGACTGGGTGCCGCACCCAGTAATCGTGTGCGTGGCACCCCTGCACATGTAATGCCCCTGACTGCCATGCGAAGCGCGAGCGTCTCGGCGGCGCCGCAACGCGCACAGCAGCAGCGGCGACAGCTGGCATGGGGGCCAAAGAGGCGCGCATCGCGCCCCACAGCTGCACAACCGGTGTCGACACGCAGCCTGGACCCACAATGCACGCCACCCCCAGGACGAGGGGCGGCAGGAAGGCCGCCCCAGCGTCCCCCGTCGCGAGGGGCTGGGAGTCGCTACCCGCCGAGATGCTGGAGCTGGTGGCGTCCAGATTGAGCTTCCAGCAGCGGTGAGGCGCGCGCTCGAGGCAGTTTTGTCGAAGGGCTTGTACGCGCTGGGGGCAGGACCAGGGGCGCCCTTGAGTGCTTCCGATAGCGATCTGCATCCAAAAAACTGCAGCCAGCCTGCCGTGACGCCGCACAGCCGCACCGCTGCCGCTCAGCGGCTGCCGTCCAACCCACCCCCCTCCCGCGCGTCCAGGCTTCGCATGTGCGAAGTCAACCGCCACTGGCGCGCCGTGCTGCTGGCCAGCGGGCTGTGGAGTCGTGTGGAGCTGGAGTGGCCAGCCGCCCATGGGCTTGACATCGAGGAGGAGGCGCGAGCGACCAGCATGCAGGCCTACTGCTCTGCACGCGCGCAGGTGCGGCTGGACTGATGTGGGAGGGGCGCAGCTGTACAGAGCCATGCAATGAGCGCAGCGCTGCAGCGCTGCTGGGATGGGTGCTGCAGCTGCCGGTTCTGCCAGTGGTCCTGCCGGTTTGCTATGGCTGTGACCTGAGGCACTACCGTATCGCCGCAAAGTCACAGCTGCTGCCATTGCGAGGCAACCACCCACAGGGCGCCAGCAGGCCTGCTAAAAGCCTCAAGCGCAATACAAACGTTCAACTGGCTGTCTGCTCTGGCCCCTCCCTTTGGCAGGTCATTCGGGAGCTGGTGGTGCGATTCGACGACCGGGACCAGTGGCCGGACATTTCGTGGCTCCTGGTGCGTCCAGCTTGGTGCTTGCCGTGTGCAGTGGACATTCCTGCTTGCTGCATGCTGTGGATGTGTGAAGCCAGCATGGCGGTTGCTGCACCGTGGATACGAAGGTTCTCACTCCCAGGCTGCCAACTGAGCTGATTCCTTCCTCTGCCGACCAATCATCACAGGGCAAGATGGGCCCGCGCCTGCGGCACCTGGGGCTGACGGGCGGCAGCAGCGAGTGTGAGCTGCCTGAGCGGGTGTCCAGCTTCCTGTGGCAGCTGCGCGGCCTGACCAGACTGGACCTGGAGAGCTGCCTGGGTGGGTGTCTTTGGGTGCAGGAGGGGCGGTTACTCAAGTGTACGTTGGGTTAGCCTATGCTGCTTGATGACCAGCCTCAACTTAGAGAGCTGCCTGGGTGGGTGCCTTTTTTGGGCAGATGTAGAAGGACTTCTGTGCCCCAGTGTGGATAGAGGGAAGGTGCGGGGGGTGTTGCTGCGGGCAGCACTGCCCTCTGGGTGCTACTGCAATGCACGAACTGCAACCTGCCCACACTGGTGTCGAGCTCCCACCCTTGTCTCTGCAGAGTGCCTGCCCCGGGGCGTCAGCCGGCTGACAAACCTGCGGGAGCTGCTAGTGTCCCGCGACGACAGCAGCCTGCCCACCCACAGCGAGTTTGCGGTGCCAGAGCAGATCTCTGAGCTGCGCCAGCTGACGCGCCTGGAGCTTGTGCGGTGAGAGAGGGGCCGCTGGGCGTGGGGAGAAATGAGGCTGTTCATTTGGCCGCCCCCCTGCTGTCATTCAGCATTTTTTATGGGTTGCTGCGGCCAGCTGCGGCCAGCTGCCGGCGCCATGCCCCTACCCCCGCTATGCACTGCTCTGCTGTGTCTGATGCAGCCGCCGCTGTTCGCCCACCCCTCCTGCGTGTCTCGCAGCTGCTGCACCCAGCTGCCGGCATCGATGAGCCGGCTCACCCGCCTACGCCTGCTAAATCTGGGCGGCAACGACATGTTGGGAGGCGCCACACAGTTTGCCACTCTGGGGTGAGCAGCGCTGGGGATTTGTTGGAGAGTGTGTTGTGTGTGTGTGTGGTGTGCGTGCTCAACGCATGCTTGCAGTGGCACTTTTACTGTTGGGGCGTCTGGGCACAAAAGGGATTGCAGCTGCATGCCTGCTGTTGCGTTCGATGCAGGCTGGTGCTGGGGGCGCTGACCAACCTGGAGGAGCTGGATCTGGCGGACTGCAACCTGCCAGGTAGTTGCACATACTTGGCTGAGGAGCTTAGCAATCAAGGGATGGGCTGGTTGCAACTTGAGCAGCTGGATCTAGCTGACTGCAACCTGCCAGATCAGTGACGGCAGCGGTTGCAGGTTTGGCCATGCATATGCCTTCTTGATTTACAAACGTTGGTTTAAGCTAATAGCAGCAGGTAGTAGCTGGCTTGCTGCCGCCCATTGGCGTCACACACGCTGAACACCAACCACCCTCTGGCCCTGCAGATGTCCCAAGCGACGTGCTGTCCCGCCTCACCGGCCTGACCACCCTCACGCTCGACGGCGCGTTTGGCGGCCGCGACTTTGGGCTGGGCTGGGAGTCCAAGCTGGACTGCCTCAGGTGGGGTTTGTTACCACGTGGGATTCTGCTGCATTGCGTGTCTGTGCACAAGAAAGAAGGGGGGCAGGAGGCTGCAACTCTGGGCTGCGCTGGGCGGCCAAGCTGGACTGCCTGCAGATGGGGGGCAGCGCCTATTGTTAACCAACTGCGCGTTTGCTGTGCATTGGTGATGTCTCAGGTGCACCTCGCCCCCTTGTAGTATCCCATCCGCCTTCTGTTCCTTTTCACCCTCCTTTGCAGCTGCCTCACCTCCCTGTGCTGGCTGGACCTGGGCAGCAACGAGATGGGCGCTCTGCCGCGCTCGCTGACCGGACTCACCAGCCTGGAAACGGTGCGCTGCTTGTTTCCTGGTTGTCTTGCTGCTGCCTATTGCTGCGCAGCGTGCATACGTGCACCCGTTTACTGGAGCGACTGGCATTGCAATTGTCGATGCCTCTTGGCTTTACGAGTTTGCCGACAGGCATGCTGCGGTGGCCGACACAGCCAAGTGCTGCTCAACCGGACTCGCAGCTGGATGTCGACATATGCCAGCTGAGTGGCCCCAATTGCCACTTGCAGTGCCATTGAACCAAACCCTAACTGCTGCTCCCACTGCTTCCTACATTGCAGCTGGATGTGGGCATGTGCCCGCTTAGCGGCGCCGCGGCCCTGCCAGATGGCCCCTACCTCGAGCGCCTGAGCCACCTGAACATTCGGGGGGCGGCCTTCACCAGCCTGCCACAGGTGAGGAGCTGGGAGCACAACACACATGCCGCACTGCTGTACGATGCATTGCAACTGCACAGCTGGCATCCCAGTCACGCTGTGTTTCTCTCCTGAGCGACACCTGCCCCCACATCTCTGGCACCCCTGCCCTGCCGCCGCAGCACCTGACGCGCGCGCAGCAGCTCACGTTCCTGGGCCTCAGCTGCTGCCACGACCTGTGGATGAATGGGTGAGTGAGGGGGCAGACGGTGGGCAGGCTGATGTCGTAGGCTGTCCTCGGTCAGCTCCGGGTTGCGAACGCCCCTGCACATTGTGCCTTGCGCGTCATGTGAGCAGGCTTCTCATGCTGCCCGGCTGACGGCCTCCTTTCATCATTTCATCCTCCCTGGCCACACCTGCCTTCGCAGCTCGCTGGCGGAGGCTTTGGTGGGCCGGCTGGCCGGCCTGGCCACCCTGACGCTCTGCGACCAGGTGCGGCCGGGGGTTGCTCGATGCATCAATGCCGCTGCATTTGCATTGGGACACGCTTTCAGTTCTGCTGTCTGCTTCGACGTCAGTTGTTCAAACGCAGCTGGGCCTGGCTGGCCTCGTTCTTGCCGCGGCTGACCCCAAACGACCAACCAACCAACCAACCAACCGGCCACCCCTGCTGCGCTGCGCAGATGATGCACAGCGTGGACAGCGCGCGCTGCATGCACGCCCTGGGCCGCCTGCTGCCCGATCTGGAGGTGCGCCCTTGCCTGCTGCTCAGCGGTGTGGCTAGAGAGGACTGTGTTAGGCATCCGAAGCTAGCGGCTCCCGTTCGAGCCTGCCCTCCAGCCACCGCAGCAGCTTAGTGCTTTCCATGCAGGGTACTGCTACCGCAGCTCCTGAGAGTGCTGGCCCGCTTGGCGCACCTTGATTGCTCTCAGCAGCCACTGCGCTTGCTTGCCAGCTGGCCCACAGGGCGGCCCATCTCCCGGCCCTGGTTGGTGCAGATTGTGACTCATGACGAGGCAGAGGAGGAGGATGAAGAAGAGGACGATGCGGATAGTGAGGAGGAGGAAGAAGAATCCGTGTTTGATTCTGAGGATGAAGGTGCGCTGTGGTTCTATTGATTGGCTTTGGCTTGCAATGGCTTTTCATTGCGCCACGGCTGCGGGTGCCAGTCGCACACCCCGCCGCTGCGCCCCGGCCATCCTGCCTGCCGACCATCTGCCGATTGCGCTGCTCCACCTGCTCCATCCCACCTGCAGGCTCCAGTAACAGCAAGGACAACACCAGCAGGCCTATTTTCTTGCTGAACAATTTGCCCTCCGACCTCATTACATCCAGGCTCCAGCCAGTATGACAGCGAAGATGATGACAGCAGCGGCACGTACACGGACGAATACGAGGAGGAAGACGAGGAGGAGTGGGAGTCGGAGTGGGAGGAAGAGCTGCATGTAGAAGCAGACTTGTTTGGTGGCAGCGTTGGCGGACCAGCGGGTGCCAGCGCCGCTGGCGGCGGAGAGGAGGGGGAGGGTAGCGCAGGGGGAAGCCCAGACGCAGGCGCAGCAGGCGGCGGCGCGGGCGGCAGTGGCAGTGCCGGCGACTATTATGACGCCACCCTGCGGCTGAGGGACTATGATTAGAGCGCTCCCCGAGGCGCTCGTACCCGGCTGCTGCATCTGGCGCTCTGCGCTAACTTTCATACATCCAATGCTGCCCTGTATCTGCCCTGTAACTTGCACTCTGCATCCCTCCATGTACATGATGCATGCCTTCCTTTCCAATAACACGGCTTGATACAGATGGATCGCCCCTCCCCTGCCCCCATTCAAACACTTGTCCTTCTTTGCACCTCAGAGCACAGATTCATTTGCTTGCAACCCATGCATTCTGTAAATCAAGCTACAGACGCACGCTCAGTTGATAAAAGCACGGTGCGGCGGGCAGCAGAGTGCAGCAGCAGGCATGCGGGCGTGTGCGGCGTCGGGGCGGTGCCAGCTCAAAGGCTTTGCGGCTGCGCCCGTCATGTGCCACGCCGCATGCTCCGCTGCTGCACCCCGGCTGCTGCTTGCATGCTACGTCATGCCATAAGCGCCCCAGGCAACTGGAATGCGTGCTGCGGCAAGCACTCAATGCGGCATCAGCTGGCTGGCTGGCTGGCTGGCTGGCCAGCCAGGCACCGGCTTGCAAGCTCGAGCTGGCTAGCTGGCCGCCGGTTTTCGTGCCCGCAAGGAGCCAGCTGGCCTGCAGCGCGCCGGCTGCAGAAGCGAGCTAGCTGGCTGTGGCTGCCATTAGTGCCCGCTCGATGGCTTGGAACACGCGCTGCTTCTTGGCCTCGCTGTCCAGGTAGCCGTCTGCGGGAGAATGGGCGGGAGGCTGGGCAAGCCGGGCTGGCAGGAGGCGCCCTGACCAGCCTAGAGGGAAACAGGTTCGCACCGAACAAGGGATGGCCTGCACGTGTCGTCACAGCGGCCGCACCTCCGTTCTTCTTGGAGAGCACTAGCGCGCCACGATAAACTTTTGGAGCCAATTGCAAACTAGCCAGTGGCATCATGGCATATGCCCTCGCACCTCCGGTCTTCTTGGAGAACACGAGCGCGCCATCGACAATCACCTCGAACCAGCCGGTGGCGTTGGGTGTGCCCTCACTGGTCACCTGCAGAAGCATTGTGTTGGACGAGGCAGTGCTTGTTCTAGAGGCGCTAGTCCGCGAACAGCTTGGTTCGGAGCTTCTGGGAAGCCTCGACTGTCGAGTTCTCTCTCTGGTCATCAGCACAGCCACCGCTCGGATTGCTCACAAGTGGGCCACTAAGCAGATCAGCCAGCCACGATCCGCATGCGCGCAAGTGGACCGCTAAGCAGATCAGCCGGCCACGATCGGCATGCGCACAAGTGGACCGCTCAGCAGAGAAGCCTGGGTGTGCATCACCTTGAGCGGCGCCCCCGGGAAGCGAGCGGCCAGTGCCGCCTCCAGCTCCCAGAAGCGCCGCTCGTAGCCTGCAATTGGGTGTATTTAAGCAACAGGGCGGGGCATGGGCCAGGGGGCCTTACCAACCAGCACAAGCGGCAGCGCTTGCGCTACTGTCAACAGAGCTGCTGGCGCAGCACCTGCAGGAGCGCCAGCGTGCCAGCCAGGGTGCCGGAGCATCCAAGCGGGCACAGCAACCAGCAACTCGCAACCAAAGGTCGTCTGAGAGGGCCCCCACCTCAGGCGCCGCAGTACACCACGTGCACTGCCACAGGCTTGGGTGCCATTTTGTGTGGTCAATGAATGGGGAGCTCTGCGGCATGGAAGATGGCGACAACGGGAACTGCTGGTCGACCACAGCGGCGTCGGCGGCAGTGCGGTGAAGTCGTCTGGGATGCAGCGCACGGCCCTGGAGCGCAAGCATTGGCTTGTGATTCATGATGCGAAGCAACTGCACTGCACTGGAGGCGGCCAGGCGCAGGGGGCGCGCCGGTCGAAGGCAGGGCTTTTTGTAGCGCGTACCGAAGGGGGATTTGAGCAGGCTAATACAATATTCGGCTTGCTCACGAAAGAAAGCAATCCACAAACCGAGAAACAGCTGCGGGAGAAGGCACTTCCGCCACATGCAGCCCCATCTCGGCTCGAGGCAAACCCTGCGGCGGGTAACAAGCCTTGCACCCAGTTACACGTATCGTCAAATACAGCACATCAGCACCGCAGCAGTAACCACGCGGTCTGTGCTCAGCCCGCGACAGCAGCCGCGCAGCCAGGCAGCGCAGCGCCGAAAGGAGGGCGCCAGTCGCTTGCATAGCTGTAGGGGAGGCGCTCATAGCGGCCGTCAGTCCCTGAAGGCTGCCTAGTTGTCGCCTCCGCCAGCGCCGCCGGTTGCCGCCGCACCGCCGCCGCACCCCACCCATCCACGGCCCCCTAGCAGCCGCTACGCGCAGCCAGGGGCAGCGAAAATGGCGGCGGTGCCAGCCCCCGACACCCCGGGAGGTCCCAGCTTCCTGCGCTGGCTGCAGTTCCGGGTGTCGGGGTCCACATTTGAGTGCCCCAGCGTGTATCAGCTGGTGAAGCCCATCGGCAAGGGAGGTGCGCCCGTTGTTTTGCCTGTGTGAAATGCCTTGCTGTGCAGTTGCTGCAGGAATAAGCTTTACAGGCGAGTGTCCCTTTCGTCGTGCTTGGCTGCGTGCTGCCGTAGGCTTGCCGCTGCCAGATCATGCGGCTGCAGTGCCTATGCCCGCTTTGCCCATGGCCTCCTGCCCTCCTCTGATGCTGCCTGTGCAGCGTACGGCATCGTGTGTGCTGCCATTGATTCGCGTACCAATGAGCAGGTGGCCATCAAGAAGATCGGCGACATCTTTGCCAACCCGCTGGACGCGCGGCGCACGCTGCGGGAAATCCAGGTAAACCGATGGCTCTGCCTGGTTGGGGTGCTGTTCATCCGCTTGCGGGACTTGCTGGTAAGCTTCTGGGCTGCGCAGCTGCGCGGGGCGTGCTGCAAGGTTTCCTTGCCTCAGCCCCTTTGTCTTTGTCCTCCCGTGCAGATTCTGCGGCACGTGCGGGGCCACTCCAACATCATCACGCTGCGGGACCTTTTCCCGCCCTCCTGCGGCGTACACGACTTCAGGTGCCTGTGTGGGGCTGGGATTGGGGTGTATTTAGGCTTGGTTGGAAGAGGTCAGATTGTTTTGGTGGGTGGGAGGCGCTGTGCACTGCATGCTAAGTCGATCTGCCACAAAAGGGGAGGGTTTCAGTCTCAGTTCGCCCCTCATGCTCATTGATGCAGGGACGTGTACATGGTGTACGAAATCATGGACACCGACCTGCACCAAATCATCCGCTCGCCGCAGCCGCTCAGCGGTGAGCAAAGTTTGGGTCACCGGCGGGCCTGTGGTCTGGTTGCTGGTGGGAAGCAACCACGGTGCACTTGCAAGCCATGCGCTACAACAGCCACGATGCACTTGCAAGCCACAGCTGCCTGTGATTGGCTTGCCTACCAGCTTTCCTGTGCACACATGTTTTTGCAGAGGAGCACATCCAATTCTTTGTCTACCAGCTGCTGCTGCCTGCCCACCTGAATTCGGTGTGCATCCCATTGATTCAATAATTCCCTCCGATTGCAGAGGAGCACATCCAGTTCGTTGTCTACCAGCTGCTGCGCGGCCTCAAGTACCTGCACACCGGGGTGCGGCGGCGGGCTGCAAAGCTCTGGCTCACTGCACATGAGGTTGCTTGGTAGCCGACTCTCTGCGCTGCGCTCCAGTGGTCCCCAAATGGTTGGTTGGATCGGTTGCTGAGCGTGCGTGCCATCGCTGCCTGCTAACCCCTGCTTGGCAGGGCGTGACACACCGGGACCTGAAGCCCTCCAACCTGCTGCTCAACGGCAACTGCGAGCTGCGCATCTGCGACTTTGGGCTGGTGAGCGGAAGAGGAAGCGGTTGGGCTGTGGCTACCAGCACATGCATATGCTGTTGTTGGAACCGCCTGGCTGAGCAGCCTTCCTTGCAGCGACCGTGGCCCACTGCTGCTGCGACTGTGAACTGCGATTGGCCGCCTCTTGCACTTGGCTGCTTCAACCTGCCCTGCCCGCAGGCGCGGACGGAGGTTAATCCCAACAGCCGATGGCAGAGTATGGCTGGAGAGGTGCCGCCAAGTCTTCTGCTGACGTTGCAACTTCAACGATGCAACTGCAGGCGCGGGCGGAGGTCAACCAGGAGCAGATGGCTGAGTATGTGGTGACCCGCTGGTACCGCGCCCCCGAGCTGCTGCTGTCCTGCACCGACTATGGACCGCCCATCGACATGTGGTCGGGTGTGTGCCAGAAATGAAAGAACAAAGCCCTGACATGGCTGCTGCACTGCACTTCTGCCGTGCTCCGATTACGGGCCTCCCATCGACATGTGGTCGGGTGCCCACAACCGCTTCATTGATGAGGGAACTTGGAAACCGATGAGTTTGCATGGCCACAGCTGGAGAGGTCGCGTGTGCAGATCAGACGTGTGTTTGGGTGCTTTGCTGCCTTGTCTCTTACACTCATCTGCCTATTCTTGCCGCAGTGGGCTGCATCCTGGCGGAGCTGCTGGGCCGCAAGCCGCTGTTCCCGGGTGCGCGCTGCGTTTTTGTGTGCATCGCTGCAAAGCATAGCATTGCTGCCTGAGCTGCCTGTGTGCGGGTGCGGCTGGCGGAGCTTGCAGGCTCTTGCTTGCTTGTCCATTGTCAGAAATCTGTGTGCAAAGCGCTGCCGCACAGCGCAGACATGCAGAGCTGTCCATCTGCCGTGGCCTCACACAGCGTAATGTGTGTTGTCTTTCCTTAAACTGCTGCAGGCAAGGACTTTGTGCACCAGCTCAACATGATCTGCAAGGTCATCGGCACGCCCACCGGGCACGAGCTGGCGGCGGTGGCCAACGACAAGTCGCGAGCCTACCTGGCATCCATGCCCTACTTCCCGCCACAGGGTGAGGGCGCAGCGAGGTTTTAAAGGCCCGTGCTGCCCATGCGCAGTTGCAACATTATCTCGTGGCCGCCTCACCCATCTTCGCTCAACCTCACCACATGTTGGCCTGCCCCTTCCCTCTGTGCTGCCAACCCGCAGACATGCAGCAGTACTTCCCCGCGGCCTCGCCTGCCGCCATTGACCTGCTTAACCGGCTGCTGACGTTCGACCCAGGTGGGTGTTCGCGCCTGGTTGTGTGTGGATGTTGCAATCTGCTGCATGCGGGCAGGCTGATGCTCGCTATCCCAGAGGCTGGCCTTCGTTCCTGTTGGGCAGACGGGCGTCGGTGTCCCATGGCGTACATCATTGGCAATGCGTGCAAGCGCACAAACCCTCTGAACCCCTGGCCCCTACGTGCAGCCAAGCGGCTCACGGCTGAGCAGGCGCTGGCGCACCCCTGGCTGGCCTCGCTGCACGACCCCACAGACGAGCCCAGCTGCCTGCAGGTGTGCCGGTTTGCCAAGGCGGTGCTCTTGAGCTCTGCTGCCTGCTGGCACAAACTGCAGAGGGCGGGCTGGTCCACAGGCTTGCTGGTTTCGTAACAGGCACAAAGACGCCGTCTGGCGCTTTTGCAAGCAGCCCTTCATTCTTCCCACGAGGAGGCGGCTAAGCCCCACCTTCAGCAGTATTCTTGTGCGCCACCCTCCCTGTACCCCTGCAGCCCTTCAACTCGCCGGAGGAAGCCATCGGCGAGCCCAGCCTGCAGCAGATCCGCGACGGCATCGTGCGGGAGATGTGCATCTTCAACCCCGACATCCTGCACGCGGGGCGGTAGCACCTTGGCAGCCAAACCAGCACAAGTTGAGGCATGCTGCATGCACAGCTGCAGCGAAAAAGACATGTGCAGTTTGCACCTTGACATCCGGCATGTGGGGCGGTAGTGCGCATTGTGGACCGTGGCGGCTGCTACGCTGTCGGCGGAAGCTTGGCTGCTGGGCATCAGAGGCGGGCGTTGCAGCTCTTGAGCACGCGGCAGCAGGCGTGCGCACAGTCTCACTGCATGTCGATCCTGGTCCCAACCTTTCAGCATGAACTTGTATATTTATTACAAAGCAAACTGACTTGTGAACCACACTTGATGCGAGGCAGGAGAGACACATAAGAGCATTATAAGGCGGGCAAAGTAAAGGCATCGGCACAGGGGCAGCCACACATCTGGTAGGTAAAACACGTGGCGAGACACGAGTGGGAAGGCAGGCGTAAGAAGTCAAGTTGAGGAGGTGGGGTAGAACAAGCACATGTCAGCTGATGGTGCATCAACCCAGTCACAGCAGCCTACGCCTGGACAGGCACAGGACCAGCCGCCACCGCCTCTCCACTACTGGCGGCGGGGCTGCCGCAGCCAGTTTTGGCGCGTAGCCAGCTGACAAGGCTGCGCCTCGCCCGAGGAATCGGTGGTTCTACTCCAGTCACCTGTTGGAAGCGGCCGCGGGCACGCCGTGCAATCTGGGAGTGGACGAAGGGTGAATAAGGAGGCGCGAGAGTGAGTGGCCGGGTGCATGCCTTTAACCATAAACGAGTGCATGTTTGTATATACTATGAAGTTGGACATTCAGGGTTACACTAGACTAGAGAGCGAGTGGCGGCGGCAGCGGTCGCAGCTGAGCGGCGGCGGCGGCCACCACCTGCAGGCTGCGCGGCGGCTGCACTATCGGCTGCGCTGCCCTGCTCACCATGGCCCAGAAACGGAACATGCTGGAGTGTGCCTGCTGCTGCTGGTGAGGTCAAGTGGCGAAGGGGCGCGCTCCAAGGGCCGCAAACAGGCGCACCAGTCCACTGATCGGGCTGCGGACGGCCAGGAGAGCATGCAGCGTCAAGCCCGACCCGTTTGCAGCAATTACGAGGAAAAAGGCACAGCAAGGGTTGTTTGCCCCATGCGGTGGGTCGCCCCAGCCATCATCGCAGCTGCATTCGATACTCACGCGCACATAGAATAACATCCGCCAGCAAACGCCTAGCCAGGCAGCCTTGAATGCGGTCGGCGGCCGCTCGGGCCTCCTGCCGCCCCACATCGCTTGCGTCGGCGATGAGAGGTGAGTAGATGGAAGTATGAACGCGATTGGATTGGCGCAGGGCTCATTGGCCTCCTCCCTGCTCCGCCGCAGGGCCGGCGGCGGCAGTAGCGGCGCCGCCCAGCACCCGTCGCACCTCGGCCGTGGCCGACATCCAGCAGCCTGCAGCCTCGCCGTCAGCTGAGCTCATTGTGCTGCAGTACGAGCGCTTGCTCCCCTGCCAGCTGCTGCGGCGATACAAGCGCTTCCTGGGTGACGTGCAGCTTGGGGGCACCGAAGCGGCTGTTGCTGCTGCTGCAACTGCAACCGTTCCTGCGTCGGAGGCAGCAGCGGCAGCAGCAGCGGCAACGGCAACAGCAGCAGCAGCAGCAGCAGCAGCAGTTGAAGCAGCAGCCGTGCAGGCGGACACCAGTGCAGCCGGCTGCACAGTGGTGCACGTGCCCAATACGGGGTCCATGGCGGGCCTGCTGGGCGCGCTGCCTGCTGCCGCGCTGCTCAGCGTGTCGGCCGACCCCAAGCGCAAGTGAGTATCCTGCAGATGCACAGTGTGAGTATGCCAACTTGCTGGGGATGAGTGTCCATCCCTGAGGATGCTGCCCTCAGCAACCGGCGTTCATGTTGCTCAAGCAAGTTGCCTGCCTGCCTGCCTTCTCTTGCCGTGGCAGGTACGCCCACACCCTCGAGTTCATCCAGCTGCAGGTGCCGCCCACAGCATGCCGCTGCGCTTTGTAGTGCAACTCAATTGTGGCCCGCTGCTGTGCCTCGGGATGTCGCATCAGCGGCCGCAAGCTGCTGCTGACCAGCCTTAGCTCCTCCTGTGCTATCCTGCCCACAGTGGCTGGGGTTGCCTGATTCGCTGCACACCAATTGTGATGCGCACACACGCAGCACCTGCTCTCCCGCCCACCGACTGTACTGCAGGGTGGCACGTGGGTGGGGGTGCACAGCGCCAAAGCCAACGCCATGGTCCGGGCGCTGCTCCAGGCACAGGCGCTGCCGGGGCTGCCACCCTACAGCCGCATCCAGCAAGAAGTCAAGTTTGGGGCAGATGGAAAGTCAAGGGTGGATTTCGTGCTGCACTGGGAGCCCCAGGGCGGGCCCAGCAGCACGGCTTTAGGAAGCAGCAGCAGCAGTGGAGCGGCGGCAACGGCGGCAGCAGGTGCGGCGGCAGCAGCAGCAGCAGTGGGTGCAAGCAATGGCGCTCCAGCTGCAAAGCGGCGCCGGGGCAGCAAGGCCGCAACGGCTGGCGGAGCAGCTGAGGCAGCAGTTGCGGCGGCGGCAGCAGCAGCGGTCAACAAAAACGGCTGTTATCTAGAGGTCAAAGCGTCCACACTAGCTGAAGATCGTGAGGATGTGAGCCGCTGTGGCTGGTGGCATGGTGGTGGTAAGCAGCCCGCTGTTTGGCACTAGCTGTCTGGGCCGCACCCTGTTGCGCGCTGTGTCACGGCAGCCCGCCTGCCTGCCTGCTCCCGCCTGCCCTGGACCCCGAATACACCTTTAGACTCCTGCTGCTTACCCCCTTTCCCGTCCTGCCACAGGGCGGCGGCCGCATTGCCATGTTCCCTGACGCTGTGTCGGAGCGTGCGCAGCGGCACGTGCGTGAGCTGACCGCCCTAGCCAAGGCTGGCGCCTCGGCTGCTCTGGTGTTTGTGGTGCTGCGGGACGACTGCACCGCCTGGGCGCCCTGCCACGAGGTGCGGGTGGGGATCTGCTGGCGGTTTGCTGGGCGGCAACTGCAAAGGTTGCCCCTACAGGTTGCCTTTGAAAATTGGCTCTGCGCTTTGATGCTGCGCCTTGCTCTCGAGTGTCAACATCAAATGCTTGTGATCGTTACATCACAACCTCCGTCACACCTGCTGCACTCTGCCCTCCTTAACCGTTTCGCAGCGCGACCCAGCCTATGGCTGCCTTGTGCGCGAAGCAGCAGCAGCTGGCGTGCGCCTGCTGCCAGTGGTGTGCGCCCTGGATGAGGGCGCGAGCGCTGTGCGATTCCGAGGCACGCTGCCGGTGGACCTGGACTACAAGTGGGCGGGGTAGAGGTGGCGGATCAGGACTATGAGTAGCTGCGCATTGTGTCTGCGGTGCCATCGCATGCGACAATGCATCCACGATGGCTCGGGTGCCAGGCTTGCAGTGCAATGGCGGGAGCAGAACAGGCATGGCCAGCCTCACAAACTTGTAATTGTGAGGATCATTCAACTCGACTGCTTGTCCTGGGCTGAGTGAACGACTCAAATTAGGCAGGGGCAACCAGCATGCGGCGGCCATCCCGCCGTCAGCGCCAGCTCACCGCCGCCACGAGCAGGCCCATCCTAGCCGCCCAGAGCCATCTCGACCTCCGTGCATCCCGGATCGGTGTTCCGATCTCGTTTGCCGGCCCCCACAGGCCCATGCTCAGCGCCCGCCCGGCCACGACCAGCCTGCTCGGCCGCGGCGCGCTCTCGGTAGCTGCAACACCTCACGGCATCAAGACCCGTCACGGGTGGGTACTGGAGCGCGAGCGGGAGGCGTGTGTGGGACGCACAGCGGCATTTCTGACGATCGCGAAAGCGGACAGGGGTCTGGGGCAGCCCGATCACTTATAACGGCACCTGATCGTGGACTGGTGGCTGCGCCCACCGTCCTGCACAGCTTCCGCTGACCCTGCCGCCGCCGCCGCCGCACTTGCGCCGCCGCCCCGCAGGCCCCTCCCCCTCCCGCACCCCGCCGGCCGCCGCGGCGCCGCAGCCATGGCAGGCCCCGGCAGCTACACCAACGGGCCCGGTGCCCGCGAGGCGGCGGAGCTGGCGCCCGCTCCCAAGCGCATCAAAGTGAACAGCGGCAGCTGGCAGCACTTTGTGGGGCCATCCTATGCCGTCTCTGGCCTGCTGTGCACCGACCACCGCATGACAGTGCCCCTGGACCACAGCGGTGCGTGGGACGGGAGGCAGGGGGTATCCAGCTGTTGAGAGATGCAGCACGATCTGCGGTTGGACCTGCTGGCGATTCGGGAGAGGGAGGGCCAAGCTGCTGGGTGCTGCTCAGCTGGGTGCTGCTCAGCCTCAGCCTGCTCGTCTGACGGCCAACAGTCCGCTCTCTTTTTGTCCATTCTTTACTAGCAGGCAAGGTTCCGGGCACCATTGACGTCTTCTTCCGGGAGCTGGTGGGTGCTGCCGGGTGCTGCTGGGGTGCCTGGCTTGTGGGTGCTTGCGGGTGCAGGCGGGGCCGCTGCGTCTGGGGGGCTGCCTGGCTGGGTGCTGGATGGGATGCCGTGGGTGCTGCATTCGGTGCTGGCTGGGGCCCTTCTGGTGTGTATGAGCAAGCTGTGGCTCATTACAAGCGATGCTGCAGCATGGAGGTCTCCAGCCTGATTGCCAGCCATCCATGTCCCGCTTGGATTTTCGCAACAGGTGCACCGCAACAAGAAGGAGGACAAGAGCCTGGGGTACCTGCTGTTCCTGCAGGGTGGGTGCTGCTGGCTGGGTGCTGTCTATAGCCAGCTGCTCGTGCTGGCTGGGTGCTGCTCCTGCTGGCTGTGTGTAGCCGCTGTTCCCGCAAGGTGGGTGTCCTGCAGGGCACTGCATGGTGTAGCCTCTGCACTGGTTTCGCTGCCACTCGCCATCTTAGCTGCTTTGCTGAAAACTGTCGCCATTGATTGCTGTTTGGCGTGCTTGATGTTGCGCTGCTGTGGCAGGCACACTGCCAGACATGTTGGGTTGGAGTGTGCATGGCTGTAGGGGTTATTCCCAGCTGCTCGAGCTGCAGCCCACAGTGCCTTCGTTCCCTTTGCAGGCGGCCCGGGCTTTGAGGCGGCACGCCCCATGGACCTGAGCGGCTGGATGAAGCAGGCGGCCAACTACTTCCGCATCATCCTGCTGGTGAGCCTTGCCTATTGATTGTGTCCAAGCAGTGATGCCTGCCGCCCTACTCTTGACATCACTCACCTGCGCCATGTCTTCTTTCTCTTGCAATTGCTGCGAAATTCACAAATTTTCTGCTTCTGTGGGCGCAGGACCAGCGCGGCACTGGCCGCTCGACGGCGGTGAGCTGCGACAACCTAGCGGCTCGCGGCACCCCGGAGCAGCAGGCGCGGTACCTCAAGTTCTTTAGGCGAGTGGCGTATTCTGGAAATCTCACTACCTTTCATTGCTTATTGGTTGACCAGCGTTGGCGGCTGCGAGCTGCCGGCACCGTCTGGGGCGCCGAGCTGGTTTGGCAGGCGGTGTGCTCTTCTTCTCAATGTTCCAATCACTGTGCCTTTGCTGCTTGCAGGGCGGACAGCATTGTGCGCGACGCGGAGCTGATCCGGCGAGCGGTGGTGTCGGGCGGCCGCTGGAGCATCCTGGGCCAGTCGTTCGGCGGCTTCTGCTGGTGGGGTGGGAGGGGGTTAAAATGTGTAGGGTGAGGGGCTGGCGGCAGGCGCCTGTAAGCAGCGGTTGGTTCGGCGCAGAGGAGTGTTGAGCGTGTGTTGCCTGCAACGCGCCTCCCTGCAGCGCGACCTACCTATCACTAGCGCCGGAGGGCCTCCTAGAGGTGCTGATCACGGGTGGGCTGCCACCCGGCATCAACCAGCCGTGCAGCGCAGACGACGGTGAGCTCTAAGAGGATGGAACGAATGAAGCCATAAGGGGCTGCTTGGTGCTGCTCACAAGGAAATGTTAAGCTCGCATGCTGGTTGCATGGCATCGCATCTCGCTGCATGGCCTGCAGCAGGTGGGGTTGGCAGCAGCACACAGGGCAGGCGCTGCCAGCACCCAGCACCGTTGCCGCTGTGACCCACAACTGCCCGCCCCTGTCACCCGCCGCCTCCCTGCCAGTGTACCGCCGTACGTTCCGGCGAGTGCTGCGGCAGAACGAGAAGTTCTACCAGCGCTTCCCCACCGATGTAGAAGCGGCACAGGTGCGTTTGATTGTTGTTTGGAGCCCGCCCAAACACGTATGGAGCATGTGAAGCAGCCTGCGCCTGGCTCCACTATGGTTATTGTACTGCCTATGCATCTGTGCAGTGCATGATGCTGCACTTGAGGGCGCACGGAATGACATGCTTCTGCCTGCACTCCTGTCGCGCAGAAAATTGTGCTGCACCTTGCGGCGCAGCCAGGCGGCGGCGTTACCAGCCCTGCAGGCAACCGCATCACGCCACGGTGAGCGCTAAATGTTGTTTCGGCTGGCAGCGACCTCGGCTGCTTGGGCGGAAAGCACTGAGCTGCCGCCAAGCCCTCCTGCAGCGTGTTGCTGCTGCTCTTAGTTTGCTTCGTTTTCCACACATCCTCCTCCTTTGCAGGAGCTTCCAGCTGCTGGGCCTGCAGGCGCTGGGCTTCTCCCACGGCTTTGAGCGGCTGCACTACCTGCTGGAGTCGGCCTGGGACGGCCAGCAGCTGAGCCAGAAGTTCAAAAAGGCAAGCAGGGGGGTGTTGAAGCATTGCGCTAGTTGGTTAGCGGCTGCACTACCTGCTGGAGTCGGCCTGGGGCGGCCAGCAGCTGAGCCAGAAGTTCAAGAAGGCAAGGAGGGGGTTCATGTTCCGTTCTTTGCTCGGTAACCTTGCCATTTTTTCCAGCTGCACTGCTTGCTGCTGTGCGCTGCCTGCAATACAGCTTGCACTTGGCATGGATGCCACCCTGCGTCCCGCTTAGCTTGTGTGTGGTTCAAATGTCCTTCCTGCAGGACTTGACAGCTGGATGGCCTGGGACACCAACCCGCTGTACGCCACCTGCCTATCACACATTCTATATAATTTCATTGCACCCTTTTGCAGGACTTTGACAGCTGGATGGCCTGGGACACCAACCCGCTCTACGCCATCCTGCATGAGTCCATCTACTGCCAAGGCGCCGCCAGCAACTGGGCGGCGCACCGCATCAGGTGCGCCCACTGCGGAGCGCCCACTGCGCCCACGCTCCGAACTTTGTCAGTTTGTGGAATTGAGTGGGGCATGGCAGTCTCCCCCACTTCTGTTCTAGTTAGAGCAAGACGCACCCGTTCCCGCCATCCAAAAACAAGCAGGGAAGCGGAGTATGCGGCGGAGTTTGATGCGGTGGCGCGGGCCAAGGCGGGCAAGCCAGTCATGTTCACAGGTGGGCTGGGGGTCTGTAGTTTTTTGGTGTCAGCTGCTGGGTTTGGCGGTACAGTCGAATGCGGCTGGCATGTGCTGGACCTCCACGCATGCACTGCCGAACCCACGTCTGCCTGCACTGCTGCGAATTGCCCCACCTGCAGGCGTGATGGTCTTCCCCTGGATGTGTGCTGTGTGCCTGCACGCTGCTTGCACCGTACCTTGCTCAGCCTGTTTTCTGGACTTCCTGCCTCTCTCTGCCTGCAGGCGAGATGGTGTTCCCCTGGATGTTCGACGAGTTTGCGGAGCTGCGCAAGATCAAGGAGGCGGCAAACCTGCTGGCAGCGGATGCAGGTGGGGCTTCTGTTGGCTGCTGGTTGGGGTGCGCCGGTTGCTGGCAGGCGAAGAGCAGCATGGCGGCATGGTGTGTGTGGGTGGCATGGCATGCGTCACCTCCCTGAGGCAGCACTTGGTTGATTGGTGCGTAATAGTGTCTCCTGGTTATCAACCCCTCGCAGACTGGCCAGCGCTGTACAACGAGCGGCTGCTGCAGGAGACGAGCGTGCCGGTGGTGGCCGCAACGTACTACGAGGTGCGAGGAGTGGGTTGCCTGGATTCCACTCTGCAAGCGCTGGGTTGCCTGATCTGACTGCTGCATGACGAGACATGCCTCCACTGGGGTGCAGCGGCAGTATGCGACCCTCTTCCCAACTCTCGCCGCTCCACACGACATGTCTGTCGGCCTTGATCTGGCACAGTGCATGCCTGCGTTCCGATGCCGGTGTCCAACTGTGGCTTGTTTGTTACTTTCTGTTGTGTGTGGCTTGTTTGCAGGACATGTTTGTGGACTTTGACCTTGCGCAGGAGACGGCCGGCAGCATCAACGGCATCCGCCAGGCACGCAGCTGCTGATGCCCTTTCTGCTGTTACTGTTGAAGCACTGGAGTTTGCGTTATTGTGTGTCTGCCCAGACGGTGCTGCCCAGACGGTGCTGTTTGAGTTTGTGATGCCAAGTCACAGCACGCTGCTGCACCGCTGCTGCCGCCTGCCCCAGCGCCCTCCCGCTGCTGCTTCTGGCACGCATGCTCCCCCACCCGAATAATTGTGACAGCTGCACCTTGCTCCTGCCTGAACCTATTTGCCTGCAGTGGATCACAAACGAGTACCTGCACTGCGGCATCCGGGAGGTGAGCAGGAGCTGATGGGGGCTTGCCTGCCACACCTTGCCACAGCCTGCGTTGCCTGCCACGGTTGCTACCCTGCTATTCCTGTCCGCCTTCTTCTGTAGCCCCTGCTGATGTGCATGTGCACCTGCGTTGCTTTGCACTGATTCTGTTTGCGTCTGTAATGTGCACTGCTCTGGCTCCCCCCTCCCACAGGCGGGCGGCACCATTGTGGAGCGGCTGCTCAACATGGCGCGCGGCGGGCTGCTGCTGAGATAGAGGCACCAGGCTTGGGAGCGCGGCGGGCTGCTGCTGCGATAGAGGCAAAAACAACTGCTGCGATAGATGGCAGAACTGCAGCGGCAGCGGCGGCAGCAGCAGCGAGCAGAGCGTCATGGGCAGCAGCCGGCAATGCGCTCAGCCGGTAGCAGTGGGGGCAGGAGCAGCGACAGAAATCCTGAATGAACATATGCGATTAAAGCAATTTCGTGCACTTCCTGTGTAACAGCTGCTCTGGACAACACACGACCGTTTTGCACGCTGCTGCAAGTCGTGCTGAACGCAGGGGCTATCCAGCAACAGATGGTTGCATGGGTGCAAAGCAGGGCCTCTTATCTACCCTTCTGCACCTCACTCCTTTGCCAAACGTGCAGCTGCGTTTACAGGGTCCCAAGCAAAAGCAGCTGTGCA
>VFQQ010001862.1_pt1 | contig 26817 bp, 28 predicted proteins | sample 3512341 | NCBI WGS metagenome assembly VFQQ01 (sample SAMN10412373, study PRJNA504923) | tailings metagenome | isolation source: Relicate 2 Philex TSF1 revegetated site | place: Philippines: Tuba, Benguet | collected 2017-08-29
TGAAGGCCGAAGTGCGCCTCTACGACCGCCTGTTCAGCGACCCGCACCCGGACGCTGGCGGCAAGGACTTCATCGAAGCCCTGAACCCCGACAGCCTGAAGGTGGTGACCGCCTACGTGGAGCCTTCACTGGCGGCGGCGAAGCCGGACGAGAAGTTCCAGTTCGAGCGGCACGGCTACTTCGTGGCGGATCGGGTGGACCATGCAGCGGGCAAGCCGGTGTTCAACCGGGTAACAGGATTGAAGGACAGCTGGGGCAAGTAGAGGAGCTCATGAAAGCAAAAGAAAACCTCCCGGCGTCAAAGTTGACGCCGGGAGGTTTTTTATTTAGACTCTTCATAACCCACTACCCTGGAGCATCTATGCCGAAAATTGTTGACTACCCAAGAGGGTCTCTTAAGGCCGCTTTGGAACTCGCCGACGCTGTCGATGCGCTTGGCGGTGCATCTGCGGCCATGGCGGCTGAATCGCTTGGAAAAAAGGTCAGCGGAGCATTCAGTGCTCAAATTTCAGCGGCCACCAAGTACGGGTTGATTGAAGCCAAAAGTCAGAAGCTATCCGCGACACAACTGTATCGAGACTTCAAGCTCTCTTACACGCCCGAAGAGAGCGCACAGTGTCTAAGGACGGCGCTTCTGAACGTGCCGCTTTATCACGCAATCGTTTCCCGATTTGCGGGGAAAGAGCTTCCTGTCGGGCACTTTGAAAAGCTGCTCATTCGAGAGTTTGAAGTCCCAGAAGATTGGGCCTCTCGAGTGGCTGGGTATTTCATTGACGCTGGCCGGCAATGCGGTCTTCTAGGGGAGGGGAACCGAATTCTTGCGTCGGCGCATGATGAGTCTTCTCAAGAAGAACTCCAGTCAAAGAGCTTTGAAGATGAGGAAGATGCACCGCCTTTGGGGTCCACAAATATTGGGGCAGAGCCTCTGAAGCAACAACTTCCGCTCCAGTCGAACCAAGACTATGTCGTGACGATAACGGGACCTGGAATAAATACGTCGATTCGTATTGCTGACACAGATGACATGTTGATCTTGCATGCGACGTTGAAGAAAGTCGAACGCGTGATGAAGATCAATTCTGAGGTCAGCTAAAGAAAAAACCCAAGAGTGAGTACCAGTCACTCTTGGGTCTTTATCCCGAGGGCACTTTATGGGCCGCCCAAAGGAGCTTGACTGCGGAACAGTCGATTCAGCATTCGGATGTTCTCACAACGCGGCGAGTGTCAAAAGGCCCTGAGGAGCAAGCGATGGATATCGCACCTCATCCTGCCCCACCAGGTTTTAAATGGGTCTTTACGCCGTTCATCCGACACCATCGGACCGGGAAAGTAATCTTTCCGAAGAACGGCAAATGCTTCTGCTTCCTCGTGAAGGAGTAGCAGCGGGGGGCGGATGATCTCCGCCCCCTTTTTGTTATTTTTCAACGCCTTGTGGCGCCTTCAGCGCCCGCCAACGTGCGCCACCTAAACTACAACTGCACTTGGAACGACATTCGTCCTCTACATGCTCTCCAACCTCACCCCCTTCCTCCTCCACTGGGCCATCACCGCCCTCTCCCTCTGGGTGGCGAGCCATCTGTTCAAGGGCATCCGGTTCGGGAGCGCCTCGGCGCTGGTGATCTCGGCGCTGCTGCTGGGCCTGGCCAATGCCATCGTGCGGCCGCTGCTGGTGATGCTGACGCTGCCGCTGACCCTGATCACCTTCGGCCTGTTCCTGCTGGTCATCAACGCGCTGATGCTGTTGCTGGTGGCGAAGGTCGTGGACGGCTTCAAGGTGGACGGGTTCTGGACGGCGTTCTGGGCCAGCCTGTTCATCGCGGTGCTGAGCCTGGTGCTCGGTGCCTTCGTGCTGGGCGGCTCGCCGGAGTTCACGATCGACACCGCGCCGAGTTCAGGGTCCATCTGGCTTTGATGCAGGGAGCATGACGAACATGATCAAACGAAACCTTGTGCTGGCCGCTGGCGTGGTGGCGCTTTTTTGCACCCAACTCGCTTTGGCCAATGAGCCGCTGAAGGGTTGCGCCGCCAAGGTGGCGAACATCCAGAGCGAGCTGGCGACCGCGAAGTCGAAGGGCCAGACGCGCAAGGCGCGCGGCCTGGAAGATGCCTTGCGCGCGGCGGAGAAATGCGACGACAAGGCCTTGCTGGCCGAACGCGAGAAGAAGCTGCGCAACGCCACCGACAAGGTGAACGAGCGCGAAGCCGAGCTGCAGGAGGAGGTGCGCCAGGGCGATGCGAAAGACATTGCCAAGGCACGCAGGAAGCTGGCGGAAGCCCAGAAGGAAGTGACGGCCGCCAAGGCGGAGCTTGAACGCTGACGGCTGATACTCAGCTTGAAACGTCTGCCGACCCGATCCCGGGCAACGGCAGTTCCAGCGTCTCCCACTGCGTCAGCACCTTCACCTGCCGTTGCAGGTAGTCCAGCGGCATGGCCTGCGAGCCCCACACCGGCACGCGCCCGGCGTATTCGCCCAGCAACCAGAACTGCCGCACCGCCACGAAGGCCGGCAGCGCCGCCACATCGGCCTCACCCAGTCCTCGCACCGACTGGTATGCCGAGATGAAGTGACCCCAGCGCGCCAGCGCTTTTTCGCTCCAGACGCCGTCCACCGTGCGCGGGTGCAGCCACCACGGGTAGACCGCGAGCTCGTAGGCCAGGTAACCGGGACCGGTGTCATCGAAATCGAAAAACGCAGCCCGCCGCTCACCGCGCTCGCTCACGGTGATGAAGTTGTTGTCGCTGTGCGCATCGCCATGGCAGAGCACGCGAGTGAGTTCGCCCAACGACAGGATGCGGTCGTGCAGGCGCTGGCCCAGTGCCTCGAACTGCGGCCGCAGTTCGGCCGTCATGGTGGGCGCCCGCAGCAGGTGCTGCAGCGGGCGCAGCAGCAGATGATCCAGATCGAGCGTGTAGTGGCGAGCGTGGCTCTGCAGGCCTTCACCGGCCACGTGGAGTTGCGCCAGGCCTCGACCGAATGCCTGGATGTTGGCGGGCAGGTCGGTGGTGGCTTCGCCGTCCAGGTGATCGAACAACATCACCTCGCGTTCGCCTTCCGGCAGTTGCACGCGCAGCGCCACGTCGCCCGCGGTGGTGGGCAGGCCCACGGCCACCGGGCAGCCGCGTGCGCTCAGGTGCTGCAGCACGTCGGCTTCGAACTGCAGCCTCGGCTCGCCGCGCGGGCGTTCGGCACACAGCCGGGCCACGACGCGGCGGCCATCGGCCAGCGTGAGCCGGTACACCTGGTTGAAGCTGCGGCGCAGGAATTCAGCGGCCACCACGTCACCGATGGAATAGCTGGCCTGGATGACCCGGGCCATCGCAGCGGCGGTGGGTGTCGACTGCGCAATCTCCAGATCCATGGCGTTGCCCTTAGAGAAAAAGGGCGCGATTATAGGGACGGAACCATAATGGCCGCCGTCGCCCCCCGCCACGCTGCATGCCACCATGAGCCGCCGTCGCCTTCACCACCACGTCTACGTGATCGAGCTGCACCAGGACGTGCTGCTGGAAAGCCGGTTCCGGAAGAACAACCCGGACTATGTCGACGGCAAGCCCTGCGTGTACGTGGGCATGACCGGGCTGGACCCGGACGTGCGCTTCGACAAGCACAAGGCCGGCATCCAGGCCAATGCGTACGTCTTCAAGTACGGGCTGCGCCTGCTGCCAGACCTGTACGAGGGCTTCAACCCGATGCGCTACGAGGACGCGGTGGACAAGGAGATCGAGGTCGGCATCGACCTGCGGTCGGCGGGGTTCGGGGTCTGGCAGGCGTGAGGTCGTCGCCGCTCAATCCGTCGCCCCCGCCCCCATCACCCGATCCGTCTGCACCCGCAGCGCGCAGCGCACCGCCACGCTGAGGCCGCGCACGATGTCGTCCAGCGCCATGTGGGGGGTGCCCTGCGTGGGCAGCCAGGGCACGTGGACAAAGCCGCCGCGCGTCTGTTGCAGCGTGCGGCTGGTGGCCAGGGTTCGCATGAGGCCGTAGAACACGTGGTTGCAGACGAAGGTGCCGGCGGTCTGGGAGACCTCCGCGCGGATGCCGTCCTGCTGCAGCGCGGCGAGCATGGCCTTGATGGGCAGGCTGCTGAAATAGGCCACGGGTGCACTGGGCACCACCGGGGTGTCGATGGGCTGTGCGCCGGCGTTGTCGGCGATGGGGGCGTCGTTCACGTTGATGGCCACGCGTTCGATCGAGATGGCGTGGCGGCCACCGGCCTGCCCCACGCAGACCACCAGCTCGGGCTGGTGTTCCTGCAGCAGTTGATTCAGCACGCGCAACGAAGCGTCGAACACGGTGGGCAACTGCGCGGCCACCACGGTGTGACCCTGCATCTTGCGACCGTGCAGCGCCTGCACGGCCAGCCAGCTCGGGTTGATGGTTTCGCCACCGAAGGGCTCGAAGCCGGTGAGCAGGACCTTTTTGGACATGGGCATCTCAGCGCCGCGCCACGCGGGCGCGCAGGTCGACCAGCTTGGCGCGCAGGCGCTGGTGGTTCTCGGCGCCGGTGCGCAGCAGCATCTTCTGCCCGGCCGACATCGATTGCAGCGCAGGATCGGCGAACTCGTAGCGCACCCAGGGCCGTGTGGACGGCACCTCTCCCTTCACCTCCACCAGCGTCACGGCCAGCGGCCCGGTCTGCACCGGCGTGGCGATGAGGTGGTCGAGCACCTGGACCAGGCGGTCGTTGAAGTAGCGGCCCGGAAAGCCCAGCTCTTCGTACGCCTGCTGGAACAGTGGGTAGAGGCGCCGGTACAACGCAACGGCCCTGGCGCTGTCCACCGATTCGATCAGCTGCACCAGCGGCCCATAGCGCCGGCTGTTGTCGGGGTGGATGGTGTCCACGCCGGTGTCGCTGCGCTGGGTGGTGAAGCGCGGGGGCGTGGGGTACACGGGCCAGGCCATCAGCGGCGCCTGTTCGCGCGGCAGGTTGTCCACCGTGGCCACCACGCGCCGGATGAAGCCGTCCATCTGCAGGAAGGTGACGATGCCCTTGCCGGGAATCAGGCCGGCGATCTGTTCGCGCACGAAGGCATCGGCCTCGGCCAGCGCGGGCAGTGGCGCGGGTGAGGCGCCGGCCTCGGCCGATGGTGGCTCCACCGGATGCTGGATGGCGGGCGCGGCCGTGGGTGCGGACGCGGCCGGTGCAATGGGTTCGGCGGGCTGTGAAACCGCCGGCACTTCCTGTGGCGGCACCACCTGCGATGTCTTCTGGAAATACCGCCAGCCAAAGTAGCCGGCAACGGCCAACACGATCAGGGATGTGATGACTGCGGGGAGCCGCGATGCGGCATGGCGCTCTTTCATGGCCTCTTCACCTTGGGTTGGTCAGGGCCTTCCCATGCTACACCGCCGGGTATTCAGGTCGCGGGGCCTGTCCGCTTGCCTGAGCGGCGCTGCTGGGTTCCAGCACCTGATCGAACGCGGCCACGGCTTCGTCCAGCGCCTCCCTGAGCGCACGCAGCTTGAGCGAGACCACGCGACTGGGCAGATGCACCAGATGGACCTTGGGTCCGGGCGCCACGAAGTCGCTCAGGATGGGCTTGAGCAGGCCGCGCTTGATGGCGTCGGCGGCGATGAAGTTGCTGATCATGACGATGCCCATGCCGGCGGTGGCAGCCTCCACCAGCGAGTCGGCGTGGTTCACGTTGAGCCGACCCGACACGCGGCGCGAGAAGGTCTGCCCGTCGCGCGAGAACTCCCAGGGCCGGTAACCCCCGGTCAGCGGAGACACGTAGGCCAGGCAGTTGTGCTGATCGAGTTCGTCGGGCGTGCGCGGCTCGCCGTGTTGCGCCAGGTAGCCGGGCGAGGCCAGCGCGGTGAAGCGCAGGCGGCAGATCTCGTGCGCAACGAGCAGGTCGCCGCTGACCTGCCCGATCTGGATCGCGGCGTCGAATCCTTCGTAGGCCAGGTCGGCCACGCGGTCGCTCAGTTCGGCGTCCACCATCAGCGCGGGATGGCGTTGCGACAGCTGGCGCAGCGCGGGCATGACCACGCGGCGCCCGAAGCCCACCGGCATCTGGATGCGCAAGCGGCCATGCGGCGAGGCCTTGGCCAGCGTCACGGCGCGCTCGGCGTCTTCCACCGAAGCCAGGATCTCGCGGCAGTGCTCGAAGAAGCCCACCCCGTCGTTGGTGAGGTTGACCAGCCGCGTGGAGCGGTGGAGCAGCCGCACCCCCAGCTCCTTCTCCAGCCGGGTGATGGCCTTGCTCACGGCCGAGGCGGTCAGCCCCAGGCGCTCGGCGGCGGCGGTGAAGCTGCGGGCTTCGGCCACCCGCACGAAGACGGTGATGGCGTTGAGGTTGTCCATGGCTTTATTTGTGAATTCAGTTCAATACTGAATGGAATTTTACGTACTTTATCGATCAATAACGCATGGATAAGATGCTTTGATGCACTTGAAACAACCCGGAACCCTTGGCGGCCTCACGTTGAAGAACCGCGTGGTGATGGCGCCCATGGGCACCAACTACAGCACCACCGACGGCCTGTCGACGGCACGGGATGTGGCGTACTACGCCGAGCGCGCCCGCGGCGGGGTGGGCGCGATCATGACGGAGGCCATGGTGGTCACGCAGCAGGCGCGCCCGCACCACAACTCGCTGTGCTGCTACCACGACCGCTTCATCCCGGGCCTGGCCAGCATCGTCGAAGCGATCAAGGCGCACGACTGCCGCGCCTTCGCCCAACTCAACCACCGCGGAGCGCTGTTGCGCCGCTCGGTGCTCAACATGGAGCCGGTCGGGCCTTCGGACTGGGTCAACCCCAACACCGGCGACGCGGTGCGCGCACTGCGCGTGAGCGAGATCCACGACATCCAGCGCCTGTTCGTGGACGCCGCGCGCCGCCTGTGGCGCGCCGGGTACGACGGTGTGGAGATCCACGCCGCCAACGGCTACCTGTTCCAGCAGTTCTTCACGCGGCGCATCAACCAGCGCACCGACGAATACGGCGGCGCCATCCAGAACCGCATGCGCCTGCTGCTGGAGACCATGGACCGCATCCGCCAGGCGCTGCCCGACCTGCGGCTCATCGTGCGCCTGAGCGCCAGCGAGTACACGCCGGCAGGCTACACGCAGGAAGAGATCATCGAGCTGGCGCGCGCGGTGGAGCAGGCGGGCGCAGCAGCCATCGACCTCTCCGGTGGCAGCAACGAGAGTCCCCAGCTCTCGAAGTACTGCATCCAGCCGCCTTCGTTTCCGCGCGGCTGCCTCGGACCCGTGGCCAGGCCGATCAGGCAGGCCGTGTCGATCCCGGTGATGGTGGCCGGGCGCGTGGTGGAGCCGCAGGACGCCGAAGCGCTGCTCACGTCGGGCAGCGCCGACTTCGTGTCGGTCGGCCGCGCGCTGTACGCCGACCCGCACTGGTGCCTGAAGGCTTTTGGCGAGATGGCCGCGCCCATCCGCCGCTGCATCGCCTGCAACGTGTGCTTCGAGCGGCTGACACTGGAGAAGGACGTGAGCTGCGTGCAGAACCCGATGGTGGGCACCGAGTTCGAGGCCATGGAACACGTGGTGCCGCCGCCGCTTGGCGCCAGCGCGCCGCGCAGGCGCGTGCTGGTGCTGGGCGCTGGCGTGGCCGGTGTCGAAGCCTCGCGTGTGCTGGCCGAGCGCGGGCACGACGTGGAGATCTGGGAGCGCGCGGCACGGCCCGGCGGACAGATCCACCTGGCGGTGGCCGCGCCGGACAAGACCGAGGTGTGGCCGGTGTGGACCGACCGCTGGCAGGAGATCGAACGCCTGGCGGTGCCGGTGCGCACCGGCGTCCAGGCCGACGCGGCCATGATCCGCGCCTTCGGCCCGGACCACGTGATCGTCGCCACCGGCTCGCACCCGCGCAAACCGCCACTTTCCCTGGAGCAGCTCTCGACGGCCGTGCAGGTGTGCCACGCGTGGGACCTGTTCGAACAGGCCGAGCGCTTCGGTCCGCAGACGCGGTTGACCATCGTCGGCGGCGGCATGGTCGGCGCCGAGCTGGCCGACCTGCTGCGTGGGCGCGGCTGCGACATCCAGATCCTGGAGATGCAGGACGCGGCGTGCCTGGGCATGGCACGCAACAACCGCATGGAGCTGCTGGAGCGCCTGGCCGACGACGGTGTCCGTCTGGTCACGCGCTGCCGCATCGACGCCGTGGTGGGCGACCGACTGCACGTGCGCATCGGCGATGCGCCGCCCAGCGAACTGCCGGTGGGCGACTGGCTGGTGTTCGCCACCGGCCCGCAGCCCCAGCTGGATGCGCTGGATGCCGTGAACCAGGCCGGGGTGCCCTTCACCCGCGTGGGCGACGCCCAGGCACCGGGCGATTTCCTGGCCGCCATTCGCGACGGCTGGATGGCCGCGCTGGCGCTCGACGCCGAGGCCCTGTCCCACGCCCCCGCGCCCGTGCAGCGCAACCACCAGCCGGCGAGCATTCCATGAACACGCCCTTGCCCTGCTACGAGGTCCACGCCCTGCGCTACGCCACGCGCGACGGGCGCCGCAAGAACCATTTCCTGGGTGGCGACCCCCACGATGCGCCCATGCCCATGGACTACTACGTGTGGCTGATCCGTGGCGAAGGCCGGACCGTGGTGGTCGACACCGGGTTCGGCGCCGAGGTGGCCGCCAAGCGCGGTCGAACGCTGCTGCGCCATCCCGCCGGGGCGCTGGCGCTGATGGGCGTGGAAGCCGCGAGCGTGCAGGACGTGGTCATCACCCACCTGCACTACGACCACGTCGGCACCTTCGACGACTTCGCGCATGCGCGCTTCCACCTGCAGGACGACGAGATGGCCTATGCCACGGGCCGCCACATGCGGCACCGCCAGTTCAACCACGGCTACGAGGTGGACGAAGTGGTCGGCATGGTGCGCATGGTCTACAAGGACCGCGTGGCCTTCCACCGGGGCGAAGCCGAGCTCGCCCCGGGCCTCAGCGTGCACCGCATCGGCGGCCACACCCATGGCCTGCAGTGCGTGCGCGTGCACACCGCGCGCGGCTGGGTGGTGCTGGCATCGGACGCCAGCCACTACTACGAGCACTTCGAGCAGCGGCGCGTGTTCACCACCATGTTCAACGTCGGCGAGGCCGTGGACGGTTATCAAACGCTGCTGCGCCTGGCCGAGAGCCCCGATCACGTGGTGCCCGGCCACGACCCGCTGGTGATGCGCCGCTACCGCGCGCCCGCTGCGGCACTGGCCGGCATCGCCGTGAGCCTGCATGAGCCACCCACCGCGGAGACCCACCCCTGACCCGCGTTTTTTCCGTGCCCCAGTCCCACCACAACACCGACAGGAGACATCCATGAAACTTGCCACCACCCTCGCCTGCGCCACCGCGCTCACCCTGGCCGCCACCGCGGCCCTGGCACAGAACTACCCGAGCCGCCCCGTGCAGATGACGGTGGCCTTTCCGGCCGGCGGCAGCGCCGACATCGTGGGAAGGCACGTGGCACAGAAGCTCAGTGAACAGGTGGGGCAGCAGTTCGTGGTGGAGAACCGCACCGGCGCCGGCGGCAACATCGCGTTCGCCCACATCGCCGGCAGCAAGAACGACGGCTACTCGTTGCTGTTCAGCACGCCGGGCATCGCCATCAACCCGAGCCTGTACCGCAAGGTCACCTACAAGCTGGAGGACTTCACCCCCATCGCTCTGGTGGGCGAGGCACCCCTGGTGCTGCTGATCAACCCGGCACTGCCCATCAAGAGCGTGACCGAGCTGGTGGAGGCCTCCAAGGCCAAGCCCGACGCCATCCGCTTCGCCAGCTCGGGCAACGGCAGTTCCTCGCACCTGGCCATGGACGTGCTGCGCGCCCAGACCGGCATGCAGTATTCCCACATCCCGTACCGCGGCGGTGGCCCCGCCATGCTCGACGTGATGGCCGGCCGCGTGGACGTGACCATGCTGCCGATCGCCGAAAGCATGCCCTTCGTGCGCGACGGTCGCCTGCGCTCGCTGGGACAGACCGGCACCAAGCGCTCGCCGATCGCCACCGACATGCCCACCATCGAAGAGACCGGCATCAAGGACTACTCGTCCACCACCTGGTACATGGTGCTGGGCCCGGCGGGCATGTCGAAGGAGACGGTGGACTTCCTGCAGAAGGCGATCGCGCGCGCCGTCGATTCGCCGGACCTGCAGGAAAAGCTCAAGGCCACCGGCATGACCGTGATGAACGGCAACGCCGAACAGGCCACCGCCTTCCTGAAGTCCGAACACCAGAAATGGGCCGAGCGCATCAAGGCCTCCGGAACCATCCTCGAGTGAAGCAGCAGGAACATCGCGAATGAGCAGCAACGTGCCTCCGCTTCTGGAGGGAGCCAGCCGCACGCTGGCGGAATTCTCCTCGGCCATCCGCTACCCGGACATCCCGGCCGAGGTCATCGAGCGCATGAAGACCAGCGTGCTCGACAGCCTGGGATGCTGCCTGTGGGGCGCCACCTTGCCCTGGACGCAGCATGTGCAGGCCATGGTGGAGGCCGAGGGCGCCATGCCCGTGGCCTCCATCATGGGCCGCGGGGCGCGCGCATCGGTGGCGGGCGCGGTGCTGGTCAACGCCACGGCGGGCCATGCGTTCGAGCTGGACGACATCCACAAGGAATCCATCGTTCACGCGGGCTCGATCGCCGTTCCCGTGACGCTGGCCCTGGCCGAGCAGCGCGGCAGCACGAGCGGCCGCACGCTGCTGGCGGCCATGGCCGCGGGCTACGAGATCGGCACGCGCGTGGGCAACGCCGCCACCATGGACCTGTTCTTCCGCGGCTTTCATCCCCAAGGCACCTCGGGCGTGTTCGTCGCCGCCGCCTCGGCCGCGCACATGCTCGGGCTGGACGCCGGCCAGACCCTGCACGCCCTGGGCATCGTGGGTTCGCAGGCCGGGGGACTGATGGCCGCGCAGGAAGGCGCCATGGTCAAGCGGCTGCACTGCGGGCGCGCCGCACAGAGCGGCGTCTACGCCGCCCAGCTGGCGCAGCGCGGCTTCACCGGTATCACCGACGTGCTGGAGGCCGGCTACGGGGGTTACCTCAGCACCTATTCCGGCAAGCCCAACGCGGCGCGGCTCACCGACGGCCTGGGCCGTGTGTGGGAAGCGGGCAAGGTGGGCTACAAGCCCCACGCGTGCGTGACCAGCATCCACGCCGCGCTGGACGCGCTGGCGCACCTCATGACCACCCACGGCATCCAGCCGGACGAGTTGGCGCGCATCGAGGTGGGGCTGAGCCCCATGACCTACACGCATTGCGCCTGGGAATACAAAGCGCAGGGCGTGACGGCCGCACAGATGAACCTGTACTACGGCCTGGCCGTCATGGCCTACGACGGCATGGCCTTCGTGGCGCAGTACAGCGAAGACCGCCTGGCCGAACCGCGCGTGATGGACTTCATCCGGCGCATCGAGGCGCGGGTGGACCCGGAGATCGAGGCCATGGGCCCGCCGTTCCGCCACGCCGCACGGATGCGGCTCACGCTGCACGACGGTCGGCAGTACGCACACGAGATCCTGCACCGCCGTGGCAGCCCGGAGAACCCGCTGTCGGCGGCCGACGTCGAATACAAGTTCCGCCACGTGGTGGCCTCGTGCCTGCGCGCGCCCGACATCGATCGCGTGGTCTCCCTCGTCGCGCGGCTGGAACACCTGGACAACCTGCACGAACTCATGGCGCTGGTCGCCGCGCCGCGCGCGCGCACCTGACGCTTCCCTTTTTTCTTCCTGACCACACCCCTCCTTTCATGAAACACGCCGAACCTCACAGCGCCAATTCCCCCACCCTGGCGGAACGTCTGGGTGAGCACTTCACCCGCCAGAACGCCGCTGGCCTCACCAGCGAAAACCGCCGCGCCGTCAAACGCCTGCTGCTGGACTACATCGGCGTGGCCGTGGCCGGCAGCCGGACCGAAAGCGGCCAGGTGGCGCGCCGGTTCGCGGCCATCACCGGTGGCCACGAGCAGTCCACCCTGATCGGTGGCGAAGGCCGCGTTCCGGCCATGCAGGCGGCGTTCGCCAACGCCATTTCCTCGCACAGCGTGGAGCTGGACGACATCGATGTGCTGGCGCTGTTCCACTTCAGCCCGCCGGTGTATTCGTCCGCGCTGGCCGTGGGCGAACAGCTCGGCGCCAGCGGCGAGCAACTGCTGGTCGCGCTGGCGGCGGGCTGCGAAATGATGGAGCGGCTCAGCAACGCGGCCAACTGGTCGCTGCGCAACCGCGGCTACCACACCACGCCCACGTGCGGCGTGTTCGGTGCCACCATCGCCGCAGCCAAGCTGCAGGGGCTCTCCCCCGCGCAGACCGTTTCCGCACTCGGCATGGCCGGCGCCAGCGCCAGCGGGCTGATGGAGATGTACGGCCCCTCCATGCAGAAGCGCTTCAACCCCGCGCCCGCCGCGCGCAACGGCGTGACCGCAGCCACCATGGCGGGCCTGGGTTTTACCGGCGCGGCCACCATCTTCGAGGGCGAGCGCGGCTTCCTCGCCGCGTTCACCGACAAGAACCAACCCGAACGCCTGGTGGAGAAACTGGACCAACCCTACCCGCTCGAGATCGAGTTCAAGCCCTATTCCTGCGCGCGCCCGATCCACAACGCGATCGACTGCGCGCTGGAGATCCGGCGCAAGCACGCGATCGATGTGTCCCGCATCGCCTCCATGGAAATGGCGCGCCACCCGGACTGGGCGCTGTACCACCAGAACGCGCGCCCGAGCACCTACCACGAGGCGCAGGTGAGCGTGCCCTACTCGGTGGCGGTGGCCCTCGTCGACGGCCAGGCGCTGTTCGAGCAGTACAACGACGCGCGCCTGGCCGAACCCGCACTGCTCCGGCTCTCCGACATGCTGCGCATCACGGTCGATGCCTCGCTGCCGCGCGGCGTGTCGTGCAGGCTGGTCATGGAAATGGACGACGGAACGCGCCACGTCTCGCAGGTCGACTACCCCAAGGGCTCGATCCAGAACCCGATGGACGACAGCGAACTGCGCGCCAAGTTCGACAGCCTCACCCTGCCGGTGCTGGGGGCGAGTCGCAGCGCCGAACTGGCGGCCGCGATCCTCGCCGTCGAAGACTGCAGGAACATCGGCGAGCTCATGCGCCTGACGCAACCGGTGGCGCGCTGACCATGGCCGGGGATCTGCCGCAATACGAGGTGATCGCCTTGCGATACGCCACACGCGCCGGTGCGCGGCCAGACCACTTCATTGGCGGCGATCCCCACGACCAGCCCGCGCCCATGGACTACTACCTCTGGGTGGTGCGCAACGCGCAGCGCCTGTGGCTGGTGGACACCGGCTTCAACGAGGACATGGCCATCAAGCGCCATCGCACCTTGCTGCGCCGCCCCGCGCAGGCGCTGGGCTTGCTGGGCATTCAATGCGCCGACGTGCGCGACATCGTCATCACGCACCTGCACAACGACCACGCAGGCACTTTCAACGAGTACCGGAACGCGAGGTTCCACCTGCAGGACAAGGAGATGGACTACGCCACCGGTCGCTACATGTGCTGCGACCGCTTCGCGCGCCCCTACGAACCGGATCACGTCACGGGCTTCGTGCGCCTGGTCTACAAAGACCGAGTGAGCTTCCACGATGGCGACGCGGAGCTTGCGCCCGGCATCAGCGTGCACCTGATCGGCGGCCACACCGCCGGGCTGCAATGCGTGCGCGTGCACACCGCGCGCGGCTGGGTGGTGCTGGCGTCCGACGCCAGCCATTACTACGAGCACTTCGAGCAGCGGCGCTGCTTTCCACTGGTGCACCATGTGGGCGACATGGTGGCCGGGTTCGACCGCCTGCGCGAACTCGCGGAATCGCCCGCGCACATCGTGCCCGGCCACGACCCGCTGGTGATGCAGCGCTACGAAGCCCCCACGCCGGAACTGCAAGGCATCGCGGTGCGGCTGGACCGCGCACCCTTGACCACGGCCTGAAGCGAATTTTCGACACCACAACGACCGGAGACCGACATGCCCCACCCAGAGACCTCCCCACCGCCCCCCGCCCAAGGACAGCAGCAGCGGCTGCGCCGCCGCATCCTGATGGGCGCCATCGCCCTCGTGGCGGGCGCCGCCAGCCTGGGCATCGGTGCGCCGGTGCAGGCGCAGGACTTCCCTTCGCGCCCCATCAACCTCGTGGTGGGCTTCCCGCCGGGTGGCTCCAACGACATCGTGGCCCGCATCCTTGCGCCGCGCCTGGGCGAACTGCTGGGTGTGCCGGTGGTGGTGGTGAACAAGCCCGGCAGCAACGCGCTGATCGGCACCGACTTCGTGGCGCGTTCGGCGCCGGACGGCTACACCATCACGCTGGCCAGCGCGAGCCCGCTGGTGATCAGCCCGAACACCTATTCGAAGATGCCGTTCGATCCCGTGAAGGACCTCACCGGCATCTCCAGCGTGGCGGCCACGCCGGAGCTGATCGCGGTCCACCCCTCGGTGCCGGCGAACACGCTGCAGGAACTCGTGGCCCTGTCGCGCACCCGCGAAGTCACGCTCTCGTCTTCCGGCAATGGCGGGCTGCCGCACCTGGCCATCGAGCTGCTGCGCACGGCCACGTCGGGCCGCTTCATGCACGTGCCGTACCGCGGTGCGGGTCCGGCCGTCACCGACACCGCCGGTGGCCATGTGAACGGCGTCATCATGGACCTGCCCGCGCTGCTGGGCATGGTGAAGGAAGGCAAGCTGCGGCCGCTGGCGATCACCAACCAGGAGCGTTCCCCCGCCCTGCCACAGACGCCGACCTCGGTCGAGCAAGGCATCCCCTCGCTGCTGGCTTTCAACTGGTTCGCCGTCATGGGCCCGGCCGGCTTGCCCCGCCCCATCGTCGAGCGCCTGCACAAGGCGCTGAACGACACCATCCGCACGCCACAGGTGCGCGAAGCCCTGGTGTCCAACGGCATCGATCCCATGGAATCCACCACGCCGGACGCCTTCAATGCCTTCATGCGCGATGAACTGCAGCGCTGGGGTGTGGTGGCCAGGGCCTCCGGCGCCCGCGCAGATTGAATCCCGCACCCACATGGACGACCTCGATTCCTGGAAGAGACTGGCGCGAGAACACCGCGGCATCACGCAGGCACTGGCCGATTTCGTGGCCAGCATGCCCGAGCGGCCCATTCCCGCCGCCACCTGCGCCATCCTGGGCAAGGCGGTGGTGGACGCCATCGGCTGTGGCCTGTACGGCCTGACCACGCCATGGGGTCGCATCATCCACGCCTTCGCGACCGAGCAGGGCGGACCGCCGCAAGCGAGCCTGTGGGCCAGTGGCACACGCGTGAGCGCAGGCCACAGCGTGCTGGCCGCAGCGACCGCCGTGCACAGCTTCGATTTCGACGACCACAGCCGCGCCAAGATCCACCCGGGTGCGATCGTGGTGCCGGTGGCGCTGGCGCTGGGTGAACAGGTGGGAGCGAACGGCGCGCGCGTGCTGGCGGCCGTGGCCGCCGGCTACGAAACCATGAACCGCGTGAGCCAGGGCGCCAACCCGGGCCGCGCCCGCATGCGCGGCTGGCACCTCACGGGCACCTGCGGCACGCTGGCCGCGGCGGCCACCGCCAGCGTGCTGCTGGGGCTGGACGCCCACACCACCGCCAGCGCCCTCGGCCTGGCGGGCACGCAATCGGCCGGGCTGTGGGCCTTCACCAGCGACGGCTCCATGAGCAAGCGCATCCACCCCGGCAAGGCGGCGCAGGACGGCATCCACGCCGCCCTGCTGGCCCAGCGCGGCTTCGAAGGACCGCGCCACATCCTGGAGGCCGAAGACGGCGGGCTGCTGTTCGCGATGTCCGACGCACCGCGCCCGGGCCGCGTGACCGAGGGCCTGGGCGAGATCTGGCACAGCGATTTCACCTGCTTCAAGCCGCACGCCTGCTGCGGCAGCAACCACGCCTGCGTGGACGCGGTGCTCGAGCTCATGCGCGAGCACGGACTGCGCATCGACGACGTGACGCGGCTGGTGGCCGGCATACCGCGCGTGGTCCACACGCAGACCGGGTTCGACTACGAGGCCGACTCGGTGCTGAACGCGCAGATGAGCCTGCGCTACAACGTGGCCATCGCCATGCACGATGGCCAGGCCTACCTGGAACAGTTCACGCCCGATCGCATCGTCGACCCCGACGTCGTGGCGTTGGCGCGCCGGTTGGAGATCGAGATCCACGACGACGTGGACCGCGCCTATCCCGAGATCTACGGCGGGCGCGTGATCCTGACGCTGCGCGATGGCACCCGGCTGGAACGCCATGTCGAATACTCGCGCGGCATGCCGGAAAATCCGATGTCCATGGACGAGATCGAGCGCAAGTTCCTCTCGCTGGCGGGCGCTGCGGTGGGGACGGAACCGGCCGCCGCCATCCTGGCGCTGGCCCGCGGCGTGTTCGACGCGCCATCGATGCAACCCCTGAACGAACGCCTGGGCCAGTGCCGCGTGCCTGGCCTGCTGGACGCCTGACACTTCATTTCCCGACAAGGACCTCATCCATGCCCCTTCTCAGCCCGGGACGCGCCTTCCGACTTGCCGTGGAAGAAGAGACGCCCCTGCAGGTGGTTGGCGCGATCAACGCCAACCACGCCCTGCTGGCCCAGCGCGCCGGCTACCGCGCCATCTACCTGTCGGGCGGTGGCGTGGCGGCCGGCTCACTCGGCTTGCCCGACCTGGGCATCTCCAGCCTGGACGACGTGCTGACCGACGTGCGGCGCATCACGGATGTGTGCCCCTTGCCGCTGCTGGTGGACGTGGACACCGGCTTCGGTTCTTCCGCCTTCAACGTGGCCCGCACGGTGCGCGCCATGCAGAAGGCCGGCGCGGCCGCCATCCACATCGAAGACCAGGTCGGCGCCAAGCGCTGTGGCCACCGCCCCAACAAGGAGATCGTGGGCCTGCAGGAAATGGTGGATCGCATCAAGGCGGCCGTGGACGCGCGCACCGATGCGGACTTCGTGGTCATGGCCCGCACCGACGCGCTGGCCGTGGACGGCCTGCAGGCTGCGCTGGAACGGTCGCAGGCCTGTGTGGAAGCCGGTGCCGACATGGTGTTCCCCGAGGCGGTGACCACGCTGGAGATGTACCGCGCCTTCACCGGACCCCTGCGCGTGCCGGTGCTGGCCAACATCACCGAGTTCGGCCAGACGCCCTTGTTCACGGTGGACGAACTGCGCGCCGCCGGTGTTCGGCTCGTCCTGTATCCGCTGTCGGCCTTCCGCGCCATGAACAAGGCCGCCGAGCAGGTGTACCAGGCCATCCGCAGGGACGGCACGCAACGCGACGTGGTCGCCCTCATGCAGACCCGTGCCGAGTTGTACGAAGCCATCGACTACCACAGTTACGAGGAAAAGCTGGACGAGCTCTTCGCGCGGGGCAAGACGGACCACTGAATCCCAGGCGCTTGTCGAATCCGGGGGGTGTCGTCCGTCGTGCAGGGGTGGGCAGTCAGAATGTCCGCACCGCCACTGAACCGAAAACGCCACAGAAAGGATTCGCCATGACCACCGGTACCGTCACCCTCCACCGTGTCCTGCCCGCGCCGCCCGAGCGTGTGTACCGCGCATTTCTCGACCCCGACGCCATGCCCAAGTGGCTGCCCCCGCACGGCTTCACCGGCCGCGTGCTGCAGATGGATGCGCGCGTGGGTGGGCGCTACCGCATGCAGTTCACCAACTTCAGCAACGGCCAGTCGCACGCCTTCGGCGGCGAATACCTCGAGCTGGTGCCGAACGAGCGCATCGTGCACACCGATGTGTTCGACGACCCGAACCTGCCCGGCGAGATGCGCGTGACCCTCACGTTCAAGGCGGTGTCGGTGGGCACGGAACTGCGCGTCGAGCAGACCGGCATCCCGGCGGCGATCCCCGTCGAGGCCTGCTACCTGGGCTGGCAGGAATCGCTGCAGTTGCTCACGCTGCTGGTGTCGGCCGAGATTCCGGCCGAGTGAGATCGCGCAGGCGCTGGTGCGCCTCGCTCTCGCGGTTCAGCGGTGCGCTCAGGCGCAGGCTGAGGTAGTGCTCGCTGAACACGTCGAACCACGCCGCCAGCGCGCTGCCGGCACGGTGTTCGCCCGCCAGCGCCAGGCACAGCGCGGCCACTTCGGCGGTGCAGAAGTGCGTCTCGCGCGTGGAGCGCCTCAGGCGGTAGTTCGACACCATGTCCTCGGGATGCAGGCTGAGCACCGGCAGGTGGTCCAGGTAGGGACTCTTGCGGAACATCTTGCGCGCTTCCGACCAGGTGCCGTCGAGCAGCACGAACAGGGGCTTGCGTGAAGCGCCCGGCGCCGAGGGCGTGTCGGTCGCAGGCGGCAAGGCCGTCACCACCCGCTCGGGCCGGGCGAACTCGCCAGGAAACACCACATAGGGTTGCCACTGCGGATCGGCCAGCAAGGCCAGCAGCCCGGCGTCCACCGCGGTGCGCGACCAGCCGTAGGCCCAGGTGTCGGTCACCATGTCGGCCACCAGCCAGCCGGTGTTGCTGGGCTTGAGCGCCTCGATGTCGCCCATGATCAGGCACACGCCGGCGCGCGTGGACACCCGGGGCTGCAAGGCACACACGCAGTGGCTCGCCACCAGCCGGCAGTTGGCGCAACGCACCAGGCTCGAACCGCGTGCCACATAGGGCTTGGCGCTGGCCGCCAGGCGCACGGCGCGAAGGCGCGAGACGGCGTGGCCGGGCGTGGTGGGAGCGGACAAAGGATCGGTGGCCAGGGTCATGCCGCAAATGTAGGCGCTTTGCACAGGCCTTTTGGCTTACTTCACCGCTCCCCGAGCAAACCAAGGCATCACCCTCGGTCGCGGCCAGCCGCCCAATCGCCCGTTTCGTCGGCCTGCAAGGCGCCGCCCGTCCGCCCTGCCGCATGATCGCTGCCACTCACACACGAACCGATGTCCGCGATCGATACATGAGCAAGACGAAGAAGCCGGCGCGACGCCGATCCAGCCGCCGCAGGACGCCGCCGCTGCTGGCCAACGGCGTGGGGGCCACCGCCGCCGGCATGGCCCTGTGGCTGCTGTCGCTGGTGATGGAAGCGCGAGGCGTGCCCGCCGTCGCCTCCAAGGCCCTGCTGGCACCGGCCTGGATGGCCATCGGCATCGGCATCGCGCTGCTGGTGCTGCACATGCTGGAGAAACGCCGCACCCAGGCCGAGGCCGACATGCTGCTGCGCCAGCACTCCACCTTCCTCGAACCCATGCCCCGCCTCAAGCCGCGGGTGAAGGAAGAGACGCGTCACCGATCGTCTTCCCGCGGATCACTCGCCGGCAGAAGCTGAGCCACGGAACGCCCGTCAGCGCGAACGTTTCCACACCTCACCGGTGTGCTTCATCGAGCACGGGCAATTACCCTGTCAAAGCGTGCAATAGGTCCAGAAGCCCCCCTCTGGCGGCCACCATAATCCGCGCATGTCCATTTCCGAGATCGCCGTCTGGTCGGCCATGCTGGGGGGGTTGCTGACTCTTGCAGCGCTGGCATTGGCCGACGTGCTGGAGAGCCGCACCAACGGCTCCGTGCGCAACCTTCTCTTCGTCCTCATCACCGGCGCGAGCTGCGTGGTCATCACCGGTTTGCCGGAAGTGTTTTTCCCCGCCCTGCCCGATCGCCTGTTGATGGTGCTCAAGGCCGGCCTGGGTCCCATGGCCGGTGCCATGGCCCTGTATTTCCTCGGCAGCTGGCTTGGTGGTGTCCGCGAAGACGCCCTGGTGTACCGGCTCACCACCTGGGGCGCTGCCGTGCTGATGCTGGCGGCGCTGAGCCTGGTGGCGGTGGCCACGCAGACGCCGCCGGATCGTTTCCGCGCGCTGCTGATGGCGGCAGCGGTGGTCAACCTGGTGCCGGTGCTGCTGGCGTTCTTTGCGGTGGTGCGCGCGACCAAGCTGGGCGACCCGCTGGCGCGCTGGATGCTGCTGGCCATCGGCTGCCTGGCGGTCATGACGACCGGGCTGTACCTGCGTGGACTCGAAGTGCCCGGCCTGGGCCTGGGTGCCTGGATGGTCACGGCCGCCGTCACGCTGGTGTATTTCCTCATGGCCTCGGTGCTGGGCCTGCTTCGCAACCGGCACAACCGGGAACTCTCGCGCCTCTCGCGCCTGCAGCAGGGTGCCGACCCCGCCACCGGCCTGCCCACGGGCTCGGCCCTGCTGGCCCAGGTGGAGCACGCCTTCTGGCGCACCGCGCGCCGCCACAGCGCATGCACCGTGATCTGCGTGTATGTGAGCAACCTGTACGAGCTCGCCGAAACCGCCGGCCCGGGTGTGGAAGGCCAGATCCTCATCACCCTGGCCGCGCGCATCCGGCGCGCCGCCGGCTTCCGCTGCGTGGTGGGCCTGTACCACCCGCGTTGCTTCGTGGTGGTGACCTCCGCCGACAAGCACCAGACGCCGGTGGCGGAGATGCTGGTCCACCTGCGCAGCGCGGTGTCGGATCCGCTCACGGTGATGGACGAGACCAAGGCGCGCCAGGTGTTCAAGCCACGGCTGGGCCTGGGGGTGATCACGCTGGATCCGGAAGGCGTGAGCCCGATGGACGTGCTCAACGACGCCGAACGCCATGCCCTGGCCAAGGTGCTGATGCCCAGCCGCCTGAGCGAAAACGACATCGAGACCGTGCCGATGCAGCTGAGCTGAGGCGCCGGCGCGGGAACTCGCGCACAGGGGCCAAGCTCCTACACCCCATGCTCAGAAATCTCAAGGACCTGTTCGACCACCTCGCCGCCAGCCTGAACGCGCCCAGCGGCGCGCAAGCCCCGGCCGAGCTGGACCACTCCCTGCAACTGGCCACCGCCGTGCTGCTGGTCGAGGTGATGCGCGCCGATCCGACGATGCAGGACACCGAGCGCGACGCCGTCATCCTCGCGCTGCGCGGCAAGTTCGACCTGACCGACGACGAACTGCAGCGCCTGCTCGAACTGGCGCACGAGACCGCGCGCACGGCCTACGACTACCAGCGATTCACCCGCAGCCTGAACGAGCGTTTCACGCAGGCGCAGAAGATCCGCGTGGTCGAAGCGATGTGGGAAGTCGCCTTTGCCGACCACCACCTGGACGCCAACGAGCACCATGTGATCAGCAAGGTGGCGGGCCTGCTGCACGTGACCCACGGCGAGTACATCGCGGCCAAGCTGCACGCGCAGGAAACCATGAGGCTGCGCGCCGGCGGGCGCTGAAGCCCGCACCACAATTCGGTACGCAACTTTGCGCAGCGGGTGCCGACGGTTTACGCAGGCGTTACAGACGGGGACCACGATGGAGGCTCACCAACCCCAGGAGTCACCTCCATGAAGACCCGAAACCTTGTCAGCAGTGCCATCGCCGTCGCCACGCTGGGCATGAGCAGCATGTCTTTCGCCGATGGCCCCACCTATGCGCCCCATGAGGTCCCCAGGATCATCAAGGTCGACGATCGGCGCGACGACCGCCGTGACTTCCGGGCCGACCGACGAGACGACCGCCGCGACTTCCGCGCCGAGCGCCGGGATGACCGCCGCGACTTCCGGGCCGAGCGCCGGGACGACCGCCGCGATTTCCGCCACTCGCAGAACATGCGCTACTACAACGCGCGCGGCCCGGAATTCCGGCGTGGGCATTACATCCCGCGCGAATACCGCGGCCGCCAGTATGTGGTGACGGACTACCGCTCGCACCGCCTCTACGCGCCGCCGCGCGGCCAGCAGTGGGTGCAGGTGGGCAGCGACTTTGTGCTGGTGGCGATCGCCACCGGCCTCATCGCCCACCTCGTGCTGAACCGCTGACCATGGCCGGGGACCGGGCTTCTCTGCGATGATCTCGATCAGCGCAACTCCCGGTCCCCGCTCACCATGCAACGCCGCCTTTTCTCCCTGTCCCTCGTCGCCACCTTCACCGCCGCACTGACCGCCTGCTCCAAGCAGGAAAGCGCCAGTCCTGCAGCGCCGGCGGCCACCCCGATCGCACCGGGCCAGGCACTGGACACACTGGCCAAGGAAGGCAAGGGTTTCACCGTCGGTGCACTCATGAGCGCCAACACGGTGTATGTGCTGTTCGATCCGCAGTGCCCGCATTGCGCGCACCTGTGGCAGGCATCGGTCCCGCTGCAGGGCAAAGTGAAGTTCACCTGGCTGCCGGTGGCGATCCTGAACGCCAAGAGCCTGCCCCAGGGCGCGGCCATCGTCACCGCCGCCAACCCGGCGGACACCATGAACACCCACGAACGCGAGCTGCTCGCCAACGGTGGCGGCATTTCGGCCTCCGCCAGCATCGCGCCCGAGGTGGAAGCCGCCATCAAGAACAACACCGCCCTGCTCGACCGCCTCGGCGCCACCTCGGTGCCCTTCATCGTGGCCAGACACCAGGGCAGCGGGCAGGTGGTCACGCAGGCCGGATCCATGGGCACGGAGGCCCTGGCCAGCTTCCTCGGCATGGGCCAGTGAGGCGCATGCGGCGCCATTGAAACGCCGGTTTTGTCGCTTACCATCGCCGGATCGGGCCGCGTGTCGCGGCTGTATTTGGAGGCCATATGGGCAAGGAACAGCGCAACGAAAAGATGAGCAAGAAACCCAAGAAGGACACCTCGGCCCCCAAGGGCCCGGTGACTTCCGACCGTCCCGTGCCGCCGGTGACCGCCGTCATGCCGCGCGGCAAGGACAAGAACAAGTGAGCACCGCCGCATGAAGGCGAGCTGGAACGGCGTGGTGGTCGCCGAGAGCGATGACACGGTGGTGGTGGAAGGCAACCACTACTTCCCCGAGAGCGCGCTCAACCGCGACTACGTCACCTTCAGCAACCACCGCACCAGTTGCCCCTGGAAAGGCCAGGCCAGCTACTACTCGCTGCTGGTCAACGGCGAACTCAACGCCGACGCCGCCTGGTACTACCCGGATCCCAAGCCGGAGGCCGACATGGTGCGCGGACGCGTGGCCTTCTGGAAAGGCGTGAAGGTCGAGGCCTGAACGAACCCGCGCCCCGGCGCGGCACAGCCCGGCGTCAACGCCGGTCGGGCTTGCGCGACTTCGGCGCACGTTCCTTCTTGCGCCCCTGCCGATCGGCGTCGACCGCCAGGCCGGCCTTGAGCCATCGGGTGAACTCCTCGGGCGTCTCCAGCGTGATGCGCCCCAGCGCACCGCTGCGGAAATCGGCGATGACCAGTTCCGCCGCCTTCTGCCCGTTCACCGCCCCGCCCCCGGCCAGCGCACCGCGCTTGCGTCCGATCGCATCGAGCAGTTCGTCGTCGTGCAGCGCGGCCATGGCTTCCGCGCTCAACCCCAGCCGGTAACGCGCCTCCAGCAAGGGCGCGTACGCGTTCTTGAGCTTGGCGAGCAGTTCCAGCGCCACCTCCTGGTCGTCGTAGGCATTGCGGCCCACGGCGCCGCTGGCGGCGAGGTTGAAGCCGCTCTCGGGCACCACGATGCGCGGCCACAGCATGCCCGGCGTGTCGAAGAGGTAGAAGTCATCGGCCAGCGCGATGCGCTGCTCGTTGCGGGTGATGCCGGCCTCATCGCCGGTCTTGGCCGCGCGCTTGCCCATGAGGGTGTTGATGAGCGTGGACTTGCCGACATTGGGAATGCCGCAGATCAGCACCCGCATGGGCTTGACCATGCCCCCCCGCAAGGGCGCAAGCTCGTGGCAGGCGGCGATGATGGCGCGCGCGGGCGCCGTCACGCTGGCGTCCAGCGCAATGGCGCGCGTATGAGGCTGCGCGTTGTAGTGGGCCAGCCACAGCGCGGTGCGCCCGGCATCGGCCATGTCCTGCTTGTTCACCACCTTCAGCGTGGGCTTGGACGCCGTGAGCTCGGCCAGCAGTGGGTTGGCGCTGGAGCCGGGCAGGCGCGCGTCGAGCATCTCGATGACGACGTCGATGTCTTTGACGCGCTCGGTGATCGCCTTGCGCGTGAGGTGCATGTGCCCGGGAAACCACTGGATGCTCATGGCGGCGATTGTGCCTTGGTGTAATTCCCGGGTTGGCCGCGCCGGGGCCATCCCTACAATCGTTTTCACTTCAACACCCGCAGAGGCCCCTCATGAGCATCACCGTCAAGATCGACCTGGGCTACGAATTCGACGTCAAGGCCAAGGCGGCCGAGGTGTTCGAGGTGCTTTCAGACGTGCCCGAGTCGGTCAGCCACTTCCCCAAGGTCGAGAAGCTCACCGACCTCGGTGGCGGTGTCTACCAGTGGGAAATGGAGAAGGTCGGGACGGCGCAGGTCAACATCCAGACCGTCTACGCCAGCAAGTACGTGAGCGACAAGGCGCGCGGCACCGTGAAGTGGACCCCGGTCAAGGGCGTGGGCAACGCCCAGGTGGGCGGCAACTGGAAAATCGTCGACAACAAGAAGTCCACCGGCCTCACCCTGGCGATTCAGGGCGAGATCGAGGTGCCGCTGCCCGGCCTCATGAAGATGGTGGTGGCACCGGTGGTGGAAAGCGAGTTCGAGAAACTCGTCGAGAAGTACATCGCCAACCTCATCAAGCGCTTCGGCGGCGAGGCTTGAAGCACTGGCTCAGACCACCAGGTTCTGCTTGAAAAACGCCAGCGTGCGATCCCAGGAGAGCTTTGCAGCGGCGGCGTCGAAACGCGGCGTGGTGTCGTTGTTGAAGCCGTGCTGCGTGCCCGGGTACTGGTGAGCGGCGTAGCGCACGCCAGCGGCTTTCAAGGCGGCCTCGTAAGCGGGCCACGCGGCATTGATGCGTTCGTCCACCGCCGCGAAATGGATCAGCAGCGGTGCCTTGACCTTGGCGGCGGCCTCCACCGGCGGGTGGTTGCCGTAGTAAGGCACGGCGGCCGCGAGGTCGGGCAGCTCGGTCGCCAGCATGTGCGCAATGCCACCGCCGTAGCAGAAACCCACCACGCCGATGCGACCGATGCCGTCGGGGCGGGCCTTGAGGGCGGCGGCGGTGGCCAGGAAATCCTGCCGGGTCTTGGTCTGGTCGAGCTGGGCGAACGAGGCTCGCGCCTTGTCCTCGTCGCCCGGGTAGCCACCGAGTGGCGTGAGCGCGTCGGGCGCGAAGGCGAGGTAGCCGTCCAGCGCCAGGCGGCGCGCGATGTCTTCGATGTGCGGGTTCAGGCCCCGGTTCTCGTGCACCACCAGCACGCCGGGCAGGCGCCCGCCGGGCGGTGGCACGGCCGGTTGGGCCACGTACACCTTGATCGTGCCGTAGCCCTGCGGCGAAGCCACCGTGACCGTTTCGGTCTTCACGCGCGGGTCGGCGGCGGGCACCACCTGAGCAGCGGCGAAGTTCGGGCTGAGCGCGGCCAGCAGGCCGGCGGCGGTCATGCCGCCCACGGCGAACTTCGAGGCCCGGTCCAGGAAAGCCCGGCGGTCGATGTCACCGTGCACGTAGGCGTCGAAGAGGATCAGCAGTTCCTGGTCAAAGTCGGCGGCGGTGAGTCGGGTCATGGGGTCTCCGGCGAAAAGCCGCAGGATAGCCGCCGGCGCCCGACCGGGCCGATTCACCGTGCCGCCGTGAGGGCTTCTGCCGCAACCGCCGCCGGCGCGGCGGACTGGGGGCGGCCCAGGCGCGCGGGCGAAGTGTATTCCTGACGGTAGATCTCGAACGGCATGGAATCGGCGGCCTCGATGGCGCGCTGGTCCTGCACCGACTTGGCCGCCATGGCCTCGAAGCGGGCTTGCTGCCTGGCGCTCCATTCGAGCGACAGCAGGTGCTGGTGCGTGGCCAGCGACTGCGCCCGGGCAAACGCGATGAACGCGTTGCCGTGGTCCTGCTGCATCGCCTGCAACACTTGGGCGGAGGGCAGGCGCTGCGGATCCTGCAGCGCCGCACGCGCCTGCACCACCGCATCGGCGTGCTCCGCGCCGCCCTGGGCACGATCGAGCGCGGCCGCCAGCGGCACGAGCTGGTCGAGGATCTCGAGTCCCCATTGCACCAGCGGCACCGGCTGGCCCTGGCGCAGGAGGTCGAGCCCGGGCTCGCGACCGCGCGCGGCGGTCAGGTGCTGGTTGTGGGCGAGTTCGCGAATCTCGGCCGGCGTGTCGGGCGGGCTGTCGGAGAGCAGGCAGTGCAGCAGGAACACGTCGAGGAAGCGCAGCGTGGGTGCGCCGATGCCGATGGGCTCGAAAGGATTGAGGTCCATCAGCCGCACTTCGATGTATTCCACACCGCGTTCGCGCAGCGCGTGCAGCGGGCGTTCGCCGGGGAAGATCACGCGCTTGGGGCGGATGGTGCCGTAGAACTCGTTCTCGATCTGCAGCAGCGTGGTGGCGAGCTGGTTGTAATCGCCACCGGGGTTGCGCACGCCCACCGCCTCGTAGGCCGGCCAGGGCCGGGTGAGCGCGTCGTGCAGCGAGGCCGCGTAGCCTTCGAGGCCGTTGTAGCTGACGGCCAGCGTGGCCTGTGCTTCGCTCTGGTAACCCAGCCGCCCCATGCGCAGCGAGGTGCCATGCGGCATGTAGAGCGTGCCGCCGTCGCCCAGCTTCTGGAGTTCGTGCTCGCGGCCTTCGACGAAGCTGGAACACACCGCTGGCGAGGCGCCGAACAGCGTGAGCAGCAGGAAGGCGTGGCGGCGGAAGTTGCGGATGAGGGAGAAATAGCCGTCGTTGTCCACGCCGGGCAGCGACCAGTTGTAGTGGATGCCCGAGATGGTCTGCATGCGCCGGCCATAGCGATGGCCCAGTCCCATGCGGTAGACGCTTTTGGCACGCCCCACGTTGGAAGAACCGTAGCGGCCGAGCGGAATCGTCTCGTCGGTGGGCAGGCCACACGGCATGCTGGACGCCCAGAGCATTTCGTCGCCCGCCGCGCGCAGGCTGCGCACGGTGAACTGGTGCACCTCGGTGAGCTCGGTCAGGCAGGACTCCACACTGGCGTGCACGCCGGTGATGAGCTCGAGCTGCGACTCGCTGTAGTCGGTGGTGATGTGCGGGTGGGTGAGCGCGCTGC
>VFQQ010001863.1_pt1 | contig 26807 bp, 15 predicted proteins | sample 3512341 | NCBI WGS metagenome assembly VFQQ01 (sample SAMN10412373, study PRJNA504923) | tailings metagenome | isolation source: Relicate 2 Philex TSF1 revegetated site | place: Philippines: Tuba, Benguet | collected 2017-08-29
GGATTTTCGCCGCGATTGATTCTTGCTCGCGGCTTCGCGCAAGAAGCGAAACCACCCCCAACGTCAGAGCGAGCTGGCGGTCGTTCATTTCTTGCACGCCGCATGCTTTCAACGACGCCTGCAGCTCTTTGCTTAACAAACGCTCCGCCACGCGCTGGGTGCGCGAGCGCCTCTTCGGATTCGCCGCGCGCCAAAGCCGCGAGCGAAGCGCGTTTGCCGGACCGCGAAAGTATCCGGCATTTTCCGGCTTATTGAGCCAGCGCTGCTGGCTGTACCGCTTCGCGGCCGCGCGGCAGGCTCTGGCGGCGCAATGCCGGTGCCGCTTGCCCACTCTAGGGTTAACTTTGAAACTCGCGCCGCAATGCATGCAGCGGCGGTGCCGTCGGATCTTCTTCACTCCGGGAAGTCGGGCCCCGCACGCCCAGCTTCCCAGCACAGCTGCGGCAAATTCGGCCGCGTCAGTGAAGACTTCCAGGCGGAAGCGTGGCGAGGAGGAGCCGCTGCAGGCGGCGAATCGTTTTGCCGGACGCGGACTTGCTGAGGGCATGCTCCCACAAGCGCACGACTCTCCAGCCCCGCTGGCGCAAGGCCCGTGCTACCCGCCGGTCGCGGCGCCGGTTGCGGGCAATTTTCGCGCTCCAATAGCCGGTTCGGCTGTGCGGAAGCCGGAAATGCACGGGGCAGCCATGCCAGAAGCACCCATCGACGAAAACAGCCAGGCGTGCTTTTCGAAACACGAAGTCCGGGCGGCCGGGGAGGTTTGCGTGCCGCCGCCAGCCGGTGATCTTGTGCTGGCGGAAAAGCTGCATGAGCTTCAGCTCCGTGTCACGGTTTCCCTGGCTGCGAATTCTCGCCATTACAGCGGAGCGCTTCGCCGCAGTGAACACATCCGGCATGAGCGATTCCTTAGCTCGCCGCGCGCACGCGCTGGCGGCGGATGCCAGCGGAAACAAACTTGCTGACCATCCGGGCGATCAGGTGGGCAAGCCGGCATGGCACCCCGTTGCCGACGACTTTGAACTTGGCCGAAAGCGGCGCGGACTCCGGCATCTCATACGTGTCAGGAACGGATTGCAGGCGGAGCGCCTCGCGGACCGACAGGCGCCTGCGCAGAAAGGGATGCAGATGCACCTCGTTGTTGCCGTACCATGCCGTCGGACTGTAGCGGAACCGGTGCAGGCGCTTGAACGACTTGCCCGAAACGTCGCCTTCCCGGATCACGCCAAATTTGTCCGAGTACGGCTCAAAAAACTCCATGCCATTGGGCAGCGTGTTCGGCTCCGGCAGTGCGCATACCGCCTGCCAGGCGCACAGCTCTTTCGGCACGCCCTCCGGCGCGACAGGCACGCCGCCAAATTCCGAGCTGCCCGGCCACGCATACGCCGTTTTCGCATCGGGGTGGGACTTGGCCGGCCAGCTCAGGTGCAGCTCGAGCATGCGGCGCGGATGGACCGCGTCCGGATACCACTCGCGAAGCAAACTGCGGCGGAAACCGACCGCGAAAAGACGGTGCCTGTCTTGCGGAACTCCGTATTCCAGCGCGTTGAGCGTGTTCAGCACGACGGCATACCCCGCTGCATCGAGGCTTTTCAGCAGGGCGAGAAACCTCTTTTTGTGCCTCGGGTGAGTTGCCAGGTTCGGCACGTTTTCGAGCAGGAAAAATGACGGCTGCATCCGGCGGATCATGCGCACGTACACTGCCGTCATCCGGCCGGCGGCGCCCTCATGCCCGCCATGGCGGCCGCCGTTGCTGAAATCGGTGCAAGGCGGACCACCGATCACTCCGAAAAGGTGCGGCACGCCGGCGGGAAATGCAGCCGACAGCACCTCGTCCGGATCGAGGTCGGCGATGCTCTGCACGCTAGAAATGGCGGCCGCGGCCGCGCGAGGATCGAGCGACCGCCGCCACGCCGTCATGCCGTGCGCGTAAATCTCCGCAAAGACCTGATTGTACTCGTTGGTCCAGCGCACGTCGAATCCTGCCTGCTCAAACCCGAGGTCAAGGAAGCCGCCGCCGGTGAAAAAGCTGATGAGTGGAATTTTCATGCGAGAAATTCCCTGAGAGTGAGGTGCAGCGTCATTGCGGATTGAGCTGGTGATAGGCCGCGCTCATTCGGCGCGCGAGGTTGAATGTGTCGACAAAACGCGGCGCCCCGTTGGCGGCGCGAACGGCATCGGCGAGGACGCCGGCTGGCTGGTCGCAGTTCCAGAGCGGATGCACGACCAGGACGTCCGCTCCGTCGATGGAAAAGCCGGGGAGCCGCGCGAAATCACGCGGTGCGCAGCGCTCAAACGCAGTGCAGAACGCGTCTCTCAGCCTCGCGGCGTCGTCAAACCAGCTCGCGCCGCCGAGGCTGCCGGAAAGCTCGGGAGCATTGCTGGGGCCGGCGAGGCCGCACTGGAATGCGGGATCTTCCAAAATCCGGACGACAGCGAGACCGAGGCGCCAGTCGAGCAGCCCATGGTATGGCATGTTGCGATAGTGGCGCAGGCAGTCGGGGCAGGATGTTTCGCAACGATGGCGGTGGCCGGCCGATTGCAGAGTGCGCGCGAACCCATCTTGGGCCGGCCTGAGCACGGCGTCGAGCACCGCGGGCCAGTTGCGCTCCATCCAGGCAGTGAAGCCGGCGCCGTTCGGGAGGTGGTCGTTCAACACAATCTCGCCGGAAACCTCGCCCGTCTCGAGCGGCGCCTGCCGCACATTGCTGACCGTAATTTCCTCGGCATCGATGTCGAGGAGGTCGGCCGCGGCCGAGCGCAGGATAAATGCGGCCGAATAGAAGGCGGCTTTAACTCCCGCGCCGATTGCGAGCGGGTCCAGGCGCAGGCCGCGGGGCACTGTGGCGGAGCTGATTCGCAAGACATCGGTCGTCTTCGGCGCAACGAGCGCGAAATCGTCCCTCGCGCCCGCGGGGGTGAATCGAAAATTTAGGGGCGCGGGCGGAGTCTGAGCAAACCGGTCGTCGATCCACTGGTGTTCGAAACGCTTGGTGCCCGTTTGCGCGGGTCCGGTTGCGCCCTGAAAACGGCGTCCGTTCCGGTCATTCATCCGGTAGACGCGACCGCGCCGATCGAAGCGAAGCACTGTGTTTGTCCCCGGGGAAACGATGGATTCCGCGGCCGACTCCTCGGCGAGGACGCTTGAACCGCCAAAAATCAGCTCCGAATCCACCCGCGCGTCCTGCCCGCGGTCGAAATAGGTCCGAAACGCTGCCGGGGAGGCAACGGCAAAGACGCGAAATGGCGTTTGCGGGTGATCGTCTGGCGCGCCGCAGCGCGGGCATTCGTTGACGATCGGCTGGTCCTCGTGCGTCTGGGTAAAGTGGCAGCGCTGGCAGCGCATCATCCACCTCCGCCAGGGCAGCGGATTGTCCGAGGCGGTGACGAGCCGGTTGTTGATCCGAATGATCGGAGGGGTGAACCCAACCGCGCTGTACACCCGCTTGTCTTTCGTCTTCTGCGAGCCCGGCGCAAATTCGGAGACCGCCAGATCCAGATCGCGATCGATGGAAAGGGGCTCGCGGTCGCGGAAGCCATGGTACAGCGAGCGGGTGCGGCTCGGCATGCCGAACATCGGCAGGACGGCGCCTTCCGCGAGGCGGTGAGCGACACCGGGCCCGCCCAGCGATTCGTTGGTGACGCATTCGCCGAGCCGTTCCGGAAGTTCCTGCCGCACGCTCGCCGCAAGTTCAGCCGGGTTCAATCCGGTCCCGGTGACGAGCGCGCGAGCCACTTCTTCGACCTCAATCGAGGTCTGCAGCCAGCGATTCACCTCCTGCTGAATTTGCGGCCGGCCGGTCCAGAGCTGCACGGTTCCAAACTCGCCGTGGGAATCAGGCGGGACTGGATCGTCCCACGTGGTCACTCCCGCGGCGCGAAACGCTCGCCGCAGGCACTCCTTTGCCGCCAGACGCAGCGCAATTTCCGCGCGGTTGAGCGAAAGAAAAGGCACGGGCGGCTGGTCGCCGGTGATGCGCGCGGGCGCGTTATAGTAGTGCTCGTCGTGGCTGCGCCCGCGGCAGAGCGTCAGCACGATCGCGAAAGCTTGCCCCCGGCGGCCGGCGCGTCCAACTCGCTGCTGGTAGTTGAAACGCATGGGCGGCATGTTTGCGAGCATCACCGCCTGAAGGCTGCCGATGTCCACCCCCACTTCCATTGTGGTGGTCACGGAAAGCAGGTCGATTGAGTCCACCTGACGGTGCAGAGAATGGTGCGGCCGGCCGCCGACATTGATGACGACGTCTCGAAACAGCCGCTGGCGCTCCGCCTGATTGTCCGTTTGCGCACTGAGTTCCTCGCAATGGAGGCGGATGGGGGGCCGGCGGGACGCGGCTTCCGCGGCATAGTAATTCTCGTTCCGCAGCTCGCCGCAGGACAGAGCAGGCGCGAGCGGAAGCGCGGTGCGGCATGAGGTGCAATGACCGCCGGCGCGGTGCAAATGCGGCCGGTGGCACGATTCGCAAAGCCACGCAGGCTCGTCCGCGGAGGCGATGCGTATGTCCAGTTTTTCCAGCCGGAGGATGCCCTCAACGTGGCCGCCGTAGCGCGAGTCAGTCAGCGCGCTCCACACCGCGTCGAGCAGCTGCTGGGAATCCAGGTTCGCTTCGTCGGCGGCCGCTTCGACCCAGCGGCGCATGCCCGCGCGCATGTCTCCGGGCAGAACCCAGGGATCAAGGGGGTACGCGCCGGCGGTTTCATCGAAGAAGCGGTAAGACTCGCCCAGGATGCGGATCAGCCCGTTGCAAATCTGCACGAAGAGCGGCGCGGCGCATCCGCAGCGGCCGGCTAGCTCCGCCGCGTCGGCGTCGGGGAGCCGGATGTGGGGATAGCCGAGGCCGCACGACTCGAAGCTGAAGTAGTTGCGCGAAAAGAGCACCCCGCAGATCTCCACCGCTACCTTTGGCAGCAGCAGATTCGACCGCCGCTCCATGTGCGACGCTGGCGCATTGGGATTCCAGCACGCATCACCGGCGCCGAAATTGAACCATTCGGTCCACCGAACCCACTCCTGGCCCGCAAAAAATTCTTGGTAGAGCACGTCCACGCCGGCCGGGTTCACGCCCAGCCGTTTCATGCGCCTGATCAGAACACCGGCCTCCATCGGATTCGCGGCATCGGAAAGGAGGATTGATGCCGGAACGCGCTTGGACTCGGCGCGCTGCCGCAACGCGTCCATCCGGGCGACAGCTGCCTGCCGGCTCTGCTCCAAAATCGCGCGCTGCACGGCGGGCAGGCCCTGAGGCAAGGGCGCGGCAGCGAGAGCGAGATCGTCTTCGATTCGCGCCCGCGCTGACGCATTGCGAGCAGAATACTCGACGGCTGCTTGCGAAACGGGGCGGCCGGCCGCCTGCAAATCCTCCATCAGGGCGCACTCGCCGAACGCTTCGTGCATTAGCTCGTCGTAAAGCGCCTCGCGCACCAGGTCGTCGTAGTGGTTGCGCTCGATCCCGTTCGCAATCGTCGCCGCGTCTTCCCGGCTGTCGGAGAAAACGACAAGCTTCCGGTCCGCTTTCGGGAGCTCGTAGAACAGCTCTTTCGCCAGGATCTGCGAGACTTTGGAAAAGCCGGTGCGAAAGCCGCGGATCGGCGACTTGCGGGTCACTCGCCGGGTGTAATTGCTGGCGCAGCACGGACAGACCGACGGAAGCGCAGCGAGCTGCCGCTCCTCATGCTCGCTTGCGCGACCAATGACAAAAAAGTAGCCGCTGATGGAGCCCTGGGGGCCGGCCCCGAGACAGACGCGCCCTGCCGCCGGCTCCATGTGGGCTTCCATCCAGCGCCCGCGGCGCCAGGCGGCATTTCCCGGCGGCGCATCGCGCAGCAGCTGCTGCTGCCAGTTTGCGTTCGCGACGTCTTGATTGAGATCGCGGCGGCCTCGCGGCCAGAAAACGCCGTACTCCCGGTAGCTGCGCCGGTCCACAAACCGCGCCGCCTGCCGGTCGGGAATGCCTTCAATGTCATGGTCCGTGTTCAGCAGTTCCCAGCCGCCATTGTCGGGAATGTCGAGGCGCGCTCCGCCGAACAGCGTGGTCCCGCACACCTCGCAATAGAGGAGCTCAAGAACGCGCCGCATGCCCTGCTGGGCGTCCCCATGAAAAATGCGGCTGGCTCCATAGAGCCGGCCGGCCGTTCGCGGATCCTCCGCCGCAACGTCGTGGCAGTGGCCGGGAACGACACATGCCCAGAGACCCTCGATGTTGCGGAAAAACCAGTGAAAGCGAAAGCTTGGCAGCGCACCATCGCGAGCGAGACCCCGCACAATGAAAACGCCGCGCAACGCGGTGCGGAGACGGGCCGGCGCGCCTCCCCTGCCAAACAGCCTCTCAGCGGCGATCGTTAGAGGCGTGGCGCGAACTCCGGCCGGAGTTTGATCAGCCGAGCATGCCAGCACCACGTTCGATCCAATCGAGGAGAATATAGCGGCCGCAGCGGGCTCCACTCCTAGCGCGGCGGCCAGCGTCTGCATCGCAGCTTCTCGGCCCGCCGCGTCCGACTCTGCGACGCGCGCAAAAAGCTCCGCGTCGAGAACACCCTCGCGGCAGGGCGCCAGCGCGCGCGGCTGCCCGACAATGATCTGCCGCGCGTCCCACGGCCTGCCGAAAAATCCGCTGAGGAATTCGACGCTCTCCGCGTTGCCCGGATCGAGCGACGCGCTCGATGCAAGCACGCGCAGCTGGCGATGGCCCGGCGCCAGTCCGAGCCGCAGGAGCAGCAGCCGGATGAGGTAGGCGACCTCCGTCCCGGCTGTACCTCGGTAGAGATGCAGCTCGTCCAAGATGAGGTGAAACGTGTTTTCGGGAGAAGCGGCGAGCCACTCGCGCGTGCGCGCAAAGATGCCGTCGTCATCCGTCCGCATCAGCATGATCCCGAGCATGCTGTTGTTCGTGATGAGAATATCCGGCGGCGCTTCCTGCATGTCCCAGCGGCACCGCATCTCCGCTCCGTCCAGCCGAGGGAAAAAGTACCGCGCGTCCCGCGCCTTTTCCTTCTCGCTCTCGTCCGCATTGGAGGCCTCAACCTCGGCGATGTGAGCGCTGACGCGGCGCGATGCCTCGTCCGCTTGCTGCAGCTGCGCCACCAGGTCTTCCACCTTGCGTTCATTGCAGGAGCCGTCCTGCACACGCTCGTGCCCCGGAACGGGAGCATTGCTGTTGTAGCGGCCCAAGTAAATCCGGTTGCCGCGGCAGTTGCGATCCAGCCATGTTCGCGCCGCATCCGAGTCAAGCGCGCGGCGCAAGCGTGTCATCTGGTCTTCCACAAGCGCGTTCATTGGGTACAGCACGAGAGCGCGCACCGCGGCGGCCCGGGTCTCGTGAGTTCGCTGGCCCACCCGCGGAACCTCGCCCGCCGCCACCTTTGCCTCGCGCCACGCGGCGGTTTCCTGGGTCCACCAGTCATCTTGATGGTCCGCACGAGCGCGAGGAGCAGGCCACGTTCTCGCTTCCCGCGACAGCCGCGCAAACAAGGGGAGCAGGAACGACTCCGTCTTGCCCGAGCCGGTGCCCGCGGTGACGACCACATCTTCGCCGCCCATGCTGCGGCGGAGCATCTCGACCTGGTGCGAATAGAGAGGAAATGCCCCGACCAGCCCGCAAGCGGCGAGCTCCTTGAACGCGCTCAGATCGGAGCCGTCGAGCCCGGCGTCATCTGGTCCCAGCGCTGCAAGGGGCCGGTCCGTCGCATACCGCGGCAGCGGCTCGATCCACGGGTCGCGGTAAAAAACTCCCGGCTCCTCTTCGCTGGTGGAGAGAAGCAGTCTTTCGCGCTCAGCCTCCAGCGATGGAAACTGCGTTTTGAACGCCGTCTTCACGTACTGGATGAAATGATCTCTGACGCGGTCGAAGGTGCCGATGGGATCGTCCATGGGAGTTGGATTGCTGTGCCGCTAGCGGCGGCGGATTTGAAATGGAAGGGCCTCCTGCGACAGCTTGCTCAGCACCAGCTCCGCGATTGCGGCCGGAACGGAGCGGTACACCCAGTAGCGCTGGGTGGCGCAGGCTGGCCAGGCAGGCGGAGCGTCGATGATTTCCGGCGCTTCGCCGGAACAAAGCCCAAGCGCGCGCCCGATCGGGCGCGGAAGAGGCTTGCCGGCCGGCACGGCAAGCGCGCCGGTCGCGCGGTCATGCACGAGCGACTCGGATTCTTGAGCCGCGAGACAGGCATAAACGCCCCAGTCGCGGTCCGCGACCGCGGCGCGCTCTCCTTCCCTGAGCTCGAAATAGGGCGCGCGTGTGCGGGGGAAATATCGAATCAGGCGAAGCCCGGGCGCGCCGGGGCGCACCGCGCCGAAACGTCCGCCGACCGGCTGGAACTCGCGCGCAGGCAGATTCGGCTCGGGCCCATGGCGCCAGGCAAGGCGTCCGGCATAATTCGCCACGCTCCCCGCCGCGTGCGCCAGCCGCCACGCCGTCGGCACGGGATCAAAGGCGACGCCGGCCGCCTCGGCCGCTGCGGCCAGCCCGGCCTCGTCGGCCGCCTCGAGTCGCATCACGGCGGGAGTTTCTGGCCGTCCGGGCGAGTGCGAGGCCGCCGTGAATGCGGCGGCGCCCGCCGCCTGAGCCAGGCGGCGCTCCGATTCGGGCGAGCGTCCTCCGCAGAGCACGGCGGCGGGGGCTCCTGCGCACGGCAGCCGGGCGAGCACGGCGGGGGCGGCCGAGATTTGCACGCTGCCTCGCTCCGCGGAAATCTCGACATGACCCAGCTCGTCGAGCACACGCGCGGCGCTGGCGGGAGACAGATCGCCAAGGTCGAGAGACTGGCACGCCGACTTCCAGTCCGGCCACGCAACCGCCCCCCGCGCGGTGACGAGGTGCAAGAGCTGATCTACCGGGCTAAAGGGCACGGGCGGCCTCCTGATAGGCGCGCAATAGCGCGCGAAGCTGCGAGGTGCGGAGAGGACGGGCTCGTTTGCGTTCCGTCCAAAGCACGCTGCGCCATTTCTTGAGCGAAGCGCCTGCGGGTGCGGGGCGCGGCAGGGCGTCTGCGACTGAGGTGCCGCAGAACGCAAAGAGAACTTCTCGGCGGCGAAACGACACGGCCCAGACGGGCGGCCAGGGCGGCAGGCCGGCGCCGTCCAGCTCCGCCACCTGGCCTGGAACGGAGCCGAGCACGACTGAAGCTCCGTCAACCGCGAGACGCGGATCAGCCGAAAAGGGGGGCGGCTGATCGGCCTCCACGCTGGCGCCGCGAATGCGCACGCGGCTGCCGTTCACAGCGCGCTCCCCATATTCGTTAGACGCCGGACAGCCCGTTCCGTCGCGCCAGGTCCACCCGTCGCACAGGACATAGAGCATCTCGTGGGCCTCCTCGCCGTTCACGAGGGCAGTGATTGAATTCACCGGACCGGCGGCTCCGGCTGGAATCGCAAACCGTCCGTCAGGCCCGCGAGGAATCGCGATGTTGTTCAGCCGGACCTCTTGCGTCTCCGCGGAATCCACCACGATCGCAGGAAGCGCGAAGGGGAAATAGCGCAGGCCGGCGCGAATTCCGCCCTCGAGACGGATTGCCGGGCCGCTGGCCGGGCGGAAAATGGGAAAACGGAGCGCAGCGTCCCCCGGATCGCGGCAGGCCGACGCCCGAAAAAGCCGCCACCCGGCGCGGAAACCCGCGCGGACTGCCACTTCGCGCCAGTTTTCGCAATGGCCCGGCCCCCAGTCCGCGAGAAATGCGGCGTCCGCGCCGGCCGCAGCGAGGAAGAATTCGCCCGCTGAAGGAACCATCCGGGTCTCGATGAAGCCGCCTCGGTGTGCCGCATCGAGCGCGCTGGCAAACACACGCGGTTTCGGAGCGGAAAGGACAAACCGGCGGCCGGTGAGCGCGCAGCGAAATTCGGCCCTCCCCTCCCAGGCGACCAGCTCGGCGGCCAGCGCCCCGCCGTCGGCAGCGTCGCACAGCGGACCGGACCAGACTCCGTTGCCCGGGCCGCACTCAAACTGCCTCCCGGGCAGCGCAGTGCACTCCAGCAGGAGCTCGGAGGACTCGACGCCATCCGGCAGCGCAGCAATCAGGCGCGGCTTGATGTGCCCGCCGTCGATTGACGAGAGCCAGAGCCTGAGGCCTGCGCGGGCGGGCGGATCCTGGCGCTGGGCCGTGGCCGGCACGGTGCCATTCCAAGCCAGCAGCTCCGCTTGAAGAGCTTCCAGCAGGGCGGTGCGGTATTCAGAATCGTCGCGCGAAGTCAGCAGCAGCTGCGTCCGGCGGCGCAGCAAATGGGCCGCACCCGCGATGGCTGCGGCGAGCGACTCCGGAGCGATGTCGGCGCCGGGCTCAAGATCGGCGGTGTCGAAAAGCTCCGGCAGCCGGCGGCGCTCCTCTTCGGTCAAAATCGTCTGTGCGATGGGCAGCCCAACGTTCGCGCGCCGGCCAGCCGTCTGCGCGCGGAATATGCCGAGGGTGCCAGCATGATCGGCGGCCGACCACGTTTCCAGCTCCCGCCAGAGTTCTTTCATCGCATCGAAGCGGGGCGGCATGCCCGCGTCCGGCGCGCCGAGCAAGTCCCAGAGGCGCGGATAGTACGCGTGCGCCGGCCAGTTGCCCTCATGGGCCGCGGCCAGGGCGAAAAAACAAAGGTAGGCGATGAACGGCGGCGGGCCGGCCCGGCGATCGCGCCATTGCCGCTGCGCGGCAAGCGCCTTCTCGCAGAAACTGCCGTGCAAGTGCGCCGGGCCTGCGCGAATTGCCGCGAGGAAATCTTGGATCCCTCCCTCGCCCAGGGCGTTCAATTTTTCGGCGGTGACATGGAGGTAAACGCGGCGGCCAGCGTGCGCGGGGTTGAACAGGTCCTGGCTGAGCCGCGCATTCCACTCTTCGTAATTCATGAGCCCCGCTCCTCTCCGCCAGCCGGCCTCCGGGACTCGCTCGATGCGCGCGCAGTCAGCCCCGCCGCCGCAGCAGCGGCTTCGCCTGCGTCAACGATGTCGTCGAGCACGCCGCCGAAATCGAACATCGGTTTGCGGAGCCGCAGGCCCACGAAGGTGCCATGGAATCTTGTGGCGCGGCTTTCGCGGCGGCCTTCGTCGATCACGACGGCGGCGCTTTCGCTTCCGAGGGTGAACCGGCCGAAGCAGCGGCCCAGCTCGGCGAGCACATAGAGGCCAAAGCCGGAATTGCCGTGCAGGTTATCGTCTTCGCCCAGCTTCATGGTGCGCGTCACGCCGGGCTGCAGCGCCAGCTCGATCGCCTCGGCATCTCCGCTGGCGGGCACCGCCGCGCTCAGCGATGCGCGAATGCCCATGCCTTCGTCGACCACCGCCACCTCCACCTCGCCCGTTGTCCAGCGCTGGGCGGCGACATAGCATTCGTCCGTGCCGGAGTGTTCAAACACGTTCCGAATCACTTCCTTCAAGCTGTACAAGATCGCCTGGTGCTCCGGCGTGTCCGGCCGGCAGCCGGCCAGGACATCTGCGAGCGGCTGCGCCTGCTCGACAATTGCGTCATGGAAAGCCCGGGCGCCAGTCGTGGCGGGCGCCGGCCGCTTGAAGCAGCGAATCGGAACGTAGCGGGCGCTGCCAGGCGCGGCGCCCACTTTCGTTTTGTTCGCAAAGCCGGCGAAATCGAGGAAGCCAATGAACTCCAGAAACGAATGAGCGGGCCGGGCGAGGTTAATTCCCGAGGCAAAGGTCATCAGTTTCTTTGCTCGGCGGCTGAGAACGAAGTGATGGATCTCGCGGCCCGCAACGAGCGTTCCGAGCGGATAGGCGAATTCGATGGGAGAGAAATCGAGCGTCACGCTCTTTTCCGCGGCGGCCGCGGCGAGAGCCGGCAGGAATTCGCGGCCGACGTCGTCGTCGAGATAGCGCGGCAAGCTGATGCGGGTCGTCTGATCCTTGAGGGGCACGGGGCGGCTCGCCTGCGCATCTCGGCCCAAGACCCGCGGAGCCGCTCCTTGATGGCGGAGCCTGAGCGGGGGCGTCAAGATTTGTCACCGTGCCGCAGGGAGGCAGCCCGGGGAAGAGCGCGTGAGAATGCGCGCCGGAGCCGCTCGATTCTCCTGCCGCGGTCAAGGTCTTGCTCGCTGCGCTGCGCTCCACCTTGACCGCGGCATGCGGAGGCTGGGTATTCCCGGCGCGCTGGGTTTCCGCCGTCATCGATGGCGAAGGAAGCTGGCCAGGAGCGCGCCCGCGAAGGCGCCGGCGAGTTCGACGAAGCGGCGCCAGCGGCCGCGGCGGGAAAACTTTTGTTTCATCTCCCAAGCTTGCCCGTGAAGAGGGAAAAGCTCTTGCCGTTTTTCCGCTGCCGAAATTCAGGGTCCGGTTTTCGGCAGCGCTTCGCGCGCGAGCGAGCACATGGCGCTGCCGATCGCGTCGAGCACTTTGTTCCGGACCAGGCCGGCGGTCGTTTTCAGATGCAGAAACCGCCGGCCGACCGGCGCCCAGTCGGGGTGCGTTTCGAGCTGCGGCACTTCGTCGCGAATCATCTCGCGGCTGAGCGCAGCCCATTTTTTTGCGGTCCGAATGCTGAACGGAGGCAGCCGCCCCGCCGCGGCAGCCCAGGGCGGGACGGGCCGGAGCTGGACCTCGTGGTCGCAGCGCAGGAACATCAGCCGGCGCTCGATTTCGCCCGGGTCCGCGAGGCGGCAGCGGTTGTCCTCGAGGGTTTCGAATGCTGCGCGCGCCCAGCGGCGCGCCGGCACGTGCTCGTCAAAAGCCAGCGCAGGCTTGACCCGCGCATAGAGCGTTTCGGATCCGAAATTGAGCGTGGAGAGCGTTTGCTCGGCGATGCGGCGCCACTTCGGGTTGGTCGACGCGATCACGGGCCAAAGCGTGGCTTGCTGCGCCACTGGACGGAAAACATCGGGTTTCGCGCGGCAGGCAAGCAGCAGCTGCATGGTGGCGAACTGCGCGATGCCCTGCAGGTGTTTCGCCGCCGCGGCGTCTCCCTTCAGCGCAGCCTTCACCAAAGTCATCGTGAACTTGTCCACCTCGTTCTGGCGGTCGAGCCAGGCGCCCTCGCGCCGAATCGCAGCGCCCGTTCGACGCACCGGCTCGCCGCTCGCGGGAGCGCGCGGCGGCGCGCTGGGCGCGAGGAGAATTTCCTTAGCCAGGTTGAGCACAGCTTCCTTTTCCGCGGGTGACATGCTCATGCGGCGGATGGCTGCGGCTCTGCGCTTCTCCGCGGCGGGGGATTTGTCCGCGCCGATGAACAGGCGGAGCACTTTCAAAACGCGCGCCTGCCGGTCCGCGTAAAGATCGACTGCCTTGCGGCGCACATCGAGGGCGCGGCGGTCCGCGAGGTTCTGGAGATCCTGGAACTTCACATACGAATCCAGCGACGAGCGGCGGCCCGCGCCTGGCGGAATGAACCGCGCGTGCCACTCGACGCGCAGGCGCTTGCGGCGCCCTTTCGGATAGAACCAGGGCATCGACTCCACCGCCGCCTGCCACAAGTCGGATGGAATGTTCAGCGCGCCTCGCGAGGCGGACACCCCGTTTCCGTTCGCTGCGCCGCTCATTCTGCGCGCACGTAGCGGTTGCCGGGATTCGAATTGAGCGAGATTTTTCCCCTCGAATCTTTCAAGCGAATCCGGGTTCTGCCGCGCGCGGATGCCTTTTCAACGGCGACGATTTCCAGCACCTCGGGATCGACGACACCACCTTTCATCCACCGCACTTTCATGCCGGCGCCAGTTCTTTCACGCCCAGACGTTTCATCGTCCTTCACTACATCCGCGGCGGAACCGGGACGACAATATTCCGATTTGCGCGCCGAAAAATGGGCGGTCTGCAGAAGTGAATCCGCAGCGTTTTATTGAAAATTTCGTGGCCATCGCGCGCGCTTCGCTTACGCTGATTTCACTCTAAAATGGGGCTGTCGTATCACTTCTCTCTGCGCGCTCCTGCGGCCGTCACCGCCGCGGAGCTCGCGTCGTTTCTCCGCGAAGTTGAGGCGGACGCGCAGCGGCTCGGGTTCGGGCCAACGGCAGTCGTTGAAGGACCTTTCGACACGCCCGCCCGGCGCGAATTTGCGAAGCGCATCGCGCGCGGGCTGACCGTTGAGGATCCGCGGCTGCGGGGTGTGACGCCCGCCGACGGGCTCTGCTGGTCCGCCTATCCGTCCGACGGGCTGTTCCGGGTTGCGCCGGAGCACGGCGTCGTGCTCGTCGTAACGTGCGAGCGAGGCATCGAAGCCGCGTTTGGATTCTATCGCTTTCCCGCGGCGATCGTTGACCGGAATGGTCGCGAAGTGCTGCCGCTTGATCAGGACTGGCAGTCGCGGGATTCGCTGCGCAGCCCCGATCCTCGCTACCGCGAAATCCTCGGCCGCTTTCGCGCTGCAAGCTATGTCGAGTCGGAGCTGGATGAATACGCGCCAGCGGCCGGGCCGGCTCGCTCGGCGAGCTGAGCGCGCCGCCGCTCAGGGACTTTTCAGCCAGGGGATGGCTTCGTTGCGGGCGGCAATATGGCGCGGGTCGATCGGATGCTCCGGCTCGCGCTGACCGAGCCGCGCACCCTCGAATTTCTCATACTCGGTTCCGCGCAGGCCGGGCGCGGTGCGCACGACGAGCTTCGCGTCGAAGGTGAGCAGCAAGTCGTCGAACAGATCGTGGATGTCCGAGCGCAGCAATATGCCGTTGCTCGTGTGATTGGTGCCGGTGGCGGCGTGGGCGCTGATGTGGCACGCCTCGAGCACGGACTCGATAGCCGTCCCGGTGACCGCGCACCGCCCGCCGTGAATGCGAAGAAGGTTTCGGCGGAAGCGCGGCTGGCCGCGCCTGATTTTGCGCGCCGCCTGCTGGGCGAGCGTGGTGTCGTCGTCCGGCGCCTCGACAAGTTCTTCCAGCCGTTTGAGCGCGGCGGGCACGCTCACCTGACCCGCAAAAACGGCTGACTGCAGCTCGGCCAGCTTCAGCTCGCGTTTCTCCGCGTCGAAAAAGCGCGCCCAGACCGCCTTGTCCACGTCGGAGCCGGCAGCGAGCCCTTTGCGCTCGTCGCGCGGGTCCAGCGCCCGAAAGTTCAGCACCTTGTTGTAGACGCTGCTGACCACCCGGCCCGACATCAATGCGGCGTCCGCGATCGGTGACCCGGGCTTCACCGAAAGCGGGCCGCCGTACGTTTTCGCGTAAGCGAGCAACGCGACGGTGGAGTCTTTCTCATCGAAATCTTCTCCGGTTCGGCCCAGCACCTGCCGCAGGCGCGCTACCTGTCCCTCTGACAGCGGATAGTTCGTGCCCGCGGGCTGCTTCAAAATGTGGAGGTCGCGCAGAACTGGATCCTCGCGGCACCAGCCGGACTTGAGCAGGCTCTTGCCCAGGCGGCGCACGGTGATCCGCACCCGGGCGCGCCACAGCACTTCCGTGGGATCGGAGCCCTTTCGTCCGAACGGGACGGAGGCGGCGTCGGCCGGCCGCTGCTCAGGCGCGGACAAAATGGTGCCGGCCGCCACAATGCCGGACTCGTCCCCTTTGCTGCCTTTCGCCCGCCAGAGAAAGACCGGCTGGCCCGGCTGGATGTCAGCGAGGTAATGTTCCTGGCCGACATACCAGAGGATTTCATCGTGGGCGCCGATGTAGCCCTCAATGTCGAACTGGTCGGGATTGCCTTGGAAGATCCATCCGCTCGGCGCGCTCTTTGCGACGACCTCGAAGCCCAGTTCGCGCAGCACCCGGAAGCAGGCGGTGTCCTCTCCTCCTTTGAAATCCGACGGCTTCAGGGGATGGCCCAGCAAGCGCACGGTGGAAAGCCCAAGCACTGCTTTCGGCGGATAACGCCTGCCCTCGAAAAGCAGATCGTATCGGGCAGACGGACGGAAGTCTCCCGCTCCCTCTGTCTCGAAGCGCTTGATCGCAGCGAGTACATCTTCGCGGGTAAGATCAACGGGAACGGGCCCCGGGCGGTACATAATCTCTTTCATCCTTCAATGGTGCGCGAGAACACGCGAGGGAGTAACAGGCGTTTCAACAGTCTGATGGCCGCTTCGTTCACACCCTGCCTAGGCATCCGCGCTAGATTTGGACCGTCTGCGTCGCTCAGCCTCCAACCGTTCGAGGAACTCTTGGATAAACGGGGATGAATGAAGAGACTGGCCATGCGCCAGCTTCACAAATTCGATCTCGGCTGAGAACCCGTCGTCGCTTTTCGTTTCCCTCGCATCCAGCCGCAATGCAGTAAGAACATCCAATATGTATTGTCCCATATTTCCCGCGGCGGGCCCAAGCAGAACCCTTGTCAGGGTCGAAAACATTGCGCGCTCATCCCATTGATCTTCAAAATAGGAGAACCAGTCCTTCTCGTATCCGCCCGCGTAAAACCAAAAAGGCAGCGCCTTTCGATCATGCTCCATCAGCAGCTGGACCCTTTCAATGACCAAGAGCATTTGCCTCGCCCACCGCTGAGCTTCCAGGTCGCGAGCGTTCGGAAAAGCGGGCGGCTCCATTCCGGGCCAGGAAAATAGCGTGAACAGCGGGCTATAAGCCTCATCGAACCGGCGGGTGTTGCACAAATCGCTGATCGCTTGCCAGGCTGGATCCAGATAAGAGTCCAGAAACGTCAGCAGAATCTCATTTAGCTGATCTATGCGCTGCTCTTCGCCCAGCGGCTCCGGCGAAAATTCCGCGGGCGGCACTGGGATCGCCAACCACTCGCTGCAAAACGACCGAAATACTGGATCGTTCTTGATCGCATGGCGCACCTCGGCGCCCTCAGCAAATCCAGCATTCAAACCTAGATGGTCAGCACAATCGAGCAGGCTTTGGAACAGGACCACCTTTTGCATATCGCTCAATCGTGTGTTCCCCACAACAAGGTGAGCCGGTCGACTCCCCTGCTCGCCGCTCCGCACCAATCCCATCTCTCCTGCGAGCACCTCGGCGTGCCCCGCCGTCTTCAGAACGTCCCGCACGATGAACAGGGAGTCTGCGAGCCCAGGTATCCGGTCTCTTAGATAAGCGGCGAGCTGCATCATCGCAATGCCTCCCACACGACTTCATAAGGCCGGAGATACTCGCTGCTCGGCTTGCATATTCCAACATGCGAGGTGTTAACAATGCGCACCGCAGTTGGATCCTCAGCAAAGCGCTGATTGATAACCACTGCATCGCCAGCAGCCCACTGCACCGACCACGCCTTATGATAGTCGCACCCAGCTGATATAGCTACCTTAGACTCAGCCTCGAGCCGGCTCAAAAATGCAGATCCGGGCTGAAGGTCGCGAATCGCCTGAGCTCGCAACAAGCCGGCGCCGATAAGCAGCCGGGACACCGGATCGGCCCGAAGAACACATTCCCTCAACAACGAGGCAGCTTCCGCACCACGGTGCGCGGGAGCAAAGAGGACAAGCCGGATGTTCACCGTCCATGCACGGGGCGCGCGGGTCTGTTCAAGCAAACACTGCCGCGCGACGACTGCGCCCAAGGAATGTGCGACGAGAAAGAGGCGTTTGTAACAAAAGCCCTCGGGGCGCACCGGGCATTGGGGCGACGTCGCCTGCCGCGTCTCGCTTGACATCAGGTCATTGAGAAAGGCGTGCAATTCGACCCCTGACTCTTCCGCCCCCTGCCCGATGCTATCGTAACCGTAAAAAATTACGTCTGCACCCATTCCCTCCTTGCTCGCCAGGAATACCCCGGGAAACTGCCGCCAGGTTCGCGTGGCGTCTCCGTTGAAGCCATGGACGAAAACCACAAGGTCGCCGTTTGGCTGCGACGCCCAAAATCCCCGGCTGCGTCCTGAGGGACCACATTCAACTGGCAGTGAGTGAGCTGGCATAGCGATCTTAGCGCGCTAAAGTTTCATGCGCCGCTTCAACTCACTGCAGCCGAGCGCAACCCAGATGCGCTTGGAATGAGAAAGTGTCGGATAGTTTATCATCCTAAGTAGATCCGAAAGTGCACAGAACTCATACACCCGCCGCAATTCAGCGTGCGAGCGCCGCTGAGCGCGGGCGAACCGCAGAAATGAGCGATGAATCTGAGCGGGCCATCCGTTGTCGCCCCCAATCGAATCCTGGTCAAGGTCGGCGAACGGACTTTTAGCCCAGCTTGCAATGTCTCCATCCACCCAATCCTCGTCGTTCGCCGGACCTGTCAATAAGACCTGCGCGTGGGTCGCAAGTCGGCACATGTCGTAACCCACAGGCCAAAGCCGCAAACGGGGCGGATCGATAAACACCGGAGTGTCCACTGCTATGATATTTCCTCCATGTAAATCTCCATGCTGATACACCCAATACGGGGCGGGCAACGCAAGCGCGTTCGTCCACGTTTTTACTAGATCTCTTACGTCCGAGAAGACTTCCGCTGGTTTCGGATGGCCTTTCGGCCAGCGGCCCCGTTTGCGCAGAAACTCCGCAACGGGTTCGAGCCGGTCGCAGGCATGCAATAGAAACTGCACTCGCACGGGACCGAGGTCAAATTCCGACGCGAGCGGCCGCCCGACATGGTTTTTTTCCTCCAACGCCCACTCATATTGCTGGGTAAGCAGTCGAGTCACGTTCTCTAACACAGGCCGGCACTTGGCCGCGCCGCCGTCGCGAAACACGGCATATAGCGACTTACCTGGCACAAGCGATTGTGTGTAGAACGGAAGCTCTGCCTCCACCTCAATCTCGAAACCGGACGAATTGAAGCGTCCGGCAAAGTGTCCAAGGTGCGGTTGCGCTTGGCGAAACGCCTCAATTTCCTCCTGCAATAGCTGCCGGTCGCGCGCAATCTTGTATACCAGGGCGGAAGGCCTGCCATTGCATTGCCCTGATAGCTTAAAGAGAAAAGCGCCCGAAGCCCCATGAGAAAGCGCAGTCACCGCCACATCCTTCCAGCCGCTCGCAACGGCGGGAAAGAATTTGCGCAACCTCTCCGAACCCAACGCGGCTTCGGCAAGCCGGAAGGCATACGAATCCTCATAGGCCACATCTTGCGCCGCGCCTGAGGCGCCTGTCTTGAGATGCCGGCGAATCGTCATCACTAAGCGGGCGCTGACTCGGTCAACGTCCTTATTTGCGGGCACCTGAAGGTCGAGCACCTCATCGAATGGATTTTGCTTTTGCAGCACGTTATGACCCCAGGTCGAGATACAAATCATGACCGCAGAAGGGAACTCCTGCCTAATATAGCGAGCATTCCTGAGGCCCTCGTCAGCGCCCGCTGCTGGATCGGCGTCTGATGAGCTGTCTCCCGTCAGAAGGAGGTCTAGCACAAAAACGTGCTCTCCGTCCCGGGGAAGCGCTTTTATAAGCGCGAGTGCTGTCTTCCACGAGTCGCAGGGCTGGTCAAAATCCGGCACGATCCGAGCCCCGGGAAATGCCTCCTTTAGCGCAAGGAAATACGCGTTGTGCTTGGAGGAAAGATTTTCTACGAGACAGATCGTCATGCTTTTAACGGCGTCGCCGGATGAATACTAAAGCATCGATGGAAAGTCACCGAGAGGCCCCATTGCGGTTCTTCACACGATTCCACATTAATATCAATCTGGGCCTGCCTTGCGTACTGACGAGCAACATGCAGGCCTCCGCCGATCCGCTTCGACCGATCTTCGGCTATTTCATTGAAAAGCGTTAGTGTCCAATCGAATGTCCCGTCCGTATAGCCTTCGCTCGCAGTTTTGCTCATAATTCTTATCGAGCTATGCACGCCATGTTTCACTAAATTCTCCATGAGCTGGTCCGCAATTGCCGCCCAAAGCGTTACCGGCACCGGCGCCACGACGATCACGTTGCCTCGCTCCTCCTTAAATTCCTCGACATCCGGCAATCGTGCTCTCCCGATCGAGCGAAGGGTAGCCAGCGGATCGCAAAACAACTGCGGCACGGCCTGAACCAAAGGACCACAATCCGACAGCCGGTTGCGCAGTTGCAACGCACCGTCCACAAAAGGAGCCAGCCAGGTGGCCAAACGAAGCTCCTCATAAGCTTGTTTAATTGCCTCGCGCGAAGGCATCCCCTCGCCGGGATCCAGCGGCAAAATGCGGTCAAGCGCCAGCAGCTTTTCCCGCGCTATTACAGCGCTGGTATTCAGGCTTTCGGCCAGCGACGGAACGTTACGGACGGCGAAATATGCGAGGGCTGAAAATGCCGGCAGCAATGTCTCTTCAGCGAAGGAGACGCCGCGTCTAGCTGCGTCCAGCAGTTCAGAATCGGAAACGCGACTGTCCTTCAATTGGTAAGGCAAGTAGTCCCATTGCGACATTGCATGCGAATGCGGAAAGGTCGCGTTAAACAATCCCCGCACTGTCTCCAGGTAGTTGATCGCCCGGTTGGGGTGCTTCCATCCGCGCTGGAGATCTAAAGAAGTTTCTATAACCTGAAGCATGCGGTCAAACGACGGCGCCAGCTCTGTGCCCGCGAGCGAATACCCTGCGGTCCGCAACCGATTTTGCATTTCGGCTCCTGCCGGACGGCCAGCGAGGAGGTGCGTCGCGAGCTGCCACCTCAAATCGCCCCCCGCAACCACCGATGCGAGAATCTTGCCGAGGTTGCGCTCGAGAGCGCGCGGATGTGAGGCCAGCACTGCTAGTGCGTCGCTGCGCAATTCAGCCGGCGCGGCCGGCTCATTAAGAGTGCGCACCGCCAGCTCCGCAATTAAATCATGCCAGAAGACATTGAGCGGTTGCTCGTTCATGAATTCGGGCTCAAGAGCGAGAACTACCAGGATGGTCGGGTCTTGCGTTGTCGGCGCAGTGACCTTTCGCAACAGGGTTGCAAGCGGGGGGCTGACCGGCTCGTTTTGTTGGGACAACGATAGCAGCTGTCGGAGCAAGATTGCATCGTAGGTCAAGGAAACGGGGTTCGGCTGCGGATGAAAGATGTGCCGCAGACCGGCCGCATTGCCTCGCTCGGCTCGCTGTCGCAGAGCTTCCAGATATGCGCCCAATTCTCCCACGCGCAGCGCGTGATCATCCACGGCCGACCACAACAGCGGTTGTTCAATTGATAATTTTCCCGCTTGGGAGCGAATCTGAAGATTGAACAGCGACCGATAGCGGAAGGGCAGCGCCCTTCCATCTTTCTGGAGTTGGTCGCAGCTATTGAAGAAGCGAACCTCCGAAGGGCTCAGACGGTTGACTACCACCAGCGCTATCGCTGCTTGCGCTTTTGGCTGCTCCGAGACCCAAAGACTCTGAATAAACTCGCGAATTGAATTCCCCGTAACTGCGGAATCTCCGAGATAAACTGCCAAAAAGCCCCGCTCCGGCCGCGCCTTAATCCCCACTCCCAGTGCCAACTCCTCGTGCAGAGGGCGGCATCGCGGGAGCAATTTCGCGCCATGGCGCTGATAGATGGCACGCGAGCCACGATGTGCCACGGGAAGCACAATCTGGAACGCGCCTTTCGCATCTAGCAAGGGCACCAGCAATCCCAATAGCTGAGCAATTTGCACTTCAGCGTTATGGAAAATGACGATCTCCGATTCGCGAACGTCGAGGCCCACGCTGGTAACTCCAGCTCGAATCTCTTCCGCAATCCACTCCGCCAGTTGCTGACGCTGAAACTGTGTCGATAGAAGCTCCCGAGTGGGCAGCGCAAACGTGTGTGTACGACCACCCCGAAAGTGGTGCCCCACGCAAAACAAGTTCGAGTTACTTTTTAAAAATTCTTCGCGTCTCTCGCTCGTGCCGAGCGAGACAAACTCTGATGCGCGGTAGTCCAGCGCCTCGTTGGTCAAGGCGTCGGTCTGCATGCGCGACGATGCGCCAGGGTCCGCCACTTCTTCGGCATCAAAACCCTCCGGCTGCAACAACACCGTGAGCGGCACACCTTCGATCACCTCATGCATCCGGTGCGAGCGCACATCGACAACCGCAAGAACCCCAATGACGCTGTGACCTCGGTTGCGCAGCTCATCAATTACATTGCCTACTGTGCGTTCGCGATGGAGGGCATCAACAAAAACCACGACACCGTTAGCGTCAGGCGCTGTCGCTAACGAATCGTCCGGGGAAAACACGTCTGCTTCTGCTCCACTTTCATGGAGCAATGTTCGAGCAATGACCTGACCAGCTGGACGCAGGGTCATCAAACGGGGGCGGGCGTTCCCAAATCGGCGCCTCAAGACATTCACTAATTGCCTGCCCACGGCGGCGGCAAGGAGCGGCACCATGTAGAGCAGGCGATAAACAGAAAAATAGCGCCGAACAAAAATGCCAGACGTGAGCTCTACTACACTTCCGGGGACGTCGGTGACAAAGGTGGCGCGAGTCTCGTCGCTTGCATAGATCTGACGGAACGATTCAGCAACCAGGCCGTCTATGGTTGCGTCAGAAAAATCAGCTCGAGCGGGTCCCAGCACTACACTATCGGCTCCTATTCTGGTCAGAACGTCAGGGTAATGAGAAACGAGTTCCTGAAAAAGGCGGCAAACAACCCCTTCATCCGTAGGAAGCGCCGTGACCTGCCCCTGGTTTTCCAGCGCCTCCAGGAGATGCCGCGCATCGGAGGGAACAGCGCCGACAAAGATCCATGACACCGGCCGCTCCGGCCCCCAGAATCCAACTAGTCGGGGCGGACCGTCTAGCGCGCTTCGCCATGAAGCATTTGGCACAAAAGCTCGGACTGCTTCGGTCCAACCATGTTGAAGCGATACCAAGCTAAACACGGGAACAACATGTGGAGGAATATGCTCAAGCGCCATCCGAACTCGTCCGATGAACAAATCGCCTGCGCGATCAAGTTCGACTTCGTCGACAAGGTTGCTGAAGGGCATCGCAATTGCGTGAAAAACTGAGCCCCTCCAGACTGGATCGCTCCGGTCTTCCGCGCCCATTAAACGATCCCAGGGGGTAATTGGACAGTCGAGGCGATGTACCGCCAAGCGCCGATCAACAGCCGGGCGGCTGCGCACCTGAGCTGGAACAACAAGGCGCGCTGTCACTATACTACCGGGCACGTCACATGGGGCGTCGATTATCTGCGTGAACGCGATCGGGCTGTTCTCCGCCGAGACGTAACCTACGCGCGCCCGGCCCGAGATCACGGACACACTGCCGCCTAACTCGGTCACTTGCCTGTAACAACGATATAATCCGCGCCAATTTAACTGATGGTCCTTTGTACGAAACCGACTAGGCGGCTTGCAAGTAGACTGATGCTCGAAGGCAAATCTGCACAATGCCTCGTGAATCTTCGCCCGCAGTGCCGCGTGCTGGGTTTGCCCGGAGCTTAGTTGCTTCAACTGCGCTTCAAGTCCCGGCACAACGGCGGTCGCCGCATCTGCCAGCGATCGCGGAATTCCGCGCCCTAAGTCCGCCACTGATATTTCAAGAAGCCGGCCAAATGGAGTTTCGCGCAGCCATTGTCGCTCAACGGACGTTACGCCCCCCGCCGCAGCACTTTCAGCCACTGCGCGAGGCAGATAGCTTACTGTTATCCATACCGGCCGTTTTTCGCCATCATCGTATGCGTGTTCGAAAACGTTCAAAAGCGCCTCGACCAAAAAGCGCCGCAGAACTTCGCGAAATTTTCCGATAAATTTGTACTCGTCCGGAATCGCCCGGATATCCTCAACAATTTTGTCCGCAATTTCCGCAATCTCATCCTCCGACGCTAATTCGAAAAAATACGGACCGAGATAGCGGGGGGCGCCTCCCCGCAGTCGCCGCTCGTTTCGAAGCTGAGGTTTCCAACCGCCATTAGGAATGTGGAAAATAGCTCCGGGAATGGCGGCTGCAACCGCGCTCGCAACCGCCATAGCTTCAGCAGAAGCCAGCTGCACATCTTGGGCGTCAATTGTCGGCTGAATGTTAGGAGTTACCACGCGCCAACCCAGCTGGCGAATGTCATGCTCCGAACGCGCTAATGTGAACCAGCGGCAATGGTCGAGTATGCCCGCGATAGTTAGCTCCCGCGGGAGTCTCACAATGGATGTCTGCGGTTCACTTGAACCGACCGGCAAACTCGAGCTATTGCCATCTGCTTGCTGGGGCATAAGGGCGCGCCGCACGCACGGCAGCTCACCTTTTCTGAACAGCGCTGATAGTTCAAGCCAAACTCTTAACAGCCGCGTCAGTCCTGCACCTGGGCAAAGCTCCATCGGCGGAGCCCCTCAAGAACAACAGTTACCTCTCGCAAATTACGGATTCAGCATTGAGGAGCTAATGCAGTGCGGCTTTCTGCCATTTCGTATCCGCTCTCTTTTTGCTACTTTAATATGATAATAATCGGTCGGAAAATATTTATATCCATCCTCTATCCCGTGAGCAGACTCGCAGCAATTATGTGCAGCAGAAAGAAAATCGCTCGCGACTCGGCTCAACCAGGCCGCGGCTAGCTTACATTCGAAACTTTGCGAAAGGCCGGAGGCTCATCACCCATGCGCCGGTTTTGAAAAAGAAAACAAGCGTGATTCCCAATCCGCTCGCCGGACCGCGTCCTCCCAGCCTGTATTTCACGGGAGGTCGCCCAAGTAATGGATGGATTGCCCTCAATCATGGCGGCGAAATTCTGCCAGAAGAGACGGCTCCCCTCAGGTCGCATGTCCGGTTCGACGACCCTAAAATGCCGAAACTGATGGCGGCCAGTTCGGGCGTCAAAGAATGGACCTTCGTAAACTGTCTTTACGGTTCGAAACCCAATGTTTGGAGGAATTGCGAGGTCGATTGAGCATTCCGCCATTTCCTCGCGCAATTCCCGATGCATACACGTTCTTTCGCGGTTTTCCTCCTTTTCATACCAAACAAGGAACGAGCGAAGCTTCCGTCCGGTTAAAAACCCGCGCAGATCGTATTTCTCTTCTCCCTCAGCGGTTTCGCTTTCAAATCCAAATTTCAGATAGAGATCTTCGTCTACCCCCTCAGCGGCGTATCGCCTCACGACACCCCCGATTGGACCGAACTGTTCAGGACGTTTTGCGTTTCTTACCAACACGAATCGCTCGTTCCGATGAAGCCGCAGGAGCTCGGAACAGGAAACCCGAATCCGCGAGTACCGCAAATAAGTCCCGCTTTGCGCAATAATCGCGATTCGCCCGGATGATTCGCTCAAAAATTGCCCCGAGCGTTTTACCAGGGAGCCGATGATGTGTTTGCCTACCGATTCTGCAACCAATTCAAACATATGACCCTCCAGCAATCCTATCGAACTTCATTGCTCCTTTTCCCCGGAAGCACGAAAAGCGATGATTACCAGTGAATGACATTGCAGTCCGGCGCCCGCAGGAGCTTCAGATGTGGGTCTTTCAGCCTTTTGAGGTTCCGAGAAAATCACGCGTGCGTCCGCTCGCTTCGACTGGGAGCACAACTAGACGTACGCATAACGCTGCTGCAGGTAAAGAAACTTTATAGCGAAACCGCATGGCTTACTTGGGTTCCGCTCTGAGATGTTACGTGAGCTGCGTCCACTACATTCCATGCGAGCAGTCAGACCGAATCGGCCTCCGGCGACGAAAATTTCTAGGGCGACACAGCGAACCACGCAAGCGCATCAGATCGTTCAGCGGGCCGGCGATACCGGCGGTTGATGATCGCGACACTGTTACCGCTCTCCTCTGCGACTTGATGTTTGTTGCCGTTTAGTTCCGCAATCCGGTAGGTGATCCGGGAGTGCCGAAACGCGTTTTCGGGCAGTCCGTGGTCGATTCGTTCCGCCAGTTCGGCACCGGTGACGCCCTGGTCTTCGAACCTCTGCCGTAAGCGAGCGCGATAAAGTTCGCGCACCCGCTCCATGGCGCCGGCGATGCAAACATACTCGTCCGACGGAAACTTCGCGCGCGCGAGGTTCAGCCATTTCACGCCAGCGGGACAGATCGGGACGAGGCGCCAGGATGGCGTGCCGGTCTTCGCGATCGTCACGTTCAAATGCGGATTCTCAGAGCTCAGCTTAATGTCGCTCCAACGCTGCCGCGGCACTTTCGTACGGGAAACGCCTTTATCCGTCCGCTTGCCATGAATCTCGTCGCTCCGCAGGCCGCAGAACGCCGCGAGCGCGACCGCCGCGAGATACTGCGGATGCGAGGCGCGGAAGAACTCGAGGATGTCTTTGAGCGCGGCTGCATCGATGATGCCGATCTCCGCCGGTGAGTCAGTCCGCCGATCCAGATCGTCCGTAGGGAGCGGTTGCAGGCGATTGAGGTAGCCCTGTCGCCGGCTCCAACGGAGCAAAGTGACGAGCCGCTTCAGACGATCGTTCGCGGTCGTTCCATCCGGAATGCCATTGTACCATTTTTGAATCGCCGCAGTCGTCAGTGTGTCGAGATGAACGTTGCCGAGTCCGTTCAGCACCTGCGCCAGCTTCGGCCCGTAGGTTTTAAGCTTCCGCTTCGCGGCGACCTTCGCCGCGATAAATTTGCCGATCGCCTCCCCCAGCAGAATGCGCTTCACGGTCGGACGCGAAGTCTTCCACGCGCGGCAGGCTTCGAGAATCGCCGGGCCGGCAATCTCGCGGGCAGCCACCCATTCCTGCAGCGCGATTGTGATCGGAACTGAAGTCTTCGCGACGATGCCCCGCGCGGCCGCCAGCTCTTGCACATCGGCCGCGGTGATCCGCTGAGCTTGAGTGATACCGAGCGACAGCTGGCGGGCTTGCGTGCGGGCCTTAGCTTTTGCTCTTTCGAGACTGACGCCGCTGCCCCAGTGGTCCTCACCGGTCGCTGGATCTACCCAACGAAAGCGGTAATTGAAGCCAGAGGTCGAAGTCGCATGCTTCGTTTTGTAGAGCGTGATGGTGACCGATCCTTCCCGAACGACGATGGGACTAGTCTTTTCGGCCATAAAAGAAGCGTTGAACCGATCAAAATAAAAGTGCAAGAAAGTGCAAACCTAACCCACCTCAATACCCCCTAAAACACCATTCTCAGAGGGAAAATTCTCCTCTGAAGAACGCCCGACCAGTGCCCTCTCCGGGCACCACTTTTCTTTCGGAGGCCGAAAGAAAAGTGTCCGCCGACT
>VFQQ010001864.1_pt1 | contig 26802 bp, 25 predicted proteins | sample 3512341 | NCBI WGS metagenome assembly VFQQ01 (sample SAMN10412373, study PRJNA504923) | tailings metagenome | isolation source: Relicate 2 Philex TSF1 revegetated site | place: Philippines: Tuba, Benguet | collected 2017-08-29
TCGATCAGGTCTGGCCGATCATCCGTGACGTGGTGCAGGCGCAGGAAACCTACGCTTTCGACCCCGACATGGATCGCGACGCGGCCTGGAAGCTCTGGGTCGAACTGCCGCGCGCCACCTTCGTCGCCGCAGAGGCTGGGCAGATTCTCGGTACCTACTACATCAAGGCCAACGCCGCCGGCCCCGGCGATCACGTCTGCAACTGCGGCTACATGACCGCCCCGGCCGCCCGTGGCCGCGGCATCGCCGGTCGGCTCTGCGCCCATTCGCTGGATGTGGCGCGCGAGCTGGGTTTCAGCGCCATGCAGTTCAACAGCGTGGTGGCGACCAACCAGGTGGCCGTGGCGTTGTGGCAGAAGCACGGTTTCGAGATCGTCGGCACCCTGCCCAAGGCCTACCGCCATGCCAGGTATGGGGTGGTGGATTGTTATGTGATGTTTCGAATCCTGGCCTGAGCTAATCGTTGTTGTCGGGTAGATTGGCTCGCGATTGCAGGCACGCTCGGGGCGGCGGCAGATCATGAGCCGACAGTGAGCGCCAATCGGCCGAACGAGCAGCCTCATGTAAACGAACGCCGTTTTCTTTATGCGTTGGACGTTACGTGCAGAGAAAACAGCGTTTCTTTTACATGTCCGCTGTCATTGCAGCCGAGTGGCCTGTTCCGCCACCAGCGCCCGAATCGCCCGCAGGCAACGCATCTCACCGGCAAAGGTGGCGCGCAGCTCCGGGCGTTCGGCTACCATCCCGGCATTTTCCCGCTCTGTCTGTGCCAGCAGCTCATCGGCGTGCGCGACGATGCGCCCCTGCATGCGCTGCAACTGCGCGTTGGCCGGGGAGCGTTTCAGGCCCAGCGCTTCGGCGGCGTCGAGCAGGTGCTGGCGGTCGATACGTGCCAGGTGCGACTCGCCAAGGATCGGCCAAGCCAGGGTGGTCGCCTGCGGCCAGCGATCCTGATCGAAGGCACGGGTTTCGTAGACGGCGGTACTCAGCAGGTCATAGAACGGCGCCAACTGCTGGCCGCGTTGGCCGACCAGAAAGCTGATGTTCTTCAGGTGAGCGTCGGTATTGCCGATCAGCACGTTGAACAGCAGCCAGTTGAACAGACGGGTACGGGCGACTGCCGGGGCAGTGGTCAGCCCCAGTAGCTGAACCAGGCGTTCGATGCTGCCGGCCTGGTATTTGAAATGACGATCCAGGCCGAGCATCTGGCAGGCGTCGATGCTGTGCAGGCGTTGCCAGGTTCCGCCCTGTGCCTGGCGGTCGAAGCGTTCGATGAGGTAGGCCGGCTGGGGCACGTAATGACGACTGACGCCGGGCACGGCAAGGCCGACGCGCGCGGCCAGGCGCATGCAGAACCATTCGTTGATCACCGAGTGGGCGAAGGCCGGCTCGGGGTGATCCGGTTTGAGGATATGGGTCGAGGGGGCCGCGCCGACCGGTTCGTACAGTTGGCCGTCCTTGAGTACCACGGCCAGCTTGTGCTGGGCACCGGCCAGGGACATGCGCTTGTGGGCTTCGTGGGTCAGCGGCAGGCGCGGCATGGCTGCGATGCGTCTGGCCAATGCTTCATCCGTCAGGGCGCGTAGCTCGCCTGTCGGCAGCGCCTCGCCTGGCGGCAGCAGGGTCAGTGAGCCGGCCGATTCGGCGCCGTAGTAGGCCAGCAGGGCGAAGGCGTCGCTGGCCTCCAGGCGAGCATCGGCAGCCAGCAACTGGCGCTGGCCTTCCTCGGGCAGCAGGTTGTCGAAGTACCATTGCACCGGGCGCTGGCTGCTGTTGTCGAGGATGGTGCCCTGTGCCCGTGGCAGGTTCGGGCAGAGGTCGAAAGCGGCCCAGTCGTCCGCATAGCGGAAACTCCACACGCCATTGTCGTCGTAGAGCTGCCCCACCAGGCGATCACAGATCCAGGCCAGCAGCTCGCGTCTCATGCTTCAGGCCCACCGGGCAGTTTTTCCACTTCATCCGGCAGGTCGACGATCAACCGCAGGCCGAGTCCATCGAGCACCTGGAACAGTTTGCCCCACTGCACGCTCTCGCTACCGCGCTCGACCTTGCCGAGGAAGTTCTCGCTGACGCCAATGCTGCCGGCTGCGTCGTCCTGGCGGATGTTCTGCGCCTTGCGGGCGAGACGGATAAGACTGCCCAGTTCAGCGGCATTCTTGATCGTGGTTTGCATATAAATATCCTCATGATCATGAGGATATTTGCATACGTCAGATGGTCGAGCAAGCTAATCCTCACAGGTGTGAGGATTTTCTGATTCTCAATGGCTTTTCTTTGGATAATCCTCACGAATGTGAGGAACCCTGGCTGTATGCACAGTTGCGTACTGCAGCCTGCATCGAGTTTTATTTTGAGCTGCCGCGCCTCTGCGGCGCCATGCAATGAAAGACCGAGGAGAGGGTGCAGGTGTTGGGTCGTGTAGGCAATTGCCTTATCCTTGCGCCTCCCAATAGATGCCGAAGCCTGAAGCCCCCCATGCATCACGCGTCCATCCTCTTCGATCTTGACGGCACCCTCACCGATCCGCGTGAGGGCATCACCCGTTCGGTGCAGTACGCCCTGGCCAAGTTGGGGATCGATGAGCCGGACCTGACCGCGCTGGAGCATTTCATCGGCCCGCCCTTGCTGCAGTGCTTCATGGCCACCTATGCGCTGGACGAGGCCACCGGCTGGCAGGCGGTCAATCATTACCGCGAGCGTTTCCGGGTCACCGGTCTCTACGAGAATCGCGTGTTCGATGGTGTCGAGGCGCTGCTCCAGGCGCTGGTGGCGCAGGGGCGGACGCTGTATATCGCCACCAGCAAGCCGACGGTGTTCGCCGAGGAAATCGCCCGGCACTTCGGTTTCGACCGCTACTTCAAACGCATCTACGGCAGCGAGCTGGATGGCACGCGCACCAACAAGGTGGAGCTGCTGGCACATCTGCTGGAGTCGGAACAGCTGGCGCCCGGCTCAGCGCTGATGATCGGCGACCGCAAGCACGACCTGATCGGCGCGCGCAGCAATGGTTTGCAGGCTGTGGCGGTGGGCTATGGCTTCGGTAGTCGCGAGGAGTTGCTCGGCGAGGCGCCGGCCTTTCATTTCGAGACACTGGATGAGATGCACCGAGCGTTCGGCTGCTGAGAACTGTAGGAGCGAGCTCTGCTCGCGAATGAAAGCGAAAGCTTCGCGGGCAAGCCCGCTCCTACAGAGGAGTATCAGCCGTTACGCTGATAAATGATCTTCTTGGTGCCGCCGTCGCAGCTGCCGACGACCATGCTCTGATCCTGAACGTCGGCGTTGGGCACGATTTCCAGGGTATAGCTGGGCACGTTGTTGGCCTGGATCTTCACTTCGATCTCCTGCTTGAGTTCTTCGCAGGGCTTCGGCGCGGCGAGCGCGCCACCAGCGAGGAGCATCAGGGCCAGGGCGGGAATCAGTCGTTGCATCGCTTGTACCTCCGGTGTTGGGCGAAAACCTGAATAGGTTGGACTGGCAATATGCCAAGCAGTTCTAGTCGTTTTGCAGCAGGCTTGCCAATCTGGCCCGACGATCTGCGTCCGGCAGCCGACCGAGCGCGGCCACGGCCGCATAGAATGCATGCCAGTCCCGTCCCTGCTGCTCGAACAGCGCCGCGAAAGCCGGCACCCACTGGTCATAGAGACCGAAGGGCAGCAGCTTGGCGTTGTTCAGCGGGCTTTCGATCCAGGCATCGTAGCGACCCTGGCCTGCCCATTCACGCTGGCGCAGGGCGCGGTAGTCGCGGCGCAGGCGGTCGAATTCGGCCTGCTTGGCGGCGCGCATGGCTTGCTCCGGCAGGTCGCTGGCATAGAGCTGCTGCAGGCGTTCGCGGCTGGCCAGCACCAGTTCGATGAACTGCTGGCGCTGCCGGTCATCGCCGGCCGGTGGGGTTTCACCGCGTGCGGCATGCCACTGGCGCAGGCCTTCGCGCTCGACGAAGGTAGCGAAGGATTCGTTGAAGGCGGTATCGCCCGGCAGGTAGTACTGCTGGTGCGCCAGCTCGTGAAAGATCACCGCGACGAAGCGTTCGTCACTCCAGCGCAGCATGGTGTTGAGCAGCGGATCGTCGAACCAGCCCAGCGTCGAATAGGCCTCCACGCCGCCGATATAGGTGTCCAGACCCTGCTGTTGCAGCAGAGCGGCGGCGCCGCGGGCGCGGCCCTGCTGGTAGTAGCCGCGGTAGGCGACGCAGCCGGCGATGGGAAAGCAGTGCAGCTCGGGCTCGAGAGAGAACTCCGGCGTGGCGAACAGGTTCCACACCACGAAGGGACGCCCCAGGTCGGCGTATAGCCGGTAGCTGCGGTTTTCCGGCAGCTGCAGCTGCGTACTGGCAAAGTCCCTGGCCTGTTGCGAGAGGCGCAGGCGGCGGGCCAGATCGGCATCGGTGGCAGGGTCGGCGAGCAGGCGCTCGACGGGCTGGCGCGCATGCAGCAGCTGCCACTGGCCCTGGCCGAGGTGCGCGTAGTAGTCGATGGTCGAGCAGCCGCCCAGGAGCAGGGCGAGCAGGGGAACCGCGAAGCGGCGCAACAGGTCGATAGGGCAGGCGTTGGGCATGCCGTCACGCTAGCCGATCGCGTGCTTTGTCTCCAGCCCCTTTCGCCTCGGTTTTGCCCGCCTTCCGGTGTAGGCTGGTAGCGAACCCCTATCGGAGGTCGCCATGCGCGCCCTGCTTCTCGTTCCCGCCCTGATGCTGCTCGGGGCCTGCGCCTCGCCCCTGCCCGAGCCTGACCCGCAGCAGGCCTGGGTGGAGCTGTATTCCACTGCCGATACCCTGCTGATGGCCGATCGCCTGGACGACAAGCGCTGGCCGGATGGCCGTTACTTTCAGGTGACGCCGGGCCAGCATGAGCTGGAAACGCGCTTTCAGTTCGAGGTGCGCGGTGGCGGAGGGCTGGGCATGCAGAGCGAGCCGCTGCGCCTGACCTGCGAGATTCGCCTGCGTTACGACGACTTCGCTGCGGGTCGGCGTTATCGCCTCGAGGCGCGCCAGCAACTGATGAAGGCGCAGGCCTGGCTCTATGACGAGCAGCGCAACGTGCTGGCGCGTGGCGAGGTGCTGCGCTGCGGCTCGGCGATCTGAGGGCGCGCGGTGCACCCGGGCAGGCCTCGGGTGCGGTGCAGGCCTGGGCTCAGGCTTCGAGTATGCCTTCCAGGGTGATGGTGGCGTTGAGCACCTTGGACACCGGGCAGCCGGTCTTGGCCGCTTCCACGGCCTTCTCGAAGGCCGTGCGCTCGGCGCCCGGAATCCTCGCGCGCAGCGTCAGGTGCACTGCACTGATTTCGAAACCACCCTCGACCTTTTCCAGCGTCACCTGCGCCGTGGTGTCGATGCTCTCGGCGGTCATGCCGGCTTCGCCCAGCTCCTTGGACAGGGCCATGGAAAAACAGCCGGCGTGGGCGGCGCCGATCAGCTCCTCGGGGTTGGTGCCGGGCTTGTCCTCGAAACGGGTGTTGAAGCCGTAAGGGGAATCCTTGAGCGCGCCGCTCTGGGTGGAGATGGTGCCCTTGCCGTCCTTGATGCCGCCCTGCCAGTGGGCCGAAGCTGTCTTCTTCATATGCGTCTCCCAGTGAATGAACGAAGCCGCCGGTCTGGCGGCCTGTTCTGTTTCAGAGGGTTGTCGCGCCTACAAGTTCGCACCTAGCCGCGTTGCAGCTCGGCCAGAATGTCGAAGGCGTGCAGGCGGTCGGCGAAGTCGTACAGGTCGCAGGTGAAGATCAGCTCGTCCGCCTCGGTTTGTTCGAGCAATTGTTCCAGGCGCTGGCGTACGGTCTGCGGCCCGCCGATGGCGGCCAGGCCGAGGAACTCGCCGACGGCCTGGCGTTCGTGCGGCAGCCACAAGCCGTCCATGCTCGCTACCGGCTTGCGCTGCACCAGGCTCTGGCCGCGGATCAGCGCGAGAATGCGCTGGTAGGCCGAGGTCGCCAGGTGCTGCGCCTGCTCGTCGCTGTCGGCAGCCAGCAGCGGCACGCCGAGCATCACGTAGGGCTTGTCCAGCACCTCCGAGGGGCGGAAATGATTGCGGTAGATGCGGATCGCCTCGTGCAGGTAGCGCGGTGCGAAGTGCGAGGCGAAGGCGTAGGGCAGGCCCTTGATGCCGGCCAGCCGGGCGCTGAACAGGCTGGAGCCGAGCAGCCAGATCGGCACGTTGGTGCCGGCGCCGGGCATGGCGATCACCCGCTGGCCTTCCTGGCGCGGGCCGAGGTAGGCCTGCAGCTCCTCGACATCATTGGGAAAGTCGTCGGCGCTGCCATCGCGGCTGCGGCGCAGGGCATGGGCCGTGTACTGGTCGGCACCGGGCGCGCGGCCCAGGCCCAGTTCTATCCGCCCGGGGTAGAGCGTGGCCAGGGTGCCGAACTGTTCGGCGATCACCAGCGGCGCATGGTTGGGCAGCATCACCCCGCCGGCGCCGAGGCGGATTCTCGAAGTGCCAGCGGCCAGGTAGCCGAGCAGGACGGACGTGGCGGAGCTGGCGATACCGTCCATGTTGTGGTGTTCGGCGACCCAGAAGCGCTCGAAGCCGAGGCTTTCGACATGCCGGGCCAGTGCCAGCGAATTGTGCAGTGCCTGGGCGGCGTCACCGTCATCGCGGATAGGCGCCAGATCGAGGGTGGAGAGCTTGATGGAGGCCAGTCGGCTCATGGGGAGTCTCCTCGGTGCATGGCCGGCTACTCTAACCCCTCGCCTCCAGGCTACGCACGCCGCGCGCGGGCATAGTCATCATCGACGCGGATGATGCGTCGAGTCGTGCGCGGCTCATCCCGGCCGGCCCTGGCGCTGGCTCCAGAACTGCTCGGCGAGCAGCTGCAGGCGTGCGGCGAGATCGGCGAGCTGCTCGGCGCTGCCGTGGCTGCGGGCGCTGGCTTCGGCGGTACTCTCGCAGGCCTGGCGGATGCCCTGCAGGTTGCGCTGGATGTCGTCGCCGACCGCGCTCTGCTGCTCCACGGCACTGGCGATCTGCAGGTTCATGTCGCTGATCCGGCTGACCCGCTCGGTGATCCCGCCGAGCGCCTCGGCGGCCTGTTGCGCCTGGGCGGCGATGGCCTGGGCGTGTTGCTGGCTGTCGGTCATCGCGGCGACGCTGCCGTCGATGGTGCCCTGCAGGCCGCCGATGATGGCCTCGATCTCGGCGGTGGCCGCCTGGGTGCGCCGTGCCAGCGCCCGCACTTCGTCGGCTACCACGGCGAAGCCGCGACCGGCATCGCCGGCGCGTGCCGCCTCAATGGCGGCATTGAGCGCGAGCAGGTTGGTGCGTTCGGCGATGTCACCGATCACCGTGAGCACCGTGCCGATCTTGCGGCTGCTGTCGGCCAGCTGGCGCACCTGGGCATGGCTGGCCTGCAACGCTTCGGCGAGGCTGGCGATCTGCCTGCGGGTGTCTTCCACCAGCTGGCGGCCGTCGCCGGTTTCCTGATCCGCGGCGCTGGCCGCGCTGGCGCTGAGCTGGGCGTTGCGCGCCACTTCCTGAACGCTCACCGCCATCTGCCCCATGGCGCTGGCGACCTGTTCGGTTTCCTGGCGCTGCTGCAGGGTGGCGTTGTTGTGATGCTCCACCGCGCCGGCCAGTTGCCCGGCTTCGCCGCTGAGCTGCCGCGCCGAGTCGGCGATGCGTCCGACCACTGCACCGGCTTCGGCCTGCAGGCTCTGCAGGGCGAAGGCGATGGCACCGAAAGCGTCACGTCGGCTGCTGTAGAGGTACTGGCTCAACGGGTTGTCGGCGTGCTGGCGTGCCTGCTCGGCCAGGCTTTGCAGCGGCCGCAGGCCATGCTCGATGATCCCTGCCAGCAACAGCCCCAGCAGCGCAGCAGGCGCCAGCTGCGGCAGTAGCGGCAGGTTCAGCGCCAGGCTGGTGAGCAGCGCGCCGCTCGGCGGCAGCAGCAGGCCGAGCAGGGCGAGGCGCCGGCCCGGCTCCAGCAACGGGCGGCGCAAGGCCCTTGGCCTGCGGCCTGCACGCAGCTCGGCATACAGCGCCTCGGCCGCCGCGATCTGCGCTGCGCTGGCGGCGGTGCGCACGGACTGGTACTCGACTACCTGGCCGTCGCGGCGCATCGGCGTGACGTAGGCGCTGACCCAGTAGTGGTCGCCATTCTTGCAGCGATTCTTCACCAGGCCCATCCACGAGCGCCCGGCCTTGAGCGTCTGCCACAGGTGGGCGAAGGCGGCGGGCGGCATGTCCGGGTGGCGCACGATGTTGTGGTTGTGACCGATCAGTTCGTCTTCGGTGAAGCCGCTGAGGGCGACGAAATCCGGGTTGACGTAGGTCAGCGCGCCCTTGAGGTCGGTGGTGGAGAGGATGTTGGTCTGCGGCGGTACCGGAATCTGGCGGCCGCTCACCGGCAGATTGCGCTTCATGCCTGCACGCCCTCGGCGCGCAGCTGGCACCAGAGCCCATCGAAGCAGTCCTCGCCGCTGAGCAGGCGCTGCAACTCGTGCGGCGCTCGCGGCGGGCTGAACCAGTAACCCTGTGCGTAGTGACAACCTTCGTTGCAGAGAAAGTCGAGCTGCGTCTGTTTCTCCACGCCCTCGGCCACCACCGCCAGGCCCAGACTGTGGCCGAGGCCGATGATCGCCCGGCTGATGGCCAGCGACTCGCTGTCCTGCGGCGCGCCGGCGATGAAGCTCTTGTCCACCTTGATGATGTGCAGCGGAAAGCGCTTGAGGTAGCCGAGCGAGGAGTAGCCAGTGCCGAAATCGTCCAGCGCCAGCTGGATGCCGAGGCTGGCCAGCTCGCGCAGGCAGGCCAGGTTCTGCGCGCTGTCTTCCATCAGTTGGCTTTCGGTGATTTCCAGCACCAGGCTCGATGGTGGCAAGCCGCTGTGCCTGAGGATATCGGCGACGCGTGCAGCGAAATCGCTCTGCTGCAACTGGCGGCTGGACAGGTTGACCGAGCAGCGCAGGTGCGGCTGTCCACTCAGCTGCCAGCTGCGCACCTGGCTGCACGCCTGCTGCAGCACCCAGTCGCCGACCGCAAGAATTTCGCCGGATTCCTCCAGGCAGGGGATGAACTCCAGCGGCGAAATATCGCGCCCCTGGTGCTGCCAGCGCAACAGAGCCTCTACCCCGGTCAACCGTGGTTGGTTGTCGTCCAGCTGGCAGATCGGCTGGTACACCAGGCGCAGTTCGCCATGCGCATTGGCCTGGGCGAGGGCGCTTTGCAGCTCCAGCTGGCGCTGCGCCTGCTGTTGCAGTTCGTCGCTGTAGCGGGCGAACTGGGCCTTGCCCGCACTCTTGGCGCGGTATAGCGCCAGATCGGCCGCCTGCAAGGGATCCAGTGGCTGGCCGCTTTCCTGCAGGCCGGCGATGCCGATGCTGGCGCTGACCGACAGCGTCTGTTCCGGCAGACGCAGCGGCAGGTGCAGGCTGTCGAGCATGCGCTGGGCGACCCGTTCGGCGTCGCCCATGCAGGCCAGGTCATCAAGCAGGGCGACGAACTCGTCACCGCCGAAGCGTGCCAGGTGATCGCCCGGGCGCAGGCAGTGGCTGAGGCGTTCTGCCACTTCCACCAGCACCCGGTCGCCGGCCTGGTGACCGAGGCTGTCGTTGATCAGCTTGAAGCGATCGAGGTCGATGAACAGCAGCGCAGCCTCGCGCGCGCCGGGACGCTGGCGGCGCTGCACGGCCTGTTGCAGCAACTCGCTGAGACGGGCGCGGTTGGCCAGGCCGGTGAGCGGATCGTGGCGCGCGGCATGGTGCAATTGCTCCTCGGCGGCGCGGCGCTGGCTGATGTCGCTCTGCGAGCCGGCCATGCGGCGCAGGCCGCTGCTGCAGGTATCGGCGATGCCGCGCACCAGCACCCAGAGGTAGCTGCCGTCGCGGCGGCGGATGCGGTACTCGTGATGCAGGAAGGGCGACAGGCCGCGCAGGTGATTGTCGATGGCCTGGCGCAGGCCGGGCAGATCGTCACTGTGTACGCGGCTGAACCAGCTCTGGCTGGTAGGCGACAGGCTGTCGCGGTCGAGGTCGAGCATGCGAACCCAGCGTTCGGAGAGGTACAGCTGATCCTGCTCCAGCTGCCATTCCCACAGGCCGTCGTTGGCGCCGCGCATGGCGCGCGCATAGCGCGCCTCGCTGTCCTGCAGCGCCTTGCGCTGGGCAGCGCCATAGCTGTCCAGGGCCAGGCCGATATCGAAGAACACTTTCTTGATCAGGCTGGAGAAACAATCGCTGGCCACCGAGGAGCCGAGCAGTTCGCCGAGTAGACGATCCAGATACAGGCGATAGGCGCCGAGGTACCATTTCAGGTCGACCCCCACGCGCTGGTGGACCCAGCCGATGCGCAGCCGCTCCAGCACGTAGGCTTCATCCAGCGGGCTTTCCCAGAGGCCGCGGTAGTAGTCGGTCTGGCGTTGCTTGAGACGTTCGATCACGGCCCTGTCGCCGAGGATGGCTGCTGGCGCCGGGTAGTCGGCCAGCTCCTGATAGAGGGTATCGACGAAGTTCTGGTTGGCGCGTTCGACCCGCTGCGCGCAGCGCGCCAGGCGCTCGTTGTCGGCCTGACGCCAGTCGAGAAAACGCAGGCGCTGCCGCAGCTCCTCCAGATCCGGGGCGATATGTTGGAGCAAGTCCTGGAATTCTTGTTCGTTGCCCATTTCAGCCTCGTACTTTCTTCAGCGCAAAAAAAAGCGCCGCCAGCCGCACTTCCTCGAAGGAAGGCGGCCAACGGCGCTCTGTCTTGCAGGCCCTGTGTCCTGCCCGGCAAAGCCGGTCTCCGCACGGGGCGGAACCTACTGCGGTTAGCTTTTACCGCATTGCCCCAGTGCGGACAACTCTTCACGGAGCTGGCTCAGGCGCTTGCGCAGCTCGGCCAGCTGACTCGACTTGAAAGCGTGCCGGGTGCGCTCCAGAACTTCGATGGCGTCATCGAGACTGCTTTGCACGTCGCCGAGGCTGCCCGCTGGCAGGGGTTGTAGCCAGCGGCACAGCGGCTGCTGCTGGCAACTGTCGAGGCTATTGATAATGTGGCAGAGAGGCGCCTGGTGGCGCAGCAGATGAGTGACCTGCTGGCTGGACGCCGAGTCCGGCAGGCTGAGCAGCAGGTGAGTGCGGGGCATGATGATCACGCTGTATGGCAACTGGCTAGTAATACTAGAAGGAGGCGGATGGCGATTTATTGATCAGGATCAGTCCGCACCACCGACGCCCTTTTCACACAAGGCGTTACGACCGCCTGGTCATCAGTGCGTGCATAATCGGCGCAAGCGGTTAGACTTCCCTCCCGGACGTCGCTCACAAGGCGCGCTCGCTCAAAAACAACAGAAAAAAGGAGATTTCCCATGAAAGGCAAATCCTTGGCATGGGTCCTGTCCGCCGCGCTCGCGGGCACTGCCCTGAGTGGCATGGCACAGGCTGAAGAGAAGTTCGTCACCATCGGCACCGGCGGCCAGACAGGCGTTTATTACGTGGCCGGTCAGTCCATCTGCCGCTTCCTCAACCGTGGCTCGGCCGAGCACGGCATCAAGTGCAACGCCCCGGCCAGTGGCGGCGGCGTAGCCAACGTCAACGGCATCCGCAGTGGCGAATTCAACTTCGGCATCATGCAGTCCGACCACCAGTTCAAAGCCCTCAACGGTGCTGCGCCGTTCGAAGCCGAAGGTGCGATGAGCGACATCCGTGCGGTGTTCTCGCTGCAGAGCGAGGTATTCACCGTTCTCGCCCGTCGTAGCGCCAACATCAAGAGCTTCGATGACCTCAAGGGCAAGCGCGTCAACGTCGGCAACCCGGGTTCCGGTCAGCGTGACACCCTGGAAGAGATCATGGCCGTCAAAGGCTGGGATCGTTCCGCCTTCGCCCTGGCTGCCGAGCTGAAGCCGGCCGAGCAGGCCAGCGCACTGGGCGACAACAACATCGACGCCATGACCTACTTCGTCGGTCATCCCAATGGCGCGATCCAGGAAGCCACTACCACCACCGACGCCGTGCTGGTTCCGGTGACCGGCGCCGAGATCGACAAGCTGCTGGCCGAGAAGACCTACTACACCAAGGCCGACATCCCGGGCGGTCTGTACAAGGGCAACGATCAGCCGACTCCGTCCATCGGCGGCAAGGCCGTGCTGTCCACCAGCGCCAAGGCTGACCCGGAAGTGGTCTACCAGCTGGTCAAGTCGGTGTTCGACAACATCGATCGCTTCAAGCGTCTGCACCCGGCCTTCGCTGACCTGAAGGAAGAGGACATGATCAAGGTCGGTCTGACTGCTCCGCTGCACGAGGGCGCCGAGCGTTACTACAAAGAGCGCGGCTGGCTGTAAGCCCCGGTCCTGGCGGCCGAACCGCCGGGGTCTTTGACAATGCGCACTGAGCGCGTTGTCTGATTCGCGACTAGTGTCAAGCAAACCCGTAGGCCCAGGCCTGCGGGTTTTGCCGTTTTCGATTACTCAAATGCAGGTTCGCCCCATGCATGACAAGCAACTTTCCACCGAGGAACTGATCGCCCAGGATGTCGGCGCGCGTTCGCCCGCAGGCCTGATGGCCAAGGTGATCGCCGGCCTTGCCCTGCTCTGGTCGCTGTTCCAGTTGTGGATCGCCTCGCCGCTGCCCTTCGTCTTCGGCTTCGGTGTGCTCAACGATACCCAGACCCGCGCCATTCACCTGGCTTTCGCCTTGCTGCTGGCCTTTCTCGCCTATCCGGCGTTCAAGAAGTCGCCGCGTGATCGCGTACCGCTGCTGGATATCGCCCTTGGCCTGGTCGCCGCAGCCAGTGCCGCCTACCTGTTCATCTTCTACCAGCAGCTGGCGATGCGCCCCGGCAGCCTGACCACGGCAGACCTGGTCACGGCCTGCCTTGGCATACCCCTGCTGCTGGAGGCCACGCGCCGAGCGCTCGGCCCACCCCTGGCGATCATCGCCCTGGTCTTTCTCATCTACAGCCTGGCTGGCCCCTACATGCCCGGCCTTCTGGCGCACCGCGGGGTCAGCTTCAATGCGCTGGCCAACCACCAGTGGATCACCACCGAAGGCGTGTTCGGGATCGCCCTGGGCGTGTCCACCAGCTTCGTGTTCCTCTTCGTTCTGTTCGGCGCATTGCTCGAACGTGCCGGCGCCGGGCATTACTTCATCCAGCTGGCGTTCAGCCTGCTCGGCCACTTCCGTGGTGGCCCGGCCAAGGCAGCGGTGCTGGCTTCCGGCCTGACCGGGATGATCTCCGGCTCGTCGATCGCCAACGTGGTGACCACCGGTACCTTCACCATTCCGATGATGAAGCGCACCGGCTTCTCGGCGGAAAAGGCCGGCGCGGTCGAGGTGGCCTCTTCGGTCAACGGTCAGATCATGCCGCCGGTGATGGGCGCTGCGGCGTTCCTGATGGTCGAGTACATCGGCATGTCCTATGTCGAGATCATCAAGCATGCCTTCCTGCCGGCCGCGATTTCCTACATCGCGCTGCTCTACATCGTCCATCTGGAATCGCTCAAGCTCGGCCTGCAGCCCATCGGCGGCCATCAGCCCAAGCCCTGGCTGCGCCGTCTGACCGGCTTCGCCTTCGGTGCGGCGCTGATCAGCGGTCTGTCGCTGGCGGTCTACTATGGCCTCGGCTGGCTCAAGCCGGTGCTCGGTGAGTACGCCCTGCCGGTGATCGGCGTGCTGCTCGCACTGGTGTACCTGGCGCTGCTGAAAGTCGCGGCCAGCGTACCGGTACTGCCGCCGGAAGACCCCAACGCGCCGCTGGAAGAGCTGCCGCAGACCCGCGCGGTACTGCTGTCGGGCCTGCATTTCCTGCTGCCGGTGGTGGTGCTGGTGTGGTGCCTGATGGTCGAGCGCCTGTCGCCTGGCCTGTCGGCCTTCTGGGGCAGCGTGATGCTGATCGTCATCCTGCTGACCCAGCGCCCGCTGCTGAGCTGGATGCGCCGCGACGGCAGCCATGAGCATGGCGGCTTCATCGATGGCGTGGTCGACCTGCGTGAAGGCCTGATCGCCGGTGCGCGCAACATGATCGGCATTGGCATCGCCACCGCGGCGGCCGGTGTCATCGTCGGCGCGGTTTCGCAAACCGGTGTCGGCCTGGTGCTGGCCGACCTGGTCGAGCTGCTGTCAATGGGCAACCTGCTGCTGATGTTGATGCTGGTGGCGGTGTTCAGTCTGATCCTCGGCATGGGCCTGCCGACCACCGCCAACTACATCGTGGTGTCCAGCCTGCTGGCGCCGGTGGTGGTGGCGCTGGGGCAGCAGAATGGTCTGATCGTGCCGCTGATCGCGGTGCACCTGTTCGTCTTCTACTTCGGCATCATGGCCGACGTGACGCCGCCGGTGGGGCTGGCCTCGTTCGCGGCGGCGGCGGTGTCCAAGGGCGACCCGATCAAGACCGGCCTGGTGGCGTTCTTCTACAGCCTGCGCACCGCCGCGCTGCCGTTCCTGTTCATCTTCAACACCGACCTGTTGCTGATCGACGTGGACTTCTGGCACGGCGTGATCATCTTCATCGTGGCGACCATCGCCATGCTGATCTTCGCCGCCGGTACCCAGGGTTTCTTCCTGGTGCGCAGCCGCTTGTACGAAAGCGCGCTGTTGTTGCTGGTGGCCTTCACCCTGTTCCGCCCGGGCTTCTGGATGGACATGCTGCACGATCCCTACCAGGAGGTGCCGCCGGCGGGGCTGGCGCAGGCCCTCGATGGCGTGGAGGACGGCAGCTCGCTGCGTCTGCGCGTGCTCGGGGAAAACGCCGTGGGTGATCCGCGCGAGTTCACCGTGCTGCTGCCGGTGCCCGACGGCGCTTCGGGCCAGGAGCGCCTGGAGAAGCTCGGCCTGAATCTCTACGAGGAAGGCGAAAAGGTGCTGGTGGACAGCGTCACCTTCGGCAGTATGGCCGCCGATGCCGGCCTGGAGTTCGACCAGCAGATCCTCAGCGTGCGGGCACCGACCGACCGCTGGATGAAGGAGCTGATGTGGATTCCGGGCTTCCTGCTGTTCGGCCTGATCGTGCTGCTGCAGCGCCGTCGTCAGGTGGCGCAGACCGCGTAACGCCAGGCTTGGCACCCCAACAAGGCAGCTTCGGCTGCCTTGTTCGTTTATTGACCATGCCCCCATTTGTGTAGGAGCGGCGCCCCGCCGCGAATCCGGGCGACGCAGACTCAAGAGCTTCGCCCCGGGGCGGGGCTCCTACGCAAGAGGGGATTTGCGAAGCCTATCTGACAGGCATTGAGCTTCGGCTGCCTTGTTCGTTTATGCCCAGGCGGCGGATTGCTAGACTCGCCGGCCTGACCATTCAGACAAGGACCCAGCCCGTCATGTCGACGCCGCGCGTGCATTATCCCTGGTACAAGAAGGAGGACACCGACGCCTTCTTCGCCCTGTTCCAGAACAACATCGCCAACTTCGTGATCATTGCCATCAGCATGCTGGGCATGGGCTTTCCCGCCGAGATCGTGTTCGGCCAGGTGTTGCCCGGTGCGGCGGTAGCGGTGATGGCCGGCAACTTCTACTACGCCTGGAGCGCCGCGCGCCTGGCCCGTCGCGAGAACCGCGCCGACGTCACCGCGCTGTCCTACGGCATCAGCACACCGGTGATGTTCGTGTTCCTGTTCGGCGTGCTGCTGCCGGCGAAGAACCTCACCGGCGACGCCGAGCTGGCCTGGAAGGTGGCGGTGGCGGCCTGCTTCATCAGCGGTCTGATCGAGGCGGCCATCAGCCTGATAGGCGGCTGGGTGCAGCGCCACCTGCCGCGTGCTGCCATGCTCGGTGCGGTGGCCGGCGTGGCGCTGACCTTCATCGCTGGCGAGATGCTGTTCAAGACCCTGGAAATCCCGGTGATCGGCCTCCTGGTGCTGGCCATCACCATCGTCGGCCTGGTGGCGCGGGTGAGCATGCCATTTCGCCTGCCGGCCTCGCTGTTCGCCATCGTCGTCGGGACGGCGCTGGCCTACCTGATCGGCGCGGCTGACGGCAGCAAGTTCAGCGATGCCTTCACCCACCTCGGTTTCTACCCGCTGTTGCCCAACCTGGCCTGGTACGAAGGCCTGGGCCTGCTGTTCACCACCATGCTGGCGCTGATGACGGTGATCCTGCCGATCACCCTCTACAACGCCATCGAGACCATGAACAACGTCGAGGCCATGAGCGCTGCCGGCGATAGCTACAGCGTGCGCGAGTGCCAGGCCGTGGATGGTCTCGGCACGTCGCTCGGTGCGCTGTTCGGCGGCGTGTTCCCCACCACCGTGTACATCGCCACCGTGGGTTCGAAGTGGATGGGCGCCGGGCGCGGTTACAGCCTGCTCAACGGCGCGGTATACGGCATCGCCACCATGTTTGGTCTGATCGCCTTCATCGCCGCGCTGATCCCGGTGTCGGTGGTGGCGCCGATTCTGGTGTTCGTCGGCATGTCGATGATCGCCACCGCCTTCAACAGCAACCATGCGCGCTACTACCCGGCGGTGGCGCTGGCCATGCTGCCGTATTTCGCCAACTACCTGATGACCCGCTTCAATCGCGGTGCGCCGGAGGTGGTCGAGGGCATTTCCAGCGCCATCGGCGCGCTGGGGCAGGGCGCCATGTTCAGCGCCATCCTGCTCGGCGCCATGTGCGTGGCGGTGATCGATCGCCAGTTCCGCCAGGCCACCATGTTCGCGCTGGTGGCCGCCGGCATGGCCTGCGTCGGCCTGATGCACGCACCGAAGCTGGCCTGGTACGCCGCGCCGGACTTCGTCCACGGCTACCTGCTGATGGCGCTGTTCTTCGCCTGGTACGCCTGGCGCGGGGTGGAGCCGGCGCCAGGCCCAGCGGGCCGTGCGCCGGCCGGGGACTGATCAGGGCAGCAGTTCGGGGGCCTCGCGCTGCAGCTTGCTTTGCAGCATCTCCAGCTGTTGCAGGGCGGCGCGGGCCTCGTCGATCTCCTCGGCGCTGCGACGCCCGGCCTGGGCCTCTTCTTCGATGCGCTGGCGGATCGCCGGAATCTGCTCGATTCCGCCGGTGTAGGCCTTGATCAGGGCGCGGCTATGCTGTTCCTCGAAGTCGCGGTATTGCGCGGGGTCGGCCAGCTGCGCCGCGCTGGCCGCCTGGCGTGGCTGACGCTGGCCCAGGGCCGGGCTGCGCGGGTCGCCCTGTTCGGCCATCAGCTGCATCAGCATCTGCGCTTCCGGCACGCTCAGGCTGGGCGCCTGTTCGGCGTCTGCAATCGGCTCGCGGGGTACCGGTTGCGCGAGCGCTGCAGCCGGCAGGGCGGCGGCTGCGGTTGGTGGCGCTGGCGCCAGGTGCGCCGTGCTGGCGGGCGCCAGCGCCGGGACGAGTGCCTGGGTTGGTCGCGCCTCCTGCCCATTCAGGCTCCACCAGGCCGCCAGGCCGACCGAAGCCGTCAGGCACAGCAGGGCGCCGAATAGCCAGGCTCTCATCGCGACCACCCGCTGCCGGCAAACGCCAACCCGTAGGGTGCGCCATGCGCACCAATAGCCGCGTGGTTTCGCTGCGCACGGCTCATAGCCCTTCCACCCTGGTACCGGCCAGCAAGGCATCGACGCGCGCCTGGAACTGCCGGGTCAGCTGTTCCTTGGCCACCGCCTGGTTCACTTCATAACGCACGCTGGGGTCGCTCAACGGCAACTGGCTATCCTCGCGCACGCGCACCTGGACGATCTCGAAGGCGTCGTCGATCCACATCGGCTGCGAGAGGCTGCCGGCCTTCTGCAGCAGGGCGGTCTTGCGCAGGAAATCCAGGCCTTCGGCATCGGCGCGAATCTCGCCCAGATCCCCAGGCGGATTCAGCGCCTTGCTCGGCGCGAGCGAGTAGCGCTGCACCGCCTCGGTGAAGTCCAGGCCCTGCTGCAGCTCGGCGTGCACCCGGTCTGCCGTGGCCTGATCGGCCAGGCGGATATGCGCCGCCTGGACCCGGGCGACGTTCTGGTACTGCTGCCTGTGGCGCTGGTAGTAGGCCTCGGCCTCGGCGTCGCTGACCTGGCTGGCCAGTTCGCGCAGACGCGGGGTTTCGTGGTGGAAGTCGCTGTGCAGGCCGATCTGGTGCAGATACTGGTGACGCACCAGCTTGTCCCGTACCAGCTGGCGCAGGCCGGCCAGTTCGTCGCTGCTGAAGCCCTGCTTGTGTTGCAGTTGGTGCCAGAGGAAATCGCGCCAGGCATGCTGGCGCACCGCCTCGGCGAGGTACTGCAGATTGCCCTGCTGCAGTTCCACCCGGCCCTGCACGTTGTCGCCCTGGTACAGCTGCAGCAGGTCGAGCTGGCGCTCGGGGCCACCGGGGAACTGCCAGTGGATCAGCACCAGCGCCCCGGCCTGCGCCTGCTGCTGAGCGCTGAGCTGCAGGCTGTCGAGCACCAGGCCCTGCTGTGGCGCACCGAGAATCGTGCGCAACTGCCGACCGCTCACCGGTTGCGGCTGACGCAGGTAGGGGCGCACGTCCTGTTCGAAGCGACGACCGTATACCTGGTCGATCAGGCTGGCCGCCTCCGCTTCCACCAGGGCGTCCAGTTCGCGGCGGTAGCCGGCCTGCAGCTCGTTCTCCACGTCACGCGCCAGCAGGTGGTTCTCCGCCAGGCCCAGGCGCAGAAGGCGCAGGTCGGTATTGAACTTGACCCGGGTCATCGCCTGCTCCAGCAGGGCCACACTCCTGCCGGGCAGGCGCTGCTCGTCGATGCGCAGGTCCTGGGCGGCCAGGGCCGCCGGGCAGATGCCCGCCAACCCCAGCGCCAGCAGGGCGCCAGCCAGACGCCACACCTACAGACCGCCCTGGCCGTGGAAGCTGTTGCCGCCCTTGGTCAGCACCGCCACGGTCAGGGCGATGGACTCGGGGATCAGCTCCCTGGCCACGCGCAGACGGGTGGCGTAGCTGTTGTCGTACAGCGGCTCGGGGCGCTGGTAGGCGACCCTTGCGGTCTGGCGCAGCAGCTCGCGGATCGGCTTCTGCGGGTCATAGCTGCCGACCCGGCTGGCCACCGCCGCGCTGTCGTTCAGCCCTTCGCGGAAATAGTGATCGTCCACCCAGCCCTCCCAGCCGGCATGGCCGTTACCGGAGGTCACCCAGGCGTGGTGTGGCTGGGCCACGTCGCCGGTGGCATGCAGGGCATAACCGATGGTCTGCAGCGAGGGTGCGCTTCTGAACTGGTCGAACCAGTACTTGGCCAGGTTGTCGATGGGCTGGAAGGCGGCGGTCTGGAAGTCGCCGTAGTGTTCCTGCCAGTTGGAGTAGCTGCCCTGGCGGTAGTGCGCCTCGGTGGTGTCGAAGTCGCTCTTCTTCAGCTCGCGGTTGTACAGGTAGACCATGGCGTACCAGTCCACGTCGCCGCTCCAGCTGCCATCCACCTTGCGGTAGCGATAGTCGTAGCCGCCATGGGCATTGCCGTGGGCGTCGCCCTGGCGCCCCATGTTGATGAAGTGCCAATAGGAGGTGTAGTTGACGATGGAGGCTGCCGCGCCCGCCACCGGTGCGTGCTCATAGCCGACCCACCAGCCACCCAGGCGCGTGTCCTTGAAGTCGTCCACGTCGTACGCCGCCTGCCCGAGCACCTCCGCCGCGCGGGCCTCGCTGCCGGCGGCACCGACATAGAACTGGTAGGCGCGACGCATGTCGGCCGTGGCGTGGGCCGAATTCATGAACGCCAGGGCGTCCTTGACGATGTTCTTGTGGGTCGGTTGCGACCAGGCGCTGGCCTGGCTGCTGGCGACGGCGAGGCCTAGACCAAGAGCCAGAGTGCTGAGAATTTTCATGGGAAGGGCGCTCTTTTGTTGTTGGTGTTGAGCATTACTAGCGGGAGTTGATGGCAAAACTATTGCAATTTCGCCCATCCACTAAAGCTTCATCCAGCTTTGTGACGCCACCCAACTTTGGTTTGGCGGTATAGACCAGTGGCGCCGATCGTCTGCCCCAGGTCGCGGCTGCGGCGCCTGCTTCCGATACCGAGTGGCCGCCGAGCGATAGCGCATGCGCCAGTCAGCCGTCGCGCAAGACCTTGAGTTCGGCGTCGTCGGCAGAGAAGCCGCGTTCGAGCTTGAACTTGAGGCTGAGGTCGGTGCGCGAGTCGGCGTACTTGAGCGCTTCGGCCAGGCTGATGCGGCCGGCCTCGAGCAGGGCGAACAGGTGCTGGTCGAAGGTCTGCAGGCCCTGCTCGGCAGCGCGTGCGATGGCCTCGCGCAGCTCGTCCAGCTCATCGCGCTGGATCAGGTCGCGGATATAGGGCGTGCCCAGCATCAGCTCCACCGCCACTACGCGCTTCTGTTCGATGCCAGGCACCAGGCGCTGGCCGATCACCGCCAGCAGATTGTGCGCGACATCGGCCAGCACCTGCCTGCGGGCGTCGTCGGGAAAGAAGCGGGCAATCCGTTCGATGGCGTGGCTGCTGCTGGTGGCGTGCAGGGTGGCCACGCACAGGTGGCCGGTTTCGGCATAGTGCAGGGCGTGCTGCATGGTGGCGGCGTCGCGGATTTCGCCGAGCATGATCACGTCCGGTGCCTCGCGCAGCACATTGCGCAGGGCATCGGCGAAGCTGTGGGTATCCAGGCCCACCTCGCGCTGATCGATGATCGAGCGCTGGTGGCTGTGGAGGAACTCGATGGGGTCCTCGATGCAGACGATATGTCCGCTCCTGTGGCGGTTGCGAAAGTCCAGCATGGCCGCCAGGGTGGTCGACTTGCCCGAACCGGCCGCGCCGGTGACCAGGATCAGCCCGCGATCCTGCATGGCCAGCTTCTCCAGCAGCCTGGGCAGGCCGAGCGCTTCGAAGCTGGGAATCCGGCTCTTGATCAGGCGCACCACCATGGCCACTTCGCCGCGCTGGTAGTAGACATTGACCCGGTAGCGGCCGGCACCCTGCAGGCTGACGGCCAGGTTCATCTCCAGGTCGCGCTCGAACTCGGCGATCTGCTTCTGCGTCATCAGCTGATAGGCCAGCTGCTGCACTTCGCCGGCCTTCATGATGCGCTGGCCGACCGGCTGGCTCTGCCCTTCTACCTTCATGTGCGGCGGTGCGCCGACGCTGAAGAACAGGTCCGAGCCGGCATGCTGATGCATCAGCTGCAGGTAGGGAAAAACATCGGGCTGGTCGTTGGCACTGGTGTCGTTCATCGGCTTGCCGCAGTTCGTTCGTGGTAGGGCAAGGATAGTCGGCGGCGTGCAGGTCCCCTTGTTCCGCGTCAAGAGATCGGGACGAATTGTCGCCTATGAGCCTTGGCACTGGACAGCTTCGCTTCTGAGAGCAAGAGTCAATGGTCAGGGGCACCCAGGCGGTTGCACGCCGGTAACTGGAGATCGATAGTGAGATTTTGCGGAGCGGCTCTGCTGAGCCTGCTGTTGTGTGCCTCGTTGCGCGCCGAGGTGCTGCACCTGGCCACGGGCGATGACTACGCGCCGTTCACCGGCAAGGCATTGCCCGGTCAGGGCATACTCACCCAGGTGGTGCGCGCGGCGCTGGCCGAGCAGGGGATGGCGATCACGCTCGACTGGCTGCCGTGGAACCGCGGTTATCTGCAGACCCGGCGCGGCGATTACGATGGCACCTTTCCCTACGTGCGCTCGGCAGAGCGCGAGGCGGACTTTCTCTACTCCGCGCCGCTGTACGTCACCGCGCAGCATCTGTTCAGCCGCAGCGAGGACCGCATCGAAGTCGATGACCTGCCTCGCCTGGCGGGACGCCGCCTGTGCTACCCGCTCGGTTGGCAGCCGCCACGAGCGATCCAGGAACTGGTCGATGCCGGGGTCCTTCAGCGCCACTCACCGCTCGGGCTCAAGGAGTGCGCGCAACTCTTGCTGCTGCAGCGCGACGACCTGTTTCTCGCCGATCATGATCTGGGTGAAAGCGCACTGCGCGCGATCGGTGCCGAGACCGGCCAGTTCCACCGCTCCACCACCACACTCGGCAACAACACCCTGCATTTCATCGTCTCCAGGCGGCATCCGCGCGCCGCGGAGCTGATCGCACGCTTCGACCTCGGTCTTGCCGCGCTCAAGGCGCGCGGGGAGTATCAGCGGCTGATCGAGAGCAACCTGGAATAGCGGCGGCGCTACCCAGCCTGCAATAGCCTCAGGCCAGCAGCCCCATGATCGCCACCAGACTGCCCGCCGCCAGCAGTGTCTGCAGGGTGATGATGCCGGCCATCAGCTGGCTGTCGCCGCCCAGCTGGCGGGTCAGTACGTAGGCGGTGGGCGCCGTGGGCAGGGCGAAGAACAGTACCAGCACGGCGCTTTCCATGGCCGGCAGCGCCAGGGCCCAGGCCACGCTCCAGGCCAGCAGCGGCATGGCCAGCAGGCGCAGCGCCGTGTTCCAGCCCAGCGCGGGAATCTCACCGCCCAGTTGCTCGGGCTTGAGCGCCGCACCGACGCAGAGCAGGCCCAGCGGCAGGCTGGCCGCCGCCAGCAGGCTGAGCAGGCGATCCGTACCGCCAGGCAGGCCGATGCCGGTCAGGTTGAACAGCGCGCCGCCGAGGCAGGCGAGGATCAACGGATTCTTGATGATCGGCAGCAGCAGGCTGCGTGCGCTGACGCCGCGCTCGGCGGTCAGCGACCACACCGACAGCACATTCACCGTCGGCACCATCAGCGCCAGCATGATGGCCGCCAGGGTCAGGCCTTCCTGGCCGAACAGGCTGCCCACCGCGGCCAGGCCGAGATAGGTGTTGAAGCGCAGGATGCCCTGGGTGAAGGCGCCGAAACGACCGGCCGGCCAGCCGCGCAGGCGCCGCATCACAAGCAGGGCAAGCCAGGCGATACCCAGGCCGAGCAGCACCGCCAGGCCCAGGCGCGGCAGCGCCGGATTGCTCAGTGGTGCCTGGGCCAGGCTGGAGAACAGCAGGGCGGGGAACAGGATGAAATAGTTCAGGCGCTCGGCGCCGGGCCAAAAGGCCTCGCTGGGAAACTCTCGCAGGCGCAGCCAGTAGCCAGCAACTATCATGGCGAACAGCGGCCACAGGGCCAGCAGCAGGTCTGTCACGGGAACCCCCGGTGGTGGTGAGCGGCTATCTTGGGCAGCGGCGCAGGGCAATGCAAGGCGGAGGCGGGATGAAGGTCGAACATCAGGGCGGCTGCCAGTGCGGCGCGCTGCGTTATCGGATCGATGCGCCGCTGACGGATATCGCGCACTGCCACTGCTCGATCTGCCGGCGCAGCAGTGGCGGCATTCTCACCACCTGGGTCACGGTGCCGCGCAATGCTTTCCAATGGCTGCGCGGCACACCCAAGGCCTTCGCTTCGTCGGCCAGTTGCACGCGCTATTTCTGTGGTGACTGTGGCGCCCATCTGGCGTTGTTCACCTCGCTAAGCCCGGACACCCTGGATGTAACCGTCGCCACGTTGGACGAGCCAGAGCTGGCTCCGGCGGATCGGCATATCTGGGTAGGCAGCCGGCTGTCCTGGCTGACGGTCGACCCGCAATTGCCGGAAGAGGATCAGGAGTTGATTCTGTAGGGTGTCGATCGTAGCCCGGATGCAATCCGGGGACTGGGCAGAATGATTTCCCGGATTTCATCTGGGGCTACTCAAGAGGCTAGGGTAGCTCCAGGCCGCCACTGGCCTTGTGCAGCGCGCGCAGGTGCTCGCCCAGGGCGAGCAGATTGGCCTCGTTGGCCTCCAGCTCGGCCAGGCGCTCGGGCTGCAGCAGGTTGCGCACCTCGTCGTCGAGTTCGTCGCTGAGTTGGCGCAACTGCTGCTGGCGGTCACGGCTGCTGGCTTCGAGGCGCTCCCATTCCTGCTGCTGCGGCAAGCCGTAGCCGCCTTCGAGCAGCTCCGCCGGGCGGCTGAGGAAGCCGCTGTTAGCGAGAATCTGCTCCAGCGCAGCACCGGCCTTGTTCAGGCTCGGGTCACCAGCAGCACGGCCGGTGAGGTAGCGGCGTTTGAGTTCGTCCTGGGCCAGCAGCAGTTGTCGGCGCAGCGCGGCCTGTTCCAGCAGCAAGAGGGCTGCGCTGGCGCGCAGATCGGCCTTGGCGAACCACTGGCTGCGATCCTGCGCGGCCTGTTCCAGCCAGGCCTCGACGCTGTCCTGAGTGATCGGCAGGCGTTGACGCAGCACGGCGAACATCGCCTGGTAGCGTTCGCGGAAGGAGTCGAAGCGGTAGCCCAGACGCAGCGCCTCGCGCGGGTCGTCGAGCACGCTGGTGTCGGCCAGGCCGCGTGCATCCATCAGTTCCAGCAGGCCGTTGGGCAGGATGCTGTCCAGCGCATGCAGTCGCGGATTGCCGGTGCCGCTGCGCAGCAACTTGAGGGTTTCCACCGCGCAGTTGTTGGAGACGAAGTAGTAGTCGCCGTCATAGCTCCAGTGCTGTTCGGCGGCGCGCACCACCAGTTGTTCGAGCTCATCGCGTGACAGGCGCAACGGCACCGAGGCCAGGCTGCGCAGTTCGACCTTGGTGTATTCGTCGATCACCTGCTCCAGCGGCAGGACGAACAGGCGTGAGGGATAGACGCCGGTCAGGCCATCCCAGCTCGACAACTGCACATCGCCGACGAAGGCACGGTAGGACAGCACCAGATGATGGTCGAGATCCAGGCGGCAGTCCGGGCCGCGCGGTCGGCCTGGCGCGCAGACCACCAGGCGCAGCATGCTGTGGCCCCAGCGGCTCATCCAGGCATCGTTGGCCTCGGCGAGCAGATAATCGACTTCATACACGCGCTCCGGGTCGAGTCGGCCCAAGGGCTGAACGGCGAAATCGCGCCCGGCGTTGAGGTAGGGAAGGTCGCTGGCGCAGGGCGCGCTGGCCGGTGTCCAGTCGAAGTGCTTGCGAAAATAGCGCGCCAGCGAGGGGCGGCGACAGGCGTAGCTGGGGTCGAGCAGGAAGTATTCGAGGTTGACCGCGACGAACTCCAGCGCATTGGTCAGCTCGTAACTGTCCGGGCTGCGCGCGACCTGGCCGTTCTTGGAATCGCGCGTGCCGCGCTGGCCGACGTGCTGCTGCCAGCCGGCCAGGTCGAGCAGTCGCGGATCGTCGCTGAGGGTGAAACGCCGTTCGGTCTGGCCACGGCAATCTTCCGGCAGCCCGACCAGGCCCAGCGCACTGGCGCGTTGTCGGCAGTGGCTGAGATGCCGGCGCTCGGCCGCCGACCAGAGACGGGCGCGGTCGTAGAGATGGGTCAGCTCGTGCAGCAGGGTCGCCAGCAGCTCCTGGCGCTGGGTGCCGTGCGGGCGACCGGTCTGGTTGCGGGCCGCCGAGCCATCGACCAGTTTGGGCAGCAGCTCGGCATTGAGTTCGATGCCGCTGAAGCGTCCGACCTGGCCGTAGACCTCCGAGGGCAATCCGGTGCGCCAGCTGACCTTCACTTCACGATCCAGTCGCTGGATGAAGCGAGGTGGTAGTGCCGCCATCGCCTCGTCCAGAAGGGACTGGCTCGCCTGGCGTTCAGCGCTGTTCAGAGCGCTGTCGTCCAGCGCCAGACGCAATTGCGCCTGGACGACGCCTGCGGCCAATGCCAGCAGCGCGCCGCAGCACCAGGCGACGAGGTGGGTCACAGGGCGAGAATGGCTTCGGCCAGTTGCAGGTCGCTGGCGCCCTGCGCTTCAGGCAGTTGCTGGCGAATGGCTTGCAGCGCGGCTTCCAGTTGCGCGCCGCGAATTTCACCGGCGCTGGCGACGAAGCTGGCGGCGTCGTCACGCGCCTGCACCACGGCTTTCATGTCGCGCAGCGAGGTGGTGGTGTCGGAGGTGAAGTTGATGCTGCGATCCAGGGCGCGCACCACGATGTTGCTGGTGGCGACCACGGTTTGCGCCTGGGCGATACCGCTGAACAGGGCGCAGGCGGTGAAGGCGATGGCGAATGAACGACGCATGATGAGTAGCTCCGAGAACGGCAGAACGGACGATTTGACGTAGACAGGCCGGCGCGGTTCCCCGCGGCCAGGCAGGAGGGCGAAGTTTACGGGGCCAGGCTGCGGCGGTCAGCAGCGAGCCATTCGCCAGACGTGTGCAAAGTTTTCACAGGCCGAGGATGGCCTGGGCCAGAGCGAGATCATCGGCGTGCGCCAGCTCGGCGTCGTGGCTGCGAATCTGCCGCAGGGCGGCTTCGAGACGGGCGCTGCGAATGGCGCCGGCGCTGGCGACGAAACTGGCGGCGTCATCACGGGCCGCACGCACTTGCTTCATGTCTCGCAGCGAGCTGGTTGCGTCGGACAGGCCCTCGGCGGTGCCCGCCAGGGCTCCCCCCAGGGTGTCGGTGGTCGCGACCAGGCTGCTGGCGCAAGCGCCGCCCGCCAGCCCTAGCGATAGCAGCGCGGCAATCAGGGATTTGTTCAGGTGCATTGGGTCACTCCTGTGCTCGGGTCGAAATGCTGCCCGCAGCCGAAGCTTAGCCCAACGCCCCCTTGCAGCTCCATTGCTGGCTCAGCGCCAGAAAGGCTTGGCCAGCTCCTGCTCGCGCTGGGCGCTGCTGATGCCGGCGTCGGCCAACTGCCGATCGTCGAGCAGGGCGAGCTGTTGGCGGGTGCGTCGGTTGCGTTGCCACTGGCGCAGCCGTGCGTAGAGGTTTAGCCAGCGCAGATCGCTGCCATGTTCAGCTTGCGCGAGGTGTTGCTGAGTGCGTTCCATGGCGTTCTCCCGTCGACAGACAAGGGTGGCAGTGCATGGTCGCGCAGGCGCGCTCGGGGGAGCAGATACAAACGAGGAGAATTGTGCGGGGGCAGTGGCGGTTTTATCGCAACTGTATCGCTCGCTCGGGCGATGACTGTTGCAGATAAAACGAAAGCCCCACCGCAGCAGAGACGGTGGAGCTCTCAGAAGATCCCAACTTGGGATGGAGCAAAGCGGTGTATCAGCGCCAGAACGGCTTCTGCAGTTCGACGTAGCGCTGGTTTTCGGTGATACCGGCGTCGGCCAGCAGGCGGGCATCCAGTCGAGCCAGTTGACGACGGCTGACGATGCGGCGCTGCCACAGGCTGAGGGTGGCGATCACGCGGAGCGGCC
>VFQQ010001865.1_pt1 | contig 26785 bp, 46 predicted proteins | sample 3512341 | NCBI WGS metagenome assembly VFQQ01 (sample SAMN10412373, study PRJNA504923) | tailings metagenome | isolation source: Relicate 2 Philex TSF1 revegetated site | place: Philippines: Tuba, Benguet | collected 2017-08-29
CATGTGCCAACCCAGCATGTTCAGCTGCCGGCGCCGGGGGCTCCGAGGCAGTGCTGCCCAGCACTGCTTGGCAAGCGCTGCGCGGATGCAGCACTGCACGCTTCAGTTCGGTTCTGTGCCAGCGGGAGGCGTGGATTGCGGGGCACAAGCACGCCTGCCGCACCCTGGCGGCAGCGGCAGCCAGCGGGCCGCCTGCCGCGCCGCCGCCGTGCGACGTGGGGGCGCCTCGCAAGCGCGAGCGCGCTCTGCTGTGCCCAGTGTGTGGCATGGGCTTGGCGCTGGCAGCTGCAGCTGAGGAGGCCAGTGTTGAGGAGCATGTGGCTGCTTGCCTGCGCCGCCGGCGCCAGCACTTCGAAGCACAGCAGGCACAGCACGGCGGCGACGTTGTGGCGGCGGCTGCGGCGCTGCCCGAGGCGGAATGGCTGCGGCAGAGCCGGCGGGAGCAGGAGGAGCGGCTACAGAGCCAGTGAGAGAAGGGGCACGGCTGGCTGCAGAGCTGGACAGGGAAATGCGGGCGGGCCTGGGCATGGGCACGCTGAGCGGGCGGCAGAGTTTGTGGCAGTCGTCTCCTTGTGCAGACCAGAGCTTCCGGCCAGCCGGCTGCGGTTTCAGCCTTCAGCAGCTGGTGTGTGGGCTGTTGAGTGCATCTTCCAGTCTGCCTTGCATATGCTCAATGCTTGCTGATTTGTTAATGTCTGTGAGTTGCAATGCCACGAAGTTTGCCGCAGAGTCAACAGCTTCCAGCAGCAATTGTCAGGAGGGCAGCAGTGCCTGCCCAACTTCTTGCCGCCTGCCTGTGCACAGCATCCTTGCTCACTCCACTGGATTTAAGCCAGGTCCTGCAGGTTGCACAAGCGGGTGGGGAAGGGTTGCCCGCATGAGGCGCCAGCCGTCGGCGACATCGGTGGCGGCGAATCGACCCAAACCCTGCACGCCTTTGCTTCAAGCTCGACCTGAACACCTCTGCAAGGCTGCTGAGTTGCTTGAGAGAGGCCGCGTCTGCTGAAAACGCTCCCCAACCGAGGAGCGGCCGCTCTGGGTCTGTTGCGCTGCTCCAGCTGAGCTGCGGGGCACAGGAATCACTGCAGAGCTCGGGCAGCAGGCCCACCTCCACACCCCGCCGCCGGTCTGCCGCCTGCTGCAGTTGCTGCAGGCGGCGGCAGCGCCATGCCATCAGGGCCCGGCCGCCAGCCCGGCCTGCTGGACCTGCCCGACGAGCTGCTGGGGCTGGTGCTGGGCTTTGCAAAGAGCACCCTGTCAGGCGGCGACGGCGATGGGTGAGGGCAGACTGCTCAGCAGGCTGCAGCTCCTGCCAGCGGGACTCCTTCGGAAGCATGGCAACATGGCTGGGTCCTGCCCGGCACCCGGCGGCAACGGCGCTAGGCATGCACTGGCTTGAGGCCAAATGTGACGCAAACCCTCATTTGTTCTGTTGCAGGAACATCCTGCTCACCTGCAAGCGCTTCCTGCACGTCTACATGACGGATCCCTCGCTGTGGCGCTCGTGTCATGGGACTTTGGCAGCAGCCTGCCTCTGTTCAGCCAGGCAGATGAGAGCCATTCGATTCAGGTGGCCCGCCCATTTGCTGACCAGGACCGCTACCTGCTCAGCAAGCTCAGGCTACTGCAGCGCGTGGCAGGTGCGAAGCTGCGCGGGGCTTCACTGCTGGCATGCGCGGGAAAATCTCGCCTGCAACCTGGACAATCGCCGATTTCAATGCTTCAGGCACAAAAAGCGTGTCACTCCCAGCTTATGCACATGTGGCCATATCCGTTTGTGAAGTGCCATTTGCTCTGTGGACAAATCCAGGCTCAGCACTGCTGGCAGGCTGTAAGCTCACGCTACCGGCTGCCCTGCTTCTTTCCCCTCACAGGCAGGCATGGTTGAGGAGTTTGAGCTTGTTTCCGAACCTCTGCACCTGGTTCACCACCAAAATGCGGCCGGCGGCTGCCGAGATTGGCGGGCAGAGGAGGTCATTGCGCCGCTGCTGCCCAGCGTGCTGCGTGCACTGCGCATCAATTGCAGCCCTGCTATGCCGGCATCTCTTGTGCGGGCGGCAGGGCGCTTCAGCAGCCTCACGGCCCTGAGCCTTGAAACTGAGGAGGCAGCATCCGTCATGCAACCCATGCAACCTTGCAGGTGGGGGGTGCAGTGCTGGGCACCTGCAGCTACGGCAGCCACCCAGGTTCAGAGACGCTGGCTTTGCAAGATACTCACAGCCTGGCTTCCCTGCAGCAGCTGCTTGCGGCGTTGCTGCCTGCGGGCATGCCACTGATGGGTATAGTCATTAAGCATGGCAGCACGGCAGCTGAAGGTCAGCATGGTTCGCCGCTGTCGCCATTGTTGGCCCAGCCCCTGAGAATCAATGGCTGCACGCAGCTTGCAATGCTGAAGTCATTGCACCTGGATGGCTTGGTCCGGGAACCAAAGGATGGACAGCTTTTGGACGAGATGCTGAAAGTTCTGATGGCGCAGGCCACTCAGCTGCAGCGGCTCAGCCTGGTCAGCTGCATGACAGACCAGCTCCCCCAAAGCATCGTCTCCGCCACCGCACTGCGGCAACTGTCCCTGCGTGATTGCGGCCTGACAGGCCTGTCAGGCGGCCCTTATTTGGAGCGCTTGGAGCACCTCAGCATCAGAGGCAACAGCTTTGTTGAACTGCCACAGGCGCTGACCCAGGCCAGCCGCTAGCGACAGCTCACTGCTGATGCAAGCAGCACTTCTGAGGCGGATGTGCAGGCTGTGCTGGTGCACCTGCCAACCTTGAAATGCGTCATCTTTCAGGGCCAGCCCAGCCCACACGTGGTGGAACGCATCAGGACTGCGACTCCCGCCTTCAAGCTTCAGATGAGTGACGCCTGCCAGGCTGCTCTGGATCGCACGGTTACGCCATGGGCTTCTTGTGCCTAGACCTTTAACGTGCCACAACTTGGTTCTGAGCAGGCAGGACGTCCCTTCTCACATGAAGCCGCCAGACTGTCCGACTGCCTGCAGGTTATCGTTGGTGGCAAGGCGGTGCCCCTCCCTGCCTGAGCACTGCTTGCTGGCAGCTGAACAGACATTACTACAGCCTTAGCTGAACAGAAGTTACAACTGTGCAGGACACCTTTTCCATTGTAGAGCAATCTGTGCCCTGGCACATGAACAGTATTGCACAGAGACGCACACACTGTGCACAGCTGTAAGAAACACGGATGCGCACAGCAGCAGGGAGGCAAACAATCCAGCGCTCAAGGTGCTGCAAACCCTGTCATCACAAGCGCTGCTGCACTCCGTGCGCAGCATGCAAGCAGCCACAAACCACTCCAGCTGCGGCCATCTGCCTGCCCGCTGCTTCTGCTCCAGAAAATTGGCACAAGCCGCGCTTTGGCACTGGGCATGTGCGCGCTTGTCAAGCCACTTCCGGAGGGCTGGGCTGCGATCCAGAGGCCGAGGCTGTGCTGGGCGCAGCAGCGGGCGCGGCTCGCCCTCAGGCTGCTCCTGGCTGCGCCATGCCCAACTCTGGCACGATGAGCGCTCATGCGTTGGGCGTGGCGCGGGCCCGGATCTCTCCCTCGTACAGCTCGTGATCAAAGGCCCACACGCCTGAGGTTTGGGAAGTTGGAGTAAAAGCAGCGGTTGCCGGGCGACGCAGTGCAAGTCGTTCAACACACCAGAGGCGGCGGCGGCGGCAGCAGCGCAGCCAGCGTCTTGTCGACAGCAGCGCAGGCAAAACCTGCTTGATAGCAGCACAGACAGGTCTGCGAAGACAGCAACACGCGCGCTGCATAGCCTCACCGTGGCCCTTGCCCACGCGACGCAGCTGGCTCACATAGTCGGCCACCTTCTTGATGTCCTCAGCCTGAAGAAAGGCAATGATGGAACATTCGCAGGAAAGCTGAGCATCGCACGGTGGCCCACATTGTTGGCACATGCTGCGCAGGATGCGGCAGCACAACCGGGTGCAGGCAGCACTGCTGTGGCACAAGGCATGACTTGCTGAGGCACAGGTGCACGCATAGCGGCTGTGCCTTCCAACAGATGCAAATGATGCAGGCGCTGCCCGCACTACCAAGGGTTGATGGATCCCACCTGCTCCTGCAGCATGTCCTCGACGTACTGCGTCAGCTGCGGGTCGCCGTGCTTGTCCACCACCTGGCATTGGGGCGGAGAGCAGGATGGAAGGTGGAGGTTGAGAATCTGGGTTGGGAATCTGCCATTGGGAGTCATGCAAAGATATGTGTGCCTGGGCATCTGTGGGGCGTCGTGCTTGCCCACCACCTGCAAGCGTTGAACAGCAGCGAGGGCTGGTGATGGGGTGTAGCAGCAAGCATGACGCCACACCGGCATCCACAGCACTCGTGCCAACCGAATCGAGCCATCAAGGCACCACCCACCTCCCACAGGTGCAGCCGCTTGTCAAAGTTCAGCCTCTTGCAACAGACTGAGCAGAAAGATTAGTTGTGACCAGGCTGCCACCCACCTCCCACAGGTGCAGCAGCTTGTCGAAGTTGAGCTTCTCCAGGGACAGCGACAGCTCCATGGCGTACAGCGCGTCGCCTGTGAAAAAAGGGGAATGGCGTGCCGCCTTGTACATTGAGTGCCTTTTGCATGCAGCGCCACTTTCTTGCTGTGGCGGCTGCTCCTCTGCATGGGTGGCAGCCTGCACCGCAGCAAGCATCACATGCCAGCTGCACTGTTTCCCTGCTGTTGACAGCATACCAATCAACAAGCTAAAGACTCTAACGACCCACCCTTCTCGGGGTGGTCGTACTCGGTTTCGGGCATGACGATGGCGTTCAGCTTCACGCGGCCGCCGCGCGTGTTCTGCAGGTCAATCAGCTTCTGCGGCAGGGGTTATGGGGGACAGCACAGCGCGTTGCAGCTCAATGCCTGCACACAACCGTTGTTGCACTGGCAAAGTGTCAGCCAAGCTCATACGCTTGTGTGTGCTCCACCAGCCCCTGCTGATGGCACGATCATGAGACAGCCCACCAGCCGTCAAGGAGGACAGTATTGGAAACAGGAAGCTACCTGCGCGTGCTCGCGCTCCTCCAGGGAGTTGCGGCGGAAGTACTCGGCAAAGCCAGGCAGGGAGACCTGCATTTTGTAGGGGTTTCATAAGCTCAGACAGCTGGGCAGCTGCTCTGCTGCATGACAGGCCAGCATCCAGCTTGGCAGTAGTGGGGCTGCATGCGGCAACCGCGAGTGCGACATAATGGATAGGGCGTTGCAACAGCAGGCACTCACCGTGTCGCGGTCAAAGAAGGCGGACAGGGCGTGATAAAGGTAGCTCACGTTATACCTGCGGGTCATCGGCAGCACAGCCAGGGTTGGAAGATGGCTGGTAGGGTCCCCCAAATTTTATGGTCGTGTGCTGCAGACCCCACAAAAACTCACTCGATGTTGATCTGCTCGTTGATGGCGGCCTCGCACTCGGTGGTGAAGGTGCGGCCGCGCACGAACGAGCCCTTGGCGCCGTCGCCGCTGCCGCCCTGGGTCTTTGCCGTGGAAGCCAGCACGGGGGCCACCTCTGGAGGGGGAAGAAAGCAGGAGACAGTGCACGGGCTGAACGTGTTGCATGGAGCATGTGTTAAGTAATAGCAGGCAGGAGGTTTGCGCCACGAACGCGCCTGCGCCCGCCGCCGCCGCCGCCACATTGCGCCGCCGCCGGCCGGCAGCGCGCCGAACCACCAGCCGGCCAGCCATTCTAACCAGTCAGACCCCCCGCCTACCCTTGAAGGGCTCGAACACCACGCCGGTCACTGTCTCCTGCGCCTGCTTGTCCTTGCCCGCAGCGCGCGGCGCCAGCTTCGCCGGCGCCTGCCGCCCCGAGCGGGGGCCAGTGACAAGGCGGCCGCCGGCGGCCCGGCCCGTCGATCCAAGCCGTTGCGGTGCCGTCACCGACAGCGACGAGGCGTGAGACCCGCAAATGGCTGCCGTGGTTGCGCAGAGCATGTTTGCGGGGTGCGTGGGGGAGGGAAGGGGGCCTCGGAGCCTGCTTCGAAAGTGATGCAACAGCTTTGGAAGTGATCGGCGCAACCATCGGACCGATTGCGCACACAACCCTTGGCATGCCGCGCCCAGCCTGGCGGCGCCGCAGCAATGGCCCCCCATCCTCCCGATCGTGCCTGCCCATTCAGCCCGCAGCTTTTGGCAGACAGGTAAACATGAGTGAGCATCATATCTCTATATGCAATGCTGCATGCACAGGCATGGCGTCACTCCTCCGGCGCGCCCCAGCCGCCGGCGCCGCTGCCGCCGTCTGCCCAGCCGCAGCAGGGCTGCACACTGCTGCCCGGCTCCGCCAGGCCAACCGCCAGCTCATCAGCCAGCCCCCTCAGACACTCGTCCAGCTCGGTGCAGCGCTCCAGCTCCTCGCGCCAGCGAGGCCAGAACTGGGCACTGGCGCCTGCAGCCATGAGCTTCTCTTCTGCAGTTTTGAGGGGTGCGCGGGAGGTGGGGTGAGCAACATGGCGGGCAGAAACGCCATCTGCAGATGCAAGCATGCGCGCCAGTACTTCAACCAGGGCTTTTCCTCCACAGACATGCCATTTCAAAGCTCCACCGCCTGGGCCACGTATCGCCCTTCGCCATGCTGCCCGCACCTGTGAACGCCACGGCCAGCACAGCGTCGGGCAGCGGTTCCACAGCGGCACTGCCCCGCAGGCGCGCCACTGCAGCCGCCGCTCGGACCAGGCTGGCCAGCAGGCCCTGCTGTGCATCGGCCGTTGCCCGCAGGTGCAGGAAGTAGGCAGACAGCAGGGACATGGCCGCTGCACCCAGCGCCGGCTGGGGCGCTGCACGTGCCGCCTGGATGTGGTGCCGCAGGGCGGCGGCCGCTGCAGCCGCTTCGCTGCTGCGTGGAGCAGAGGGCCCTGCAAGCCTAGCCGAAGGGGACGACCTTGATGTGCTGAAACAACTCCATCAATGCTGCGGAATGTCTGCTTCCATGTCCACCCAGCAGTGCTCCACCACCATGCCTCGCATTTGCAGCCGCACAGTGCCACCCAGTGAGCCCATGTCTCACCTACCGCCCCCAGAATGCCCTCCATCATGGCGTCCAGCTCATCGTCGGTCTGCGGCCCTGCCGGCAGCAGGATGTCGTGCTGGCAGAAGAAGGGCTGCGGAGCGGGGAGGGAGGAAGGGCCGTTTGTGGATCCCCTGTCAGTCGGGGTAGTGCGCTTGCCCTTTCAGGCAGGGGCAACGCTTGTGCAACGCAAGGTGCAGGTAGGAGAGCAAACCCCATGCAGTCCCAGCCAGCCCCACCTGCGAGAAGCGGTTGATGATGCGCTCGGTGAGGGACAGCGGGCCGGCGCCGGCGCCGCACCGCCCCGACTTGGACAGGTCTGTGGATGGGTAGGGAAGAGGGCAAGGTGAGGAGGGCAAGTTGGAGTTGCAGCAGGAGAGTTTCATTATATACATGCAGCTGCTTGCCACGCCCATGGTTTGCACACCCACCCTGCTCGTGCACCAGTGTCCACAGCGTGGCCTCCACTGGCACACAGAGCTCGGGGCAGGTGGGCCCGCCCAGCGCCGCCTGTCCCGCCGCCATGTACTGCCCCAGGCCGATGCTGCGCTTGGTGTCCAGTGTGGAGGAGCACAGGAGCAGCACGCCGCCGGAGGCTTCTGCCAGCTGGCCGCCCACTGCTAGAGGAGCTGCCACACCCAGCACGGGATCCACAAACTTGGAGTCCAGGGCAGGCAGCAGGCGGCGGGGGTCGGACGCCGAGGCGCGCACGCTGTGGTCGCACAGCGTGGCCGCCAGGTGGGACAGCAGCCGCTGGATGTGGGGCTCGGGCGCTGCCGCGGTCAGCATCACGTTCACCTGCGTGTGCAGAGAGTTGAAGGGGGCTTTGTCTCAGGCGTAGCGTGCACTGCAAACTGGGTAGTATACGCCCCAGGGGGTGAGGTCTCGCGTTCCGCGGGTGTGGCCAATTGGTCATGCAGGCGTATGCCTGAGTGGGCTTTCAGCCCTACCCCACCGGGCGCAGCGTCGCTTAAGCCTTCCTGCTTGTTAGCGCAACACGGTCCCCCTACCCAACTGTCTTGCACATTTGCCCGCACGATTGCCCTGTATCTCCACTGCGTTCGCATACACGCCATACAACCATTCATAAACCTTCCACTTGCGACAAATGGCGGTGCAACCCGCCCCGCATCCCGGTCCGACAGGGCTGACAATGTGCGGTGACTGTAACTAACATGCAGCAGCTGCCTGAGCTGCCCCACGCTGCTGCAGACGCTGCGCAGCAGCCAGCAGTCACTGCTGCGGCTGCCCAGCCTCCCCAGCCTTGCACCGCTGCCGCTGTGTCACAGGAGGCGCAGCCTGCTGCAGCAGCCGCAGGTCCCGCTGGCGTGCCTGGTGTGCCTGCTGGGGCAGCACAGCAGCCAGCACCGGCGCACGCTGCGGCGGCCTCCCAGCCTGTGGGTACACTCTGTGCGCCTGCAGCAGCAGGAATGGTGTCGCCCTTCGTGCTGGCGCCGCAGCCTGACGCCCAGCCCTGGCATGACGCAGTGCAGTCGCTAGCCGCACACGCGCTGGCTGCCTGCCAGCTTGGGCGGGGCGGGATGGAGCAGCCCGCCGCCCCAAGCAGCCAACCGGTCTTCACTCAGCACCAGCTGCCACCCTGTGGGCAGGTTCCTGGCGGCCTGCACATGGCCGTCCCAGCCAGTCTGAGCGGTCCATCAGGCCTGCCACCAGCAGTGGCAACCCAAAGCAACCACTGGCCCATGCAGCTCTCTGCAGGCTTTGGCTTTGGAGCCAGCCCACGGCGCGAGATGTGGCCTGCTGTGCCCTCACCGCCGCCGCCCGCCGGTTCAGGCTTCACACATGCCGCGCCACCGGCTGATGTCGCGGCAGGCGGGGCAGCAGCTGTTTGGCATGCCGAGGCAGCAGCCACAGCAGCGCCCTGGCCTCCCGAATCTCCCATTAAGAAGCGCAAGCTTGGACCGGACGGCAGCACGAGCGGGGCGGCCTCGGCCCAGCCCGCTTCCCCTCGGGTCCCAGCGCCGCCCCCGCCCCGTTCCTGCGCCGCTTTGTCCGCGGAGCCTGAACCCACCGCAGCCGGCCAGCCGGCGCTGCCTCCTGCACCGCTGCCTCATTGGCTGTGCCTGCTGAAGGAGGGCCGCGGAGGCCGCCGCCCAGCTGGGCAGCGAAGGGCAGCGAATGGCGGCTGCTGTTGCAGTGGGACTGGGGCTTTTTGCAGCCACGGTGAGCAAGGATATGCAGTAGATAGAAGGCCACCGGTTCCTCAAAGCCGCAAGGCAGCACCCAAAACAGCCTCATGCCCTCACCCGCTTTCAATGACAGCGCTGCTGGCAGGCGCAGGGTTTCTCCTGCTGTGGCTGCGCAATTCATATTTAAGACTGCCTCACCGCGCTGGTTTCATGCTATATTGGCTTGAAAGTTGCACAAGGTGGCACACGGCAATAGACGGGCTGCACCATGATGCCAGGCGGCGGCCGAGCGACGAAGCGGCAGCAGAGCAGGCCACCTACGGAGGCAGCCATCGCTGCACCTGGCGCCGCCGATCGCCGTTGATTGTTGCCGTGATCAGCAACATCGCTCGGATCCACGAAGCGGGGCCCTGCGAGTCGGCTGCACCCTTTGGAGGAGCGGTAGAGGGCTTTCGCGCATTCCTTCTCTGCCCCTAGTCCTCTAGGACACAGAAGGGACATCAGCAGGTGCGCCTGGTACTTTGCTGCGCTGCCCAGCTTTGCTCCATCCAGTTCTGCGCGCCTGCGGCCTCAGCCGGCCATTCACTACGCTGAGGATCGCCGGATCATGCGCTGGGGCTGACCAAGCTCCGCCGCCTGCCCCCGCCGCCGCCGCCTGCTGCCTGCTGCCTACTGCCGCTGCTGCTGCCTGCTGAAGCCCCACGTACGGTCTGCACGCCATCCCTGCCTCCAGTGCCACCCGCAGCAGCGAGCAGGATGTCAGAGTTCCAGGACGCGGACAGCGTGCTGGAGCCGACGCTGCAGAATGTGGTTGACCAGACGAGCCTCAAGTGGATTTTTGTCGGTGCGCCCACTGGCTGTGCGAGCACTTTTCGGGTTGCAGTTGAATGATGCTTGCCTGACGGCTGATGGTGCGTGCTCAGCGGACGCCTGCCTGTGCCATTCCACCTTATGACTGCAGGCGGCAAGGGCGGCGTGGGCAAGACCACGTGCTCCTGCAGCCTGGCGGTGCAGCTGGCGGCAGTGCGGGAAAAGGTGGGTGCTCCTGCAAGCTGCTGGCGCCGCTATGTTGGCTTGCAATCGTGTCCCTGTCGGTTGGAGCTGCTAGTAATCTGCACTGCTTCGTCTCCGTTTCTTCTATTTTAGCCAGTCAACCCAGCAGGTGCCAAAAGTTTTGCCGCACACCCACTCCCACCTGGGCAGGTGCTGGTCATTTCCACCGACCCCGCACACAATCTGAGCGACGCCTTCCGCCAAAAGTTCTCCAAGACGCCCTCCCTGGTCAACGGCTTCACAAACCTGTACGCCATGGTGGGTGCACCTCCATACAGGCAGCGTCCTGGCTGCCGCCCGGCCCCTGTTGTCTCGAGGGCTGGTGGTCCGCATGTCGTCTCCCATGCCTACGTTACCCACAGGGATCCTGTGAGGTCGACAGCTCAGCCGCTGCTTGCACACAATTTTGACAGTGTGGTCGCCGGCGCAGCAGTTATCGGTAGTCACCCCGCTGGCCGTGCCCATCTCCTCATGTTGCCCAGGACTGGCGGACCGCAATCTCTGAGCGAGGTCTCACAGATTTTGCTATGCTCTGCATGTTGTTCCACACAGGAGGTGGACCCCAACCCCGACCTGAGCGAGGTGGAGGGGCTGGGGGGGATGGAGGGCGAGGCCGGCTTCCTGGCCGACATCTCCACATCCATCCCAGGCATCGACGAGGCCATGAGCTTCGCCGAGGTCATGAAGCAGGTGGGGCTGAGGTGGATGGGTTGTCCGGTGGGGCGTAACACCTGGTGCAGTGGGGGCATGCGTTAGGTGGTGGGTTGGGTTCAGTAGGTATGAGGTAGCATGGCAGGCATCAGGCTTGGGGCTTGGGCCAGACGAACGTGAGCTCCTTGCACCTGCGTTGCCAGCAGCCGCCGCAGAGATGCCCTTTGCTAAAGCGCACTGCCGCCGCCCCCTGCAGGTGCAATCCTTTGACTACAGCTGCATCGTGTTTGACACCGCGCCCACCGGACACACGCTGCGCCTGCTGCAGGCAAGGGAGATGAAGGGGCGGGTTGCCGGTTGCTGTCTGTTTGGCGCTACAAGGGGCGCTGCTGTGTTGTTGCCCATCTGTCCTGCATGCCTCTCCCCTGCGTGCCACTTGGGACTGCTGGGCAGCAATGCATTTGGCATCATGCAGACGCGTTAGCGGCCTGCTTCCCACCCTCGCCCGAATGCAGTTCCCTAGCACACTCGAAAAGGGGCTGAACAAGCTGATGAGCCTGAAGGACAGCTTTGGCGGCATGGTCTCCCAGGCAAGCCTGCCGCATACATGCCTGCCCGCCTCCTTTTCCCATGGCATGCCATTTGCAACTTGCTGTTCAGGTTGTTGATGCTGTGCAGCACGTGGGCGACAGTCCTGTTGCTATGCTACATTAGCAGCTGGCCGCAATTCACGCGACACCCGACTCCCCTCAGCTCGCCCTGCTGAGCTCTATCTGCATGCCCGCCCCTGCCCTGCAGGTGTCCCGCATGGTTGCCCCGGGGGGGGAGGACATGGTGGACCAGCTGATGGGCAAGGTGGAGCAGCTCAAGGTGCGCAGGATAGAGACCATAAACTTGTATCGAGCATTCCAGGTAAAGCTGAAGTTTGGTGGACCAGCTGATGGGACGGGTGGAGCAGCCCAGAGGAAACGTGGAGCAGGTGCGGAAAGGCGCTCCGCAAGCGGCAGCATTTGTGGCAGTGAGTGCACCGTAGCATCAAAGAGTTGCTGACCCTGCACCGCCTAACCATGGACGCTCCTGTACAGCACGCGGTGCACTGATCGCAGCGGTCAATGCTGCAGCATCAACCTGCTGTCGAGTTCCTACTCTGCCTCACTTGCTCCTTACAGTAGCCTGCTCCTTACTCTTCATGCAGCGCGTGGTTGAGGAGGTCAATGCCCAGTTCCGCAATGACGAGCTGACAACCTTTGTGTGCGTGTGCATCCCCGAGTTCCTGTCGCTCTACGAAACGGAGCGGCTCATCCAGGTGGGGCGGGGCTGTGCAGGCTGCTGCAGAGCTTGGCAGGTTTAGCGCTGCGTGCAGAGGCTTGCAGGTTTTGCGCTGCGTGCTTGCGGGCCTTTGCAAGTCATATTCTCCCGCGCGAGGGTGAGCAGGCGCAGGCGTGGTGCAGGCAAGCAGACGGTGGGGCCAGGGCCACGTGCTGACTGCTCACTTGTACCAGCCACACTTCCACACTTCCACTGCTGCCATCCACCACCAACCTCAGGAGCTGGCCAAGTTTGAGATTGACAGCCGCAACATCGTCATCAACCAGGTCATCTTCCCGGAGGAAGGTGGGCGGGCCTGTGCTGTATACCGCTCTGCATTCTTTGCTGCCGGTGCCCATGCATGTTGCTGTGCTTCATGCGAGGTTTGTTGTCATGGCCTGGACGCATGTTCATGTACCACCCAGCCGGGCTGCGGAGGCAGGGGCAGCTTGCTGGGTGGCATCAGGAGTAGGCTGGTCGCAGTTGCAGTCGCAGTTGCCCTGCATCTCTGCTGCGGCTTAGCGTGCCAACCCTGCTGCCCTGCCTGCTGCTCTCATTCCCTTCACCCGCAGTGGGCACTTCGCGGCTGCTGGCGGCACGCGTGCGCATGCAGCAAAAGTACCTGGACCAATTCTACGACCTGTATGAGGTGCGATGTTGGTTGGGGGGCGCTAGCAAAACCTGCACAGCGCTGCTGCTACTGTTCCTCTGAACATGGCACGCATCTGCTCCTGCTGCTGCTTGTGTGCGGGTCAACAGCTGCTGCACCTTTCTGTTGTGTTCAAGCCAAAGTCAAAGCGAAGGCAAGCCGCCCCTGCCTGCCTGCAGGACTTCCACATCGTCAAGCTGCCGCTGCTGGACGAGGAGGTGCGCTGGGGTGGCTGAGTTCGTGGCACCAGCAGCCAGCTACTGTTGATCACGCACCGATGCCAAACTATTGCGTCAAGGCTGGGATTCCTTAAGGTCACAGTGGCTGTATACCATCACAGCGTGCATGAAGCTTATAGCACATGACACCCTGCGCCCTCCTCCTGCCCCGCAACAGGTGCGGGGCCCCGATGCCATCCGCAACTTTTCGGTCAACCTGCTCGCGCCCTACCACCCCAAGCCGCGGCCAGAGGATGGGCAGCCGCTGCCTGCGGCCGCCGGTAGCAACAGCTTGCTGGAGGAGCTGCGGAGGACTGTGGAGGAGCAGCGCAAGCGGATAGCGGAGCTGGAGGCGCAGCTGGCGGCGGCCAAGAAATGAGGGATGCCGCTGCCATGCCTGCACAGTGTGCTGGTGCCTGCGCAACGTGTGCTGATGTGATAAAGCAAACGGGCACTCCTGGATGGCATTATGAGCTCTGGGCACTGCATCCAAGCGTGAATGAGCAGACCCGACTGAATGCAAATGCTAAAACAGCTCAGGCGGCGTTGATGCAGATATCCATCGGTAGCTTCCTGGCGCTCCTTGGGCAGACAAGTAGGGGCTTTACAGAGTTATGAATGCGCAGTCGGTTAGGGGGGCAAAATAGCCAGTCGGAGTCTTCGGCATAGTCATGCCAACATAGGGATGGGAGTGCTGGACGAAATGATGGCCAATCAACAAGATTTCAAAATCCAGTTAGCTGGAGCTTCAGCCATGGCTCCCTGCAATCAAAAGTCGCCTCCCAGCAGCCGCTGCATCTGCTGCTGCGACAGCCGCTGCTGCTCCGTCGGAGCTCCAGTCTCGCCATCGCCATCGGCACTGCTGCCGCTGCTTGCCAGGCCCGCGCCTTGGCTGCCCTGGTTGCTCACGGCAGGGCTGCTTCCTGTGCCGCTGCTGCTGCCGGCTGCAGCACTTGCCTGCCTGCTTGCGGCCGGAAGCGTGCTCCTGCCGAAACTGGCGCTGCCGCTGCCGCCGCGAGACGTGCGGCCAAAGCTCGCGCTGCCGCTGCTGCCGGGGCCGGCGCCGCCACGCTTGCCTGCGCCCATGCCGCGCGCCGCAGCTGTGAGCGCTGTGGCGCCAGCAGCCGCGACAGTACCGGCCACTGTGCTGGCTGCGCTGCCCACGGCTGCTTCCACTGCAGACTCCACAGCAGCGGCAGCACCTGCCAGCTCAGCCAGGGGCTCTCCAACCTCCACATTCTGTGTGCCCAGCTCCCCTGTGGGCCTGCCCCGCCACACTGCAGCCAGCAGGGAGCCCATCACACTGTGCATGCAGGCTGCATGGGAGTGGGAGGTGGGATGGATGGAACCAGTGGGTGGGCGACATGGTCAGGGATGAGGGGTGCAGGCAGCGGGCAGTAAGCATGGAGGTAGGAGTTATTATGGAAGCTGGGGCGCTGATCAACACAGCGCAAGAGCACCAGCGCTTTCATGGCCCCTTACCGGAGATGGCACAGGGCACGGCCGCCAGCGGGTGCGTCGGGAAGTGCACGCTGGCCAGCACCGCACCCAGGGCGCTGTTCTGCATGCCCACCTGCAGGTGTTGGAGGGGAGTGCAAAGCAGGTCAGCGCATTTGTATTGGCTTGACAAAGAGGTGGCGCCCAGTCCTCATGTCACTGCGAGCAAAACTAGGTGCATCAGGCACTGCTGCCCTCAGCATGCAGCAACCCCGGCAACAACGCACCTCGATGCTGTTGGTGCGCGCGGCACGCTCAGGGATGCCAACCGCGCGGCTCAGGGCATAGCCGAAGAAGAAGCCGCCTGCAAGCAGGGGATGGGTGACAGGTGGCAAGGCGGCAGGTTTGGCTCTGATGCAGATGCTCAGAGGTCGCAACTTGTAAAGCCTGCCGTCACCCAGCAAGCGACTCGTGCACCCCTAGCAACCGCACAAGCCTGCTGCCCCGCCTCACCCGCATGCAGCAGGAAGATGGCAGCCAGCAGCTTGGGCCCCGCCTGGACCACGGCCGCCGCATTCTGGGCCACCACACTGCCGCAGATGAGGGCGATGAGCACCACCGCCGACAGCGCGCTGAAGGGCGCCAGCACTTCCACCTGGAGTGGGCACGGAGATGGGAAGGCAGTACAACTTGTGGGGCAGCAGATTGCAAACCCCATTGCACAGCAAGCGACATGCACGTCTCCAGCGGCGAGTTGGCTGTGCTCTAAAACTTTCTGACCTGCTGCGCCATGCCCTGCCCACCTGCTTGTGGAAGAAGGTGTTGATGGCCGCGCCCACCAGCACCGGCAGCAGCACCACCTGCACAAGCAGGCGGGTGCATTGCAGCAGGTTCTCAGTAAACAAGCAACTAATGCTTTTTGGGGTCGCCAGCTTGCCATGGCTGCTGCACAATGGATGGCCGGGTGGCAAAACTCATGTCAAGCCATCTCTCAAGCACTCGCAACCCACCTGTAGAGTCGACACCAGCAGCGCCTTTGCATCCACGGGCACCAGGGTGCCCAGCAGCAGCTGCGTCAGCATGGGGGTCGCCACCACCGCGCCCAGCTGCGCACATCGTGGTGGGCAGGGAAGCAATACATGTCAAGGTGCAAAGCATGTAATTGACGCATTTGCTCAGGCATCCATGCGTCATTTGAGCAGGGCTTTTACAGGCACCAGCCGGCAAACAGCGCTCTTGTATTTCAAGCAAGCAGCCCAGGTCCTGCTTGAATGTGAAAAGCAGCCGCTCACCGTGCTTGCTGTGGTCATGGCCACGCTGAGAGTCACATCAGCTCGTGCCAGATAAGTCACCACATTGCTGGCTGTACCGCCAGGGCAGCTGCCCACAATGCACAGCCTGCGGGCGGTGTGGATGCAGGGTGGTGCTGCTCTGTGCTGCCGCAGGCGCAGCGCATTTGACAGCGTGTCTACAGCATGCGGCTGCCCTCTTTCGCAACAATCTTTCAGCATCCTCACCCAATTGTGAAAGCCAGCGGCAGGCCCATGAGGCGGCTGACTGCAAACGCCATTGCTGGCATGATCGTATATTGCAGTGCAAACCCCGCAAAAATGCGGCCGGGGGTGGCCAGCACCTCCCGGAAATCATCAAAGGTCAGGGTGAGCCCCATGCCTGAAGGGATGGACATGCGGGTGACAAGGTAACAGCGGGTTGATGCGGCATGCAAGACAACAGGTGCAGCGGCGAGCAGGCATGTAAGCACCACCAGGCTCGTGACACGGCTCAAGCAACGGCGGTGCAACCCTCATGCCCTCCTTGCATTGCATCAGCGGGAGCTGCATTGCAAGCTGGCAGCATTGCTCACCCAGCATTGTGACTGCCAGCGCCGGGGTGATGGCTGTCTTGTCAAACCAGTCAAAAGCAGTTGGCTGCGCCAGTGCCCACAGAGCAGCACCTGCAAATCGGGCGGGGGCAAGTGCATGCACGTTGGAAGCATGCCGGCAGCATCAACACCAGACAGGCTCAGGTGGCTGCAGCATGGCAGCAGTGCCAGGCGTATTTGAACTCACCAAGCACAAATACGGGGAACAGGTTGACCATGGCATTGGCCAGGCGGGTCATGCTCGCCAGCAAGCCGCCCCCTGGCTGGCCGCCGCTGCCGCTGCTGGGCGACGGTGCTGCCGGTACTGCTGCTGCTGCCAAGACATGCATTCCTTGCCGCCTGCTTCCTCCAAAGGTTGCAATACCGCCCTTGGTGCGAGGCTGCAGGGCCAGCAGGGAATGTGTGGGGCCGAGAACGCGGCGCAGGGCCGGCCGTACGCCGAGGGGCGATAGTGCGGCGGCGGCGGCAGCAGAGCGGAGCCCCATCCTGCAGCAGGGGGTGGCGCGCAACGCGTTTTGAGGGATCTACAACTCGGTGAACAGCTCAAGCCAGCGGGAGGTGTCGTGGGGGGCGAGAGAGAGGCGGAGCCCACCTCGGGCTCGCAGCACTCGTCATTGCTGTGCACGCCATGCTGCCAGACGGCTGCGCAAGCTAGATCTCGGCACTGGGTCGGGTCCCAACGGCGGTGCGGGGCAGCGCCAGCCTGAGGGCTGTGCTGGCAACGCGAGCGCAAGCCCTTCCTGCCTTATGCGGGCCGCAGCAGTAGCAACAACTGTCCGAGGCGTTTGGGGGGCTGTGCATGAGTGCAGAGGGCCCCCGGCTGCCGATGCTGCCGCCGCCGCTGCGGAGTGCTGCCCAGCGAGGCGTCGGCGGACAGGCTGCCTACCCCTGTTTACCAGGGGCCTCGTCAAGTGAACTTGAACTTGCACCGTTGTTCTGCATGGCATTTCTCACACGACCGGCACCAAATGGGCCGCTGCCGACAGCTATGCGACCGACCGCCGTCCTCCCGCTTTGTGCACAGCGCCTTCTGCTAAATGGTACCTCTGGATTACCAGAGGGAATCGGTGAGCAGGTGGTGGAAGCCCTGCAGCACACTCTCAAGCGCCATGACGTGCCCACCGAAGCTACTTGTTTTTCGGTGATGGCAAGTTTGCGGAGCCAATGTGGCTGTGGCTCCACTGCAGCCGGTACAAGTGCTGCCGGCTGCACAGCAGGGAGCAAGACGCGGTTGGGGCGCCAGAGCTGCTTTTGGGAGGCGCCGCTCACTTGAAGTTCACAGCAGACTTCCACAATAAGCTGTGCAAGCAGCTCTTAGTACTGCACTGAATCACGCTAAAGGGCGGGCGCGCAGGCAGACCCCTGGCAGGACAAGCCGGCATGCTGTTGCACCAGTAGCTGGCTGCCATGCTTTCTGTTGCACCTCCCTGGACTGCAAGACTACTAGCGGACACGCAAACATGTTACATTCATTCACCTGTGAACAATCAGGTGCCTACAGTAGTAGCTGCTGCCCCCTCACGATATCAAAATGTCGAACTAAGTTAGTACTGCGCAAGCTAGTCATGTCAGTCAAAGAACATTAACATACATCAGTTAAACGTTGATGTGCGGCCTCTTTTGCACTGGCTGCGGAGCCGCTGCACCTGCTGACCAGCGGAGTCGCCACGCAGCTGGCCGGGCTGCTGGCCTCAGGCCACACCCGGGCCCTCAGGGCTGCCCGTACAGCACAACCTGATCCAGGTCAGGGGAGGGCAGCCGCTGGCCCGCCGCCTGAGCGGCCCCCTTGGGCAGCTTCTTGCCGATGGCGACCATCAGCTTGTGCGCCCGCACCAGCTGCTGCTGCAGCTGGAAGCGCAGCTCGGCGGCCGCCTCTTCCGGCTCGCCCGCCGTGTCGGTGTGCAGGTGGTAGAGGCCATTGATGTACACCTCAATATCTGCCAGCTTGCGGGCCAGGACGCGCATGCCTGCAGGTAGGAGTGAGGATGTGGTTCATGAGAATGGAAGAGCTTCAACTGAAGCCAACGCCGGCATGCAGGTGCCTGGGCTGCTGACGCTGCCGCGCACATGCACGCCACAAAGCACCCACGCGACAACCCATGCACGCTGTCTCACCGCGGAAGCGCTCCGTCCAGGCGGCAATGCAGCGCAGCGCAACGCACAGCTCCAGCTGGCGCACGAAGCCCAGCGCGTCGCGGTAGCGCTGCTGGTTGGCCAGCACAAACAGCACTGCAGAGCGAGCAGTCAGCCACCAGGCCAGCGGGTCGGGCGACTCCTCTGCTTCCATCGCCTCCTTGACCTCCTGCTCCAGCTCCACGCAGAGGGTGGGGTGCGGGTGGAACGGTCCAAAGGGGAAGAGCGGGCGGGGAGAGGAGGGGGCGGGGCGCTCCACCTCGAGCTGCTGCCCGAGGACAGGCTGCTGAGGCTGAAACCGGGGGCCGCCACAGGCGCGATGGCCGCCGACTCATCTGCTGCTGCTGCCGCCGCCGCCGCCACCGTCTGCTCCTGCTCCTGTGCCGCAGGCTCGGCAGCCTGGCCCACCGCAGCGCTGGCCGAGGGCTTGGGGCAGCTGCCCACCGCCTGCTGTGGGGCGGGGCGCTTGGATGCAGGTGCCACAGGCGCGGCCAGCACGTTGCCGCTGCCCTGCTCGGACGGCGGCGGCTCCAGGGAGAGTGCCGGTGCCTCGTCGCTCAGCCCCTACGGGGAAACGGCAGACAAAGCGCTGCTGGGTTGGGTGCAAGTAGGGGGGAACGGTCGTGCAATTTGCAAGGACAGAGCACATACCCAACCCAGCACCCTGCCATTAAATGCATTCACGCCCACCTGCATGGGGCGCTTGTGCATGCGCAGGCCCGCTGGGCCGCTCTGCCCCTCAGCAGAGTCAAAATTGGCCTTGCCGACCGCCGCCTCCTGGGCCGCATACTTGGCCACACCTTCTCCGCGCAGGTTCTGCGAGGCAAGGGCTGGTGTGAGCAGCTTGGGGGAAGGACGGGCCGGCGTGTGCGGCAGGGCAGATGGCTGCGGTGGCGGCAGGGGTAGGCGTCCGCCGCCGACGGCCGGCCCAGCTGCCGCGCCGGCACCCGCGGAGTTCTGCCACTCAGCGTGCTCGGCGCACCCGCTGGTATTTGGTGGGAGACTGAGACTCCATCTCCAAGACACAGCGGCGCAGGGGGCGGTTGGGCAGGCGGGTGGAGGCGCGGGCAGGCTGCGAGGTCCCAAAGGCTGTACCAAGCTGCGCCTTGAATTGAATGCTCGAAAAACGGTGGTCCGAGGCAGGGGATGGAAATGAATGAAACCCTGGTGCATGGAGCCCACTGGTGGCCCTCTTCCCAATTGTTTGAATCGTGTGTGCAGCCTGTGCATCTCAGGCATGCCGGCAGCGGCCGCGGGCGAGCTGCCCGCCGGCAGCGCCCGCGGGCGAGCTGCCCGCCGGCAGCGCCGGGGCGGAGCGGGCCATCGAGCTGCCGGCAGGCGGTGTGGACGTGGATGAGGCGAGGCAGAGGCTGGAAGGCAATTGCAGCCAACAGGCCACCAGCAGCCGCCCCACGCCGCCGCCGCCGCCGCCGCCGCCGCCGCCGCCGCCGCCGCCGCCTCCCCGCCCGTCTTGAGCCTTGCCTGCACCCCAACGCTTCGCTGCAGGGCGACGCCCAGCACCACCCGAACTGTGAACTGCCCGAGATCGACCACGCTGGGCACCTTATGACCAGCAAGTTCACGCTCGACCTGCTGGTGGAAAAGGTGCGGAGGGGTGGCCACGCCGGAGCTCAGCACACGCGTGCCTCTGCGCCGCCATGCCGCACCTCGGCTTGGCTGGGCAGGTTGCAGATGTGCTTTGTGCAGCAACTCAAATGTTCCACCACAAAATCCTGACCAATCCCGACAATACCTGCAACGTTCCCATCTGCTGTAGGGCGTGCTGCGAGTGGTGTCGCACGAGCTCATCCGCTGGCTCATTGAGAACCGCACCATCGAGCAATACTGCGGCGGCGAGGCGACTGTGTATGTCGTGCGTTGGGAAGACCGCGGCATCGAAAACCCGATCAATGACGGCGCCGTTGTGGCCATCAAGGTGTACATCCACCCAGAGCACAAGGGGCAGAAGCCTAATGTGTGGGACGAGGTGGACCTGCGCCGGCAAGGTGGGCACTGGGCTGCGGCAGGAGAACGGTGTGTGGGCCGAGAATGGTGTGTGGGCCTTGTTAGCACCCTGCAGGATAAACCACCTGCGCATCAGCCTGCATCGGGTTGCCTGCCCCCTTTGCATGCTCTTTGGGAGCCCGTCAAACATCGCTGCTCCCCAAGGAACCCAGCTGAGCACTTTTTGCCCCTCGTTCTTGTGCAGTACACTTTTGCAAGAGCATGCTTCGGCAGGTGTGTGGCAAACTCAATTTGTCAAAGATTTGGCGCATGATGCCCCCAACCCTACCGCCAGCGCAGCACGGCACGCCGCCGCCTGAGGCTGCAGCTCCTAGCGTGAAACTTTGGATCCCCCCTTATTTGCAGGAAGTAAACATATTAAACATTCTGGATAAGTCGGGCTGCGGCGGCTGCATACCAAGTGTGGACGGCATCTTCCGGCACGAGGGCAGCCTGCAGCGCGACAAGGACCCGGCAAGTGGAGGGTCGGGCAACGAAATGGGAACGCACGAAACGCGTTATTTGCCTGCGTTTTTGGTCCTCCATCTGTTGCGTAACGAGCTTTCGGCTGTTGTGCAAGCTGCCGCATTCGGTCGAGCAGGATGGTTGACGCGCAGCCTTTCATGCAAGCCTTGCCTGCCGCCTCCCCTGCCTGCCTCCTGTGCGCAGCTACTGTACGGCTACGTCATGCCGCATTATGAGCATGGCAGCTTGGCGCAGTTCCTGCACCGCACCTGCTACCGGTGAGCACCTGCTCTGTAGAACTGCCAAACTGCTGTGCACTGCGGGTCGCCTGCAGCTGCTGCGCCTGCACTTCTTTCTGCATCACAAGTTTGCTTGCCCCAACGTGCAGGCTGCTGCCCGAGAGCCTGTTTGCCTCCTTCTTTAGCCCTGTGCAGCTGGCAGGTGGGTTGAAAGGGCGTTGTGCTGGTTGGCATACCAAGAGAATGACGGTTCCCCTAGCCACACCTGAGGCCCATGCTGTGCTGCACCCTCCCTTGCCATCGCGCAGCCCATTACCACAAGCTGCACGACATGCTGCTGCTCCTGAGCCGCGCCGAGGTGTCTCCTCAGCCAGCCGCCCCTGCGGACAAATCAGCACCTATCCGGCAGGCGAAGCCGGCCGCACGCCTCCCAGCAGGTACAGCTCCCGCGCCGCAGGCCCCCTCCCGCCCACGCCGCCACGTGCTGCTGCTGCAGGACATCAGCAGGTGAGGGACAGCACCCGTGCCTTTGCAGCCTGCGGGTCAAGTCTTGCACTGCCCACCCACTGTTTAACGTGCGGAACGTAGTTGTTGGGGGGCAGACAGGCCTCAAGGCATTGCGACTAGTTTCCCCATGCGCAGCAACAACCTGCTGCTGAAGGAGACGGTTGCAGGCACCGCCTGTGAGCTGCTGTTTGCTGACCCATCCCGAGCGCAGCTGGCTGCACACCTGAAGCGCCCCACTGCGTGAGCTGTTTGCAGCCTGCTTCATTGGCACCTAACACCATGCTTTGACAGCTGGCGACCGCCTGTTTGCCCCCAGCATGCTGGTCAGCCGCTGGCCGCTGCCATGGCACCTCTGCCCACGCCCCCATCTCTCTCAAACTCATTATGTCCTCTGCTGCCTATTTACCTGCAGCAAGAAATTTGTGACTGCCACGTGGCTGTGGGGCTGCATGGCCGCTCAGTATGGCTTGGTGGACGAAACGGCAGACGTGTTCAGCACCAACATTTGCATGCTGGAGGTAATTGTCTTCTGTCGAGTGGATCAGTGGCCAGGCTGGGTTGCCTGCATGACTAGGGTCATCCATCAAACCGGGCCAACTGATTGATATCTGCAACTCCCGTCCAAACGCTGGTGCTGTGGATTGGCTTAGCAGCATTCTATTCCCCGCCTGGCATGCAGTTGTGGGGTGTGGCAGAGGGCGCACCGATGCCCCTCAACGAGCTTGGCTCCTGCTTGCGGCTGCGCTCTAACAGGTGTGTGTATTGGAAATTCCCGCTGTATGTGGCATTGCTGTGTGTCTTAAGCATCAGTCGTAGCACGATGATTGATGCCGACGCCGTTTAGTCACGCTTTTTGTGCAACATGCCCGCGCTGCCGTGCCTCTGTGCAGACCGATGGGCGTCACGCTGCTGCGTGCGCTGTGCACCGCCATGCTCAAGCGGCACGCCCTGGGCAGCCGCCGGTGCAGCATTGTGCCCCGCATCCGCCGCGAGCTGCCGGTGAGACAGGCTGACAAACACCTTCAGCTGCTGTGTTGTTGTGTTGTTTTGCGGAAGCTGCAGACAGCACTTGCACGTGGGCACAGCCAGCATCCAGGCGTGTCCGTCCCTTCCTCACGTTCCCTCGCCTACTCTCCGCACCTGTTACCCACGCACTCCCTCACCTGCAGCTGTCGTGGCTGATGCTGTGGGCCATCCTGCTGGGCTGCGACGACTTCCACAGCCCTGATGAGATGGAGAGCGGGCGGCACCACCGACGGCCAAGCGTGGCAGACATGGCCGACGTGGCTGCCCGCCTGAAGACGGTTGCCGCGCAGATGGAGGTGTGGCAGGGCTGGACAATGAAAGCTGGGATGGGCATGTGTGGTAGCAAGCGTGCTCCTAACGAGCAGCATGCAAACCACTCTATGCTGCTGGGCAGCTGCCATCCTTGCTTTGCGCGCATGCACCTGCATTGACTCCCGCCCTCACGTGCCGCAGGCGCTGCAGGGCGGCATGACCGAGGCGGCGCTGGAGGCACCCGCCGGCGCCGCCCTGGTGCAGGAATGCGTGCAGCTGTACAACCGCCTGGCTGCCCTGACGCGCCTGGACGACCCCGAACTGCTGCCGGCGGTGAGTGGACTTGAGAGGATGGAGGGTGGAGGCAGAGGTGCAGCTGCTGGGACAGACCAGCGGAGGCATCGCTGGGGTTTGCCTTCATGTTTGACAGCCGTGAATCCTTGCTTGTCACCCCTCCCACAGGACTCCAGTCTGTGCTGGGTGGCCACGCGCTTCCTGCAGCAGCAGCACCCGCTGGTGGCGGCCCTGAAGCGCCGGGTGCGCAGCAGCCCAATGCAGGCAGCCGCTGCCACCTACAGTAAGCCTGCAGGCGCAGCTGAGGCTGCCATCCAGCTCAATTCAGTCTGAAGGCACCATTTATTTGGTCACATGCAGGGCGCTCTGCCTCTGGGGAAGGAGGACGAGCGGTCGATCAAGATGCTGCCCTACAGGGAGCGCGACTTTGAGGCTGCACTGGTGGTGAGTGGAAATGCGCAAGCCTACCACGTCGCTGCCACTCACACGCTGGCACTGCCAGGCTGCACATCGATCTGCATTCCGGCACGACACTGCACCAAATGTTGTTGCTGCCACACTGCTGCGTTTGAGCACCGCAGGAAGCGGAGGTTGAAGCCCGCTGGGTTGGCGACGAGCGGGAAATCAAGCGGCTGATCGACGACGAGACCGAAAAGCTGCAAGTCATATGCAAGGTACGGGCCTGCAGAGTGCTTGGATGCATGCTGCACTGTGAAACCACATGCCACACAGTGTCTGCGCACCAAAGCACCCAGGCAACTGCGCTCCAGCCCTCAAGGGCGCCAGCACAGCCACGGTATCTCAGCCCCTCCTTTGCTACCCCACATCTTCTCACTGCAGGAGTACCGTGAGTGCCAGCTGGAGGTGCTGCGGCTGGTGCCAGACGACTCACCTGCCGCGCACATGCTGCGCTCGCGGCAAGTGCCACCCGAGCTGCGCCCTTTCATGGAAGGCCTGCCGCCGCTGCCGCCACCAGCTGAGCAGCCGCAGCCTGCTTCGACAAAGGCACAGCTGCCGGTGGCCGATGCTGTTGGCGCTCCGGCCGCCTCGGCACAGCTGCCGGCAGGTGCGGCGAATCCTACTGCCGCCGCTGTGCAGCCGCCAGACTCCATTTGTGCAGCTCCCGCAGCGGCCCCCACGGTGCAGGCGCCTGCTGCTGGCCCGGCTGCACCAAGTGTGCAGCCTGCGCAGGCCTGCAGCACTGCTCCAGTCCAGCCCACGGCTCCACCACTCCCTGCGCCGGTGCCAGCCCCCTTCTCTGCTCCCGTGCAGCAGGCGTCTTTGCATCCCGCAGCTCCGGCCACGCAGCTTGCCGCAGCACCATCCCCGCTGGCTTTCCAGGGACTGGTGCCACAGCCTGCCCTGCCCCCGGCTGCAGCAGTGCAGCAGGCAGCCGGTGTGCCAGCTGCGCCGGCGTCCCAGATTGCGCTGGCACCAGCTGGAGCTGCTGCCCCAGCACCACCGCCCCAGGCCGCACTACTGCCACAGCTTGGCGTGCAGCTGCCGCCACAACCAGCGCTGGAGTGGCTCGGACTGACGCAGCCGGTGCAGCTGGCGGCAGGGCAGCCCACCTCTGGTTTCCAGCCATGCGCCAGCCCGCAGTATCAGCAGCAGCCGCTGGCTGGGCAGGTGCCTGGTGGCGTGCAGGCAGCAGTGGTAGCCAGTCCATGCCTGCCGCCATCACCAGCACTGTCCATGGTCCCAGCGCCAGTGGACGCCGAGTGGATGTCCCAAGTTTCAGCTGCCTTTGGGCTTGGACCCAGCCAGCGCCAGCAGCTTGGGCCAGCTGTGCCAGGCGCCCTGCTGGATTATAGCTCGCCCAGTTTTCATGCACACATTGCCACCGCCGTGGCGGCGGCCGGCACAGCCCCATGGCAGCAGGCGCAGGGACCAGCCCTTGGTTTTGGGGCTGCTTCCACACCCGCACCAGCGCTCTGCCAGCCCGCCTCTCCCACCAAGAAGCGCCGGCTGGAACTTGGAAGCAGCATGAGCCGGGCAGCGTCTGCTCTCCCGGCCTCCCCTGCGCCCCCGCCGCTGCCCAGGCCGCGTGCTTACTGTGACCTGCTTGTGGAGCCTGCGCCCACCGCAGGCGGCCAACCAGCGCTGCCACCTGCGCAGCTGCCGGGGTGGGTGCGCCAGCTGATGGAGCGGCGCGCTCAGGAGGCCGCCGCCCAGCCGGACAGCCTTGCCGCCGGTGCCCCCTCCGCTTCCTGTGCCGCATCCCCTGCTGCTGGCTGCGCGCTGGTTCTGAGCGGCCAGGGGCAGCGAATGGCAGCAGCTGTGGCAGCGGGACTAAGGATGCCGGAAGACCCGAGCCTGTGCCACAAGAAGTACAGGAAGGCAGACGTGGAGCGCTACGCCACCGCCCTGGAGCGGCTCCTCACGAGCGAGCACCCGCCGGCAGGCCTGGAGGCGCAGTGGGCGCTGTTCCGCCCCATTGACACCGCGGGTGAGTGTAGGCGGGGCTGTCTAGGAATGCATGGAGGTCTGCACTTTCGGCCCACCTCATCTCAAGCTATTCCCGTGCGTGCAAGGGCAGGCCAGTTGGCACAGCAGGGACTGACTGCATTTCTGCTGCGCCTTACATGTTTGGTCTCTCTTTGTCCTTTTGCAGCCAAGCTGGCCTGGTTCCTGGGGTGGTGGGCAAGCAAAGACTCCACAGCACCGCGCATTCCCGGCCTAGACGCGGGCAAACTGAAGTTGATGGACTGCAACAACAGCGGCAAGGCGGCCTGGACCAAGGCGGTGCTAATTGCGGCGGCGCAGGGCGGCGCGTTTGCAGCTGACGTAGAGACGTCGCACGGTCGCACCATGCCCTATGTTGCGCATGCGCTGCTGCTGCGGCTGTTGGCTGGCAGGCCCCTGTTTGCCGCTGCGGTGGCCAAGGAAATGCAGGAGATGTAAGCTTAAGGCCACCGGCGTCACGTGTCAATACTGAGGCAGGGGGCGTTGGTGCACCAGAGGGGGAGCATCATGGTACCTGGCCGTCGTTGCATGCCTTGGTTTGGGACCAGGGCTTGACGGCCGGTCTGCCCAGGCTGCCCGTTGCATGCCTTGGTTCCAGACCGGGCTTGCCGGCCGCCATGGCGACGGCGGAAGGCGGCGGCGCCGGTGCCAACGGCAGTGCCACCGCAGGGGGCAGAAGGCAGCGACTGCAGGGCTAGATAGACCGCTAGTGGTCAGGTGTTGATCAGACTCCGAGACCTCGCGCAAACAAGAGCGGTGAAGATTTGCGGAGCGCAGTGCGGAGCGCTGCGCGGCGCTGCCCGCTGCTCTAAATGACTCCTAGTGTCATTGCAACGTGTGGGAACAGTGTGCGTGGACCATCCTACCGGAGGGTGCAGTGCCCCAGGATGGCTCCCCCTCTCCGAGTTATCCTGACATCTTGACATCCCTAAATTTGAATCAAACCTTGCAGGGCAACCCATGTGGACGGCGCTGTGGTGTGCACTGCCCCTCCCCCCCCCCCCCCCCCCCCCCCCCCCCCCCCCCCCCCCCCCCCCCCCC
>VFQQ010001866.1_pt1 | contig 26772 bp, 50 predicted proteins | sample 3512341 | NCBI WGS metagenome assembly VFQQ01 (sample SAMN10412373, study PRJNA504923) | tailings metagenome | isolation source: Relicate 2 Philex TSF1 revegetated site | place: Philippines: Tuba, Benguet | collected 2017-08-29
CCTTGGCGCTTCCTAAGCAACGGTCGATCGGTTTGAGGCGCCAGTAAGCTGCAGAGCGGCCGGTACCGTATGTTGCGCACCAACGAGCTCTGCCTGGGCACGTGCAGCCCCCTGCCTCTGCGCCTCTGCGCCGCCCTGCCGCCGCCATGGCTCCATCCCAGCAACCATGACGCTGGGCGCCGTGAACAGCGCGGTCAGCTTCTGCTCGCAGGGGTCCAAAACGCAACACTACCACCCTCACGCTGGCGGCTGGCGGCAGCTGCCCGCCCGCTCCTTTCACTCCTCACCCCTGACCACAGCTGTTGCCGCACCAGCACACATGCCAAGCTACTGCTGTGCCTCACTCTGCCATGTCTGCCTGGCCAGCGTCGCTGTTTGCAGCGGAGGTGTCGGCGTAACGCAAAGGCAGCCGCCGGCCTGGGCATGTGCGACGGGCATGCAGCACTGCCTACCAATCGTTAGCCCCGCACTGCACGCACCACCCCCTCTGCAAATTTGCTTGTGCAACAGGCAGATGCAGGCAACACCAGGCATGGCAATCGGCCGCTGGATACCGCGCATCATGTGGCATGGGCGCTCGGGCAGCTGCTCACCGTACTCCGCAGCCTGTGCTGCGGCCCGCTGCAAGCCAGTGCTGCTTGCTATCGCACTGGTTCGTGCACTGCTCGTTGGTATGTTCATGTTCACATTTCCATCATCAAACGAACAGTGCACACTGGGAGCAGCGCGGCTGTGATGGGGAGGCGACACGCCAGGGACGAGCACGCGGGGGGTTGAGTGTGGCAAGGAGGAAGATTGTGTCAATTTGTTAAGGTTGCAAGTCACTTGAGCAGGCTGCGCTTGAGTTTGCATGCGACATTACAGCTGGTGGCAGGCAGGCCTGCGCATCTGAATAGGTGCTGCCCGCCGCAAGTGCAGCTGCCGCCGCCGCCACAGCGGGCGCGGCATGCATCCCAGCGTGGGTTTGCAGAGGCGTGCGATGGCATTTAACATTCGCTGCATTTAACACAGCCATCACAGAGACAGATCAGGCGGTCACATCAAGCCCTAGCCTGGCGGCTCCGCCAACTCGCTAACTTAGCGAATTGAATGCGGGCGCCCCTCGCCATGCTGGCCACCATGATGGACGAGGACAGCAGCGCGAACAGCAGCAGCCAGGCGCTGGCCGTGGCGGGCCCGGCCAGCGCCCCGCCCGCGCCGCCGCCGCCGCCGCCGCCCGGCAGTGCAGAGGTTTTCCAGTGGACTGCCGGCAAGGTGTGGTTCGGGGCACGGCTGAGACGTGCGTTGTGCTCTGGGGCGGGGTGATCATTCAACGAGCTGACATGCTAATGCTGGGCAGTGCAGCGTTGCAGTCTGTTGGCAGGGTTGCCGAGCAAGCATTGCAGTCGTCACACTTGGGTCGAGTGGAGGCTGCGTGGTCTGTAACATGTGGCCATCGCCCTGGCAGCACGAGTATCCGCACATATGCTCACACCCATGCCAACTTCACCCCTGGCCTCACAGCCTCCCGCCCCCATCTCCCTGCCTCCATCAACACTGCTTCAGGTGGTCCTCTCACTGGCCCTCTTCCTGGCCGCCGGCCTGTGCGAAATCGGCGGCGGCTGGCTGGTGTGGCAGGCGGTGCGCCTGCACAAGGGCTGGTGGATGGCGCTGCTGGGAGCCATCGTGCTGTTTGGCTACGGACTCATACCCTGCGCGCAGCCGGTGGACAACTTTGGGAGGGTGAGCGCAGCCTGGGGCAGGGGCTGGGGTGCCAGCAAGCGAGGGTGTTGCGGGGCCTGTCGTGCTCCGTTTGTGCACAATGCGAACAACAAGCCACGACTTGCTGTGTGTGGGGTGGCTTTCCTCTTCATCATCCTGGCCTGCCTCTGCCGCTGTGTTCACACAATGCACATATGTTGTCTTTTGTCTCTGCCCACAGGTGTATGCTGTCTACGGCGGCTTCTTTATCATCCTCTCCTACCTCTGGGGCTGGGCGGTGGACGGCGTGCGGCCAGACACAGGAGACTGGGTGGGAAGCGCCATCGCGGTGGCAGGCGCATGCGTAGCATTCTTCTGGCCCGGCCGATAGCTTACTGCGGCGGCGGCTGCGTGCGTAGCATGCTGCGCAGCACAGTGCGTAGCATTCTTCTGGCCTGGGCGGTAGCCAACCTGAAGCTCTAGCTGACCAAACATGCCCCTTCCTGCCCTACCTCCACTCTCGCATTTACTGCTACCATGCACACCATCTGCTACACCTCTCAGTTTCCACCCTCACATTTTGTTGCGCACTGCTCCAACCCATCCACTCAAACCGGCTCCAAAGCTCCTGCACACTGCCCAATCCTCTACTAGCATCCTCAGTTTCCACTTGCAAGTACCTCACTACAGCTGTAGCAAAATCGACACGCTGCCAAGCAATGGGATATGCATGCCTGCACATCAGATGCCCAGTGCACCACCAAGCCTTGCCCGATGCCTTGCAGGTGTGCGCCTGCAGTGTTGCATTCACAGAGCATCTGATGGAACCGAACATGGATGTAGGGTACAGGCAGCAAGCTGAGGAGCAGTAATGAAAGAAGTCCGGTGGGCTGCTCCAGAGCAAGCAGCGCAGCAGCTGCGGATGTCAGCTGCCGGCTGCCGGTCGGTGGCGTGACTGACGTTTGCTGTAAGCCGCAATTCCTCATGATCACAGCGGCGAGGTGGCCTCCTTCAGCCACGCCAGCTCCTCCTCCTCGCCCGCCAGCCGGGGGGACAGCGCCTCCCAGACCTGAAGCAACCAGAGGCAGCGAGAGCGACATTGGACGAGGGGCGGAAAAGGCATGACGGCAAAGCTCTTGCACGTCGTCCGGACCAATAGCACGGCAATGCAGCCAAATCGAGGCGCACCTGCTTGTGGTAAGCGTTCACCCACTCGATCTCCTTCTGCAGCAGCGGTAGCACAGCGGGAGTGCAGCAAGTGAGCAGCTGGCCGGGCACTAGCAGGAAAATCAGCTGCAAGCCTCCTCGAGAGCTCCAGTGTGGTACTTGGCGTGCGTGAGGGTAAACCACGCCGAACATAAGCGAGAATCTGGGAGAGCCGCTCCTTGGCAGCCATGCAAGTGAAACACTTATGAAGTCGGTGTTTCATCCAGAAGCAAACACGCACCTGGCTGAGCCGCTCCTTGGCGATCAGCTTCTTCTGGATGGGGCAGAGCGTGAGCCGCTCGCAGGCCAGGTAGCTCATGCCGCCGTACCTGCGGGCAAAGAAACGGAACATTGGCAGGGCTTTCGGCAAGCTGTGTGACAGATCGTGAGCCGCTCGTAGGCCAGGCAGCTCAGGCCGCCGTACCTGCAAATGGTAAGGTAAAGGGGACCACACCAGGGGCAGAGACTTCAGTGTGCTCGCCCCCGTCCCAGCGTCACCTCAGAATCACATGCAGTTCTCATCACATAACATAACTCGGAGGCCTCCACGGTAGCGAAAATGTTCTGCCTCACAACTGCACGCCACAGCACAGTCCCTCCTGGGTTGTGCCACAGCATGGTGGCGTGGCTGTTCACCTGAACTCGGTGTTGGCCTCCACGACAGCAAACAGGTGCTTCTCAGTGAAGCAAACAAAGACAGTAAATACTTACTGAAACTCGAACCTTTAGGCTCACCTGAACTCGGTGTTGGCCTCCACGACAGCAAACAGGTTCTCGATGCGGATGCCAAACGCGCCGTCCTCGTAGTAGCTGCGAGTAGGGGGAGATGTATGGAAAGGCAGTATATACTGTTTAGTGGAGGATAAGATCGACATACATACAGCCGTCCTCGTAGCGGCTGCGATGAGAAGCGGGAGACAGGTTGGAAGTTAGGACGTCCAGTGCTGACACGACAGGTTCAGCAGTTGACGCGGGCACCGGCCTCATAGTAGCTGCAATGAGAAGCAAGGAGGGCGAAAGGCGGGAATAAGGCAAGCTGTGGTCACAAGGTCAGCGGCTGCGTGGCAATGCCGCGCCGCCGCCAACAGAGCAGCTGCAGCTGCAGAGTACTTAGCGTGCCGCATAATGTAGGCACCCTTACCGGCGAACATGCAGTGGTGCCACAGATGTGAGGCAGAAATGAGACCCAAAACTCACCCGGGCTCGTTGGAGCAGACCATGTGCCCCCATATTGCCTCCTCAACTTCACAATAAAGCCAACACAAACCATGTATGCCACACCCACCCGGGCTCGTTGGAGCAGACCATGTGCTCCAGCAGCGGCTGCGTCACCCAGTACCTGCGGCAGGGGATGTGGGAGAGAATTGGTCATCTATCAGCGATGTGAGCCGTCCGTGCCAGCTTATTGAGCATCAGGCAGAGTGCCTCAAAGCAGTCTACACCATAGCAACTCCAGCTGGGCTCCTTACCAAGAGATCAGAGAGATGGACAACGCGCACATCGAGTGCCTCTATGCATACTAATGCAAATGGCTCCAATTAACTATCCAATTTCCTGCTCACCGAGTGGAAATGGACTGCGGGCCCTCGTGCACGTTGAGCGCAGCGCCCACGCCGTGCCCCGTGCCGTGCCTGCGTTTAATTCACGAGTTAGGAAAAGGAAAGGCTTAACACTGTTAATGAATGCAGCTGATTGCGCTGTCGCCCCGGTTTGATGGCCAGTGGATGCAGCTGACTGCGCTGTCGAGGGCAGCTCGCACTCTGGAGTCCAGCTGCAGGCATCTGTGCCCGGCACAGAAAGCAAACACCCAAGCAGATGCAGCTCAGAGTTCCAATCTGCCACTGGCTTGCCTGTAGTTGAGACCCAGGGACCAGAGGGGGGTGCGGGCAAGGGTGTTCAAGTGCATGGCAGGAAGAACAAAAGTCAAAAGACTGCAAGCTTGCCTGTAGTTGAGCCCAAGAGACCACAGCGGGGTGCGGGCAAGGGTGTCCAGCGCGCAGCCAGGCGTGCCCTCCGGCCACACAGCCGTGTCCAGCCCAATGTGGCCCTGTAATGAGAGCAAGGTAAGATGCATAAAGTGTTAAGATGCGAAGCATTAAGAAGGCCAGGTGTGCCGTCCGGCCACACAGCCGTGTCCAGCCCGATGTGGCCCTGCAGTGCAAGGAAAAGTTGGGCGCAAGAAACATGCTGACATTCCAGGATGCCGAGCTTGCAAGGGGTTCACTCCGGCCACGTACCTTGCGATTGTTATCTGCTGCACAACCAGCACCCCTGAAACCAGCATGCAGAAGCAAAAGAGCAACCTGCCTGCAGCACGGCGGTGTAGCAGGCCTTCTGGTGCTCCGAGGGGCTGCCAAAGTGCATGGTGCGCGTGATGTCGGTGGTGCCGCCTGCAAAAGAGGAGGAAGTGGAAAGGAACACAAGGAATCGTTGCAGCCATGCTGCGCACAGCCACACGAAATTCGCAACTGGCAGGACATGCCGACAATGCCAAAAGCAAGAGCTTTGCACGTGGATGAACCGCCAGTACTGCCAACTCACAGTCGAACTGGGCCCCCGAGTCCAGCAGCAGCAGCGTGTTGGCGTCCACTGTGCGGCAGGTGCCGGGCTGGGCGCGATAGTGGATGATGGCGCCGTTGGGGCCCGCGCCTGCGGGGCAGGAACAAAACCGAAATGCATCGTGAGGGAGGGAGCGACCAGTGACCCAAGGATGATGACGCCGCTGGGGCCCGCGCCTGTGTGCGGGGGAGATGGGGCAGGTTAACAGGTTCGGGCAAAAGGGTGGGGAGTAAGGGACCAGGTGTTGCCATGCAGGTGCCAGGCAGTGTCCACCACACTAACTCATACAGTGTGAAGAGACGCCTCACCAGCAATGGTGGGGAAGGAGGGCTCGATGACGTCCGAAGGAACGTACGGTTGTGCAACATACAGACACACTGAATGTAAGAAACTGCTCACCAGCAATGGTGGGGAAGGAGGGCTCGATGAAGCCGGGCTGCGCGGCACGCTTGGCCGTCAGGTGCTCGTCAACCTCAACCTCGGTCAGCGTCTTCCCTGCGATCCGGGGCCAGGAAAGGAGAGAGTGATTCGATTCAGCGGACGCATCCAACAAGAAGCGTGAGCAGGTGCTCGTCAATCTCAACCTCGGTCAGCGTCTTGCCTGTGATCGAGGGCAGCAAAAGTCGGCAAGCGGAATAAGCAAATGAGTCAGGTAGGGTCTTCTCAGCCAGCTGCGCAAGCAGCAAAGGTGCTGTGTCCGCATATCCCTTGCATACAGCCCTACACTAGCAGCTCATCCAGGCAGCAAGCAGCACCCGCTGCACTGCTTACCGCTGGCGATCGTCTTCTCCAGCCAGCACAGGAAGCGGACGAGCGCGGCGCCGTCCCGGAGGTGCGCCTCCCGCATGCCCGCCAGCTCAGCGGCGTTCTTGACCGACTTGGCCAGCGTCACTGCAAATACGGGGTGTGCGAAAGGCAAACGATTGGCGAGGTTAGGTAGGCGACGGCGAGAGGCGTCCAAATGCCCGCCAGCTCAGCGGCGTTCTTCACAGACTTGGCCAGCGTCACTGCAGGGTTTATTCGAACAAAGGCAGAACGAGAAGACGGTTGGTGGGCAGGCGGTAGATGTGTTTGATTGCCCGCCAGCTCAGCAGGGCTCTTAGCCAACTTGGCCAGTATCACTGGAACGATGTTGGCCCCTCCACAATAGCTCATCTGGGCTTGGCTTCTCAAGCAGCACCTTGTGTGAAAGCAGGATCGATGCATCAATACGTGCTTCTTGCGTTGCCACCCACCTGGGCTGAGCTTTTCCAGCAGCACATCGGCGGCCGCGCCTCCATCCGAGCCCGACTCATCCACAGAGGCTGCCGCCGCGGCTGGCGAGCCGTTTGCGCCGCGGGCCCGCTTGCGGCTGCCGGCGGCGCCCGCCTTGGCGACGGCGCCAGCTGCGGCCTGCAGGGCCGCCTGCTTCAGCGCATAGCTGACCTGTTGGAAGTTGAAAAAACGGGGGGAAAAAACTGTTGGAGTTTTGAGGATAGCAAGCGTGGCAGATGGTCACACGGGAGTCGGCGCGATGCCGGTTCGGGTTGGGTAATCAACCCTGGGCTGGCCGGCAGGGCAGCGTAGCATGGCAGCCGGGCAGCACTTTTGTGAGGCGCCATCCCCAGTGGTGTGTAGCCACCTCAAATGTGTCCAGATAGGTGGCCACATGCAACAAAGAATCGTACCCGGGAGGGGTCCAGCCAAATCTTGGTGCCAGCCGCCGCCATTGCCTGCACAGGAGGATGGCCACAAAACATGTTGCAACTGGGAGCTCAGGGGCGGTGAAAGCACTGCTGCACATGACTGAAGAGGGCAGGCACGACAGCTGAGCAGGGATGCGAGCAAGCTGCAGGGCTAACACACACGCAGTGCGTTGCTAGCAGTGCACATGAAGCTTGCCAACTGCCACACAGCAAGCCACACAAACAAGTAACAGACCTGCACATCTCCCAGCAGCGCGCTGTACTCGTTCACTCCACACAAACGTTTTCTCATTCCTTTGAAAAAAGCAATGACCAAAGCGCTGACCTGCACATCGCCCAGCAGCGCGCTGTACTCCTGGACCGCCACGCCCGCCTCGCTCAGGTGGGCAGACACCCTGTAGAACCAAAAAGAAGAGGGAAACAGTGAGCACACGATTGATGGCTTGAGAGGCAGATACTGAAGGCGGGCAGGCACCCTGCAGAGCCAAGGCGGTGCATACAATTCAGGCAAGTGATTGATCAGCTCGCAGCACACTGCATCCGCGCCAGCTGGATTGCAAGGCACAGCACAGCGCACCCTGCTCACTCGGGCGTGACCTCTGTGTGTGGTGTCGATTGAAATTGTTGTAAAATCAACAAGATGCACACCAAACCAGCACTTCAAAGGCTCACTCGGGCGTGACCTTCTTGGTGTCGACGTAAAAAGTGGCGCCATCTGCCGTCACCACGCCGTAGCTGACCTGCAACAGAAGCGGGCAGTGGATGTGCAGATGTGCGGACGTGCATATGTTCCTCGCACATTGTGCCCATTGCATTGGGGTTGGCCCATGATCAGCGCAGCAGCAAAGGGAGTAGGGCAGTTGCAGGCTGCTCAGTTTCAATTGTCAGCACCTGCGCAGCCACACGCAACAGCTCGCCCATATGCAGCCATCCAGCAGGGCTGATAAAGAGCAGGTTTTAGATTTTAAAAAACGCACAAAGACAGGGTTGTAGGCCACGTCGCCGCCACGCAGGTTGAAAAGCCATGCCACCTCGTCTGCAGGGGGGCGGGTGATTGAAGTAGTTAGCATTGCCGGCTGGCGTTCCAAGCGAAGCGCCCAAGGTGAACTAGCACCGCTGGCTGACGCTGCGGGATGCTGCAACATGAGCATGGCCGGCGCAAAGCACCGGTGCCTTGCCCACCCATCTGCTGCTGCAGCAGGGCACAACCACAGCATGCACAGCATGCACAGCTAAACCACAGCGCACCCAGCATGGTGACCAGCAGCGCGCCCGCCCCCTCCTCAGCCAGCTGGCGCCGCAGGCCCGCCAGCTTGTCAGCCACGCTCTGCCCCGCCCACTCCAGGGCGTGCACCCGCAGCGGCGCCTGCAGGCAGAAGCAAGGCATTGGGTGGGCTTTGCTGCCTCTGGAGCACCTTGAGCAGGGCTAGGACATAGGCTTGTGGCGGCGCCCCACACCCCGTCCACCAAATTTGAAAGGCAACTTGAGCTGCCAACCACATCAAATCATCAGTACAAATTAACTAGCACTCACATCGGGTGCTGCCGGGCGGGCGCTCCCCCACACGCCGTCCACCAAGTTGCCCGCCTCCAGAGCCACCAGCGACTTGCCGCTGGCCTGCAGCAATGGCCGAGTTTGGAGAAAATAAACCACTAACTATGCAAAGCAAAACGCGGCATCAAGAAGAGCCACCAGCGACTTGCTGCTGGCCTGCAGAGACAGACTCGATCACAATCAAGCCTGCGGCGCTGAACATGGGGTGGCATGCACATCACGATAGGGGCACTGCCACACCCACTGGTCTACAGGCACACACTCAGGACAGCAGCACTGCGTCACACCTTCAGCCGGCGCCGCAGCTTCTCGGCCGCCTCAACGGTGTGCACCCAGGGGTCGATGCCCACGCGAGCGCCCGCCGGCAGGCTCTCCGCCAGCCAGTCAACAAGCTGCACAGAATGAAGGAGAGACAGGGGGTGTCATGCACATCTGGGGCGCAACTGTGCTGCGAGCACTGCCTGGCACCGACTCCCCACGGGCGGACATGTGTGGTACAGCAGGCAAAAATGGGCGCGACGCACCCCGCGTACCGCGCCACGATGCTGCTGCAGCCACTGACGCCTGCAAGTGCAATTCTCCACTGGAACACTGCTGATAGAAAAACCAACTTGCTTGGTCCGCAATCATGTCGCACCTGCGGCACGCCGGGCGTGCTGTCGCGCATGAGGGTCCAGTCGGGCCCCAGCTGCTGCTCCGCCTACAGCAGGGTTAGCAGTGCAGCCAAATATAACTGAACGGTGGAACTGGGGGCAGCATGAGCGTCCAGTCCGGCCCAAGCTGCTGCTCCGCGTGCGGCAGTAAAGAGCGTTTGGTGTTCACGTGTCTTTCAAATGGAAGACAGCTCATGGGAAGCGCGAGCGTCCAGTGCAACCCAGCTGCTGCTCTGCGTGCAGGAAGTAACACCCATCGGTCCACAGCAGTGCGCCAGCTGCTCCTGCCATGCCACTCAATCAGATCAGACCACGCCAACAAAAAGCAAGCCGGGCTCGTGCCTGCAGGAAGTAACGGCCGTCGGTCCACAGCAGCGCCGCATCCGTGGTCACCACCGCCGTGCCCGCCGAGCCATCAAAGCCGGAGATGAAGGCGCGGCGAGCGTCGCAGTCGGGAGGGTATTCGCTCTGCAAAGCATGGCGTGAGCATAAAATGTAGTGATGCATGGCAACCCATGTGGAATCAGCAGCACTTGCATCGCAGTCGGCAGGGTACTCGCTCTGTGCCAGCAGGGAGTGGCAGGTCGGCAGTGCCATGATGCAGCGGCAATCTGTCTGCAGAAGCAGTGACACATGCATGGGCATATCCAGGCACCAAGCAGCTTGCCGCTTGCCGGGGTACTGCACAGGCATCTGCCTCCACCAGCGCACCGACATCAGCCGCAGTACGCCCGCCCACCTCCCACGCGCGCAGCACCCACCATGTGCGGGTCCTCAGACGGCACGATGAAGGCCTGCACGCCCCTGCCGCCGTCTGCCGCAGCCATGGCTGCCCTCATGCTCGCCACCTTGGGATCAGCAGGCGCCTTGGGGGCAGCAGCTGCCGGGGCCGCCGCGCCGGCGGCGCCCGCCGCCGCTGCAATGCCCGACTGCTGCATGCGGCTGGCGGGGTTAACCTTGCTGCTGGGTGATGCGATGCGGAGGGCCTGCAGGCATTGTGTGATGCACAGGCGTGAGGATCAAGGAGTAAACACAGGCCCTCGAGCGGCCACTGTAATGGGTTGCCTCCTGGGGCGGGGGCGGCGGCAGCCGGGCGCGCCCACCTTGGGGGCCAGCGCCTGGCGCAGAGTGGTTGTGTTGGCGAGTAGGGCCGCCCTGCTCCGCTGAACGAGGGAGAGGCGCAGGCAGGAGGCCAGGACCATTTGAGGCGCTCGCTGGGAGGCTTGTGGCAGGCGCAGTGCCTGACCACGAGTGCGATGGCGATCTCAGCGGTCGATCAGGCTTGCTGGGGCCGCGATGGCCGGCTGATGGCTGAGGGAGGCAAATGCGCGGTTGCTGCCTGCTTTCTTTTCTGCAGGAGGGCCATTCTGCCTTCCAGGCCTCACACTTGCAAGCACGGATCGCCGCCGAGTGCAGCGTGCAGCCTACACGCGAGTGCCCACCGGAAACCCTGCTCGAGCGCTGACCCACCGGCTGGCCCAGTCCCAGCGGCACCTTTGAATACACGGCTCCCCAGCACACAGCTCGGTCCAGCCGCCGCAGCTCCCTGCAGCGGCACGGTATGCCCTTTGCGGCGCTCCAAGCGGGCGCTGGGGCGTCCCTGATCTCTGGCAGCAGGCACACGCAGCAGCGCAGCCGGCAGCAGTCCCGCCGCTGTCACACAGGCGCCGCCGCCAGCCGCCGCTCGCCCTCGCAGCTTGCCCGCACGCGGCAGCGGCCGGCTGCAAGCGCCGCAGGCATGGAGGCCGGCGCTGGAGCCGGTGCCGAGGACAGCAGTGCAGCGTTCGGCAGCGTTGACTTGGTGGAGCCTGCCGAGGCGGGGCCTGCTGGCTCGCCGTCGGCGGCGGGGCCTGCCGCCCCTGCTGCGGCGGCAGGTCCATCAGCGGCAGCACCCAGCAGCATTAGCGGTGCGGCAGCAGCGGCAGCAGCAGGGACGCTGCCGGCCTCTCCGGCGGCTCCGCTGCGGCCGCCCTCCATGCGCAGCGAAGACATTGCGCTGGGGATCAGCGTCAGCAGCGAGGAGGAGGAGGAGGAGGCGGCGGAGGAGGCGCAGAGTGAGGTGGACACTTTGAAGCAGGAGGTGTCGGAGCTGCGGCAGCTGCTGATCGCGCAGGTGGGTGGGCGGGCTGCCCTTGCGCTCTGGACAGGTGTGCCTGCTGTGTGCCCACGATGGATGCCTTTGCTGGCTGCTTGGCGCCCCAAGTCAGTTGCCGCCTCGCTCCTGTAGTGTTGCGGCCTGCCTCCATGGCTGCTACGTGGCATGCGGTTGCATTACGACCGAACCATGGAAACCATGCGTCCGCCGCTGCCCTGCACCGCCCTGCCACAATGCATCCACGTGCCTGCCTATCCCCCCGTCCCTGCCCTCTTGAAATGCCATGCAGGCGCGGCTGGTGCAGGCGCAGCAGCGCATGATCCACCAGATGGAGGCGGCTGTGGGCAAGGCGGTCGTGCAATCCACCACAGCGGTCACAGCAGCGGAGGCGGCGGCCGAGGCAGCAGAGGCGGCGCACCGGGAGGGGGGCGGCGCCTTCAGCCGGGACGGCGCGCCGCAAGCCACAAGCAGCTTTGACGGGGCAGGCCTGCTAGAGGGCCCCCCAGGCAGCGGGTATGTGCAAGACCCAGCGCTGGCAGGCGGCGCGGCCGCAGCACCGGCGGCGGCAGCAGCAGCCCCCATGATCGGCAGGGTGAAGGCGGAGGCAGCCAGGCACGATGCGGCGGTGGCAGGGGCGGCGCTGCACGACCGGCGGCTGGTGGGGCTCTATGATGCACGCTACCATTCCACTGCTTGGTGAGGTTTTGCTCAGATTCTTGCTCAGATTCAATGTGGGTTGATGCGCTTTTTGACCGGCAGGCGTGCTAGTATCTGGCTGGTGGGGCTCTACGATGCGTGTTACCATTCCACAGCCTGGTGAGTTGTAGTTCATCATCTGGAGTAGTTGCTATCACAGCAAGCAGCAAGCATGCCTTGCAACGGCCACATTTTGCTTTGCGGTTGCAGCTACAAAACTGTTCCAGCTTCCACTGCTTGCACTGATGTGCAAACCGCATGGAACCTGTCGTTTCCATGCAGGGGCGCCACGCCGCGCGACTACCGCATACTCCCCTCCCGCATCTTCCTGGTGGGTTGTGGTTGTTTTGGTGCTGCTTATCAGTCAGTTTGAATTTCAGATGTATCAATGCCTTGACGTTCGGGGTCGGCCTTGCTGCCCGCCAGGCAAGCTGCTACCCGGCATGCATGCCTCACCTGCCGACCTTTCCGCCTGCCTGCCTGCCTCTGCACTGCAGGTGCGGCACGCGGAGAGCGAGGGCAACGTGGACAACATCGCCTGTGAGTTTCGCTTTGGCCAGTGCACAGTCCTGCAGTGGCACGATGTTGCATGCAAAAATCGCCATTGTTCAAGCCATCAAGGCTGCGGTGGGGCTGTCTCGCAACCTTGCAACAAAGAGTGCCAAGTTGCATCCTCGTTTGGGTTAACAACCTCGCACTCGCTGTTGCCTGCAGACACATATCTGCCCGACCCGCGCGTGCCGCTCACCGCCCGCGGCTGGCAACAGGTGTGTACTAGTTGGGGTCCTGCTGTCTGCATGGATGGCTCTTTTCTTGAGAGCTGGCGCTGCGCCTTTAGTGCAGCCTGCTTGCCCAGTGCTGCATGGCTTGAACGATTTTGAGGCGCGGCGCGCTGCCGCCTTGCAAGGCGCCACATGCTCAAGAGGTGTGCAAGGCGCAGCAAGCCACAGTGGTCACATTCACCCACACACATCTGCCATTTCCACTGCAGGCCATGAGCGCGGGCGACCGCCCTGCCCACTGTAAAGACCTGTTCTCACTGCCCCCATTCTTGCTGCTTCCTGCCACCTCTGCAGGCCATGAGCGCGGGCGACCGCCTGCGCACGTACATGGACGCAGCCAGCGGCAGCAAGCCCTACAAGCTCTTCTTCTACACCAGCCCCTACCTGCGCTCGCGCCAGGTGCGGTTTGTTGCGCGTGTCCCGCCATTGCTGGTGTGTGCAACCCCTGTGCCTAGTCTACTGGGCTGTTTCCTCACCTAACCAAAGTTTGTCTTCTGTGCCTGCTCTCCTCAGACGTACGAGGGCCTGGCGCAGGCCCTTACCATGGAGCAGGCACTGGTGTTTGTTTCTGTCCTCACCTACCCTTCCTCCCGTTTCTGCACAACTCCACTGCAGACGTACGAGGGCCTGGCGCAGGCCTTTGACCCGGAGCAGGTGCAGGGCGTGCAGGAGGAGGTGCAGCTGCGGGAGCAGGACTTTGGGTGAGCTCTATTACGTGTGTTGGGTGCTGCGCCAACCTGCATGCTGAACTGGCAAGCAGAGGCCAGCCTCGAGTGCAGCTGCGGGAGCAGGATTTTGGGTGAGGATGCAAGATGGGGCATATTGCTGTCTTGGAGGGTTGTGGGAGAGGTGCCTCGTTGGCGTGCCGTTCGCGGCTGCATGCCGCACACGCACGACTTAGGCACCCCACCTCGCACTGTGATTGCGGGACGTTTGCTCCTGCAGAGCGCAGCGTTGTTCAGTGGCGGATAATGTGGCTGCAGGCTGCCTGCCCAGCTCAGCCTCTCATTGTGCGGCTGTTTGTGTTGGTCATTGTTGCTGCAGCAACTTTCAAGCTGCCGAGGCGAGAAGCGCAGCAGGCCGCATCGCAAACGTTTTCAGCTCAACAACTCACTATTACTGGTGTGTTTCGTACCCTCGCTCTTTGCAGCAACTTCCAGGATGCCGAGGGCAAGAAGCGGGAGAAAGCGGAGCGCCTGCGCTTTGGCCGCTTCTTTTACCGCTTCCCCAATGGGGAGTCGGGAGCTGATGTTTACGACCGGTGCGCTTTGTTGGCTGATGGATCAGTTCATGAATAGGCTGTAATTAGCTGCTTCTACCGATTCCCAATGGGGAGTCGGGGGCGGACGTCTACGACCGGTGCGCTTTGGTGGTTTGTCGATCGGCTGTGAATTGCCGCGGAGTTGCTTGCCAAACGTCTACGACCGGTGTGCCTTGCTGAAGCCGGTGGATGTTGGAGCGGCTGTGATTGCTGTTTGCTTGCCAGCAGTTCAGACACCTGTTTCCCTCATCCCACCAATAGTGCTGACTGTGGCTCTGCCTTTGATGCCCCTCTTGTTTGTGCAGCATGACCATCTTTGAGGACCACCTCGTGGTGAGTGCTGGGGCTCGGTTATGTGTCTCGCTTTGCAGGGCTCGCTTGTTGAGTCCAGGCTGCGCCGGACATGCAGCAGCCAGCAGCCGCTGGGGCAGCTGGATGCGATCAGCAGCTGGCATGTTTCAAGGGTTGTGCGTTTGCGTGTGCCTGGTACCTGGCACTGCTCAACCCTCTCTGCTGCTCTTGATTCTGACTCCCGTGGACCACCCCTCATTGCAGCGCGACATCAATGCAGGGCGCTTCGCTGACAACAACAGCCTGGTGCCAGTTGCTCATCGCTGTGTTCTAATCAATGCATGTCCTGCCACTCTCTGCAGCGCGATATCAACGCAGGGCGCTTCGCTGACAACACCAGCCTGGTGCTGGCAACGCCACCTCTATTCTGCCTGATCCACACACTCTTACCCCGCTCGTTTTGCAGCGCGACATCAACGCGGGGCGGTTTGCGGACAACACCAGCCTGGTGCTGGTCACCCACGGCCTCGCGCTGCGCATCTTTCTCATGCGCTGGTTCCACTGGACGGTTGATCAATTCATGGACGTGTTCAACCCGGTGAGTGCTGTAATTTTTCCATTTGACTGGCACCCATGGTGTTATGTTTTCTGACTGACTTGGTGGATTGATGGACTGGGTTGCCAACCTGCTGCCCGCTCACCCACGCGGCTCTTTGTTTCCCCCGCCTGCACCCCAACGCAGAGCCACTGTTGCTGGACCGATCAAGCGCTGTTTCATTATCTAATTGATCACTCACTCCAATGCGTCTTTGCTCCTATTACTCACAGCCCAACGCCGAACCCCTGGTGCTGGAGAGCGTGATGCGGCCTCCAACTCTTAAGTTGGTTTAATGCTCAACCCTGTGTTGCCCTTGCAATTTCAATGCCTGCAGCCCAATGCGGAGCCCCTGGTGCTGGAGCGGGTGCCCACCGACACCGAGGCGCGGCAGGGCGGCCCCGCGGCCTGGATCCACACAAAGGCAAGCAAGCTCGCTTGCCAGCAAATGTTGCTGCTGCTGCTTTGCTTTGTTGCATGTGCATGCAATGGAGCCTGGATTCGCGCCAAGGTGACGCGCTTGCAAGCAGGGCTGGTGCTGCTTGTGTGCGGCGCTGAGGCGTAGGCATGCACCATCAGGCGAGCGCTTGCAAGCAGCACCATTCAAGGGCTTCTTGCTTGCAACCAGGGGTCCCGCTCCTGCCCACCCATCTTTCACTACTCCTTTTCCTAAACAGGCGCTCTACCGGCCGTGCCCCAGCAGCCGCCAACAAACTTGACCCTGCCCACCATAGCCATCTCCTCTTCCCTCCCTCCGCTCCAACAGGCGCTGTACCGGCTGAGCGAGACGAGCCGCGAAATCATAAAGGGCTGCACCCCCGACATGTGCCGGACCAGCTGGGCGCCTCGAGGCATCAACCCGCTGGACCCAGCAGACTCCCTGCTGCTCCCTGTGCGGGGCAATGCAGAGGTTATCAGCAGCAGTGGCGCCGGCAGCAGCAGCGGGGCCAGCGCCAGCGCTGCACCCGCCGCTGCTGCAGCCCCCAGCGGCAATGGCGGCGGGGAGGGAGTGGCGGCGGCAGCGGCGGTGGCTGCAGCGGCGGCGGCAGTGGCGGCACCCGCCGCAGAGGCAGAGCAGCCGTAGCCAGTTGTGCGCTGTCATGCCATGCTGTCCGCCACGGCAGATAAACATGCTGCGCCATGCTGTGCTGTGCAGCATCCCATGTGATACTAAAGACTGTCCAGCCGGCTGTGTGTGGCTGGCTGTGTTTGTGTTTGCACGTTCTTGACGCCCCCCGATTGTATTCTCTTGGCACTGATGCTTTGATTGCTCCCTATAGCTATCCCTCCCCCGCCCTTTCCTGTGTGCCCGCCATCGGCCGGCCAACCGTTTGCTGCGCTGGCACTTCGCATGCGCACTCTTAATACGAACCCGCAATAACCTGCTTTTCCATTGAGCGGCAGCCCCATGTGTGACCAGGGCCTGGTTACAAGGCAGGCTAAGCACAAGCAAAGTGGGCTGGCTGGCTGGTAGAGCAGTCAAACTGCGATGTCACCAAACTGATACGTCTCAAGTGGGACGCTCTACGGGTGGGCGGTGAATGGGTGAGCGACGAATCGGGGACCAATCAAAAGGAGGCAGGCGACTAAAAAGGGGCGGTGTGAGGGGGCGACGTGTAATGTGTCGTTTGGTTCGACAAAAGTGGAGCGGGGGAGGCGGAAAAGGGCGCACATTATGTTTATGCTTGTTGGTGAGGATGCCATTTCTTGAGTGGATGACGTGTGGAGATGATGCAGGGTTGAAGACAGCAACTACTTGCACACCAGATTGCATTGAAACGTGGAGGATGCAAGGCGTGGGGTATTGAGGCCGCGGCTGGCGCTGATCAAGCGACGCGTCAGCGACTTGCCGGCTTCCCCGGTTGGTTTGCATTGTTGCGCCCGAGCTTACGAAGCGGCCTCAGCGGGCTTGGCGCACACCTGCACGCCGCAGAACGCCAGCGGCTGCTCATCTGAGAAGCGTGAAAGGAGCAGCCAGGTGCCCTGCGGCTTCTCCCGCGCCAGGCCCACGCTGGCGGTTGCGTTGTTGCCCATGGCGCCGCCGCTGAACCCTAGTGCGTCAGCCACAGGGCCAGACATGGTCACGTTGGCCTTGCCGCCCATGACTCTGCAAGGATGCGGCAGAGAGCACAGGAGCTCAGAATTGCAGTTGTGGCAGATCAGCCGTTGGGTATGCAAGCACACAGGCAGCGCGAGCACCAGCGGAAATGCAGGTGCGCGGCAGCACAACCTCTAGAGAGAGAAAAGCGCACCCGAGGCCGCAGCCGATGGAAACGGTGCCATTGTTGACCATAGAGCCGTCCATATTGTCAGTGCCGTACACATCATATTCGGTTACCTGGTTTGTTGCAGTTTTAGAGTGGCAGAAGGTAAGGGTTGTGAGGTCAGGTCGAGCGCGGCTCACACGCTTTGCATGCTGTGCGCGCGGCGCAGCACATCATGCCATGCACACCCTGCTGCTGCCCATTGGCAATGGCAACAAAACCATGGAGCACACAGCGGAACTGGTCAACCGCAGCTAAGCGCAACATGAGCTCACGATGTTGCAGAGGCCGGCGGAGGGCGTTGGCCCCCGCCAAGAGGCATCCCATCCCGTTAAGCAAGCAACAACTAGACAACAGACAAACGGGTTGCAACTTACGATGTTGCACAGGCCGGCGGAGGCGTTGGCTCCGGCCAGCAGATAGCCCCAGAGCCAGGTCTGGCCGGCGAACACGAGGTCGTCGCCTGAAGGGGGGCATAAATTAGGGGATCGCACGAGGTCGGCGCTTTGCACACGCCGGCACTGGTTTGAGGCAGCGGCAGCAACCCAAGAAAGCAACGCACCGGTCAGGTTGGCCAGGGCGATGGCGTCCTTCCACTGCTTGTAGTCGGAGCTGTTGATCACCTGCTCCACGCTGCAGTACAGCAGGCGAAAGGGGGCGCAGCGGCAGTCATGAGGTTCACGGTGAGCGGAACAAACAGTACCAGCTTGTGCTCAGCATGATGCACCATCCGTTACAGGCAAACACCAGCCCGTGTACCTCGAAACAAACTTGAGACCTGGACGATGTGTGGTTCAAGGAGCAATCACTTTAACAACCAAAAAGGCTGACCCAGCCTGTCTACCTTGAGTTGGAGACGGACACATAAGTCTGTATGAAGCGGTCGGAGCAGGGCCCGGTGCCAGCGGTGCACGTGCCGCCGCTGCTGCTGCTGCCGTCAGTGCAGCACTCGCCGGCGGGGGCGGTCAGCTTGACGCCTTGCACGATCATGGGCTTCTGTGGTTGGGAAATCGAGCGCAAGAAGTGGGGAAGGAGTAGTGGCATTGAATATCATGAGATGACAATGTTTATGGCGATGGGGGTCTGTGGGCTATCCAAGCAGGCATGCTCAGGCTGCACTGCACTGCGTCACACTATCAGCCTTCAGCCAGGCACCCTTGTGCCACTGCTGCTCGTGATCACCCCCAGGCCGGACTGTGCCAGGCTGCTTGCATTCCCTCACAGGGGCCACCCGCTTAGGCAGGACCCCCACTCACCCCCAGGCCAAACTGGGCGAGGGTCAGGTTGCTGGCGGGCGCCTGCACGCAGCAGCCGGTGGTGTTCAGGTCGTTGCAGGTGCTGTTCAGCACGGTTGCAGCTGCGGGGAGCGGCGGGGGCAGGGTGGGAAGGGCGGGGGTGGTGACGCGTGTGCATGCTGCGCTGTGCGTGCCATGCTCTGCTTGCTGCTGCCCATGCCATGCTGCCGGGCAGGGGTGCAAAGCGGGGTGCGCTGCCATACTATGCTGCACATTTGCAGGTACCCTGGCAGGATGCACATTATGCTGCACATTTGTAGGTACCCAGTGCACCACGGTTTGGGCACGAGCGGTGTGCCTCGCCCGAGCCCTGGTACAAGCTGACCGCCCCGGCGGGGCCCCAACAGGCTGGCGAAAAGACTGTACTAGACTAGACTAGCCTCACCCGAGGCGCCGCCGGGGGTGAGGGTGGCCAGGCTGGCGTCGAGGGTGATCCAAGCAAAGCCGCCGGCGGTGTCGCACTCAAAGGTGGACGCAAACTGCGCGCAGGCGGCGGCGGCGGGGTGGGGTGGGGGGGGTGGGGGGGGGCACGAGTGTGTGGGGAGGCAAGTGTGTGGGGAGGGTGCGCGTAGCATGCTTGAGCAGTGGTGGCTGGAGCGGTCTAGTAGGGCCCTTGTGCAAGCAGCGCTGAGCCTGCCATCATGGGACTCTCGCCGCAGCGTCGCAACCAAGCAGCAACACCCATGCATTGCATCCGCTCAGTCCAGCACCAATCTGGCCCTCCAGGCTTACCCCGGTGTAGTTGACAGTGATGGGTCCGCCGGTGGTGGTGTTGTCTCCGGCAGGGGCGGTCGGGACGGTTGGGACGGACACAGGCTGGCCACTGCACAGTCGTGTATACCACTCCCTGCAAGCTCAAGGGGCAGCACAGGCGGATGTGCCTTTGCCTCAGGCTGGGGGCGGGCAGGCCACGTGCTGGCAACTGGACCGAACGAGCGGGCCAGTGCCACACATGCAGCACGAGGGCGCTTTGTGCTGCCGCTGCCGCTGCCACCATGGTCCCTGTACCCCTGCCCCACCGCTCCTCCTACCCGCTGCCCGCTGCGGGCACTGCTGTTCAAGCCTGGCTGCCCTGCCTCGCATCGCCACAACTCCGTAAAATAGCGCTCACCGCATGCTGATCGGGTTGCCCTTATCGTCCTTCATTTGGTCGCCCGCGGCGCTGCCCAGAATCGCAGACATGAGGGCATCGCAGGCATCGGGCAGGCCTGCCCAGTAGTTTTTGCACTCTTCCGGGCACCTGCAGGGAGAGAGGAGGGCGGCGTTGGGCCTAGCTGCCAGAGCACTGCCGATGGGAAGCATGATCTGCAGTTGAGAGCGCTGACTGCAGCAGCAGCAGCACATCCGGCCGCCTTGCTGCCCCGTCTGCAGGGCGCAGCCAGCCACTGAATCGGGCATGCACCACGCCGCGGCAGAAATGCGTGCGCCACCCCACCCCTGGGCCATGATGGACATCCCAGGACCGGCTCACTTCCAGGTGCCAGCGGCCGCAATTGCCTCGCTGGCTGATGCGCACGCCTCTTGGCCCGCGTTGTTATTAGAAAAGTACTCGCCTGGAGGGAAGAGACGGAGCACGTGGGTGTGGGTGCAAGGGGCGTGAGCTCACGCCTCAAGGCGGGAATCAATGCTGACTCGCGTGCGCAGGCGGGATGCTGGGCGGGATACGCGGCGGCTGAGCGCAGGGTTCCGCAAGGAAACTTAATTTCATTCAAGCCTATTACACCAGCTCACCGCACTTCTGAGCGTTTTCCAGCATCGAGGCTGCAGGCAGAGGCAGGGAGAGAGGATGCAGACAGGTTTGGCGGCAGGTCGGGATGGCATGTGTGGTGGGCGGCGAAGGCAGGCGGTGCCGCCGCCGGTGCACCGCAGCAGCCTGCTCGGTGCCCAACCCTGCTGCAATTGTATTCGAGCGCCATTTCATATTGATCTCAGGGCGCAGAAGGGGGGCGTAAGCAACGCGGCAGCCCCCTTGGAAATGAAGTCCCGCAGCGCGGCTCACGGTCGTTCAGGATGGGCAGGTTTGGGATGCCGGGAACTTGAGCGCGCACGAGCACGCCCGCCATAGCGGCGAGGAGCAGTATCGGCGGTAGCCGCGCCATGGTCGCTGGGTTGCAGGGCAGCTGAGAGGGGTGCGGGTGGCTGTACAAGTTGGGAAAGAGATCCTGAAGAAACAACAAATGGTACCGGGCGCCAGAGGCGGCATCCAGCAGGGGGGAGGAGCGCCGCCACGCTGGCCCGGGCGGCAGATCACAGCACGCAAGGATGGAAGCACTGGTTGGGCAGTCGAGAAGCATCTTTACAAGCCGCATGCAGGTACATAAAGGACAGAACATGAAAACTGCACACACACACACACACAGCAAGGTGTCTGAGAGACAAGCTGCATTCTTCTGAGTGCATCGCCGCTGCCCCATCTGCGCGCACCGACGAGGCTGCCTGGCCCCTGCCCCGCCCATCCAGTCTGTGCATTACATGCGCTGTTCATAAATGTACAGAAAGACTGAGTTGAAATACGCGCTATCACAGAGCCAAACTTGTCGCGAGCGCCGCCCCGACAGCTAGGCCCGCCCAGCCGACACACCTCGCCCTGCTGCTGCCGCCGCTGGTGGCACCGCCGCTGCCGCTGCCGCCGCTGCTGCCGCTGCTGGGCGCAGCGGGCATCTTGCTGCTCTTGCTCAGCATGGTGCCGCACATCTGGTTGAGCAGCTCAAACGAGGGCGCCTTGACTTGCATGACGCGCGGCAGCAGCACCGACACGGCCGCCTGGCAGTCCGCCGGCAGTGTCTGCAGCACCAGGGGGCGGCAGCAGGGCGCTGTTTGATGGGTGGCGTGTAGAGCGCTGTTGTTAGGTGGCCCATACGGTTGGGGAAGCGAAGGGCAGACAGGCACAGCTGCATCATGTGCCGCACTGTGGGTTTGCGCCGCTGGCCGCCGCTCTCCCGGGCCCCCTTGGCCCCATGCTGCTGCCCTACACTGCTGCCGCCTTTAATCTCCCTCAGCACGCAGCCCTCCCCTGTCTAGACTCCATACTCACCGACAGTAGGTCTGCGCAGATCTCGGGGCAGCTGGCGGCATCCGATTCAATGGCCTCAGCTTCTAGAGCGCAGGCCATGGCAGTGCGCTCGTTGGCGATGAGGAAGGGGCCGCAGGCCGCCACCGCCGCCCGCGTGTCGGCTGCGGCAGCAGGAGGGAGGGGAGAGATGGAAGGAACTGTTATGGCGGAACTTCAGGCCAGGACATGCAGAGTGTGGATGCCGGGCTGCTTCACCACGCGGTGCAGCTGGGGCGGCAGCGGCAGCAGGGCGCCGGCGCCGGCGGCGGCCAAGCCGGGCGGCGCCGCAGCCTGGACCCCGCGTTGCATAGTCTCTCAGCACTCTCTCAGGCCACGATTCGCGCGGTGCAGCTGCTCAAAAGCTCGCCTTCCATGGTGTCGAGGATGGCCAGAGCGTGTTGCTTCATGGCATCCAGCCGCGGCGTTGCGCTGCCAGCAGGTATGGAAATTGCGATGGGCTGCGCGCGGCAGGCGACTGCGACGCTTGCGAGCAAGACCGCGAGCAGGGCCCCGCTGCCGCCCCTCTGCAGCTGCTGTGCGGTCGGCATCGTGAAAGTCAGGCCAGATCTGACCTCAAGAGCGTAGCACTGCGCGTGCGCGGGCCGCCCGCAGAGGTAGGGCTCCGGCCCCGCCCGCCTGGCGGCGCTGTGCTTGGCCATGCATTTCCCCCCCTGCGCCACCTCTCACCAGCCATCGATGCAGGCTGTGTTACACGGGATGTAGTCATGGCAGACAGAGGTCGCGGCCTGGGGGCCGAATAACAGCTGCCTAGTTTCAATGGACCAACAGGGCGGCGCATGGGCGGCGGGTCCCGCAGAAAATACCGGGGGCCGGTTTGAGGGGCTGCCGCTCTCCTGTCAAGTGCTCTCTCAGCCATCCACCTGCATCACGTCTCCCGTCTGCGCCGCTGGCTCCGCTGGCGCATCAGCAACGGGTGCGGCAGCAGCGGCAGCAGGCTCCTCCTTAACCTCTGCTGCCTCTGGCGCCGCTGCTGCAACAGGGGCCGCCGGCTGCTGCACCGCCGCAGGCACGGCTGCCTGCTGCGCTGCAACCGGCGCCGCCGCAGGCTGCTCTGCGGCGGGCTGCGCGGCTGGCACAGCAGGGGCGGTGGGCGCTGCTGCTGCTGCTGCGGGGGCCGGGGCGGTGGTGCCATTCAAGAATGCCTCATCGCTGCTCGGGGCCGCCGGCGCGGCCGCGGGTGCGGCAGCAGCGGGCGCCGCAGCGGCCGGCTCTTGCTTGACGGGCGCCTGCGGCAGGGAGGCAGAGTGCGTTACGTGAGGGGCAGTGCACTGTAAAAATAGCTCAACAGAGCGCAGCCAACAGCATGCAGAATGCAGCGGGCAAGGAGCCGCTTGAGACACCAAAAAATGCTCTCAGGGCGCAGCCCCCCGCCGGAGCGAGGGGCCTTGCCAAAGGGTCGACACTCGTCAGGCGCCGGAGCGCTTTCAGTCCGCCCGTCGACAAATCTTTCCTCACAGAGCAGGTTTCGATGCGTTGAGATGGTGCACACGTGCAGGCATGCACAAATGCAGGCAGCACGCATGCAGCCCCATGCAGCAAGATGCGGCCAGAAGAACAGGCAGTGGCAGGCAGGTGCAGGGCTGCAGGCAGTGATCTGAGCCAGACGCCTCAGCCAACCAAGACACGGCATCAGCCACCAACTAAACACGCAGCACAGGAGCGCTCACCGGTGCCGCGGGCTCGGAGCCGTGCGCCTGATCATTCCTTGCCGCTTTGACATCGTCGCGCTCGTCGTCACCGACCTGCATGGGGAAGGCACAAACAGGCCCAGTTGGTGAGAGACAGACGGGCAGTTGGGCCCAGTTGGTGCACGTCATTAGAGACAGACGGTGTCACGCTCGTCGTCACCGACCTGTCACGGATAGACAGATTGGGAAGGCAAGATCGATGTCAGTTTGGCAGCTCACATCGATCTTGCCTTCCCAATCTGTCTATCCGTGACAGGTCAGAACAAGGGGACACTCGGCAAAGAGCACCACGCGAGAGTGTTATAAAGCAACAGCGAAGGTTGTGAAGGCTGCAGAGAGGCCAAAGCACAAGCACGCACGGCAGCAAACACTTACGTCGTGCTCCCGCTGCACGTGGCGGTCGTCGTAAGCAAGCCGCCCCCCAAAACAGGGCCCATTATCAGCAGCATAACAGCAGCAGGAGAGGCTCACGTCATGCTCGCGCTGCACGTGGCGGTCGTCGTATGCGGCGCCGCCGCCTCGCGCCTCCATGTCTTCTTCCGGCAGCTCCGCCTGCAATCGACAGACAGGTGATTGGGAGGGTGATTGATGCCCTGTTGGAACTGTTGTGGTGTCAGGATGGCGAGATCAGCACATGCGCTTCATGTCTGCATTTGGCAGGATCGGAGCAGCATGGCCAGGGAAGTTGACAATGAAGCTCCCATCGCTGCTGCCGACCTCTGCCCAGCAGCCCTTACATCCACTCACCGCCTCGTGCTGCGGCGGCACGGGCGCCATTTGGGCCGAGGGCGCGGGCGGCATGACCGCCAGGTTTTCGAGCACCGTGGTGCGGATCTTGTCGAGGGAGTCCCGAGTGTTGGCGTTCTTCATGTTGGACACTGCAAGTTGCAAGGTGGGAAGGAAAACAAACTTGACTAAGCACAGGCATGCAGGCAGACAGACAGGCATGCAGGCAGACAGAGTGCGAATTTTGTCGAGGGACACCCAAGTGTTGGCATTCTTCGCGTTGGACACTGCAAGGGCGATGCGGTCACCACAAAGGACACATGCGCTCAGAGCAGGCCCTGCACTGCCAGATGCGGTGCAGCACAGGGGGGCTCGGCAGAAGGCTGTGCTGCGACAGACACGTTGCAGCTGTTTCTGCAACTGATCTCACCCGCGATGCGCAGGCGGTGCGTGTCCATGAAGTAATCAACCAGCCAGCATTGCAAGCATTCCTATTCACTCTCAACCAAATGCTTACCCGCGATGCGCAGGCGGTGGGTGTCCATGAAGTAGTCGTAGTCGGCATAGCCCGCCTCGGGGATCCTACAGTGGTACGACGAGCAGTAGGGGAGGGCAGGCAGTCATGCTCAGAGCTGAGCATACAATGTGCAACAGCCAGTGGCCCGCGTAGCCGGCCTCGGGGATCCTGCAAGCAATCGCAAGCAATTGCGGAGGGCAGATAGATGGTAAGAATTGAGAATGAATGCACCGAGATCCAGTTAGCCGGCCTCGGGGATCCTGCAGGGTGAGCAACAATGGAGGAGGGCAGGGCATCAGGAGCTGGACATGCACCGCTGGAGATGTAACCCAGTTGGCAGTCGGGCTGTGGGAACTCAGCAGGCGATGCAAGCCCACCCACCAACCCAAGCCAACCACAATTGCAAAGGCCCCAGCACAGTACAAGAGGTGAGGAATGCTCGGTTAAAAGCACATTCGGAAAGCCACTCACTCGTCGGGCAGGTCCAGCCCCAGCATCTTGCCCGCCTCTCAAGCAGCCACCCAACCCTCTTTTCAAGCCCAAGATGTGCAGCAAATCCATGAGATTTAAGGCTCACTCGTCGGGCAGGTCCAGGCCCAGCATCTTGCCGGTTTCGTAGCACCAGCAGCGGCTGACGTTCCGCATCGTGTAGCCGCCGCCGCCTGCAGGCACAGGATTGTTTTGGAGGTTAAGACAGCATGGGAGGCCGGGGCCGGCCAGCTGCACAGCGTGGGGCCTTGCTGCCCGTCCCGCTCACAGCAGTAACCGTCCTGCTGGCCCACACCCCCAGTGCTGCACAGCATGCACAGCGTGCAAAGCATGCGCAGCGGGCACAGCGCTCACCCAGCAGCAGCATGGGCACGCCAAACCGCGCCAGGAACTCGATGCAGTTGGAGTGGCCCTGCGGGTGCAGGAGGAAGGGAGCAGTGCGCTGCTTGACGCAAGACCCGCAGCAAAGACCCGCAGCCGAGCAGCTTGACGCTGGTCAGCGACACGACCCAATCAAAAGTTTTCACTCTGAACAAACCGCACCTGGATGGGCAGGTTGAGGCAGCCCAGCTTGTGTGTGGAGAGTAGCTTTACCGCAACCTATCACAACGTAGCAAACAATAACAAGCAGCCAATCACCTGAATGGACAGGTTGAAGCAGCCCAGCTTGTCTCCCGACAGCGAGTCGGCGCCGCAGCACATGACGATGGCGCCCGGCTGGTACAGCTCCATCACCTGACATAAAATGGAGGGAAAACAGTGCAGAATTCAGTGATTATTGAGGTTTAGCGAGCACATGACGATGAGCGCCCGGCTGGTACAGCTCCATCACCTGCAAATGGCGAGACGCCACAATGACCACCAGCTGAGCGCAGGCACAAACACACTAGTGCATCACCGGTTCATTGGGCGCTGCAGCAGGACACACACAGCGCGATGTCTCAAGAGGTACTAGCAGCGCACCTTCTGCATCACCGGCTCGTACACGTACTTGTAGCTCTCGTCGTCCATGCCCTCCTGCAATTGGGCAAGGGAATAGTACAGCTAAGCCCATTAGCAAACCCAGAAACGCGCCTGAGCGTTCGGCAGCAGTTGTGTGGGCGCTGCGGTGTGGTTCCCACTAGTCCCAATGCCCAACTGAAACAGGGCTCAGACCGCACCTGCAGCGGCACATTGACACTGTACAGCTTGCCCTCCGCGTGGCCAGTGTCGCCTGCAGCAAAAGGAGGCGGGTGAGGATGAGTTGCATAGATTGCACGCAGTGGTTCCCAACTCTCCTTGCACGCCGCATGCTTGCAGGCAGGGTGGGCGCAGCCGCCGTGCAAGATTTGCAGCCGTGCCGCGCAGCAGAGCCAGGCAGAGGCAGCTCACTCACCCAGGGCGCCGGTGCCCGGGAAAAAGTCGCCATACTTGTGGAAGCTGCGAGGCGAGAGGAGGAAGTTATTAGGTTGGATGATGCGAGGGGCGAACGTGATAAGGTTGGGTGATGCCAGCGGCATAAATGCTGCGCGTGGGCTGCGAGTGATACTGTTGACAGCCGGCATGCAAGGTCCGGCGCGGCGCAGCGCAGCCAGCAGCAGAAACATGCCGTCCCCCTGGCAGCTAACCAGCAGCAGCAGCAGCAGCAGCAGCAGCAGCAGCAGCAGCAGCAGCAGCAGCAGC
>VFQQ010001867.1_pt1 | contig 26768 bp, 29 predicted proteins | sample 3512341 | NCBI WGS metagenome assembly VFQQ01 (sample SAMN10412373, study PRJNA504923) | tailings metagenome | isolation source: Relicate 2 Philex TSF1 revegetated site | place: Philippines: Tuba, Benguet | collected 2017-08-29
CCGCGCCAAGAGCGCCTTCCTGGCCAACATGAGCCACGAGATCCGCACGCCGATGAACGCCATCATCGGCCTGACGCACCTGATGGCGCGCGACAGCCGCGACACCGTGCAGCGCGAGCGCCTGGCCAAGATCGACGACGCCGCGCGCCACCTGCTGCAGGTGATCAACGACATCCTCGATCTGTCCAAGATCGAGGCCGGTCGGCTCCAGTTGGAGCAGACCGAGTTCGCGCTCGATCCGCTGCTGTCGCGCGCCTTCGAGATGGTCTCGGCGCGGGCACGCGAGAAGGGCCTGGAGCTGGTGCTGGAGACCGACGGCCTGCCCGAGCGCCTGCGCGGCGACCCGACGCGGCTGTCGCAGGCCTGGATCAACCTGCTGTCCAACGCCGTGAAGTTCACCCACAGCGGCTGGGTGCGCCTGGCCTGCGAGCTGCTGCGCGAGGAACGCGGCCGGCTGCTGGTGCGCTTCGAGGTGGCCGACACCGGCGAGGGCATCGCCCCCGAGCGCCTGGGCGCCTTGTTCAAGGCCTTCGAGCAGGCCGATGCATCGACCTCGCGCCGCCATGGCGGCACCGGTCTCGGGCTGGCGCTGACGCGCCACCTGGCCCAGCTGATGGGTGGCGAGGTCGGCGCCAGCAGCGTGCCGGGCGAGGGCAGTCGCTTCTGGTTCACGGCCTGGCTGGAGCGCGCGCCCGAGGCCGGGGACCATGCCGCACCGGTGCCGCTGGCAGGGCTGCGCGTGCTGCTGGTCGACGACCTGCCCGAGGCACGCGCCGCCCTGGCCGAGCGGCTGCAGGCGATGGGGCTGGAGGTCGAGGCGCTGGCCAGCGGGGCCGAGGCGCTGGCCGCGGTGGATCGGGCCGGCGCCAGCATCCGGCCCTACGACCTGCTGCTGGTCGACTGGCGCATGGAGCCCATGGACGGCTTCGCCACGCTGGCCGGGCTGCGCCAGCGCCTGGGCGAGGGCATGCCGCCGGCGATCCTGGTCACCGCCTTCGACGAGCCGGCGATGTGGCGCCAGGCGCGGCAGGCGCGCTGCGAGGCGGTGCTGGTCAAGCCGGTGACGCCGTCGGCCCTGCACGACGCGATGGTGCGTGTGGTGCGCCGCCGCGGCGCGCCGGTCAGCGCCCCCATGGTGCCAGCCGACGGCGCCGAGGTGCTGCTGCGCACCCACCATGCCGGGCAGCGCGTGCTGCTGGTCGAGGACAACCCGATCAACCAGGAGGTGGCCGTCGAGCTGCTGCGCGCGCTGGGGCTGCAGGTCGAGACCGCCGACGACGGCGCACGCGCGGTCGAGATGGTCGGCAGCCGCGCCTACGACCTGGTGCTGATGGACGTGCAGATGCCCGGCGTCGACGGCCTCGAGGCCACGCGGCGCATACGCCGCAGCCGCGGCCCCGCACTGCCCATCGTCGCGATGACGGCGAATGCCTTCGCCGAGGACCGCCAGGCCTGCCTGGACGCCGGCATGAACGACCACCTGACCAAGCCGGTGGACCCGGCGCGCTTGCACGCGATGCTGCTGCACTGGCTGCCCTTGCGCCGCGGCCACGCCACGCCGCCCGCGGCGCCGGCCACGCCCACGCCGCAGGCCGCCCGCGAGGCCGCGGCCAGCAGCGAGGACCAGCTGTGGCGGCGCCTCGCGGCGGTGCCGGGCTTCGACCTGCAGGCCGCCATGGTCCACCTGGGCGGCCAGTTCGACTCGCTGCGCCGGGTGTTGCACAGCTTCGCCGACACCTACGCCGAGGGCGAGCCGGCGCTGGGCGAAGGCGTCGATGCGCGGCGCGTGCAGACCACCTGCCACTCGTTGCGCGGCGTCTGCGCGGCGATCGGTGCCGACGCGCTGCAGCAGCAGGCCGGCGCGCTGGAGCGCCGGCTGGCCGACGGCGAGCCCCCGGCGGCGCTGCGCGAGCCGCTGGCCGAGTTGGATGCCGCGTTGCGCCAGCTGGCGCAGCGCCTGCGCCGTGCGCTGACGGCCTAGCTGCGCGGCTGCGGCTGCGTGGTGCCGGGCGGGGCCTTGGTCACGCGCACCTTGCCGCCGGTGTTGACCAGGATCACCGCATCGCCCGGGGCGAACTGCTCGGCGGCCTTGGCCTGGACGATGGCGCGCCGGTCGCCGTTCTTCAGCTGCACCAGGATCTCGACGGCCTCCTCGCGGGTGCCGAAGCGCTCGACGGCGTTGCCGACCACGCCGCCGACCACGGCGCCGATCACGCCCACCACCACCGCCTCGCGCTTGCCGCCCACGCTGCTGCCGGCCACGCCGCCGGCCACCGCGCCGGCGGCCGAGCCGATGCCGCTCTGCGAGCCCTCGACGACCACCGGCCGCGACGACAGCACCACGGCGTCGGTGACGCTGGCCATGCGCTGCGCATCGTGGCGGCTGACCACGTCGGGGCTGGTGGTGCTGCAGGCGGCCAGGGCCAGGCCGGCGGCTGCGGCCAGCAGCAGGCGCGCCGGGCGCGCGGAACGGGGAAGGGTGCTGTTCATCGGATGCTTTCGTCGTGAAGGGTGGGCGGATACGCCTCAGGGGCGGTGGACCCGGGCCTGCGCCACAGGTTCCGTGCCGCCCGGCGGGCTCAGCCGTGCAGGCGCGAGCTGCGGGGCACCGAGGCGAGCAGGAAATCCATCTGGTCGGCGAGGATACGCCGGCCACGCAGGATCATGTCCTCGTGCAGGCTGGGCACGTAGGGAAGGTACAGCAAGGACATGCGTGCCTCCTCGGGCATGCGGTTGCCCTTGCGCCCGTTGCAGGCACGGCAGGCGGTGATGCAGTTCATCCAGGCATCCTCGCCGCCGCGCGACACCGGCACGATGTGCTCGCGCGTCAGTTCGTCGAAGCGGAACACGCCGCCGCAGTAGGCGCAGCAATGGCGGTCGCGGGCGAACAGCTTGGGGTTGCTCAGCGAGGGCGTGCTGCGCCAGGCGCGGCTGGGCACCGTGCCCTTGACGGCGATGATGGGGTGCAGCTCGATGCGCGACTGCAGGCCGGTGGCGCGCTGGACCCCGCCGCGCAACACGGCGCACACGGACCCCAGGGTCCAGGCCACGCCATCACTGGCGTAGATCACGGCGGCCTCGCGCGATGTGATCCACGCTTGCGGGCGGCCCGACACGTCGAGCTGCAGCACGTCCATGGCGCGAGGTTATCCGATAGTCGTGGCGGCCGTGTGCCCGTGCCGTCCGGCGCCGGCCGGCGATGCCCGGCCGCGGGCAGGCGCCGAATAGGCCGCAGCCTCTAGAAAAGTTCACGCCGCGGCCGCCGCGGCAGCGCGTGCAGGCATCAGAATAGAACGGTCGTTCACTTTTTTCCGCCGGCCGCCATGGCCGCTGCACACCGCCCGATGCCGATGCCGCAGCCGTCTCCCCGCACGCGCCGCAGCGCCCAAGCTGCCGATGGCGCCCCGTCCCCGCTGCCCAAGGGCCGCCAGACGCGCGCCGCCATCCTCGACGCGGCGCTGGGCCTGGCCTCGCACATGGGGCTGCAGGGCCTGAGCATAGGCGCGCTGGCCGAGATCGCGCAGATGAGCAAGTCGGGCGTGTTCGCGCACTTCGGCTCGCGCGAGGAACTGCAGATCTCGGTGATCCGCGAGTACCACGCGCGTTTCGAGGAGGAGGTGTTCTTCCCGGCCATCCGCGAGCCGCGCGGCCTGCCACGGCTGCGCGCGCTGTTCGAGCGCTGGGTGCGCCGCGTCTCGGTCGAGCTCGACTCGGGCTGCATCTACATCAGCGGCGCCGTCGAGTTCGACGACCGCCCGGGGCCGGTGCGCGACGCGCTGGCCGGCATGGTGCTGGCCTGGCATGCGGCGCTGGCCAAGGCCATCGCGCTGGCCGTGCAGATGGGCCACCTGGAGCCCGACACCGACCCCGACCAGCTGCTGTTCGAGCTGCATGGCCTGATCCTGGCGCTGCACCACGACGCGCGCTTCCTGCGCACGCCGGGGGCGCTGGACCGCGCCCGGCACGGCTTCGAGCGCGTGCTGTCGCGCCACCGCACCGCCGCGGGTGCCGCCGCAGCGGCGGCGCCGGCACAGGCCGCCCCGCGAGTCGCCACCCGGGCGCGCAAGCCCGCCGCGCCGCGGCGCCGGGCCGGCGGCTGAGGCCCGCCAGCGCACTCGCCCCTTCCTCTTCCACCTTTGCTTCGCAGGAGTTCCCCCATGCCCACCTACACCCCGCCGCTGCGCGACATGCACTTCGTGCTGCACGAGCTGCTGCAGGCCGGCGACACGCTGCGTTGCCTGCCGCCGCATGCCGAGCTGGACGATGCCACCATCAACGCCGTGCTCGAGGAAGGCGGCAAGTTCGCCGCCGGCGTGGTGCAGCCGCTCAACGCCAGCGGCGACGCCGAGGGCTGCAAGCTGGACCCGGCCACCCACGTCGTGACCACGCCCAAGGGCTTCAAGGCCGCCTACCAGGCCTACGTCGAGGGCGGCTGGCCCTCGCTGACGGCCGACCCGGCCTTCGGCGGCCAGGGCCTGCCCATCGTGATGAACCAGTGCCTGTACGAGATGCTCAACAGCGCCAACCAGGCCTGGACCATGTACCCCGGACTGAGCCACGGCGCCTACGAGTGCCTGCACGCCCACGGCACCCCCGAGCAGAAGCAGACCTACCTGCCCAAGCTGACCAGCGGCCAGTGGACCGGCACCATGTGCCTGACCGAGGCCCACTGCGGCACCGACCTCGGGCTGCTGCGCACCAAGGCCGAGCCGCTGCCCGACGGCACCTACAAGCTCACCGGCCAGAAGATCTTCATCAGCGCCGGCGAGCACGACCTGGCCGAGAACATCGTGCACCTGGTGCTGGCCCGGCTGCCCGACGCGCCGGCCGGCAGCAAGGGCATCTCGCTGTTCGTCGTGCCCAAGTTCCTGGTCAAGCCCGACGGCAGCCTGGGCGAGCGCAACGCGATCACCTGCGGCGCCATCGAGCACAAGATGGGCATCCACGGCAACGCCACCTGCCAGATGAACCTGGACGGCGCCGTCGGCACCCTGGTGGGCGAGCCGCACAAGGGCCTGCCGGCGATGTTCGTGATGATGAACGCCGCGCGCCTGGGCGTGGGCAACCAGAGCCTGGGCCTCACGGAAGTGGCCTACCAGAACGCCGTGGCCTATGCCAAGGACCGGCGCCAGATGCGCAGCCTCTCCGGCCCGAAGCAGCCCGACCAGCCGGCCGACACCATCATCGTGCACCCCGACGTGCGCAAGATGCTGCTCACCGCGCGCGCCTACGCCGAGGGCGGCCGCGCGATGGCCATCCACATCGCGCTGCTCATCGACCGCGAGCTGTCCAGCGACGACGCCGACGAGCGCCAGGCCTGCGCCGACGAGGTGGCGCTGCTGACACCCATCGCCAAGGCCTTCCTCACCGACAACGCCTGGATCGCCACCTCGCACTGCATGCAGGTCTTCGGCGGCCATGGCTACGTGCGCGAGTGGGGCATGGAGCAGTTCGTGCGCGACGCGCGCATCAACATGATCTACGAGGGCACCAACACCATCCAGGCGCTGGACCTGCTGGGGCGCAAGATCCTGATGGACAACGGCCGCAAGCTGAAGGCCTTCGGCCAGCGCATCGCCGCCTTCGTCGAGGAACACGGCACGAACGAGGCGATGCAGGAGTTCGTCAACCCGCTGGCCGAGCTGGGCGACAAGGTCACCAAGCTGACCACCGAGCTCGGGATGAAGGCCTTCGGCAATCCCGACGAGGTGGGCGGCGCGGCGGTGGACTACCTGCGCGTGCTGGGCCACCTGGTGTTCGCCTACTTCTGGGCGCGCATGGCCCAGGTGGCGCTGGCCAGGCAGGCCGCCGGCGACGCCGACCCCTTCTACACCGCCAAGCTGCACACGGCGCGCTTCTACTTCGCCAAGCTGCTGCCCGAGACCGCCGGCCTGATGCGCAGCGCGCGCAGCGGCGTGGCGCCGCTGCTGGCCATGGACGAGGCGCTGTTCTGAGCGCAGCATCGCAAGCCGTCCGTCCCCGTCCTGCCCCCCTTTCACCACACCCTATCCGCTGGAGACACCGATGAACCCGATCAAGACCGTCGCCGCCCTGGCCCTGGCCGCCTTCGCCTTCGCCGCGCAGGCGCAGAACAGCCCCGTCGGGCTGTGGAAGACCATCGACGACGAGACCAAGCAGGAGAAGTCTCTGGTGCGCATCACCGAGGCCAACGGCGTGCTCACCGGCAAGATCGAGAAGCTGATGGACCCGAAGAAGCAGGACGCCGTGTGCAACGAGTGCACCGACGCGCGCAAGGGCCAGAAGGTCATCGGCATGACCATCGTCGAGGGCGTCAAGAAGCACGCCAGCGAGCCCTACTGGGACGGCGGCACCATCCTCGACCCCAACAACGGCAAGACCTACAAGGTGCGCCTGACGCCGCAGGACGGCGGCAAGACGATGGAAGTGCGCGGCTTCATTGCCTTCCTCTACCGCAACCAGCAGTGGGTGCGCGTCGAGTAAGCCGCCGCCCCCGGAGCACAGAACCATGAACCGATTCAACGTCCGCAAGGTCGCCGTGCTGGGCGCCGGCGTGATGGGGGCGCAGATCGCCGCGCACCTCGTCAACTGCCGCGTTCCCGTCGTGCTCTTCGATCTCGCAGCCAAGGAAGGCCCGAAGAACGGCATCGTCACCAAGGCCATCGAGGGCCTGAAGAAGCTCAAGCCCGCGCCGCTGGGCCTGGCATCGGAGGCCGACGCCATCCAGGCCGCCAACTACGACGAGCACCTGGACCTGCTGGCCGGCTGCGACCTGGTCATCGAGGCCATCGCCGAGCGCATGGACTGGAAGCGCTCGCTGTACGAGAAGATTGCCCCGGCGCTGGCGCCCGGCGCCATCGTCGCCAGCAACACCTCGGGCCTGTCGATCACCGCGCTGTCGGACGCGCTGCCCGAGGCCATCCGCCCGCGCTTCTGCGGCATCCACTTCTTCAACCCGCCGCGCTACATGGCGCTGGTGGAGCTGATCAACACGCCGGCCACGCGGCCCGAGATCCTCGACCAGCTCGAGGCCTTCGTCACCACCGCGCTGGGCAAGAGCGTGGTGCGCGCCAAGGACACGCCCAACTTCATCGCCAACCGCGTCGGCATCGCCGGCATGCTGGCCACGATGATCGAGGCGCAGAAGTACGGCCTGTCCTACGACGTCGTCGACGACCTCACCGGCAAGAAGATGGGCCGCGCCAGCAGCGGCACCTTCCGCACCGCCGACGTGGTGGGCCTGGACACCATGGCCCATGTCATCAGGACGCTGCAGGACAACCTGGGCCCGGGCAAGACCGAGGACCCGTTCCACGCCGCCTACGCCACGCCGGCCGTGCTGTCCCAGCTGATCGAGAAGGGTGCGCTGGGCCAGAAGAGCGGCGCCGGCTTCTACCGCAAGGACGGCAAGGCCATCCTGCGCCTGGACCCGGCCACCGGCGAGTACGTGCCCGCCGGTGCCAAGGCCGACGAGCTGGTCGCGCGCATGCTGAAGAAGGCCCCGGCCGAGCGCCTGAAGCTGCTGCGCGAGAGCAGCAACCCGCAGGCCAAGTTCGTCTGGGCCATCCTGCGCGACAGCTTCCACTACGCCGCCGTGCACCTGGCCAGCATCGCCGACAGCGCGCGCGACGTCGACTTCGCGATGCGCTGGGGCTTCGGCATGAAGCAGGGCCCCTTCGAGCTGTGGCAGCAGGCCGGCTGGGCCCAGGTGGCGCAGTGGGTGCAGGAAGACATCGCCGCCGGCGAGGCGCTGTGCGCCGAGCCGCTGCCCAAGTGGGTGTTCGAAGGCCCGGTGGCCGAGGCCGGCGGCGTGCACCGCGCCGAGGGCAGTTGGAGCGCCGCGCGCGGCGCCTTCGTGCCCGCCAGCGAGCTGCCCGTCTACCAGCGCCAGCTGTTCCGCGAGCGCCTGGTGGGCGACGGCCAGCCCGAGGCGCTGGCCACCGGCACCGAGCTGTTCAGGAACGAGGAGATCCGCGTCTGGACGCCCGACGGCGACATCGTCGTGGCCAGCATCACCGCCAAGCTGCACCTGATCAGCCCGGCCGTCACCGAGGGCCTGCTCAAGGCCGTCGAGATCGCCGAGGCGGGTTACCGCGGCCTGGTGATCTGGTCGCCCGACGAGGTCTTCAGCGCCGGCGCCAACCTCGAGGCGCTGATGCCGGTGTTCATGAAGATGGGCAGCAAGGGCATCGCGCCCGAGGAGAAGAAGCTGCAGGACGCGATGCTGCGCATCCGCTACGCGCAGGTGCCGGTGGTGTCGGCCATCCGCGGCATCGCCCTGGGCGGCGGCTGCGAGCTGGCCATCCACTCGGCCAAGCGGGTGGCCGCGATGGAGAGCTACGTGGGCCTTGTGGAAGTGGGCGTGGGCCTGATCCCCGGTGCGGGCGGCCTCACCTACATCGCCCGCCGCGCAGCCGAGATGGCCGCCGCCGGCAATGCCAATGCCGACATCCTGAAGTTCGCCACCGACGGCTTCACCAGTGCGGCGATGGCCAAGGTGGGCACCAGCGCCATCGAGTCGCGCAAGCTGGGCTACCTGCTGGACAGCGACGTGATCGTGCCCAACAAGGACGAGCTGCTCTACGTGGCCCTGTCGCAGGCCAAGGCGATGTTCGACGCCGGCTACCGCCCGCCGCACAAGGCGATGTTCCCGGTGGCCGGCCGTTCGGCCAAGGCCACGATCATGGCCCAGCTGGCCAACATGCGTGACGGCGGCTTCATCAGCCAGCACGACTTCCACATCTCCACGCTGATCGCCGACGTGATCTGTGGCGGCGAGGTCGAGGCCGGCTCGCTGGTGAACGAGGACTACCTGATGGCCCTGGAGCGCCAGCACTTCTGCGGCCTGCTCGACCACCCCAAGACGCAAGAACGCATCATGGGCATGCTGCAGACCGGCAAGCCCGTGCGCAACTGATCGATCGGAGCCTACACATGAAACAAGTTCAAGACGCCTACATCGTCGCCGCCACGCGCACTCCGATCGGCAAGTCGGGCCGCGGCTACTTCAAGAACACCCGTCCGGACGACCTGCTGGTGGCCGCCATCCGTGGCGCGCTCAAGCAGGTGCCCAACCTCGACCCCAAGGCCATCGAGGATGCCATCGTCGGCTGCGCGATGCCCGAGGCCGAGCAGGGCATGAACGTGGGCCGCGTGGCTGCGCTGCTGGCCGGCCTGCCCAACACCGTGGGCGGCGTCACCGTCAACCGCTTCTGCGCGGCCGGCCTCACGGCGGTGCAGATGGCAGCCGACCGCATCCGCGTGGGCGAAGCCGACGTGATGATCGCCGGCGGCGTCGAGTCGATGAGCATGGTGCCCATGGGTGGCAACAAGCCTTCCTTCAGCCCCGAGGTGTTTGCGCGCGACGAGAACCTGGGCATCGCCTACGGCATGGGCCTGACGGCCGAGAAGGTGGCGCAGCAGTGGAAGGTGTCGCGCGAGGCGCAGGACGCCTTCGCGCTGGAGAGCCACCGCCGTGCACTGGCCGGCCAGGCCGCCGGCGAGTTCGCCGACGAGATCGTGCCCATCGACGTTGCCATCCGCACGCCCGACCTCGACGCCGGCACGGTGAACATCGCCACGCGCACCGTCAAGCTCGACGAGGGCCCGCGCGCCGACACCAGCGCCGAGGGCCTGGCGCGGCTGCGCCCGGTGTTCGCCGCGCCCAAGGACCCGGCGGGCAAGGCCACCGGCATGGGCAGCGTCACCGCGGGCAACAGCAGCCAGACCAGCGACGGCGCCGGCGCGCTGATCGTCGTCAGCGAGCGCGCGCTGAAGCAGTTCAACCTGACGCCGCTGGCGCGCTTCGTCAGCTTCGCCGTGCGCGGCGTGCCGCCCGAGGTGATGGGCATAGGCCCCATCGAGGCCATCCCCGCGGCGCTCAAGAACGCCGGGCTGAAGCTCGACGACCTGGGCTGGATCGAGCTCAACGAGGCCTTCGCCGCGCAGGCGCTGGCCGTCATCGAGCAGGTGGGCCTGGACCCGGCGCGCGTCAACCCGCTGGGCGGCGCCATCGCGCTGGGGCACCCGCTGGGCGCCACCGGCGCCATCCGCGCCGCCACCACGGTGCACGGCCTGCGCCGCCGCAATCTCAAGTACGGCATGGTCACGATGTGCGTGGGCATGGGCCAGGGCGCCGCCGGCATCATCGAGCGGATCTGACACCTCGGCAGCACGCCACCAGGAGACCCCGCATGCACATCAAGACCGCCACGCTCAACGGCGTGCTGCACATCGAGATCGCCCGCCCCGAGAAGAAGAACGCGCTGACCCAGGCGATGTACACGGCCATGGCCGAGGCGCTGCACGGCGCGCAGGAGGACAAGGCCGTGCGCGCCGTGCTGATCAGCGGCCAGCCGGGCATCTTCACCAGCGGCAACGACATCGAGGACTTCATGCAGCGCCCGCCGGGGCAGGGCGGCAGCGGCGACCTGGACTCGCCGGTGTTCCGCTTCATGCTGGCGCTGCTGGACTGTGACAAGCCGGTGGTGGCGGCGGTGACCGGCGGCGCCATCGGCATCGGCACCACCATGCTGCTGCACTGCGACTTCGTCTACGTGTCGGACGAGGCGCGGCTGGCCATGCCCTTCGTCGGCCTGGGCCTGGTGCCCGAGTACGCCAGCAGCCTGGTGCTGCCGGCGCTGATGGGCCAGCGCCGCGCCGCCGAGAAGCTGCTGCTCGGCGACCCCATCACCCCCGAGCAGGCGGTGGAGTTCGGCATCGCCAACGCCGTGCTGCCGGCCAGCGAGGTGCTGAACCACGCGCGCCGCGTCGCCGAGCGCTTCAACGCGCTGCCGCCGGGCGCCGTGCGCGAGGCCAAGCAGCTGATGCGCGGCCCGCTGCGCGACGACATCCTGGCCACCATCCGCCGCGAGGGCGAGATCTTCGCGCGCCGGCTGCGCAGCCCCGAGGCGATGGAGGCCTTCCAGGCCTTCTTCCAGAAGCGCAAGCCCGACTTCTCGAAGTTCTGAGACGCGCCGCCGGGCCCACCCGATGTCGCTGACGCTGAAGCTGGCGCTGTCGCCGCTGCTGGCGGTGCAGGCGCTGCAGGTGCGCGCGCGCACGCCGCGCCTGCCCGAGGCCGCGGGCCCGCGCCAGGGCACCGCGGCCCCGCCCGGTGCCGGCCGCCGCGGCCGCGATGCCGAACCGCTGCGCCTGCTGGTGGCCGGCGACTCGTCGGCCGCCGGCGTGGGCGTGGCCCATCAGCGCGACGCGCTGGCCCTGCCGCTGGCGCGCCGGCTGGCCGCGGCGCTGGGCCGGCCCGTGCACTGGCGCTTGCTGGCGCGCAGCGGCCTCGGCAGCGCCCAGTTGCTGGCCTGGCTGCGTGAGGAACTCCAGCGCGAGGCGGCGCTGCGCGAGGGCCCCGCCTACGCCGACCTGGCGGTGCTGGTCAGCGGCGTCAACGACGTCGTCGAGCAGGTGCCGTCGCAGCGCGCGGCGGCGGCGCGCGAGGCGCTGGCCAACCACCTGCGCAACGGCTGGGGCGTGCGGCAGGTGCTGTTCACGCCGCTGCCCCCGGTGCAGCATTTCCCGGCGCTGCCGCCGCCGCTGCGCTGGGTGGCCGGCCACGATGCGCGCCGCCACGACGCCGCGCTGCGGCGCTGGGCCGCCACGCGTGCCGGCGACGTCGGCGTGGCCGACCTGCGCGAGCTGTCGCTGAACCCGGCCACGATGGCCGACGACGGCTTCCATCCCGGCGCGCCGGCCTACCGCTGGCTGGCGCATGCGCTGGCCGAGCACCTGGCCGGCTGGGCCGCCGGGCAGCGCCGGCCCGCCTGAACGCAGGCCGGCGCGGCGCGCCGCGGCCGTCACGCGCGCTGCCCGTCGCGGCGTTGCGGCGCCCGCCTCGTCGCTGGCGACTACACGCTTCGTATGACTTCTGAACCGCTTCGGTGCGCGCCGTGCACAGCGCCGGGGCGAGCGCCAGAGCTGGCTGTTGTGCGGCCCCTTGTTCGCCGTCTGCCGGCGGCGCGTCCAGCGCCAACATCGGCGCGGCCTCGGTCGTGCCGTCCGCAGGGCGGGCGCCGGGGCAGCCAACAAACTGACAGGGAGTCACTTCGATGAAACTCGAGAACCTGGGTATCGGGGCCAGACTGGCCTTGGGCTTCGGCGCCATGCTGCTGCTGCTGGCGGCAACCGTGGCCTTCAACGCCTGGCAGTTCGACCGCCTGCGCGACGAGGTCGCGGCGATGGTCGACGAGGACGCCGCCAAGCTGCGGCTGACGCAGGACGTGCTGCAGCTGGCACGCAGCAACGGGCTGCTGGTGTTCACGCTGATGAGCACCGACGACGCGGCGCAGCGCCAGGCCTTGCGCGCCGAGGTGGCGCAGGTGCGCCAGGCCATCGACGAGCGCATGGCCGGCCTCGACCGCCTGGTGCGCAAGCCCGAGGCGCGCGCGCTGCTGGCCGAGTTCGGCGGCGCGCGCAAGGCCTGGGTGCAGGGCTTCAGCGCCTCGCTGGAGCTGCTGGCCGCCGGCCAGGCCGAGGCGGCGCGGCGCGACTTCCTGGCGCAGGCGCTGCCGCGGCTGCGCGCGATGGAGGCGCCGGCGCAGAAGCTGGCCGAGTTCCAGATGCAGGTGCTGGACGCGACGCGCCGGCGCGTCGACCGCGACCTGCGGCGCGCCATGGCCTGGCTGCTGGGGCTGAGCCTGGGCGCCGGCCTGCTGGCGCTGCTGGCGGCACGGGCGCTGGCGCGTTCGATCACGCAGCCGCTGGCGCACGCGGTGGACGCCAGCCAGCGCGTCGCCGGCGGCGACCTGTCGCAGGCCATCGAGGCCCGCGGCCAGAACGAGACCGGGCGGCTGCTGGCGGCCATGCAGCGCATGCAGCAGGGCCTGGCCGGCACCGTGCACAGCGTGCGCGGCAATGCCGAAAGCGTGGCCAGCGCCAGCGCCCAGATCGCGCAGGGCAACAACGACCTCAGCCGGCGCACCGAGCAGCAGGCCGCCGCGCTGCAGCAGACCGCCGCCACCATGAGCCAGCTGGACACCACGGTGCGCAGCACCGCCGAGCATGCCGAGCAGGCACGCACGCTGGCGCAGGCGGCCAACCGGGCGGCGACCGGCGGCGGCGGCCTGGTCGGCCAGGTCGTGGGCGCGATGGGCGAGATCCGCAGCGGCTCGCAGCGCATCGCCGAGATCATCGGCACCATCGACGCCATCGCCTTCCAGACCAACATCCTGGCGCTGAACGCGGCGGTGGAAGCGGCGCGCGCCGGCGAGCAGGGCCGCGGCTTCGCCGTGGTGGCCGGCGAGGTGCGCATGCTGGCCCAGCGCAGCGCCGAGGCGGCGCGCGAGATCAAGGACCTGATCGGCGCCAGCGTCGCCCAGGTCGAGCGCGGCAGCACGCTGGTGGACGGCGCCGGCCGGGCGATGGACGAGATCGTGCAGGCCATCGGGCGCGTGGCCGCGGTGGTCTCGGAGATCAGTGCCGCCTGCCGCGAGCAGGCCGATGGCATCGGCCAGGCCAGCCAGGCGGTGACGCAGATGGACCAGGCCACGCAGCAGAACGCCGCGCTGGTGGAGCAGAGCGCCGCGGCCGCCGAGAGCCTGCGCCAGCAGGCCGAGGCGCTGCTGGGCGCGGTGGCCAGCTTCCGCCTGGCCAACGCCTGAGGCGCCGCCCGGCGGCGTGACGGATTGCGCGCCGGCGGCGGCCCCGTGCCGCGCCGGCCGCCTTCGCCGGCACGCGGGCGGGCCCGGGGGCCGCAGAATGGCCCGGCACCGCCCGCCGCCACCGCCCCGCAAGCCCATGCAAGCCACCGCCCACATCGCCCGCAGCGGCATGGCCGCGGCCCAGGCCTGGATGCAGGGCGCGGCGCACAACATCGCCAACCTGAGCACCGGCGACGGCTTCCGCCGCCAGCTCAGCGTGACGCAGACGCGGCCCGAGGGCGGCGTGATGACCCAGGCGGTGCAGGCCGCCACGCCCGGCCACCAGCCCGAGCGCGACCTGGTCGGGCTGATGGTGGCGAAGAACGCCTTCCTGGCCAATGCCGCGGTGTTCCGCAGCGCCAACCAGGTCGCCGGCAGCCTTCTCGACATCCGCGCCTGAGCACGCCGGTCCCGCGCGCCGCGCCGCCGCGCCGGTTCAGCGCCTGCGTGAAGCGGGCCGCTCGCCCCAGAAGCGCTCCATGCTGAGGTAGGTGAACGAGGCCGTCCAGGCGATCAGCAGCAGGCCGTTGAGCGCCTCGGCACCGGCCAGCAGGCGCAGCGGCCCGGTGGGTGCGAAGTCGCCCAGGCCCAGCGAGGTGTAGGCCTCGGCCGAGAACATCAGGCTGTCGAGGAATCCGCCCTCGGTCGGGCCGCGCAGCGCGCCCAGCTGCGGGAAGCGCGCGGCTCCGTGGTAGGCCAGCGCGTAGACCCCGATCTCCAGCGCATGCGCGGCGAAGGCCCACAGCATCACCACCAGCACCTTCAGCCGCGGGTGCACCGTGAGCCGCGGCAGCGCGCGGTTCAGCGCCGACAGCGCCTCGTAGTGGATGCAGGTGGCGGCCAGCACCAGCAGCGCGGCCAGCAGCAGAGCGGCGGTCAAGGCGCGGCCCCGGCCGGCGTGCCGGTGCCGCGGGCCAGCCGGTCCAGCAGCGTGTACGAGTGCAGCCGCGCCGCCGCGTCATGCGCCGCGGTGGCGACGATGAACTCGTCGGCCCGCGTGGCCTCGGCCAGCGCGGCCAGCTGCTCGTGCACGCGGGCCGGGCTGCCCACGGCGCTGCAGGCCAGCATGCGCCGCACCTGCGCCCACTCGGCGGGGCTGGCCAGCGGCGCCAGGTGCACCGGGTCCAGCGGCGGCGGCAGCGGCCCGCGCCGGCCGCGCACCATGCCCAGGAAGCGTTGCTGCAGCGAGCTGAACAGCCGCAGCGCCTCGTCGTCGCTGTCGGCGCAGACCACGTTGACGCCCACCATCGCATGCGGCCGTGGCCAGCGCTCGCTGGGGCGGTACTGGGCGCGGTACAGGTCCAGCGCCTGCAGCAGCAGGTCGGGTGCGAAGTGCGAGGCGAAGGCGAAGGGCAGGCCCAGCTGCGCCGCCAGCTGCGCGCTGTACAGGCTGCTGCCCAGCAGCCACACCGGCACCTGCGTGCCCTCGCCGGGCAGGGCGCGCACGGCGCGCGGCGGGTCGCTGGCCGGCTCCAGGTACTGCATCAGCTCGAGCACGTCGCGCGGGAAGCCGCTCTCCTCGTCGCCCTCGGCATGCAGGTGGCGGCGCAGCGCGCGCATCGTCTGCCCGTCGGTGCCCGGCGCACGGCCCAGGCCCAGGTCGATGCGGCCGGGGAACAGCTCGGCCAGCGTGCCGAACTGCTCGGCCACCACCAGCGGCGCGTGGTTGGGCAGCATCACGCCGCCGCTGCCCACGCGGATGCGCGTGGTCGCCGCCGCCACCTGGCCCACCAGCACCGCGGTGGCCGAGCTGGCCACGCCGGCCAGGTTGTGGTGCTCGGCCAGCCAGTAGCGCGTGTAGCCCAGCGCGTCGGCGTGGCGGGCCAGGGCCAGCGTGCGCTGCAGCGCGTCGGCCACGGTGGCGCCCTCGACGATGGGGGCCAGGTCCAGGATGGCCAGCGGGGGCAGGGCCGGCGGGGCCGGCGAGGGGGCGGCTGCGGTGTCGGGCATGGAGTGGCAGCCTAGCAGCCGGCGGCGGCTGCTGCAGGCCGGCGGGCATGGCCCGTGCGGCGTGCCGCGGGCTGCGGCGTGGGCCGGTGCGCGCCGTTCAGTCGGCCGCGGGCGGCGGCGCAAGCGCCGGCCCCCCGGTGTCCTCGCGGTCGTAGTAGTCCACCGTGGTCTCGGCGCGGTACAGCCCGCGCGCCGCCGTGCGTTCGCCGCCGCTGCCGTCGGCGCCGCCGCGGGCCCAGTAGCCGACCTTGTTCGAGTCGGGGTAGTGGCAGACCTCGACGTCCACCAGGGTCGACAGCGCCAGGTAGCGCAGCTCGGTGCTGCCGGTGTTGACGATCTGGTGCGCCACCTCGGGCCCGCCGGTGGGGCAGGCGATCACGTCGTGGCGGCGGATGGGCCAGCGCTGCGCGCCGAAGCGCAGCTCGCCCTCGCCGTCGAGGATGAGGAACATCTCCTCCTCGCCGCGGTGGCTGTGGAAGGGGCACTGCGCCTTGCCCGGCGGCAGCACCGTCAGGTTGTAGCCCAGCCGGCGCGCGCCGATGGCGGCGCTGAAGCAGGCGCGGCGCGAGCTGTAGAAGCCGTGGTCCTCGACGTCGTCGAAGACGAGGTTGTCGAGGTTGACGAAGGGCTTGTTGATGTCGGGCATGGCGGCGGCAACGCGGGTGGACGACGGCCAAGCGTAGCGGCGCCGCCGCGGCGGCGCGAGGGCCGCGGCTTCAGCGCCCCCCTACAGGGATGAAGTCGCGCGCCGGCGCCGGCGGCGGCAGGCGGCGAACCACGAGGCGCGCCACGCAGGCTGCTGCCATGCCCGTGCTGCGCTCGGCGAAGCCCAGGCGCAACGCGTAGGCGGTGCCCAGCGACGCGTCGTGGAATTCCAGCGTCGTGGGCAGCGGGCGCGAAGGCCGGCGTGCGTCGGCCGCATCGGGGCCACGGTGCTCGATGGGGGGCGGCAGCACGGCGTCGGCCCTGGGCAGGGCAGCGAGCAGCTGCCGCTGGCCGACGCAATGGCCGGGCGCCAGCGTGAGCACGGCCAGCGGCTGCAGGCCCTCGGTCGAAGGCACGTCGACGAACAGGATGCGCAACAGCGGCCCGGGCCGCGCCGGCTTGCACTCGACGGCACCGCTGCCCTCGTCGACACAGACGCCATCGGGCCCGGCATAGAAGCCCGCCGCGCTGAAGCCGCCGGGGGCGCGGAACAGCCGGTCCAGGCGCGTCAGGGCCTCGTGCAGTGGCGCCAGCGCAGGCTCGGGCGATGCCGCGGCCGTCGGCGGGGCAAGGGCCATGGCCGCCGCCAACAGCAGCGCCGCCGGCGCCCGGCCAGCCGGTGCTTCGCGGCCAGGCAGGGTCATCGGGACGCGGCCAGCAGCACCGCGCCCACCTGGGTGCGGAACTCGTCGAGGCGGCGGCTGAAGTGCTCGCCGGGGCAGACGGTCTGCGCCGTGTACTGCCGGTGCGTGCCCAGCGCGGTCAGGCCCAGGCCATGGCTGCGCAGCAGGTGGCCGACCAGGGCCACGGCGCTGTCCCATTGGGCAGGCGTGGGCTGCTGCAGCTCGAAGTTGCCCAGCAGCATCACCTGCACGTGGCCCTGCGGGTTGTAGTCGGTGTTGGTGTCGCCGGGCACGCTGGCCGGGCGGCCCTGGTAGACCTGCCCGTCCGGCGCCACGATGTAGTGGTAGGGCAGGTCGCGCCAGCCCCTGGATTGGCGCGACCAGCGTTGCAGCGCGCGCAGATAGGGCTCGACGGCCTTGTCCTCGGGCCAGACCTCGCCCTGGTGGTGCACGGTGACCCGGTGCACGGCCTGGGCGGTGGCAGCCGGCGGCATCGGCTCGCCGCCCCAGACCGCGACGGGGACGATGGCCGGCGGCGCAACGGTTGGCGTGCCGCGCGGCGCAGCGCAGCCAGCCAGCAGCAGCGTCGGCAGCGCGATGCGGGCCAGGGCGGCGAAGCGGTGGTTCATGGCGACGGCGCGGCGGTGTGCAAGGCCGCGATGATCGGTGAAGTCCGGCCTGCCCGTGCCGACACCCGCGGTGCCTACTTGGCCGCGCCCCGGCGCGTGTAGCGCCCGTCGATGGCCGCGCTCCAATCGCCGGCGGCGTCGCTCGTCTCCCACAGCTGGCGCACGCTGCCGTCGGGCAACGGGGCCCAGCTGATGCGGTGGCGCGTGCGCTTGCCGTCGGCCGCGGTGGTCTCGCCGGCCAGCACCATGCGCCCGTCCACCAGGCCGCCCTCCAGCCGCAGCAGCAGGCCACCGCCGTCGACCCAGGTCTGGTGCCAGGCCTTGCGGCCGGCGTCGTAGATGTTGAAGCTGGCGCCGCTGTAGCCGCGGCCGGTGTCGTACTGCTCGTGCAGCACGCAGCCGCCGAAGGCGCGCTGGATGCGGTTGTGCCCGGCCAGCTCGCCGTCGGGCCTGTGCACCGCCCAGTCGCCCAGCCAGAAGTCGAATTGCCGGTGCTCGGGCGCCGAGCAGGGCGCGGGCCGGGCGGGCTGGGCCCAGGCCGGCGCCGAAGCCCAGACGGCCAGCAGGACTGCCAGAGTGCAGCGCAGGGCCCTGTGCACCGGCTTCGCCACTGGCGTGGCCCGGGGCCTGACCGGCGGCATCAACGCTGCGGCCCGGCGCTGGCCGCCAGCCACACCTCGACGCTGCCCGGCCGCACCTTGTAGCGCTTGACCTGCTGCGCCGCGGCGTCGGGCGCGCCGTTGGCGCGCAGCGTCTGCGCGATGGCCTCGGCGGCGGCGCGGTCCTCGTCGTTGAAGTAACGCACCCCGGTGCTGCCGGGCACCGCGGCCACCTTCTCGACACCCTGCACCGCGTAGCCCGCGCCCCGCAGCGTCTGGCCCAGCTTGCCGGCCCAGCTGCGCTGCGCCTCGTCGCCGATGTGCAGGTAGACGCGGGCCGGGATCACCGTCAGCGCCGCGGCGGCGTCGGCCTGCTCGGCGCCGCTGCCGGTGGCCTTGATGGTCTCGACCACCGCGCGGCCGGCGCTGTCGCGCTTGGACTGGATGATCTTCAGCGCCAGCTCGCGGTAACCCAGGGCCTCGAACGAGGCGTAGGCAAAGGCGCGGTCGGCGTCGTCCTCGGACACCAGCAGCGGACGGAACTTGTCCAGCGCCGCGATCTGGTTGAGCTGCAGCTGGCGCGCGTTGTTCATCTGCGTGTAGAAGGCCGCCACGCCGGTGACGCCCACGCCGATGATCAGCGGCGTCAGCGCCACCAGCACCTCGTGCCAGGGCTTGGCGGGTTTGGGCGGCGGGGCTGGCGGCTCAGGCATGGCGCCTCCGGCGGGCTGCGGAACGTGGCGCGCAGTGTGCCCGGCGGCCCGCCGCCGGCCCATCCCGAGCCCGGCCCAGCCCGAGCCCGGCCCTAACGCGCCGGGCGCGGCTTGGGCAGCGCCCACACCAGGCCCTGCGTGACCAGGCGCGGGAACACGGTGGCATGGTCCTCGCCGTCCAGCACCGTGGCCTGGGCGTCCAGGCCGGGCCAGCGGCGCGCCGCCAGCTGCGCGGCGTAGCGCTGCAGCTGGGCCACCATGTCTTGCTTGTCGGGCGCGCCGCGGCTGGGCCGCTCCAGGCCGCCCACGTAGAGGCGCACGCGGGCGGGCAGGTCGGCGTGGGTGCGCGCCGCCTGCTGCAGCGCGGCGAAGGGCTGGCCGCCGTCGAACCACAGCGACGGGCTGCCCAGGATGTAGTGGCTGAAGGCACCGGGCCGCTCGAGCAGTGCACGCAGGCCCAGCAGGCTGCCGTAGGAATGGCCCACGTAGATGCGGCGGCCGGGGTCGGTGCGGTAACGCGCGTCCACCAGCGGCAGCAGCTCGGTGGTGACGAAGTCCAGGTAGGCGGCGCTGTGGCCGTAGCGGCGGTCGCCGCCCTTGGGCGTTGGCGTGTAGTCGCGGTTGCGGCTGGCCGTGCCGGTCTCGCCCAGCGCGTAGCCCAGGCCCACCAGGATGAAGTCCTCCAGGCCCACGCCATGGCGGTCGACGCGGCCGGCGATGGCGCGCATCAGCGGGAAGGCGTAGGGCGCGTCGGTGACGTAGACCACCGGGTAGCGCCGGTTCGAAGTGCCGTAGTCGGCCGGCAGGCTGACGTAGATCTCGTAGCTGCGCCCCAGCCGCGGCGCGGGCGTGGCCACGACCTCGGTGTGCTCCAGCGTGTAGGGCTGGGGCGGCGTGGCGGCGGCAAGGCAGGTGGCGGCGAGCAGGGCGGCGGCCAGGCAGGCGGCGGCGCGGCGGGCGGCGGCTCTGGGGGCGGCCGGCGGTGGCTGGGGGATCAAGGCGACTGGGGCCGCGGGGCAGCAGGGCGACAGGGGCGCGGATTCTAGGCAGCCGCCCCGGCTTCCTGGCGCGGCGCCGACACCAGGGCCTGCGGCCCTGCGGCTCTGCATCGGGCCCTGCCTCGGACCCTGCACAGGGCCCCGAGTCACGCCCCGCGTCACGCCCCGCGTCAGGGCCCGCGTCAGGAACTCGGTCCGAGGTCCAGCAGCACGCGCCCCGCCGAGGCCGCGCGTTCCACCGTCTCGTGCGCCAGGGCGATCTGCGCCAGCGCAAAGCGCGCCTGGATGGCCAGGCCCGGCCAGCCGGCGGCCAGCGCCGCATTCAGGTCCTGCGCCGCCTCGGCCTTGGCCGCGGCCGGGAAGTCGTCGCTGCCCAGGAAGTAGACGGCGACGTTCTTGAACACCAGCGGCCAGAACGGCAGCGATGGCGCCGGGTCGCCCGAGGCGTAGGTGGCGATGGAGCCACCCTGCCGCAGCAGCTGCTCGTCGAGCGCGACGTTGGCGTGGAAGGCGACCTCGACCACATGGTCGACGCCGTCGGGCGCGAGTGCGCGCAGGCGCGCCAGCGTCTGCTCGGCCGACAGGCCCGCGGTGACGACCACGTGGTGGGCCCCGGCCCGCTGCGCCGCGGCCTGGTCGTGCGCGCCGCGCACGGTGGCCAGCACGGTGGCCCCCGCATGCCGCGCCAGCGCGACGGCGCATTGCCCCACGGCGCCCGCGGCGCCCTGCACCAGCACGCTGCGGCCGCGCACCGCCCCGCCCGCGTGCACGGCGCGGTGGGCGGTGATGCCCGGGATGCCCAGGCAGGCGCCCTGCTGGAACGACACGCCGCGCGGCAGGGGCACGGCCTGCGCGGCGGGCACCACCACGTGCTCGGCGGCGGTGCCGAAGGGGCGGTAGCTCTGCGCCCCGAAGCACCACACGCGCTGGCCGATGCGCGCCGCCGGCACCTGGCTGCCGACGGCGTCGACGACGCCGGCGCCGTCGCTGTGCGGGACCACCCGCGGATACGGCATGCCGACGCCGAAGCGGTCGTCGCGCTTCTTCACGTCGCCGGGGTTGATGCCCGACGCGGCGACGCGGATGCGCAGCTCGCCCGGCCCGGGCTCGGGCGTCGGCATCTCGCCCACCACCAGCACCTGGGCGGCCGGGCCCTGGCGCTCGTACCAGGCGGCTCTCACGACGGCCTCGGCCGGTGGCGGCGCGTGCTCGGCGGGGACTCGGCATTCATCCTGGCACCTCCGGATGGGCGCAGTATGCGGGCCGGCACCCACGTCGCGCCAGGCCGGCGCCGGTGGTCGGGCCCGGCGGTCAGCGCGCCGCCGCTGCGCCCGCCGCGCCGGGCGGCCGCCAGTCCTGCCGCAGCAGGCCGTAGACCCACGAGTCCGACACCTCGCCGTCGACGATGCAGTCCTGGCGCAGCAGGCCTTCGCGCACGAAGCCCAGCTTCTCGAGCACGCGCGCCGACGCCGGGTTGCGCGTGTCCAGCCCGGCCTGCACGCGGTTCAGGTCCAGCGTGGCGAAGGCCCAGGCCAGCAGCGCGCCGGTGGCCTCGGTGGCCAGGCCCTGGCCCCAGGCGTCGTGGTGCAGGCAGTAGCCGATCTCGATGCTGCGGAAGGCCGGGCGCCAGTCGAACAGCGCGCACTGGCCGAGGAATGCGCCATCGGCGGCGCGTTCGATGGCGAGCCGGGTGCCGCTGGCCTCGGCCGCCATCTGCCGGCTGACGGCGACGAAGCGCTCGGCCTGCGCCGGCGCCGTCCAGGGCGGCGTGTTCCAGTAGCGCATCACCCGCGGGTCGGCGAACAGCGCGAACAGTGCGTCGCGGTCGGCGTCGGCGAACGGACGCAGGCGCAGGCGCGCGCTGTGCAGCGTGGGGGCGGGCAGGGGCATGGGCAGGGATCTCGGCGGCGCTGCGCCTACCTGCGGGCCCGGGCCTTGTCGACCTTGGGCCAGTAGCCGAATTCGTCGGCATGCACCTCGATGTCGACCTCGTTGACCCGCTCCAGCAGCCGCTGCTGCGCGTCCAGCACGCCGCGGTTGTAGACGCTGGGGCCTATCTCCTCGAGGAAGAAGCCCAGCAGCCCGCCGGCGGCCACGTTGCCTATGGGCTCGTCCATGTGCTCGCGGAAGTAGCGCTCGATGGAGGCGATCGCCTGCTGGCGGTCTTCCTTGCTCAGTTCGATGGGCATGGCGGCTCGGGGTTGGGCGGTGCGGGCGGGGCGTGGCAGCGGCGGCGCTGCCCCGCTAGCGGGGCGCGGCCTGCGGCCGGTGGTCGAAGCTGAGCACGCGGGCCAGCCGCCACTGCGTGCCCTCGCGCTTCCAGACATGGACGAACTTCGCCTCCTCCACGCCGGGCTCGCCGCGCTTGGCGAAGGTGTGGCGGCCCATCTGGATCGCGCCATAGCCCTGCAACGGGTAGACCTCCAGGCTGCCGGCCACCAGCGTGCGCGTGACGCCGTTGTCGCGCGGGCAGCTCCTGAGCGTGCGCACCGCCTCGCCCACGCTGTGGCCGGTCTTGTCGTGGAAGAACTCGGCGTCTTCGGTGAACAAGGCCTTGAAGCGCAACGCGTCGCAGGCGACGAAGGCGGCGTCGAACAGCTCGGCGTCCAGGCGCGCCAGCTCGTCGAACAGCGGGCCGGCGCGGGCGGGGTCCTGGGCCAGTGCGGGCCCGGCCAGGCACAGCGCCAGCCCGTGGGCGAGGGCGCTGCGAATCCAGGCGGGCTTGCTCGGCGCGGTGGCTGCAGGCATGGGGCTGGGCGGCCATGCAGGGGTTCAGGCGCAGGCCGGCACGCGGGCGTAGACCCGGGTGTTCCGGGGCCGGCCCTGCAGGTCCAGCCGTTCGTTGCGCAGCGTGCCTTCCAGCTGGAAGCCGGCGCGCTCGGCCAGCCGCCAGCTGGCCACGTTGCGCTCGTCCATGGTCAGGTAGACCCGGGTGGCGCCCAGCACCGCCAGCGCGTGCTCGGCCAGCGCGCGCACGCCCTCGGTCACCAGGCCCTGGCCGCGCCACCTCGTCCGCCCCCAGTAGCCGATCTCGAACTGGCGCAGCGCCCAGTTGACGCCGTGCAGGCCGCTGCCGCCGGCCAGCTCGCCGTCGGCCTTGCGGATCAGCAGCACCATCAGGTCCTCGTTGAGCAGGTAGCGCGCATAGGCCTTGCGGCAGCGCTGCTCGGCCTCGTCGGGCGTGGGTGGGGGCGACACCCAGCCCAGCCAGGGCGCCAGCTGGGGCAGCGAGTCGTGGATGGCGGCGCTGAGCATCGCGCCGTCGCCGGGCCGGGCCACGCGGATGAGCAGGCGCTCGGTCTCGATGGCCTCGGGGAGAACCGACGACGGTGCCTGCATGGCCGATCAGCGGTGCGGACGGCGCGCTGCCTTCAGAGCCGCTGGGCCGCGACGCGGGGCCGCGCCTGCGCGAACAACGCCATCGCGAAGCCGATCTCGATGGCCGCACCGGCAAAGGCCGCGGCGGCGGCGGGCGCGCGGGCCAGCGCCAGCACCAGCCCGGCGGCGCCCAGCAGCCCGCCCAGCAGCCAGTAGCTGCGCAGGCCGTACAGGGTCTGGAACGTGAGGTAGCGCCCGCCTATGACCAGCAGCATCACCGGAAAGAACCACTCGATGCGCAGCAGGTGCATGCCGTAGGCGATGGCGCAGCCCGCCAGCAGCCAGGCCGTGCCCTCGCCGGCCAGCGTGCCCAGCGCATTGCCGGCGCCGTGCTTGCCGCTGGCGCCGAGCAGCCGGCACAGCAGCAGGGCCAGCGGGTGGATGGCGGCGCCGCCGGCCAGCAGGGCCAGCACGGCGGCGCGCTCGGAGTGCAGCGCCGCCACCGCGCCGGCCGCAAGCCAGACCAGGCCGGAGACCAGCACCCCGGGGGCGCCGGACAGGTAGGCGTGGCGCAGGTCGGCCTGGGCTTGCGGGATCGTGAGCTCGGACATGGGTGCGGCGCATGGGGCAGGGCGGCGGGGCCGATTGTGCGGCGACGCGGCGGCCCTTGAAACCCGCTCAGGCCGCAGCCGGCGCGGCGCCAGCCGCGGCCCGCACCTGGAACACATTGCCCTCGGGGTCGGTGCCGTCGCAGGCCACGAAGCCGGGGCCCGCCCAGGGCCGGCCGCCGAGGTCGCCGCCGGCGGCGCGCGCCGCCGCGCGGGCCCAGTCGATGCCGGGCACCGGGAAGAACAGCTTGATGGCCTGGTCCTCGCGCGGCTCGGGCGGCGTCGTGACCGTGATCGTCGCGGCGATGTGCGCCGGGATGGCGTGCACCACCAGCTGCAGCCCGTCGGACTGCAGCAGCACATGGTCGGGCGCCTCGTGCAGCGTCTGGGCCTGCAGCAGCGCCTGGTAGAAGCGCGCCATGCGCTGCAGGTCCTTGGCGTAGACGACGGCGCCGGCGCGGGCGGGGTTGGGCATCAAAGCTCCTGGGCAGAGAACAAGGCCAGGCCGTAGACGCTGTGACGCCCCGGCCTGGGGTGAAGGCGCACGCCGCGGCAGGCGGCATGGGCCGGCGCTGCGCGCCGTCGCCTGCAGCAGGGCCTAGGCCGCACCCTGCTCACGCGCCAGCACCGGCGCCACCAGCTGCCGCGTCTCGGCGCTGGGCAGGACCGGGATGAACTCGAAGGCCACGCCGGTGCCGCGCCAGCCCAGGGCCCAGGCCTGCAGCGTGCGCAGGTCGTCGGTCTCCATCAGCTGGAAGCATCGCGCGAAGTTCGGCTCTGTCCAGCTGTCGATGTAGCGCAGGCCATCGGGCAGCTGCCGGCCGGCCTCTTGCAGCCGCCGGTACACCGGCAGCATGTCGTTGTCCTTGAAGCGCTCGATCACCATGAACAGCATCTGGCCTCCGGCTTGCCGCCACCCGGGCGGACGCAGTGTGGGGGGATCGGCCGGCCCCGGCCCCTGGGCCGCGGCGGCGCCAGGCCGCTGCGCATCGGGCCGCTGCGCATCGGTTCAGGCCGGCTGCCGGAACACATCGGTGCTGAGGTAGCGCAGCCCCGAGTCGCAGGCGATGGTGACGACGGTGGCGCCGGCCCCCAGGCGCTCGGCCACACGCAGTGCCGCGACGAGGTTCGCGCCCGTCGAGGTGCCGGCGAACACCCCCCGCTGGCGCGCCAGCTTGCGCGCCATGGCCTTGGCGTCGTCGGTGCTCACGCGCTCGATGCGGTGCACCTTGTCGGGCTGCCACAGCGGCGGCAAGAAGCCTATGCCTATGCCCTCGATCTTGTGCGAGCCGGACGGCCCGCCCGAGAGCACCGCCGACTCGGCGGGCTCGACGGCGGTGATCTCGATGTCCCGGTTGCGCGCCCACAGGGCCTGGGTGACGCCGTGGATCGAGTGGGCGGTGCCGACGGCGTGGACGAAGGCGGTGACGGCGCCGCCGGTCTGCAGCCAGATCTCCTCGCCCAGCGGCACGTAGCCGTTGATGGCGTCGTGGTTGTTCAGCTGGTCGCACCACCAGTGCCCGGGCCGCTGGCTGATCTCGCCCGCCTGGCGGATCATCTCCTTGATCAGCGCCTCGGTGATGCGCTTGTTGTCGCTGGCGACGTCGGTGATGCGTGCGCCGAAGGCCTCCATGGTGCGCCGCTTCTCGTCGCTGAACGCATCGGAGAACACGATCTCGAGCGGGTAGCCCCTGGCCGCGCAGACGAAGGCCAGCGAGATGCCCGTGGTGCCGGCGGTGTACTCGACGACGGTGCCGCCGGGCGCCAGGCGGCCACTGGCCTCGGCGCCCTGGATCGCGGCCAGGGCCATGCGGTCCTTCATGCTCCCGGTCGGGTTGGCCCATTCCAGCTTGAGCAGCAGGCGGGCCGAGCCGCCGGGCGCCAGGTCGCTGAGGTCGATCAGCGGGGTGTTGCCGATGCCGGCAAGCACGCCGGGGGTGGTCGGGTACATGAAGTCGCCTCCTTCATGGGGAAGATCCGGACGGCGGCGGCGCCGGCAGTGCGCCGCCCGAGGTCCGGTTCGGGGCGCGACCCACGCCAGGCCGGGCTGGCCGCGCGCGGGGCACGATGGGCTGGGCCGCGGCGCGGCCGGGGTGGGCCGCCGCAGCGTGCAGGTGCCTGAACGCGGCGCCTGGTCTCACCTGGTTGGGGCCGTGGGCCGGCCGGCGTCGTTCAGGCTGCTGCCGAAGTAGATGCGCGCCACCTTGGCCCGGGCCGCGGCCTGCTCGCACAGCGCACAGGGCCTGGAGGTGGCGTAGAGCACCGCGCCGGCGAGGTCGCTGCGGCCCAGGCGGCGCTGGGCGTCGGCGATGGCCACGCGTTCGGCATGCGCGCTGCCGTCGCCATCCCTGACCACGCGGCTGGGGCCCTGGCCGACGAGCCGGTCGCCGAGGACCACCACGGCGCCGTAGTCCTGGTCGCCCCAGGAGAGGGCGAGCCTGCGCATCTCGTCGGCCGCCAGGTACCAGCGGGCATCGGGGTGCCCGGCCGCCACGGCAGTCGCCATGCGCGGCGCTAGCGCCGCCAAGGCCGCCAGCGCCAGCAAGCTGCGCCGGGAGGGCGATGCCGAATCAAGCGGGGTGGGCATGGGTGAGGCCGAACGCTCCCGTTGAGCCTGAACGCGCAGACGGGCCGCCCGGCCCGCGCGGCGCATGATGCGGCCAGCGCGCCGCGCGGGCAAGGCGGCCGCCGCAGGCAAGCGGGCTTGAACGAGGGGTCAGGCGCGACCGGGCGGCAGGCTGGCGGCGGGCTGGGTCAGGTCCCACAGGTTGCCATGCGGGTCGGTGAAGACCGCCACGGTGCCGTAGCTCTCTGACTTGGGCTCGCGGACGAACACGACGCCGCTGGCCTTGTAGGCCTTGTAGTCGCGCCAGAAGTCGTCGGTGTACAGGAACAGGAACACCCGGCCCCCGGCCTGGTCGCCGATGCGCGTGGCCTGGTGGGCGTTGGTGGCCTGGGCCAGCAGCAGATGGCATTCCGTCGCGCCGGGCGGCGCAA
>VFQQ010001868.1_pt1 | contig 26742 bp, 27 predicted proteins | sample 3512341 | NCBI WGS metagenome assembly VFQQ01 (sample SAMN10412373, study PRJNA504923) | tailings metagenome | isolation source: Relicate 2 Philex TSF1 revegetated site | place: Philippines: Tuba, Benguet | collected 2017-08-29
ACTGGGCGATGCGCGGCTGCTTGAAGTGGCGCACGATCACGCCCTGCTCGCGCAGGCCGGCTGCCAGCGTTGCAGCATCCTTGCTCGGATGACGGGCGAAGACGAAATTGGCGGCCGACGGCAGCACCTCGAAGCCCAGCCCCTGCAACCCGGCGACCACCTGCTCACGACTTTCGATCACTTGCTTGCAGGTCTGCTCGAAATACTCGCGATCCTCGAACGCCGCCGCCGCGCCGGCGATGGCCATGCGATCGAGGGGATAGGAGTTGAAGCTGTTCTTGATCCGCTCCAGCGCCTCGATCAGATCCGGGTGACCGACCGCGATGCCGACGCGCAGACCGGCCAGCGAACGCGACTTGGACAGGGTCTGGGTGACCAGCAGATTCGGGTACTTGTCGACCAGGGCGATGGCGCTCTGGCCGCCGAAGTCGATATAGGCCTCATCCACCAGCACCACCGAATCCGGGCTGCCCTGCAAAAGACGCTCGACGGCCTCGAGCGGCAGCAGGCAGCCGGTCGGCGCGTTGGGGTTGGGGAAGATGATGCCGCCATTGGGGCGGGCATAGTCTTCGACGCGAATCTGGAACTGCTCGTCCAGCGGCACCTGCTGGTAATCGATGCCGTACAGACCGCAGTACACCGGATAGAAGCTGTAGCTGATATCCGGGAACAGCAGTGGTGCCTGGTGCTGGAACAGCCCATGGAAGGCGTGCGCCAGCACCTCGTCGGAGCCATTGCCGACGAACACCTGGGCGGTGCTCACGCCGTAGTAGTCGGCCACCGCCTGTTTCAGCCGGTCGCCGTTGGGGTCCGGGTACAGGCGCAGGTCGTCGTTGACCTCGGCCTGCATGGCGGCGATGGCCTTGGGCGACGGCCCATAGGGGTTCTCGTTGGTGTTGAGCTTGACCAGCTTGCTCAGCTTGGGCTGCTCGCCTGGCACATAGGGCACCAGGTCCTTGACGAAGGGGCTCCAGAATTTGCTCATCTGCCCTCTCTCCTCGAATGCGTTGCGTGGGGTGATGGGTATCGCCTCGCTCAGCCTGCGAAGCTCGATCCGTAGGGTGCGCCGTGCGCACCACAACCTTCACAAGGTGCGCTCAGCGCCCCCTATCTCACTTGATCCGATACTCGGCGCTACGCGCATGCGCGGTCAGCGATTCGCCGCGCGCCAGCACCGAGGCGCTCTTGCCAAGCTCCGACGCGCCGTCCGGCGAGCAGAAGATGATCGACGAACGCTTCTGGAAGTCGTACACCCCCAGCGGCGAGGAAAAGCGCGCGGTGCCGGAAGTGGGCAGCACGTGATTGGGGCCGGCCACGTAATCGCCCAGCGCTTCGGCGGTGTAACGGCCCATGAAGATTGCACCGGCATGACGAATCTCGGGCAACCAGGCCTCCGGGTCGGCCACCGACAGCTCCAGATGCTCCGGCGCGATGCGGTTGGCCACCTCGATGGCCTGGGCCATGTCCGCCACCTGGATCAAGGCGCCACGGCCTTCCAGCGAGGTGCGGATGATCTCGGCCCGCTCCATGGTCGGCAGCAGCTTGGCGATGCTTTCGGCAACCTTGTCGAGGAAAGCGGCATCCGGGCTGACTAGGATCGACTGGGCATCCTCGTCGTGCTCGGCCTGGGAGAACAGGTCCATGGCGATCCAGTCCGGATCGGTCTGGCCGTCGCACACCACCAAGATTTCCGAAGGCCCGGCGATCATGTCGATGCCCACCTTGCCGAACACGTGGCGCTTGGCGGTGGCCACGTAGATGTTGCCCGGGCCGACGATCTTGTCCACCGGCGGCACGCTCTCGGTGCCATAGGCCAGCGCCGCCACGGCCTGCGCGCCACCGATGGTGAACACGCGATCGACGCCGGCGATGGCGGCGGCAGCCAGGACGATCTCGTTGATCTCGCCGCGCGGGGTCGGCACCACCATGACCACCTCGGGCACGCCGGCGACCTTGGCCGGGATGGCGTTCATCAGCACCGAGGACGGATAGGAGGCCTTGCCGCCCGGCACATACAGGCCGGCGCGGTCCAGCGGCGTGACCTTCTGCCCCAGCACGGTGCCGTCGGCCTCGCTGTAGCGCCAGGAATCCTGCTTCTGCTTCTCGTGGTAACTGCGCACGCGTTCGGCGGCCACTTCAAGGGCCTGGCGCTGCTCGGCGCTGATGCGGGTCAGCGCCAGCTCCAGACGCTCGCGTGGCAGGATCAGGTCGGCCATGCTGGCGACCTCCAGGCCATCGAAGCGCTGGGTGTACTCGACCAGGGCGGCATCGCCACGCTGGCGCACGGCCTGGATGATTTCCAGCACGCGCTGGTTGACGCCATCGTCGGACACACTCTCCCAGCTCAGCAGATGATCCAGGTGTCGGGCGAAGTCCTGGTCAGCAGCGTTGAGTCGACGAACGGCAATGGGAGCGGTCATGGCAAAGCCTCATTAAATGGCGTTTTCTCGGGCGCCCGTAATGTAGCAAGCCCACCGTGCGGGCACCCAAGAAAAATGGCTATGACACGGATAGGCTGCCGCGACCAGAAGTCGCGGAAAGGAGTCAGCCTTGGTGTCGCGCCTCGACCGCGCCACGCAGGGTTTCGATCAGCGCCTGGATGCGACCGTGCTGCATCTTCATCGAAGCCTTGTTGACGATCAGTCGCGAGCTGATGGTGGCGATCAGTTCCTGCGGCTCCAGGCCGTTGGCACGCAGGGTGTTGCCGGTGTCGACCACGTCGATGATCTTGTCGGCCAGGCCCACCAGCGGCGCCAGTTCCATCGAGCCGTAGAGCTTGATGATGTCGACCTGACGGCCCTGCTCGGCGTAGTAGCGCTTGGCGACATTGACGAACTTGGTGGCTACGCGCAGGCGCCCTTTCGGCTCCGGCGCGCCGACCTTGCCGGCGGTCATCAGCTTGCACTTGGCGATCTGCAGATCCAGTGGCTCGTACAGGCCCTGCCCGCCGTATTCCATCAGCACATCCTTGCCGGCCACGCCGAGGTCGGCCGCGCCATGCTCGACATAGGTCGGCACGTCGGTGGCACGCACGATCAAAAGGCGCACGTCATCCTGAGTGGTGGGAATGATTAGCTTGCGGCTCTTGTCCGGGTTCTCGGTCGGCTCGATGCCCGCAGCCGCCAGCAACGGCAGGGTGTCATCGAGAATGCGGCCTTTGGACAGGGCGATGGTCAGCATGGAACGGTTTCCTTGAGCGGAAGCGGCCGCCCGAGAGGGGTGGCCACACTATCTGCGATCTCGCGAGCTAGAGTCATGCAAGGCAAAAACAGGCGAGGAAGCGGAGTTTACAAGTTGTAAATGAGCATTCCGAGCCTGTTTTTAACGCAGCAGGACCGACGCGCAGCAGATCGCCATCAACCCGGAACGCGGCGAATCTTGGCGCCGAGCAGCTGCAGCTTCTCCTCGATGCACTCGTAACCACGGTCGATGTGGTAGATGCGGTCGATCAGCGTATCGCCATCGGCCACCAGCGCAGCCAGCACCAGGCTCGCCGAAGCACGCAGGTCGGTGGCCATCACCGGCGCGCCCTTGAGCCTCTCGACGCCGGTGACCACCGCCGTATTGCCTTCGACCAGGATGTTGGCGCCCATGCGCAGCATCTCGTAGACGTGCATGAAACGGTTTTCGAACACGGTCTCGATGATGGTGCCGGTGCCTTCGGCCACGGCATTGAGGGCGATGAACTGCGCCTGCATGTCGGTAGGGAATGCCGGGTACGGCGCGGTACGCAGGTTGACGGCCTTCGGACGCTTGCCCTTCATGTCCAGTTCGATCCAGTCCGGACCGGTGGTGATCTCGGCGCCGGCTTCCTGCAGTTTGGCCAGCACGGCCTCCAGGGTCGACGGATCGGCGTCCTTGACCTTGACCCGACCGCCGGTGACGGCAGCGGCCACCAGGTAGGTGCCGGTTTCGATACGGTCGGGCATCACGTTGAAACGCGCGCCGTGCAGGCGCTCGACGCCATCGATGATGATGGTGTCGGTACCGGCGCCCTGGATCTTCGCGCCCATGGCGATCAGGCAGTTGGCCAGATCGACCACTTCGGGCTCACGCGCGGCGTTTTCCAGCACGCTGCGGCCCTTGGCCAGGGTCGCGGCCATCATGATGTTCTCGGTACCGGTCACGCTGACCACGTCGAAGAAGAAGTGCGCACCGCGCAGACCGCCTTCCGGCGCCTTGGCTTTGATGTAGCCGCCTTCCACGTCGATCTGCGCGCCCATGGCCTCGAGACCGCGAATATGCAGGTCGACCGGACGCGAGCCGATGGCGCAACCGCCCGGCAGCGCTACTTCGGCCTCGCCGAAACGGGCGACCATCGGGCCGAGCACCAGGATCGAGGCGCGCATGGTCTTCACCAGCTCGTAAGGGGCGACCAGAGTCTTGATCGCGCGGGCGTCGACTTCCACCGCCAGCTTCTCATCGATCACCGGTTCGATGCCCATGCGACCGAACAGCTCGATCATGGTGGTGATGTCGTGCAGGTGCGGCAGGTTGCAGATGGTGACCGGCGCATCGCCCAGCAGGGTCGCGGCCAGAATCGGCAGCGCAGAGTTCTTCGCACCGGAAATGCGGATTTCGCCATCGAGGCGAGCGCCGCCGGTAATGATCAGTTTGTCCATAGGAGTCTCGTCGCCCGCAGGCTCAGGAACGCGCGGCCCAATCGGCCTGGCTGAAGAATTTCATGGTCACCGCGTGGATGCTGCCATCGGCGATCCAGGCATTGAGGTGGGCATAGATCTGCTGCTGACGCTTGACCGGGCTGAGGGCGGCCAGCTCGTCGCTGATCAGGTTGAGCTGGAAGTTGCAGCCTTCGCCTTCGACTTCCACCTGGGTGTTCGGGAGTTTTTCCTCTAGGAGGCGTTTTACTTCTGCAGCCTGCATGCTCGACCTCGACTGACGCATTCGGGCTACCTACGCCCGCGGGTCGGCCATCATACAAAAAAGCCTCCCGCCTGCGAACCCCGCCAGCAGCGGTGCTGACGGAACGCCGGGAGGCGCCTCAGGACTGCAGCGGCAGCAACTCCAGCAGGCCGCTGACCTGGGCGATCTCGCGCATGTCGGCGGGCAGCGCGCTGATCGACAGCTCGCGCCCGGCCTTGCGCGCATCGCGAACGAACGCCAGCAGCAATGCCAGACCGACGCTGCTGGATTTTTCCACGGCGCTGCAGTCGAGCGACAGGCGCCCCACGCTGCTGGCGGCGATCAGGCGCGCGCCCTGCTCGCGCAACTGCGGGCCGGTGCTGTAGTCCAGCACGCCAGCCAGATGCAGTTGCCCGGCACTCCGCTCGGTAAGGCTGGCCTGACTCACGACTCGCCCCGCGCCTGACGCGCACGGGCCACGGTATCGGCCCAGCTGTCGATGACCTTGTCCAGGTCGTTGCGATTGTTCTGCATCGACTGAGCGAACTGGTCACGGAACAGCTTGCCGACGTTGATGCCGTTGATCACCACGTTGCGCAGCTTCCAGGTGCCATCGATCAACACCATGGTGTAGGACAGCGGATAGACCGCACCCTTGCCATCGCGAATTTCCATGCCCACCGAGGTGCGCTCGCCTTCGGCGCGGCCGCTGGCCGGCAGTACGCGGATGTCCTGGTTGTTGTACTCGAGCAGGGCGTTGCCATAGAACTGCATCAGGCTGCGCTTGAAGTTCTCCTGGAAACGGCTCATCTGCTCGGGCGAGGCCTGGCGCGAATAGCGCACGGTCATCACGCCACGGGCAATGCCGTCGACGTCCACTACCGGACCGAGAATCTCGTTGAGCGAGTCGTAGAAAGCATTGGGATTGCTGCGGTATTGCTCCTTGTTGGCCTTCAGATCGGCCAGCAGGGTATCGGTGGTCTGCTGCACCACCTCATGGGCGCTGGGCGCGGCAAAGGCCAGCAGCGGCACGGCAGCCAGAAGCGCCAGCAGGGAATTACGCACGGTCTTGAACATCTCGGGAGCCCTCATCAATTGGCTTCATCTTTATTGACCGAATTGAGCAGGAATTTGCCAATCAGGTCTTCCAGCACCAGCGAGGACTGCGTGTCGTGGATGGTGCTGCCGTCCTTGAGCACCTCCTCGTCACCCCCGACGCTGATGCCGATGTATTTCTCGCCGAGCAGACCCGCGGTCAGGATCGAGGCGGTGGAATCCTCGGGCAGGTTATTGACGTTGCCATCGAGCTCCAGGGTCACCCGGCCCATGTAGCTGTCGCGATCCAGGTCGATGGCGGTGACCTTGCCGATGGTCACGCCGGCCATGGTCACCTTGGCACGTACGGTCAACCCGGCGATGTTGTCGAAGTAGGCGTAGACCTTGTAGGTATCGCCGGCACTGCCGACGCTCAGGCCGCTGACGCGCAGGGCCAGCAGCAGCAGGGCCAGCACACCGGCCATGAGGAACAGGCCGACACCAATCTCCAGCGTGCGGTTTTGCATCAGAAGTCTCCAAACATCAAAGCGGTCAGAATGAAATCCAGGCCAAGTACGGCCAGCGAGGCATACACCACGGTGCGCGTGGTCGCGCGGCTGATGCCCTCGGAAGTGGGTTCGCAGTCATAGCCCTGGAACACGGCGATCCAGGTCACCACGAAGGCGAAGACGATGCTCTTGATCACGCCATTGAGCACATCGTCATAAAAGGAAACACTGTTCTGCATGTTCGACCAGAACGAGCCCTCGTAGACGCCCAGCCAGTCCACCGCGACCATGGCCCCGCCCCAGATGCCGACAACGCTGAAGATCATCGCCAGCAGCGGCATGGAGATGAAGCCGGCCCACAGCCGCGGGGCGATGATGTACTTGAGCGGATCGACGCCGATCATCTCCAGGCTGGACAGCTGCTCGGTGGACTTCATGTTGCCGATCTCGGCCGTCAGCGCCGAACCGGCGCGACCGGCGAACAGCAGCGCGGTGACCACCGGGCCGAGTTCGCGCAGCAGGGTCAGCGCGACCATCTGCCCGACTGCCTGCTCGGAGCCGTAGCTGACCAGGATGTTGTAGCCCTGCAGGGCCAGCACCATGCCGATGAAGATGCCGGACACGACGATGATCGCCAGCGACATCACGCCGACCGCGAACAACTGCTTGATCAGCAGTTGCAGGGGTTTGCCGGCGCGGCTGCGGCCGAACAGCGCGCCTATCAGGAACAGCACCGAACGCCCCAGCGTCGCCACCACATCGATACCCGCACGACCGAACAGCCGCAGCCGTTCGAGCGGTGAAATTCTACGCATCAACCTCTCCCCAACAGATCTTCGCGATAGTCCGGCGCCGGAAAATGGAACGGCACCGGGCCGTCCGGAATGCCCTTCATGAACTGACGAATACGCGGGTTATCCGACTCCATCAGTTCGGCCGGCGTGCCATGCCCCAGTACCTGGGCATCACCGACGACATAGATGTAATCGGCGATGCTGGCGGTTTCCGCCAGATCGTGGGAAACCACCACGCTGGTGATCCCCAACGCATCGTTGAGCAGGCGAATCAGGCGCACCAGCACACCCATGGCGATGGGGTCCTGACCGACGAACGGCTCGTCATACAGCAGAATCTGCGGATCGAGGGCAATCGCCCGCGCCAGCGCCACACGGCGCTTCATGCCGCCGGACAGTTCGTCCGGCATCAGCTCCACGGCCCCGCGCAAGCCAACGGCTTGCAGCTTCATCAGGACGATGTCGCGAATCATCTCCTCAGGGAGCTTGGTGTGCACACGCAAGGGAAAGGCGACGTTCTCGAACACGTCGAGATCGGTGAACAGCGCACCACTCTGGAACAGCACGCCCATCTGCTTGCGCATGTCGAACAGCTCGTCACGCGACAGCTTCGGCAGGCTGACCCCGCCGATACGAACGTCGCCGGCAGAAGGGCGCAGTTCGGCGGCGATCAGCCGCAACAAGGTGGTCTTGCCACAGCCGGAAGGCCCCATGATGCCGGTGACCTTGCCGCGCGGAATGCGGATGTCGACCTTGTCGAAGATCGACCGCGCGCCACGCTGAAAGCTGACGCCCTGCAACTCGATCGCGTACTGGTGCTCGGCGCTCATCTGAACTCCTTGAAAATCAGGCCTTCCTGGCAGACGCCACCTCCACGAGCGAGGACACGCGCCAGCCAGAGGGGGCCAAAATGGCGGCGAACTATAGCATTTGCCGAACATGCCGCCCAATAGCGCCACCATGCAGCGTTCAGACTTGCGACAGCTTCGACAACGCGCAACACGCAGCAAAGGTGAGCGCGGAAAGCTTTTCCCGTTATAATCCCCGTCTTTTTCGCCCGCCAGCTCAGCCAATGAACCAGACCCGCGACCTGATCGACTCCGCGCAACGCACCATCCGCCTCGAACTTGAAGCGGTGCAGGAGCTTCTGCCCCGTATCAATGCCGATTTCATCAAGGCCTGCGAGCTGATCCTGAGCTGCAAGGGGCGCGTGGTGGTGGTCGGCATGGGCAAGTCCGGGCATATCGGCAACAAGATCGCCGCCACCCTGGCCAGTACCGGCACCACGGCGTTCTTCGTCCACCCGGCCGAAGCCAGCCACGGCGACATGGGCATGATCACCAGGGATGACATCGTCCTGGCCCTGTCCAACTCCGGCTCGACCGCCGAGATCGTCACCCTGTTGCCGCTGATCAAGCGTCTCGGCATCCGCCTGATCAGCATGACCGGCAACCCCGACTCGCCGCTGGCCAAGGCCGCCGAGGTCAACCTCGATGCGCGCGTGTCGCAGGAAGCCTGCCCGCTGAACCTGGCGCCGACCTCCTCGACCACCGCCAGCCTGGTGCTGGGCGATGCCCTGGCCATCGCCCTGCTGGAAGCGCGCGGCTTCACCGCCGAAGACTTCGCCTTCTCCCACCCCGGTGGCGCCCTCGGCCGCCGCCTGCTGCTCAAGGTGGAGAACGTGATGCACGCCGGCGACGCCCTGCCGCGGGTGAATCGCGGCACCAGCCTGCGCGATGCGCTGCTGGAAATGACCCAGAAGGGCCTGGGCATGACCGTGGTGCTGGAAGCCGACGGCCGCCTCGCCGGCATCTTCACCGACGGCGATCTGCGCCGCACCCTGGACAAGGGCATCGACGTGCGCCAGGCATCGATCGACGAAGTCATGACCCCGCACGGCAAGACCGCCCGCGCCGAGATGCTCGCCGCCGAAGCACTGAAGATCATGGAAGACCACAAGATCAACGCCCTGGTAGTCGTGGACGAGCAGGACCGGCCGGTCGGCGCGCTCAACATGCACGACCTGCTGCGCGCGGGGGTGATGTGATGAACGATCTGCTGCGACGCGCCCGAGCGGTGAAACTGGCGATCTTCGATGTCGATGGCGTGCTCACCGACGGTCGCCTGTACTTCCTCGAAGACGGCAGCGAGTTCAAGACCTTCAACACGCTCGACGGCCACGGCATCAAGATGCTGATCAACTCCGGCGTGCAAACCGCCATCATCAGCGGACGCAAGACCCCGGTGGTGGAGCGCCGCGCAAACAACCTCGGTATCCAGCACCTGTTCCAGGGCCGCGAGGACAAGCTGGTCGTGCTCGACGGTCTGCTCGCCGAACTCGGCCTAAGCTATGAGCAGGTCGCCTATCTGGGCGACGACCTGCCGGATCTTCCGGTGATGCGCCGGGTCGGACTGGGCATGGCCGTGGCCAGCGCCGACAGCTTCGTGCGCCAGCACGCCCATGGGGTGACCCAGGCGCGCGGCGGTGACGGCGCGGCGCGGGAATTCTGCGAACTGATCATGCGTGCCCAGGGCACACTGGATGCGGCCCAGGCCGCCTACCTGTAGAGAACAGCATGCCGCGTAAAATCCTCAACACCCTGATCTTCGGTCTGATCGCAGTCGTGGTGGCTGCTCTCGGCTACTGGAACCTCGCCCCGGACAGCGTCCGCGTAACCCAGCAGGGCGGCGACGACAATGTCATCGATTTCTACGTCGTTGGCGCGCGCACCGTGCAGTACCAGGACGACGGCAAGCTGCATTACCGCATGACTGCGGACAAGCTCGAACACGTCAAGAGCACCGATATCACCCTGATCGACATACCCAGGCTGGACCTCTACCGCGGCACCGAACTGCCGTGGAAAGTGACCAGCCAGCGTGCCGAAGTCTCCCCTGGCGGCGTCGAGGTAGAACTGATCGACGATGTGCGCATCGCCCGCACCGATGCCAAGAACCGTCCAACCATCATCACCAGTAGCCGCATGACCGTTATTCCGGACAAGGAATATGCGCAGACCGAGCAAGCCGTTAGAATCGTCGCGGCCAACGGGGTGACCACGGCACAAGGAATGAAAGCGTACTTGAATGACGGCAGGATGCTCCTGCAGTCCAACGTAAGAGGCCAGCATGAGGTTCGTTAATACCCTCCCCCTGATTCTCAGCCTCGGCGCCGCATTGGGAAGCGCGGCTGCCTGGGCACTGCCATCGGATCGCGACCAGCCGATCCGTATCCAGGCCGACAGTGCCGAGCTCGATGACAAGCAAGGCGTAGCCGTCTACCGCGGCGACGTGATCATCACCCAGGGCACCCTGAAGATCACCGGCGACACCGTGACCATCACGCAGACCGCCAGCGGCGACATCGACGTGTTCACCTCGGTGGGCAACCTGGCCTACTACGAGCAGAAGCCGGCCGTGGACAAGGAAGTGGTCAAGGCCTACGGCAGGACCATCCAGTACTTCGCCAGCAACGAGCGCATCGTACTGATCGACCAGGCCAAGGTGGTGCAGGAAGGCAATACCTTCGAAGGCGAGAAGATCGTCTACGACACCCGCCGCCAGATCGTCAACGCCGGGCGCGCCACGGGCGGCAACGTCAGCACGCCGCGCCCGCGCATCGACATGGTTATCCAACCGAAGAACAAACCCGCGGATCAGCAGCAGTAATGGCCATTCTCAAAGCCCAACACCTGGCGAAAAGCTACAAGAGCCGCCAGGTCGTGCGTGACGTCAGCCTGAGCATCGAAAGCGGCCAGATCGTCGGCCTGCTCGGCCCCAACGGTGCCGGCAAGACCACCTGCTTCTACATGATCGTCGGCCTGGTACGCGCCGATCAGGGTCGCGTACTGATCGACGACCTCGACGTCAGCCATCAGCCCATGCATGGGCGTGCGCGCGCCGGTATCGGCTACCTGCCGCAGGAGGCCTCGATCTTCCGCAAGCTGTCGGTGGCCGACAACATCATGGCCATTCTCGAAACGCGCAAGGACCTGGACCGCGCCGGGCGCCAGGCGGAGCTGGAGAGCCTGCTGCAGGAATTCCACATCCACCACATTGCCGACAGCCTCGGCATGAGCCTGTCCGGCGGCGAACGCCGCCGCGTGGAAATTGCCCGCGCTCTGGCGACCAACCCCAAGTTCATCCTGCTCGACGAACCCTTCGCCGGTGTCGACCCGATTTCGGTGGGTGACATCAAGCAGATCATCCACCACCTCAAGACCAAGGGCATCGGCATCCTGATCACCGATCACAACGTGCGCGAAACCCTGGATATCTGCGAGACCGCCTACATCGTCAACGATGGCCAGCTGATCGCCGAGGGTGACGCCGAGACCATCCTCGCCAACCAGACGGTGAAAGAGGTGTATCTGGGTCACGAATTCCGCCTGTAGGTCGCCGCGGTTTCGCTACAGAAATATTGCAACCCCTAGGCAAGAATGAGAAATTCAGGCATATAATTTGCTTCCTGGCGGCGCTTCGGCGCCCTGATGTGGAAGGCGTAACTCGCCAGTAAATTAAGGTCTGCAATGAAACCATCGCTAGTCCTCAAGATGGGCCAGCAGCTGACGATGACCCCGCAGCTGCAACAGGCTATCCGCCTCCTCCAACTCTCCACCCTGGACCTGCAACAGGAAATCCAGGAGGCGCTGGAATCCAACCCCATGCTCGAGCGCCAGGAAGATGGCGACGACTTCGACAACAGCGACCCGATGGCTGATGGCGCGGAAAGCGCCAGCCCTGCGCCGAGTAAGGAAGAGAGCTACCAGGAAACCACGCCGACGGTGGACAACCTGGAAGACGGTGAATGGGGCGAACGCATCCCCAACGAACTGCCGGTCGATACCGCCTGGGAAGACATCTACCAGACCAGCGCCAGCAGCCTGCCCAGCAACGATGACGACGAGTGGGACTTCACCACCCGCACCTCCAGCGGCGAGAGCCTGCAGAGCCACCTGCTCTGGCAACTGAACCTGGCGCCCATGTCGGACAAGGACCGGCTGATCGCCGCCACCCTGATCGACTGCATCAACAACGACGGCTACCTCGAGGAAACCCTCGAGGAAGTGACCGAGTCCTTCGATCCCGAACTGGACATCGAGCTGGACGAAGTGGAAGTGGTACTGCACCGCATCCAGCAGTTCGAACCAGCCGGAATCGGTGCCCGCGACCTGCGCGAATGCCTGCTGCTGCAACTGCGCCAGTTGCCGGCCAGCACGCCATGGCTGAACGAAACCCAGCGCGTGGTCAGCGACTACCTGGAGCTGCTCGGCAGCCGCGACTACGCCCAGCTGATGCGCCGCACCAAGCTCAAGGAAGACGAACTGCGCCAGGTCATCGACTTGATCCAGCGCCTGAATCCGCGCCCGGGCTCGCAGATCGAATCCAGCGAGCCGGAATACGTGGTACCGGACGTGATCGTGCGCAAGCACAACGACCGCTGGCTGGTGGAACTGAACCAGGAAGCCATGCCGCGCCTGCGGGTCAACCCGCAGTACGCCGGCTTCGTCAAACGTGCCGACTCCAGTGCCGACAACACCTTCATGCGCAACCAGCTGCAGGAGGCACGCTGGTTCATCAAGAGCCTGCAGAGCCGCAACGAGACGCTGATGAAGGTGGCCACGCAGATCGTCGAGCACCAGCGCGGCTTCCTCGATTACGGCGACGAGGCGATGAAACCCCTGGTGTTGCACGACATCGCCGAAGCGGTAGGCATGCACGAGTCGACCATTTCGCGGGTCACCACGCAGAAATTCATGCACACGCCACGCGGTATCTACGAGCTGAAGTACTTCTTCTCCAGCCACGTCAGCACCTCCGAAGGTGGCGAATGCTCGTCCACCGCGATCCGCGCAATCATCAAGAAACTGGTTGCCGCAGAAAACGCGAAAAAGCCGTTGAGTGACAGCAAGATCGCTGGTTTACTGGAGGCACAAGGCATCCAAGTCGCCCGTCGGACGGTCGCCAAGTATCGCGAGTCCCTCGGTATAGCGCCCTCCAGTGAGCGCAAGCGACTGATGTAGGCCAGATCGACTGAAGACCTCAGGTCTTCAGGCCAACGTGTTCCGGCGGCGGGTCGAACCAGACCCGTCTCTTACACAAGGCAACAAGGAGAAAGCGGTATGCAAGTCAACATCAGTGGACATCAGCTGGATGTGACCGACGCCCTGCGTGACTATATCGGCGAGAAACTGGGCCGACTGGAACGCCACTTCGACAAGATCACCAACGTTCAGGTGATCATGGAGGTCGAAAAACTCAAGCAGAAGATCGAAGCCACCCTGCATGTCGCCGGCGGCGAAGTCGTCGCCAATGCCGAACATCAGGACATGTACGCTGCCATCGACCTGTTGGCCGATAAACTCGACCGTCAACTCATCAAGCACAAGGAAAAGCAGCTCGAGCGCCTGCAAGGCGCCACGGCCCGCTGACATTCCCCATCCATGATCCGACTTGAAAACATCCTGACCCCCGGCCGTTCCCTGGTGAACGTGCCGGGCGGCAGCAAGAAACGCGTGCTCGAACAGATCGCCAACCTGGTGGCACGCGACCTGCCCGACCTGGACGCCCAGGATATCTTCGAAAGCCTCATCGCCCGCGAGAAGCTCGGTTCCACCGGCTTCGGCAACGGCATCGCCATTCCCCACTGCCGCCTGGCCGGCTGCAGTGCACCAATCAGCGCCGTGTTGCACCTGGACACCGCGGTCGACTTCGACGCCATCGACGGTGCGCCGGTCGACCTGCTGTTCGTTCTGCTGGTGCCGGAAGCGGCAACCGACGCGCACCTCGAACTGCTGCGCCAGATCGCCAGCATGCTCGACCGCCAGGATGTACGTGAACGTCTACGCCAGGCCAACAGTGGCGAAGACCTCTATCAGGTCGTGGTGGACATTCAGAACGGTCAATGACATGCGCCTGATCATCGTCAGCGGTCGCTCGGGCTCGGGCAAGAGCACCGCCCTCGATGTACTTGAGGACAACGGCTTTTATTGCATCGACAACCTGCCGGCCGGCTTGCTGCCGGATCTGGCCGAGCGCTTCCTGCCGCACAGCGACATGCTGCTGCCGCAGGTGGCCGTATCCATCGATGCACGCAACCTGCTGAGCCAGCTCAAGCGTTTCCCCGAGCTGCTCGAGGAAGTGCGCAAGCGCAACATCCGCTGTGACGTGCTCTACCTCGACGCCGAAGACGAAACCCTGCTCAAGCGCTTTTCGGAAACCCGCAGACGCCATCCGCTGACCAACGAAAATCGATCGCTGGCCGAAGCCATTGCCTACGAAAGCCAGCTGCTGGCACCGATCACCGATCGCGCCGACCTGAGAATCGACACCACCCGCCTGAACCTCTACCAGCTGCGCGATACGCTCAAGCTGCGCCTGCTCGGCCAGACGCAGGCCGGCACCGCCTTTCTCGTCGAATCCTTCGGTTTCAAGCGCGGCATGCCGGTGGATGCCGATCTGGTATTCGATGCGCGCTGCCTGCCCAACCCCTACTGGAAGCCTGAACTGCGCGACCATTCCGGGCTGGAGCAACCGGTGATCGACTACCTGGCGGCGCAACCGGAAGTCGAGGAGATGTATCAGGATATCCTCGCCTATCTGGAAAAATGGCTGCCGCGCTTTGCCGCCAGCAACCGCGCCTACGTCACCATCGCCATCGGTTGCACCGGTGGTCACCACCGCTCGGTGTATCTGGCCAATCGCCTGAGCCAGGCACTCAAAGACTCGCTGAAGAACGTCCAGGTGCGTCACCGCGACCTCAGCTAAGGAGCCATGCCGCGATGCCAGCACGTGAAATCACCATCATCAACAAACTCGGCCTGCATGCCCGCGCCGCGGCGAAGTTCGTCGGTGTGGCGAGCAACTACCCCTGCCAGGTGCGCATCGGCCGCAGCGCCGAAAGCCTGGTGGACGGCAAGAGCATCATGGCGGTCATGATGCTGGCCGCCGGCAAGGGCACCAACGTTCATCTGCTGACCGAAGGCGAGCAGGACGAGGAAGCCATGGCCGCGCTGGTCGGCCTGATCGAAAACTACTTCGACGAAGGCGAATGAACCGCTCGACAAACCACAAGGCCGCCCGCGGGTGGCCTTGTGGTTTCTGCTGCCTTCAGCTGCCGGCGACGGTCATCTTCTCGATCAGCACCGAGCCGGTGCAGATATTGCCGCGCCGCTCCAGGTCGCGACCGACCGCAACGATCTGACGGAACATGTCGCGCAGATTGCCGGCGATGGTTACCTCCTGCACCGGGAACTGGATCTCGCCGTTCTCCACCCAGAAGCCCGCCGCACCACGGGAATAGTCGCCGGTGACCAGGTTCAGGCCCTGGCCCATCAGTTCGGTGACCAGCAGGCCGCGGCCCATGCGACGGATCAACGCTTGCTGATCCTCATCGCCGTGGGTGACGAACAGGTTGTGCACGCCCCCGGAGTTGGCGGTACTCGGTAGCCCCAGCTTGCGCCCGGAATAGGTGCCGAGCACATAGGACACCAGCTCGCCCTTTTCCACGAACGGCTTGGCGTAGGTGGCCAGGCCATCGCCATCGAAGGCCGCACTGCCCAAGGCTCGCGGCAGATGCGGACGCTCGTCGAGGCTCAGCCACTCGGGAAACAGACGCTGCCCGAGCGCGCCTTCGAGAAAGGAGGAGTGGCGATACAGATTGCCGCCCGAAATGGCCGCCAGCAGGTGGCTGAACAGCCCGCCGGCGAGCTCGGCGGCGAACAGCACCGGCACCTCGCAGGTCGGCACCGGCCGCGCGCCAAGGCGGCTCACGGCGCGTTCGGCAGCGCGCTGGCCGATACCCGCGGCATCGGCCAACAGCTCGCCCTGGCGATTGACGTCATACCAGTAGTCGCGCTGCATCTGCCCCTCGCCTTCGGCGATCATCACGCAGCTCAGGCTGTGACGGGTGCTGGCATAACCACCCACGAAACCATGGCTGTTGCCATAAACGCGGCAACCCTGATGGGTGTTGAGACTGGTGCCGTCGGCATTCTTGATCCGCGCATCGGCGGCGAATGCTGCCGCCTCGCAGGCCAGCGCCTGCTCGACCGCCTGCTCCGGCGTGATCGACCAGGGATGATAGAGATCCAGTTCGGGCAGCTCGCGTGCCATCAGCGCCGCATCGGCCAGGCCGGCACACTCGTCTTCGGATGCGTGCTTGGCGATCGCCAGGGCCGCCGCCACCGTCTCGCGAATGGCCTCGAGGCCGGTAGCCGAGGTGCTGGCAGAGCCCTTGCGCTGGCCCACGTACAAGGTGATGCCGAAACCCTGATCGCGGTTGAACTCGACCGTCTCCACCTCCCCCTGGCGCACCGTGGTGGACAACCCCTGGCCGGCCGACACGGCCACCTCGCAGGCACTGGCGCCCTGGCGCCTGGCCTCGGCGAGGATCGCCTCGACCTGCTCCTGCAGCTCTGGCAAGGTCTGCGGCCCGATGCGTTCTACGTCACTCATAACCTCTCCTAAAAAAGCAGCTTCAAGCGGCAAACCTCAACTACAAGTAAAGCCGAAGCCGCTCTTGGCGTACGGCCTGCAGCTTGAAGCCTGCCGCTGCTGTTATCATGCTGGCGTTTCCCTCTGGACCCACCCCATGTCTGATTCCTACGACGACTTCTCCCTGGAGAAGAGCAAATCCCAGGTCAAACGCGAACTGCATGCCCTGCAAGAGCTTGGCGAGCGGCTGACCTCACTCAAAGCGGATCTGCTGGCCAAGATGCCGCTGACCGATGCCTTGCGCCGTGCCCTCGCCGAAGCGCCGAAACATACCGCCAACGCCGCGCGCAAACGCCATATCCAGTTCATCGGCAAGCTGATGCGTGAACAGGATGTCGAGGCGATCGTCGCCATGCTCGACCAGGTGGACAGCTCCACCCGCGAATACAACGAGCGCTTCCATGCTCTGGAGCGCTGGCGCGACCGCCTGATCGGCGAAGGCGACAGCGCGCTGGAGAGCTTCGTCGAGCTCTACCCCGATGCCGATGTCCAGCATCTGCGCGGGCTGGTTCGTCATGCCCAGCACGAAGCCGCGCGCAACAAGCCGCCGGCCGCCGCGCGCAAGGTGTTCAAGTACATCCGCGAGCTCGACGAAATCCAGCGCGGCTTGCGCTAGAGGCGGCTGCAGGCCGCAAGCCACAGGCCGCGGGTAAAAGCGGCTTGTCGCTTGCAGCGTGCCGCTGCTTCACGCGCCAGTGCCGCCGACGGTGATCGCGTCGATCTTCAGCGTCGGCTGGCCGACGCCAACCGGCACCGACTGACCGTCCTTGCCACAGGTGCCGACGCCGCTGTCCAGGGCCAAATCATTGCCGACCATCGACACCCGGCTCATGGCCTCCGGGCCATTGCCGATCAAGGTGGCGCCCTTGACCGGTGCAGTGATCCTGCCGTCCTCGATCAGGTAGGCCTCGCTGGTGGAGAAGACGAACTTGCCACTGGTGATGTCCACCTGGCCGCCACCGAGATTGGCGCAGTAGATGCCCTTCTTCACCGAACGGATGATTTCCTCGGGATCGCTCTCGCCCGCGAGCATGTAGGTGTTGGTCATGCGCGGCATCGGCAGGTGCGCGTAGGACTCACGGCGACCGTTGCCGGTGGCGGCCACGCCCATCAGGCGCGCGTTGAGCTTGTCCTGCATGTAGCCCTTGAGCACGCCGTTCTCGATCAGCGTGGTGCACTGGGTCGGCGTGCCTTCGTCGTCGACGCTGAGCGAGCCGCGACGCCCGGCCAGGGTGCCGTCATCGACGATGGTGCACAGGCTCGATGCAACCTTCTCGCCCACCTTGCCGCTGTAGGCCGAGCTGCCCTTGCGGTTGAAATCCCCTTCCAGACCGTGACCGACCGCCTCGTGCAGCAGCACGCCGGACCAGCCAGCGCCCATCACCACCGGCATGCTGCCGGCAGGCGCGGCGATGGCCTCGAGGTTGACCAGTGCCTGGCGCAGCGCCTCGCGGGCGTAGCCCATGGCGCGGTCCTCATCGAGAAAGTAGCGGTAGTCGGTACGTCCGCCGCCACCATGACCACCGCGCTCGCGGCGGCCGTTCTGCTCGACGATGACGCTGACGTTGAAACGTACCAGCGGGCGGATATCGGCGCTCAGGCTGCCGTCATGGGCGGCGACCAGAATGCGGTCCCAGACCCCGGCCAGACTGACCGTGACCTGCTTGATGCGCGGATCGAGCGCACGCGTGGCGCGGTCGATACGCTGCAGAAGCTCGACCTTCTCGGCGCGGCTGATCACGTCCAGCGGGTTGTCTTCGGCATACAGCTGAGTCACCTGCGGGCTGACGAAAGCCTGCACGCGGCCCTGCTGGCCGGCACGCGAGATGGAACGCGCCGCCTGTGCAGCCTGGGTCAGGGCGTCGAGGCTGATCGCGTTGCTGTAGGCGAAGCCGGTCTTCTCACCGGACTGGGCGCGCACGCCGACACCCTGATCGAGGTTGAAACTGCCTTCCTTGACGATGCCGTCCTCCAGCACCCAGGTTTCCGACACCTGGCTCTGGAAATAGAGGTCGGCGGCATCGATACCGGGCCCCGCGACCTGGCCCAGCACGGCACCGAGGCTGTCGAATGTCAGATTGCCGGAGGCAAGCAGATGCTCGCTGATGGATTGCAACATCGTATTCATGGTCACTCCACAACGATCGGACGCGGCACGTCCGACAAGATAAAACGGCGGTGCTGCTGCACCGGCATGCGTTGGCGGATGGCCGCCTGCTCGGCGGCATCGCGCGACGCCAGCAATGCGGCCTCCCCTTGATCCTGCTCGGCCAGCACGCTGCCCCAGGGGTCGATGATGGCCGAATGGCCGAAAGTCATGCGCTGCCCGGGGTGTTCGCCGCCCTGCCCGGCTGCCAGCACGTAGCACTGGGTTTCGATGGCGCGGGCGCGGGTCAGCACCTGCCAGTGCGCCGCACCGGTCACCGCGGTGAACGCTGCCGGCACGCTGATCAGCTCGGCGCCGGCTTCACGCAGCGCACCGAACAGTTCGGGAAAGCGCAGGTCGTAGCACACCGTCAGGCCCAGACGCCCCACCGGCGTATCGGCTACCACCACACGCTGGCCATGGACGAAATCGTCGGACTCGCGGTAACGGCCACGGTTGTCGGCCACATCGACGTCGAACAGGTGCAGCTTGTCATAGCGAGCAGCGCGCTCGCCCTGATCGTCGATCAGCAGCGAGCAGGCATGCGGCTTGCCCTCGGCATCGTCGTCCGGCGGCAGCGGCAGGGTGCCGGCCACTATCCATAAACTGAGGTCGCGCGCAGCGCGTTTCAACCAGGGCAGGATGGGCCCTTCGCCCACGGCCTCGGCGCGGCCGATGGCCGCCAGGTCGCGGCGCCCCATGGCGGCGAAGTTTTCCGGCAGCACGGCCAGGCGTGCACCGCCCTGCGCGGCACGCTCCAGCATGCGGCGCGCCAGGCGCAGGTTGGTTTGCACGTCGTCCTGACTGACCATCTGGATGACAGCGAGATTCATGGCGGCACTCATGGTTCGTCGAGATGACAGCCTACGCCAAGACGCGCCGTCATTGCGGTTTTTCGAACGGCTTGTCGAAACTGATTTCAGGGTCCTGCAGCGGCCCCTTGACGTCGTACTGCACGCTGGCGAAACGGGCGACCTTGTCGCCGAGCAGCTTGTCCGCCACGAACAGGGCACCACCGATCGCCGGCGCACCGACGATCAGCGCCGCCAGCGGCAGGTTGTTGGTCACCGGCAGGGTCACCAGCAGCTTGGCCTCGATCTGCTCGTTCTTCATGTCGAGGTTGCCATCGAGCTCCAGGTTGCTCGACGGTCCGGTCAGGGTGATCGGTTCGCGGGTAACGAACAGGCCATCGGTGGCCTGCAGGTTGCCCTTGACCCGGTCATAGCCCAACCCCTTGCCCAGCAGGTCGGAGAAGTCCAGGCGCAGACGGCGGCCGATGGAGTTGAAATTGAGCAGGCCGAACACGCGCAGCGCCTGGGCCGAGCCCTGCACCTCGACGAACTGACCCTTGCGCAGCGAAGGCTCGAGCGTGCCCGAGAAGCGCTTGAGCGAAAGCCAGGCCGGCGAACCGGGCCAGTTGCCATCAACGTCGACACGGAAGCTCTCGCTGGTGACGCTGGGGGCGAAATCCCAGGCCTTCAGGACCGCGCTCAGATCCTTGCCCTGCAGACGCCCCTTGTACCAGCTCCGGGTGTTGCCCGGGGCACCTCGCCAGCCGGCGCTGCCATCGATCTTCAGCCCCTGCAGGTCGAGATCGAGTTCCTCGAAACGCACGCCCTGCTCTTGCGGGCGCACCTTGAGCGACCAGGCGCCCAGCACCTTGTCGCCGCGCTGCACACGCTGGATGCTGATGTCCAGCGGCGGAATCTGGCTGGGATCGAAATCGGCCAGGGGATCGGGCGCATCGCTGTCCTTCGCGGCCTCGGGGTCCGGCGCCGGCAGTCTGACATGCTGCAGGTCGACGCGAATCGGCACGCCCTCGACATCGGCCAGTACCACCCGTCCGGCCGCCAGCTCGCTGTCGAGCTGCACGGCCCAGCCGCGGCCCTCACGCTCCAGGGCGACGCTCAGTTGCTCGACCTCCTGACCGAAACCGCGGACCCGACCGATATCCAGGCGCGCGCCGCGGAACAGACGCTGGCTGTCGGCGTCCACCTGGACCGGATGGTTGCTGCCGAGCTGCTTCCAGGCATCCACATCCAGCTCGTCCAGACGCCCCCGTACCCGCAGCCCCTGGCCAGGCGGCAAACCTGCCGCACCGCCGCCGACCACCAGCTCACCGCGGCCGTCGGCCAGCGCACCGGCAGGCGCAGCCAGGTTCAGACTGGCCAGCTCGCCATAGTCGGCCCAGTAACGCCGCTCGCGCCCGGACAGGGTCATGCGCCAGCTGGCCTCGCGCTCCTGCTCGGCCGGCTTGCCGAACGGCGCGGGTAGATCGACCGCGACGCCGCGCAGGTTGGAATCGACGCGCAGCTTGCTGTCATCGCCATCGAGGGTCAGGCGCAGGCGATAGGGCAGCAGCCCGCTGACCGGTAACTTCTGCGGCCCACCCAACCACTGACTGAGGGTATCGACCTGTACCTGGCCGCGCAGGTCGAACAGCGTACGCGCCTGTCCGCGTGCGCCCTCGGCGCTTATCCGGCCGCTGACCTGGCGGCCGAACACCTCGGCACGCACTTCCGGCGCGCTCAGGCCGGCGTTGCTGTCGAAACGGAATGCGCCCTTCACCTTGTCCAATTGCAGAGCCGGATTGGCCAGCTTGAGGCTGGCGCCCTCGGTGGCAAAATCCACCACCACGCCAGGCTTGGTGCCCTTCTGCAAGGGGATATCCAGTTGCAGGCGCCCCGCCAGCGGGCCTTCACCCTGCCAGCCGGCGAATATTTCCGAGGTTCCCAGCGGCGCTTCCTGCAACAGCTTGATGGCATCGCTCAGGCTGCTCTGCACCTCGCCATCGAGCTGCAGGCGCGGTGGCTTGCCGTCGTGCAGCAAGGGGATATTGGCCGTAACGTCGCTGACCTGGCTCTCCAGCAGGCGCCCGCTCTGCAGGCGCACGCGCACCGCATCGTCCTCGATCAGCACCTCGCCCACGCCCTCTTGCAGCGAAGGCCAGCCGGGCTGGAAGGCCAGCTCGGCCTCCCGAACCTTGAAGAACAGGCTGAGGCTGCGTGCACCCAGTGCAGCACCCTTGTTCAGCGAGCCCTGGTACTGGAAGTAGCCTTGTTCGACCTGACCGGCGCGGATCGCCGTCTTCAGCCACTTGCCCAGCTCGGCGCTCATGCCCGGCGAGCGGGTTGGCAGGTATTTCTCGGTGTAGGCCGCGTCGCCGTCGTGCAGGCCGACGCGCAGGTCCATGTAATCCTCGGCCTCGGGATCGCGCAGCAGGCGGATCAGCATGTCGCCGGCGATCTGCCCCTCTTCGCCGTCGAGACGCATGTAGGGGCTGCGCAGGGTCAGGCCGCTTTCGCTCCAGTCCCAGCTCAGCCGTGCCTGAGCATGACGATAGCGCCAGGGCTGGGGAAACAGCTGATCCAGGTGCAGGGCGAAGTCCTCGGTATTCAGGCGCAGCTCACCCTGAAACAGGTTACCCGACGCACTGCCGCTGACATTCTCGGCTGCCGGCGCGCCGTGATAGGCCCGAATCCCCACCTTCTGCAGATTGGCGGCGAACTGCAGACGCTCGGCGCCCTCGCGCTGCGGGTAGTAATCGAGCAGCAGGTTGTTCACAGCGCCGACCGGGGCCAGCGCCGCCAGCGCCTCGCGAGCAGCCTCAGGCATCGGCGCCAGCGCCTGGACCAGCGGCGCCCAGGCGGCAAGATCGAGACGATCGGCCGTCAGCGCCCAGCGCTCGTCTGCCTCAGCCACATCCTTGCGCTGCAGGTTCAGGTGCAGCTCGCCAATGCGCTGCTCGCCATGGGTCAGGGCCAGCGAGTCGATCTGCGCCTGCATGCCCTGCTCGTCCTGGGCGAAGAAGGCATTGAAGGCCAGATCCTTCAGTGTCACCGTCTCATGCCCGGCCTGAGCGCCCACCAGTTCGGGGGCATGCAGCCGCAAGGCGCCCTTGTGCAGGGCCAGGCCACGGCCCTGCAGCCAGAGCTCGCCTCCGGCCTGCAGCTGCCGCAACTGCCAGTCGCCGAGCAGCGAGTGCGGCAGCCAGGCTGCCCAGTCGCTCTGCGGCAGGCTCAGGTAGAGCTGCGACTCGGTCTCGCGCCAGCGCTCAGGCCGCATGCGCGTGCGCAGACTCAGCGCCACCGGCTGACCATCGGGCAGCAGCAGACGACCATCGAGGCGCTGGCTGTTGCTGCCGTAACGCAGGCTCAGATTGACGTAGCTGAGCAGCAGTGGCTCCTGATCCAACGGCTGCAGCACCACACGGCTGTCCAGCAGGCTGACGCGATGCACGACCTGCAGCTGTTTCAGTAGTTGTTCGACATCCAGTTCGGGACCCTGGCGCCGCGGTATCCCTTGCAGCTGCCAGCCGCCTTCGGCGCTCTGCTGCACGTTCAGTTGCAGACCATCGAATTGCAGATGAACGATGCGCAGCTGGCGCGCCAGCAGACTGGCACCGACGTCCGGCACCAGTTGTACGCTTTCCAGGCTCAAGCCCTCATCTTCGCCCCCCAGATACAGGTCACGCGCCACCAGCACCGGGGCAAAACCCTGCCAACGACCTTCGAGGCTGCCGATACGTACCGTCACGCCCAACTGCGCGGAAGCGCGCTGTTCCAGTTCCACACGGTATTCCGCCACCAGCGGCACCAGCTCGCGGCCCAGGCTGACGTACAGCGCGGCCAGCACCAGCACGGCGGCGCACAGGCCCAGGCCCCAGCGCAGCAGTGCCGAAAACAGGCGCGCCACGGTGCTCATCTCAGCGCCACCGGAGCTCAGAGCAGCACCACATCGTACTGTTCCTGGGAATACATGGTTTCCACCTGGAACTTGATGGTACGACCGATAAAGGCTTCCAGATCGGCGACGTTGCCCGACTCTTCATCGAGCAGGCGATCGACCACCTTCTGGTTGGCCAGCACGCGGTAGCTTTCCGCCTGGTAGGCGCGCGCCTCGCGCAGAATCTCGCGGAAGATTTCGTAGCAGATGGTTTCCGGCGTCTTCAGCTTGCCGCGCCCCTGGCAGGCGCTGCAGGGCTCGCAGAGGATCTGCTCGAGGCTTTCGCGGGTGCGCTTGCGGGTCATCTGCACCAGGCCGAGTTCGGTGATGCCGATGATGTTGGTCTTGGCATGGTCACGTTCGAGCTGCTTCTCCAGGGTACGCAGCACCTGGCGCTGATGCTCCTCGTCTTCCATGTCGATGAAGTCGATGATGATGATGCCGCCCAGGTTGCGCAGGCGCAGCTGGCGGGCAATGGCGGTAGCCGCTTCCAGATTGGTCTTGAAGATGGTCTCTTCCAGCGTGCGATGGCCGACGAAAGCGCCGGTATTGACGTCGATGGTGCTCATCGCCTCGGCGGGATCGACCACCAGATAGCCGCCGGACTTCAGCGGCACCTTGCGCTCCAGCGCGCGCTGGATTTCGTCCTCGACGCCGTACAGGTCGAAGATCGGTCGTTCGCCCGGATAGTGCTCCAGACGGTCGGCGATCTCCGGCATCAGCTCGGCGACGAACTGGGTGATCTTCTGGAAGGTTTCCCGCGAGTCCACGCGAATCTTCTCGGTCCGCGGGCTGACCAGGTCGCGCAGGGTGCGCAGCGCCAGGGACAGGTCTTCGTAGATCACCACCGGCGCCTTGGCATTCTGGATCTGCGCGCCGATCTGATCCCACAGGCGACGCAGGTAGCGGATGTCGATGAGGATCTCGTCGGCGCCAGCGCCCTCGGCCGCGGTGCGCAGGATGAAGCCACCGGCCTCCTCGATGCCTTCGGCGGCGACGCAATCGGCGACCACCTGCTTGAGCCGCTCGCGCTCTGCTTCGTCCTCGATCTTCAGCGAGATGCCGACGTGGCTGGTACGCGGCATGTACACCAGGTAACGCGAGGGGATCGACAGCTGAGTGGTCAGGCGCGCGCCCTTGCTGCCGATGGGGTCCTTGGTGACCTGCACGGTGAGGCTCTGGCCTTCATGCACCAGGGCGCTGATCGGTTCGACCGCCGCCCCTTCGCGGGTGGAGATTTCCGAAGCATGAATGAACGCCGCGCGTTCCAGACCGATGTCGACGAAGGCCGCCTGCATGCCGGGCAGCACCCGCACCACCTTGCCCTTGTAGATGTTGCCGACGATGCCGCGCTTCTGCGTGCGCTCGACGTGCACTTCCTGCAGCACGCCGTTCTCCACCACCGCCACGCGCGATTCCATCGGCGTGATATTGATCAGAATCTCTTCGCTCATGCATCCATCCTGGTGATCATGCCGGCCGGGCCGCAACGCCGCCCCGCGGACTCAAGCTTTCGGACAGCTCATCCAGCAACGGCGTTGCCATCGTCTGGTTTCAGCAGATGTCCTGGTGCCGGCAACTGCCAGCAGGCAATACCGAATTCGCCCAGCAGCTCGGCAGTTTCGCACAGCGGCAGGCCCACCACCGCCGAATAGCTGCCCTGCAACTGGCTGACGAACACCGCCGCCAGCCCCTGGATACCATAACTGCCGGCCTTGTCACATGGCTCGCCACTGGCCCAGTAAGCCTCGATTTCCGCCTCGCTGATCGGGCGAAAGCTCACCTCGCTGCTGACCACGCGCGCCGACTCGCGCCCGGCACTGGCCAGGGCAACGGCAGTCAGCACCTGGTGGCTGCGCCCCGACAGGGCCTGCAGCATGGCACGCGACTCATGGAGATCCGCCGGCTTGCCCAGAATGCGCCCATCGAGCACCACCGCGGTATCGGCGCCCAGCACCACGGCATCGGCACGTTCGCCCAGCGCCTGCAGACCGGCACGCGCCTTCTCCCGCGCCAGGCGCTCTACATAGGCCGGCGCCGGCTCGTCTGGCAACGGATTTTCATCTATCGAGGCGATTAGCGTGACGCAGGGCACAGCGATCTGGGCCAGCAATTCACGGCGACGGGGCGAGGCGGAGGCCAGAAACAGCTCGGCCATGCGGGTATCTCCCTTGGCGAACCGCGGCCAGCCGGGCAAGGCCGCGTTCAGTTGACGTTGAGGCGCAGGTGCAGACCACGCAGGATGGCGCAGATCCAGGGCCACAGCAGGGCGCTGACCAGCGCCGGCAGGACGAAGGCCAGGGTCGGCGGACGGCTACCGGTCAGGGCATTGAGCCACAGCTGCACCAGCTGGGCGAGGCCGAACACCACCATCAGCACCATGCTCTGCTGCCACATGGGGAACATGCGCAGGCGCTGGTGCAGGCTCAGCACCAGAAAGGTGATCAGCGTCAGAATCAGCGCGTTCTGCCCGAGCAGCGTGCCGAACAGCACGTCCTGCGCCAGGCCGAGTATCCAGGCGGTGGTCAGGCCGATGCGATGCGGCAGGGCCAGCACCCAGTAGGTGAGAATCAGGGCGGCCCACAGGGGGCGGCCAATCTGCATGAACTCGGGCAACGGCGAAACGCTGAGCAGCAGGGCGAGCGCCAGGCTGAGCCAGATCACCCAGCCGTTACGGGGCTGTACGCCAACCATCAGTTGCTCTCCTGTGCGGGGGCGTCCGGCGCCGGAGCGGGCGCCTGCTCGCCTTGCGCACGCGCCTGTTCGGCTTCGCGATCGGCGGCTTCCTGGGCCTCGGCCGAATCGTTGGCACGCTGCTCGGGGGTGCGCCGGTCGGAGAACACCAGCAGCAGGTAGCGGCTGCGATTGAGCGCGGCGGTGGGCACGGCACGCACGATGGCGAAGGGCTGACCGGAGTCGTGGATCACTTCCTTGACCGTGGCCACCGGGTAGCCGGCCGGGAAACGCTGGCCCATGCCGGAGCTGACCAGCAGATCGCCTTCCTTGATGTCGGCGGTATCGGCCACATGGCGCAGCTCCAGGCGCTCGGGGTTGCCGGTGCCCACGGCGATGGCGCGCAGGCCGTTGCGGTTGACCTGCACCGGAATGCTGTGGGTATTGTCGGTGAGCAGCAGCACGCGCGAGGTGTAGGGCATGATCTCCACCACCTGGCCCA
>VFQQ010001869.1_pt1 | contig 26703 bp, 39 predicted proteins | sample 3512341 | NCBI WGS metagenome assembly VFQQ01 (sample SAMN10412373, study PRJNA504923) | tailings metagenome | isolation source: Relicate 2 Philex TSF1 revegetated site | place: Philippines: Tuba, Benguet | collected 2017-08-29
GGTCCGCATTTCAGATGCAGACCGCTGTCTCCTACTGAGCGGTCTGCAATCTGGTTCGCAAACAGGCAAAATCTTGCCAGTGTCAACCGGGCCGCAGCGTCGCTTTCACCCCTGCTGCTCCCCGGCCGCTCACGCTGCCGCGGCCAGGGTCACGATGCATCGGCCTCTGCTGGTTTCTCTCCTAGCTGCAGCCTTACCTGCAGCACGTCTGCCTTTCTGTTTGCATGCAGTGCTGCACAGTGCGGCAATAGTGTGCGTATCTTTGTACAGGCAGATGCAGCGGAGGCAGTGGCGGCAACTGCGGCAGTGCATGCACGTCACTGAGGCAACAGGCCCCGCTGCTGCTCAAGCGGCTGCGCAGGCATGCGTTGCACGAACACCTAGCAGCTGCACTCTATCCCTGGTCTCCGCCACTCGCATGCTGCCGATGTAGATACACTGCCACGCTTCGTATTTCATCCCTGGATGGTCCCTTACACAAATGCAGAATGGTCGGTCATGTTGCTGTAGCAGGGTGGTGGGCAGGTCGGGTCAGATGCGCAATGGCGGGGGCGGTGTTGCTGGCCAGCATGGGGGATGGAAGGGCTGTGTTATTGGTCAAGGGGCAAAGAAGTACCCAGCATGGTTGTGGTGGTCAAGCAATATCACAGGGAATGGTACCAGAGCCAGAACTAATACGTGGAGGGAAGGGAGAACGGGTCTCTTTGCCTCATAAGGCTGGCCGCACAACTGCCAAGGCAGGCGGCGTGAGGGCCTGCACAAGCGCCATCAAGGCGGCGCTACGTACTGCTTAGAATCTGGCATGGTGGATGTCAAGATGCCGCCCAGGAGTGTGGGGAAGGGCTTCTTAATCTCAACCGCCAGCGACAGGTACGGCTGGTACCACCCAATCGGCAGCCAGGGCTGCGTCACGGTGAGGGTCATGGTGGCCTGCTGGATCACAATCTTGCGTGTCTGCCCCCACTGTGCCAGAAGTGCTTGCGCCTTGCCATTCGGGAAGGTTATGACCGGCCCCACAGGGACATGTTTGCCTTGCACCGACACTGCAACCAGGGGAGAGTGGCACATGTATATGCTGGCCAAGTTGATGCTCTGTGCAGCTGGGCGTCGCTTCCTCAAAGGCTGTGGGGCAATCATCGCGACGGCCATGGAAGCGTCCAGGCTGGCTTGAAACTCACCGTACAGGGTGCCACTTGGATACAGCTCAATCAGAACAAATTCTTTGGAGCCCGCGCCAAGCCACAGAGCGCCAATGCCGGGGCCCTGCGCCCAGGAAAGAGCGAGAGCGCTTTGACTGGGGCTGAGCCAACTGGCATGCGCCATGTGGTGCATGGTCCGTGGAAAGACAGAAACAACGCCTGCAACTTACGTAAATTGTGGCAGCTGTCCTCGCCAGCAGCTCAGCGCCCTTGGTGCCTCCTGTCTTGAGCATCTGCAGGACAGGCAGTCAGGTCAACTGGAGAAGTCTTCTGCGACGACCATATGACATGACCGGCAGCTGTGCGCACTTACTGAGAACCAAATGTTGGCTTGCAGGTAGGCCGGTGGGGTGGCAACCCAGCGGCGGTGGAAGCCTTGATAGGCACTCAGGCCCGAGTCAACTGCAGCAGTGGGCAGGCACAGAACCACTCAGCAAGGAGTGACGCGGATTGAAACTGAGAAGCCAAGGCCAATGCATCGCAGTGTGCTGCCACATGCACGGTGGCCAGGCTCACATGTTGCAAGGAAGGTGGTGCGTGTCAGCAGCGTGACGCCGTCATCAATCCAGTTCCGCAGGGCTGCCACATCAGTGTAGGCAGAGAAGCTGCGCCCGCACTTCAAGTTCCCTCCTAGCTGTTTCGCGAAGCTCGCAATGCCCCACTGCACTGCGCGGCCACCTCCAAGGTCCTTAAACACTGGCCCGCCACTGTCCCCGCCACAAATGCCCCCAAGAAAGGGCATTCCGGGAGTGTAAGAGCCGACTGGAGCAGGAAGGACGATCGAACGATTAAAACGCCGCAGGGGCTAGTACGTTGGCTGCTGAGCAACATGCCCCATGACAACAACATCAGTGCAATCACAACCTGTCACAGAGGTGTGCCAACCCTCAGTGAAGGGAAGGAAGCACACCCCCCACTTGACAGCCAGTGTGCCTTCCTGCTTGCCTGTGTCCCGCATGCAAAATAGGTTGTTCTTCGACCAGTTGTAAGGCACTGTGTACGTCTTCTTGGTGATCTTGTTTGTCCAGCTTCCGCTGCCATAGACTGCTTGCAACTGGCAGGAGCTGGGGGCCAGAAGTGCCATGTTGATCTGCAGGGGGTGGGCATTAGGGACCGTTCATATCTTTGCCACGGACAACACTGGCGGTCAAGCGGTAGTGGCATATGCATGCCGTACGCCACTACTGCAGTGTAGTGGCGGTCAGGGCAGCAGCATACAGCAGGTTGTTTGCTGTACAGCAGAGCGGCGGCATCAGCAGTAGAATGGCCCACCTCTTGCAACTCATTTGCGGGCGTTTCACCGCTGACATCTGTGTATCCCCATCCAGCAGCCAGGAACTCTTCCCATTGTGGGAAAACCACCTCCACACTTGCTGCAGGCAACATGGGGAGTACATAACTGGGTCTGAAATAGAGAGAGCCAGCTGATTAGGGGTGTTTGTGAATCACGTGCCGACATGAGGATACCCGCAGACATGTAGCCACCAACATAGGCTGCTGTGCCCCATGGATGCACTACCTGAAGACCAACACGTGTGCACACTGAGTTGGCTCACACTGTGGGTTTGGAAGGATTATTGTCTTAACGTAACCATCACGCGCTTTGGGGATGGGCTTGTCCAGCAGCAGCAGGGCCACATCGTTGTCCATCCTATCCTGCTTGAACCCCATGTTGAACTTGATGTGGCGCCGAACGGCTACCACTTTCCTCACGAAGTCAGCAGGAGCTTGTACGGACTGTGGGTACCCGCCCACCACCACCTGCGGGGACAGCGGGATGTGCCATTGAGTGCCGAATGGTAGGTTGCATCGGCTGGAGCTTCGGGGAGACGCATTGGCGTCATCTCATCCAGGCAGGACAGCATTGGGGCTGCCGTCTATGAGACTCTCATAGACCCTGCCTCGGAGGCAGGGTCGGTGCTGACGCCAGTCTGACGGGTGCAGTGCACTGTTGGCCCCCGGCTGGGGCTGGGCACACTTGCTTCCACGCCAGCCAAGCTTACCTTGGGCTTCAGACGATTTGTAAGCATCCAGCCCCCGTTGTCCACATTGCTGACGCAGTGGGCAGCTGCACAAGCAGGCATGAAGCATACGTGTAAGGCAGGGTTGCAAAAGCAGCCGCCAGCCTGTGCTCAACACACGCACTGCAAACAGCCCCAGGCAGCAGACCTGCTGCCTTGACGCACCTGTCAGCACCACCCGCGCGTCGACCAGTGTGCCTGCATGCGTATTGTGGAGGCATGCGGTGAGGCATGCGGTGCGGCTAGGAGGCTATGGCAGCCTGCTCGCCGCTCAGCAACGTGCGTAGCATTCGACACAGTGCAAGCTCACCGCCGCAAAAGTGTATGTTGTCGTTGCTCTGTCGCAGGGAAACCATCCATGGGCGACTGCAGGACAAGCGGGTGAAACGAAGCTTGGAAAGTGGTGAAGAGGATCAGAAGGTGGCGGCTATGCTGTTGCGTGAGCAGGCAGGTAGGCACCCGTGCAGGTAGGCGGCAGCATATCGGTAGGGCTGCTCAGTGCACCTGCCGCAGCCCCAGGCATGCATGCGAGTGAAGACACTCACGAGCCGGCTGGCGGTATGTAGCCGTCCACAATGGCTGGCGCCACAGTGCCGTTCCGTAGCAGCAGCCTGCAGCCAGGCAGCACACGTCCGTTCAGGAGGCACTTTTTGCAAGACTGTGCTGCAGCGCTGCAGCTAGCTAGCTGGGGAAACCCCCGGGCCCGCAGCCGCCACATCGTCGCTTCCCAAGCCAGAGGTTGCTCATACCTCGCCTGCCCGCTGGCGGCGACGAAGACCAGCACCAGGGCGACTGCCCACGCCAGGTTCATGGCTCTGCAGGTTGTAGCACGCTGGCAGGGCAGTCAATTGGTAAGTGTCCGAACGTGCGGGCCGGTGCGATACGTGGCGGCAACGAGGAGAGGCAGGGCAGCCGCAGAGATCGCCGCCTTCCCAGCAAACCGCATCATCGCCCGCCACATGCATCCCAGCGAAAAAATGCGGCCTGAAGCGAGAGTTTCAGCGGCCTTTTGCGCGCATGCGCTATGCATGGTCGCAGAGCGGCTCTGCGCCGGGGCACGCCTTCTCCCGAACAAGCTGCAGATCGCTCACTGACGGTGTTCAGAGCAACGCCGGGGTGCGGCGGAGCTTGCCGATGCAGGAAACGACTGCTCGACCCGCGAACAGACGCGTGTAGCTTGGCCAGGAGGCAAATGCGCTCTCAAGACAGGTCCAGAGTGTCGACGGCGCGTGGGCAAGTGCCAATTGTGTAGGGTTGTGCAAGGCCCTAGATGCTGCGCATGCTGCCGCTACGCACGTGGCGCACTCGCCCTTTCTTGTGGCAGGCCACTCCCCCTGGCTGCCTGCATTTTTCCAGTCCGTCTTCCAGTTGATAGCTGCATTGGCAGCCGCCCGCTTCCACTTCCCAGCACAGCCACCTTCAGGAACTGCACAGGTACTCGCGGAGATCTCTAGCTAGAGCACACGACCGCAATGTTGCAGGCAGCAGTCCTGAGCCGCTGCTGGAAGAAGCAATGTTGACCGTCGTTCTGCTGCATTCTACTGCGAATGGCATCACGGAACGACCCAGAAGGGCTGCAACCTCGCATTGGAAGAGCAGTGATGCCACAGCCGACACCGGCGCCCATGCCGCCCGCCGCCGCATGAGCGGAGCGGCGGAGCAAGGGGTGGAGCGTGCGACGCTGCGGCGCCTCTGATGGCGATCACTGAACGTGTACATGGCACCCAGGGCGCGTGGCCGCCCTCGGGCGGCCTCCCAGAGCGGCGGGCAAGCCCCAGCCCCCATCGACAGCCTGCCGGACGCTCTGGTTGGCGAGATCCTACTGCACGTCCCCTTTCAAGAGCGGTAAGCGGGCCGCAGCTGCCCTTTGTTGCTGCCGCCAGCGCCGCCGCCGCTGCCGCCGCCGCCAGGCTTCCTTCGAATGCCGTTCGCAGCGCCTCCCCGCATCGGCTGTGCAGGCGCTCCCTCGCCCGCGTCTGCCGCCGCTGGCGGCAGCTGGTGGACAGCCCGGCGCTGCTGCGTGGCGTGAGCGTGCGGCTGGCAGCTGTGGACAAGTTCAACTACTCTTATGAGTGGGATGAGGATAGGTCGGATTCAGAAGACCCCGGCTGGCACGATATGGACCTGTATGCAGATGCGCTGTACGCAGATCCGGAGATGCCGGTCCGCCACATTTTCGACTTCTGCGGCTGGCTGCAGCGGCGCGCGGCGCCACATGTGCAGCAGCTGACTGTCAGGCTGGGGGAGCTGAACCTCTTGGGCGAGCCCGAGTTGAGCTGCGATCAGAGCGTGACCAGCGCGCTGCGGCGTGCCATCAAGGCGTGCACCCGGCTGCAGGTGGGCGGGTGCAAGGGGGGGGGGGGGGGGGGGGGTGGGGGTTGCATGCTGCAGCAGTTGCTGCTTTGGAACGGAAATGCACAGGGCGCAACTGAGGCTGGCATGTGCTTGCCTGTACTGCCTAGCAACTCCCGCCACCGCATTGACGTGCCACGCCCCGGCACCACTCTGCAAACCCTGCCCGCTCCCGCTCCTTGCTCCCTCCCCTGCCCCCTGCAGCACCTGTTGCTGTCCATGCAGTGCTCGCTGCGCCTGTGTCCCAGCGATGACCTGGCACCGGCGGCCCAAGCACAGCTGCGCTCCCTGTTTGTGACGTGCTTGAGCACTGTGGCCGATCCAGAGCGGCAGGCCTGCCTGCAAGTGGGCGGCCTGCTGGCACTGACGGCACTGGAGAGCCTGCACTTGGCAGGCAACAAGCTGTTGTTGGGCAACCTGCCCAGCACGGGGCGGACGCGCATGGGCCCGCCATTGCCGCCGCAGCAGCAGCAGCAGCAGCAGCCACAGCCGGCAGACGGCCTGCCGCCCAGCCTGACGTCGCTGGCGCTCGATGGATTTGTGGATGTTACCAGCTCAGTTCGGCAATTTGTTCCGGCGCAGGTGGGCATGGGGTGGCATTGGCCAGCCGCACATGCCCTGCAATGCAACTGCCTGGTAATGCCCCTGCGCCGCTTGAATTGCTCTGGGCACATGCCGCCCGCTGGCCCATTTCCTTGGTTGCGGAGCGCTGCTGAGGGCCGCTGAGGAGTCACAACCGCCTCCTCCAACATTGCTGCATTCCCCTCTTGTTGAAATGCAGCTCGCGGCCCTCACCAACCTGCGGCGCCTAACGCTAGGCAACTTGCCACTTGTGCCCAGCGGCGCAAGCTTCTCCAGCCTCACGGCACTCAGCAGACTCACGGGTCTCCAGCTGCTGCGCTGTGCCCACCTGCCCACCTGCCTGCCGCGTCTGCCCCAGCTGCACGCTCTGCGGCTGAATGACAGCCCCCGGGGCGTGGCAGAGGGCTTACATCCAGCGCCAGGCGGCCCGGCAGCTGTGGAACTTGGCAGCGCACTGCAGCAGCTGGTGGCAGCTGCAGCAGCCGGCCAGCAGCTGCGGCACTTGGTGCTGGAGAATGTGCGGAAGCTGCCAGCAGAGGTAGCCGCGCTGCCCCACCTCGAGACGCTCTGTTGGGCAGGGCAGTGGGCATGCCAGTTGGCATGCAGCGGGCCCGCCCCGCAGCTGCCGGCAAGCGGTCCCTACCTGTCCAGCTTGCGCCGCCTGGCTCTGGCGGCCGGCGTGGCGGCTGGCAACACGGCTGTGCTGGCCACCATGCCGCGCCTCGAGGCTCTGGTGCTACAGTGCCAGGCCGCTTTCAAGACCAGTGCTGAGGGCTCAGACGAAGCAAGCGTGCTCGCCTGGGCGGCACAGCGGCGACCGTCCAGCCTGCGCCGGCTGGCCCTGGCTTTCGAGCAATACGGGTGGGATTCAGCAAAGTATAAGCAGCAGCTGGAGGCCCATCTGGCGGGGCTGGAGCTGCCGCCCAGCCTGACTGTTGAGCTGAACGATGCCCTGCTTCGCGAGCTGCAAGCGTGCTGAATGCTTGTGTGACGCCATTTTCGTTGATGTAGACCGGCCGCCTTCCTCGCATGTTTGCCAAGGATCTGTGCTGCACCCCGCCATATCTTGCAACGCTCTCCTGTGCATTGTCCTCCGTCCATGTCGTCCATGTATGATGCCGGCTTGACTTGCTTGCGTACGCTTCAAGCTACACCCTCCTCTCCACCCGCAATTACGGCCGTGCTCCAATATTTATTCCGCAAGATTTCCCGCTGCGGCCGCCGCTGTAAATGCCGACTCAGTTATCCTGCTAAGGTAAACCCGAATTTTAAAGACCGCTTCAGACTAGCATGTGCACATGCCGGAGTGGCTGCCGTTCACGCTGGCTCCTCAATCGACAAGCATATCATGCCACTCCAGCAGTCAAATTGGGCGGCCTGCAGAATGGTCCTGTTGCTTGCCACAGAAGCAGTGGCACGTAGCCCCACAGCCACACAAATGAATGCGCTGCCCGCTGGGCTTCCGGCAGCATACACGCCGGGCGGTGGCGGTCCAGCCTGTCTGCTCGCCTTCTGTCGCTCTGCTCCCGACTGTGCAGTTCCTCACACGCTCAGGCTGCGCCCTGTACGACCTCCAGGCAGCGTCCGCGCGCACTTCGGCTGGGACCCCGAAGCCATGCCGCTGCCCGCTCTGCAGCTGGTGGTCCCTGCCGCTGTAGCAGCAGCCTGCTGCCTGGGCAGCGCGCTCCTGCAGGGCGCCCGCCGGCGGCGGCAGACCCGGCGGCAGGAGGCGGCGCAGGCAGACTGGAGGGCTGAGAGCGACCTCAGCTTTGCAGCAGCCAAGAAGGGAGCCATGCTCGACCTGGCTCAGCTGAACAGCAGCGATCCAGCGGCCTTCTACGTGCCGCCACAGAGCGCCGCACCGCCAGACTGCTGTGCCACGGTTGATGGCGTGCGCCTACCGCTCCATAGCGGTCTTCTTGCAAAGGAATGCGACATTCTGCAGGACATCATAGCGGCGTACAACGATGGCGAGCTGGCCAGCAGCTCGGTGAGAGGGGGGAGGAGGGTTGGGGCACAGCAAAGGTCATGCATGTTCATTGGCGGGCGGTGCAACTTGCTTGAAGCTTGGCAGCGAGCGCCGCCGCCGGCACGATGTGTGACGCCTGCTCCCAGAACATCAGTACTGCTCCAACGGCCCTCCCGCTCTCCCCACTGCAGTCGGGCCTCGACCTGTCCCCCATGTTCAAGGGCGCCAGCTGGCAGGAGGCTGCCTGCCTGATGTGGCTGGTGCACAGGCCCAGCAGCAGGGCCGCCCCTGCCAACCTGGCGACCTTGGCTGCGGCTGGGCTGCTGCCGGGCGTGGCGCGGCTGGCGCACTGCCTGGACTGCCCCCGGCTGCTGAGAATCATTGACAAACTCCTCGTGGGTGAGGCGCTGCCTGGCAGGGACGCGAGTGTGTCCTAATCCTGTTGTTAACAGCATGCTTGGCAGCTGGGGGTGGCCCAGCGCAGTCAAATACGTATACGCCCTGCACTACATTCATTGTGCAATCCGATTGCGATGATTGTACAGCAACGTCCCGCTGGCCACAGCATTAGGCCCACACAAACCGCCCTCCAATCGTTTCATGCACCCTGTGCAGGTGTCATGCGGCGCAGGAGGGTGGGCGAGCTGATTGTGGCAGCGCAGGTCTCGCAGGCCTGCAACTCAATCATGAAGGAGGAGGTGCTAAATGTGCTGGCAGACAAGCTGGCCGTTGATGCTGGCGCAGCCTCGCAAGCGCGGCTGCAGCTGCCTCTGGCGGGCCTGGAGAGTGCCACCCTGGCGCACCTGCTCCGGCGCACGCTCCGGCGTGATGCAAGCCAGCGGCACCACCGCACAGCCAGCCGCCATGCAGCTCAGGTGGAAGCTGCTGAAGGCAAGCTGGCACAGGCCAGCCGGGCTCGAGCTGCAGCGGACAAAGCACAAAAGTGCGGCAAGCAAGCAAAAGGCCGCAGACGCCAGCGGTAGTGCAGACGCATTCCTGCCTGATTCAGATGCCATGTGAGGTCTTAAGGCTTGTCATCTAGGAGCGTACATTGCAATGGTGTGGGCAACAAATAATATGCGGTGTAAATACATGCAAGAGGGTTTGGTCGCAGGCAATCATGGGATCGCGTCATTCAATGCAGAGAGGCGGCAACGGTTGGGTGCGCTGAAAAACAACATGGTAGCAGGGTGGCACACAGTTTGCAGTGTGGTATGCGCGTGCGCTCAGCTGAAGGTCTGCTGACTACTGTAGTGCTACGCGGCTCAAAATGGGTTCACCAGGTTGACTGCGGCGAGCATTGCGCTGGGGTCGGCTGCCCCCGTGGCAGCGCGCAGCGCGCTCAGCACATCTTGGAATGTGGGGCGCTCGTCTGGGTCCCACCGCGTGCAGCTCTCCACCAAGTCCTGCAAGGAAGAGCAATGCAGCAAATAAGTGCAGCTTTGGGAGCCAGTGCAGGGCAGCTTTCAGGGAATTGGTGCAGGGCAAGCGTGCAACTGGTGGCGACTGTGCTGCAGCAGCAGATCGAGTGGCGCTGCCACCTCGCCGAACCCTCGCTGGAGGACGGACCTCCTTGGCTGCTTTGCTGCCATTAGCAGTTCCCAGTCCGTTTAACCAACAATCAACACTCACCGCCAGAGTGTCCATGATGGCTCGGGCCTGCGGCGCCAGCCCGTCCGGTACGGCCGGCCGAGGCAGCCGCATGGATTGGGGGTCCAGGTACCACTGCATGGGCGGCAATGTGGTTGCGTGTGAGATGCAGCAAGCGACGTGCTGCTGCTGCTGCTGCTGGCTGCCTTGCTGGCTGGATGATGCTACCGCCTTGCTGCTGCTGCTTTGCTGCTGCGGCTGCCACTTGGGCTTGGGCCCAACAACTTGTTGGATGAGCAAGAGGGCATACCTGGGTCTGGATCTGGAAACCGTCCATGCCCGAAAAGGGCCGCCGCCGCTCCATGATCTCAAACAGGGTCACCCCAAACGAGTAGACCTGCATGGGATTGAATGAGGCATGTGGTAGGCTGGGTATGATCTCAGTTTGAACAGGGTCACACCAAACGAGTAGACCTGGAGGGGCAGGGAGACAGGCGCACACGGGTGGACGGTGCTGACTACCAGCGCCTACCATATGATGTATGCCCATTGCTAAACTGCGAGCCAGGCCACTGCAGTTCACGCTGCAACCAGTAAACAGCACATGAAGCGCAGCCTCACATCTGCCTTGAGGATGCGAGCCTCCTCTTCTGCCGTGGGTGGCCGCCCTGCTGCAGCGCTGTCTGGTGTCTCTGGGTTGAGCAGCTCTGGAGCAGCATAGGCGGCAGTGCCAATCACGCCTGCAGCAGGTGAAATCGCGGGCCGGGCAGTGGATGCGTTGGTCCAACAAGTGCGACACAAACAAGCAGGGCCGGCCCATCCTCTGCCTCGCTGCGACCGGCAGCAGGCACGCCTCTGCCCGGCCCTGGGCAGCACCATTCAACGGAGCACCACTCTGTGCAGCGCTTATGAGCAACAGTCCTCTCCCTTACCAGGCGTAAGCGTTCGCTCCAGCCCGCCGCCATTACCCTGGCTTCGGCACTGCGCCGCATAGCGGCTCATGCCCATGTCTCCGACTTTGACCACTCCGCCGTGGCCTGCGGAGTGGCAAGGCGGTGGGAACGATGAGGGAGCAGAGCGAGGTCGCAGCGGTGGGAGCGGCCGCGGGGCATGTGCTGCGGGACAACCCTGCCCACTGCGCAGCAATGTTTCCAACCGTGCCAATACCACCCTGGCCTACACAACCCCCCTCTTTGCTCATACAACCCTAATTCTCACCCAGGAACACGTTTCCGGGCTTGAGGTCTCGGTGGAAGATGGCCGGACGCCGGCTGTGCAGGTGCACCATGCCTCGAGCGATGCTGCGGCATGGGCAAAGGGCGGCGACAGAAGTGAGGAGAGACTGTTGCTTCCCGGATATGCATCCCAGCATGTCACGGTGCATGAGATGGCCAGCGCTGGCCCATCGGTCGGCACTTGCTGCACTAAGTCTGACCCCAGCTATACTCGCACTCAAACCCATTTCTGCCTAGATCCGGACTCCTCAGCCTGCAGCTACAGTATAACTGAAGAAGCGAGCCCCACCTGCGCACGATGGGCAGCAGCTTGGCTGGCTCCAGGCGGTGCCCGCTGCCTGCGCTGCGGTGCACCAGCACGTCCAGCGTGCCCCTGCATGAGCAATATAGACTGTTTGAGGTGCGGTTCTTCCCATCCAGCACACACTCTACCCATCCCGGACGCAGATGCATGCCGCGGGAGTCAAGTACGGACAGAGCAGCAACAACAGCAAGCCGACCTTGCATACCGTGCACCGCTAAGGTTTTCAAATGCCAGTGTGGCCCTCCCACCGTCTAACCAACGGCCACCGTGAACCATGAGCGCACCTGGGGCACAGCTCCATCACTAAGTACAACTCTCCGCCATGGGAGCACAGGCCGCGCAGGCCCACAATGTTGTCGTGCACGCCTGCAGCATTGGACCAACGCAGGGAGCGGATGCTTGCTGAGGCAGTGCAGCCCGGCATGGCAACGTTGGATAGGCAGGCCTCAGCAAGCAACCGCAGCAGATGGCACTCTAAGCTGCAAGCGACAGCTGCCCGTCGCTCACCAGCATGCAGGTTCATTTCGATTTCCATCAAACTGCAAACAATACAGATGGGGAAATGTGGAGTTCAATTGCCAGCCGAGGCAGAGCGCCTGGGCGCAGATCTGGCTCATAACACGAGCCGCAGCTGCACACAGGCAGGCACACAAGCCACACCTGCTGCACGATGGCAACACACAAGTTTCCACGGTCACACCAACCTGCGCGTTCGTTTCACAGCCACCGGCGTCTCATGGTGCCACGCGGCGTACACAGAGCCCTCTGCGGGTTTAAGGTTGGACGGGCCACGGGTTTGGAGGCATGGACGAGGCACTAGGCTGCAAGGCAGATGCAATGCAGCAGGGCAAGCAGGCTGGCAGGAGGCTTGCGAGACGATGACCAACACGCTTTTGCCCGAAGCTCCCTTCGCCAGAGAATCACACTCGGCCAGACATAGGCGCACCTGATCCCTCTCCCAGGAACTTGCCCCACTGCAGATCTTTGTAATCTATCATCTCCACTGGGACCTGCGCAAAAGATCAAAGTGAATGGCATTGGAATATTATCGGTTGGATGTTCATGAGGTGGCATGGCAGTTTGTCGGGCTGCCATTTGCTTCAGAAGTCATCAGGATGCAGCCGCAGAATCGCAGGCACCGCGGGCAAGCACAACAACTCCCCTTCAACAACATGCATGCATGCTGCAGCCATGATCGAGAGCAACCGCGCTTGAATGCAACAGCCCTGCACACACCTGAACCCCAGCCCCGCACTCACGCTGATGCCAAGCCCGCCAAGAATGCCCATGGCCGTTCGGGAGATGAGCTCCGGACCCAAAGGCACATCGCTGATGGGCCCAGCTTGGCAGGCCTCCTCCTCTCCCCGAGCGCTGCTGTGGCCGCTGCCACCAGCTGCAGCGCCGCCACTGGGTTGTGCAGCGCCAAAGGGCGGGATGCCGGTCCATGGCGCATGTGCGCTGCCGCCGCCCAGCTGGTGCACCTGCGCCTGCTGCTGCTGCTGCTGGCCGGCGAAAGCAAAGGGCAGGGCGGGGCGGTGCCCTGCCTGGGGGCTGTACTGAGAGCTGCCGGCCAGGCTGTTGAACCGGCTGAGGCCGTCGAACGGCGTCCGGGCCGTGGCTGCAACGGTGGAGGGCACACTCGCAGAAGGGCGGCGGTAAGCAAGCATGTGACGAAGCCCCGTGGCGCTCGCAGGCAGCATGCTGCAGCGGCATGGCACAGCACAGTGCACCAAGCACACAGCTGCCAACCACTCACCAGTGGAGGGAGAGGGCAGGCCCCAAGAGCTGAACCCAGCAGACTCAGCATGCGCCAGCTGGCCCGAACCGCCCAGGCTGTGCCCAGCCAGGCTGGCCAGCGAGAGAGAGGGCGGGTCAGAAGCTGCCTCAATGCTGCCCTCGCCCCAGCCGGCGCCGGCCTTTTGCTCCGGCTGCTGTCCCTGCTGTGCCTGCTGTGTCTCCTGCTGCACCGCCTGCTGCGCCTGCTGGGTTGCCGCATCAGCCGCCCCCGAGCCGGCGCTCTGCAGGCGGGCGGCAAACTGCTGCTGCTGCGCCGCCACCCTGCTTAGCCTGCTGGGGCTGGGGGTGTGGTGTGCCGGCGGCAGCGCGCCAGAGGTGGGAGAGGGAGTACCCTGCCGCCGGCGAGGCGGAGAGGGAGTGCCACCTGGCGACGCTCGCCGGTACAAGGAACCGTACGGGCTGCCGGCACCGCTGGCGGTCCCGCTGTGGCTGCCGCCGCCGCTGCCCTCCCCGGCAAGCGAAGGGCCGTACGGCCCCCGCTGCTGGGCCGCAAGCTGCTGCTGCAGGTAGCGCTGGAAATTCTGCAGCTGGTGCTGGCGCTCTGGTGAACTGCCCCGCAGCGGCGACCGCTGCTGAGGGGTGCTGGCCCCGCTGCCGTCCGAGCTGGGGGCTGCCGTGGTGCCGGCTTGGAAGGAGGACTGGCGGGAGGGTCCAGCAAAGGCTGCATGGGAACAGGAACAGGAAGCAGGCAATTGGTCGTAGGAGCGTGGCGCACGGAAATGTAGCCAGATGCACAGCCGGCAGAGCATGCGCGGCAAAGTTCCATGGCATACGGGCCACTCCACATGCATGCACCCTGCATGCAAAAATCAATCAAGCAGCCTCACCAACGAGGTGGATGAAGGGTCCAAGAGGCATCACGCGGCCGCTGCCCCCTGCCGAGGGCGGCGTCCTCTGCCGCAGCTGCGAGGAGGGCAGCGGAGACGGCGCGGGCTGCGGGCTGCCCTCTGCCGAAGCGGCCTCGGCTTGCATCATCGCTGCCATGCCCTGGGCGGCTGCTGCCTCGCCCGCTGGGTGCTCTTCTGCCCAGTCCATCAGGGTGAAGGTCCGCTGGTGCCTTGGCTCGATAGCCAGCCCCTGTTCCTTCTCTGCCAAGCCCTCTGCCCCAGGCCCCATGGCTGCTGCTGCTGCTGCTGCTGCTGCTGCGCCTGCTGCCCCAGCTGCCGCCGCTGACCATGCTGCGCCTGCTGCGTCCGCTGTGCCTGCTGCCCTGCTGCTGGAGCGGTCGAGCAGGCTGGCTGGGAAGGTGACTGCCCGCCGCAGGCCGCTGCGCAGGCGGCCAGCCTTCCCGCCGCCACCAAAGCCACCTCGCGGTGACGCCTGCTTGGGGGCGGCAGGCACGTTGCCGGCAAGCCGCTGACTGTGCTGCTGCTGAGGCGCTTCGCTGCTGCTGCTGGTCCTGATGTGTAGCCCGCGGACCGACTGTGCGTTTACCACCAGATGGATGGTGTTGCGCCTTGTTGGCGCCGGCCCACTACTGCCCCGAGCGCTGCTGCTGCCGTCGCCGCTGCTGCCATCCGCGCTGCTGCCGTCGCTCGGCTGCCGCTGCTCCTGGGGCAAATCTTCAGACAGCTTGCTGGACAGCCCTGGATCTGCCTGCTTCTGCTCGTCCTGCCGCTGCACAGCTGCCACCAGAGCGGCACGGCTGTGAGCTGAAGCCAGCTGCAGCTGCCGAGCGCTGTCTGCCCGGCTGCACACCCGCCCGGTTTTGATGCTGGGCAGACGGGGGACAGGCAGCTGCATTGCCTCTGCCTCACCAGCCGCTGCTGCAGCGCTGCTGCCTGCAGCAGCAGGCACCTGCAGGATTGCCTCCCTGCACAGGCTGCTGCTGAGCCGGCCGCCCACCCCGCAGCTGTCGCCGCCGCTGCTGCCGGGCCGCAAGCTACCGTCGGCCACGCTGGCGCTGCTGAACCGGCCCAGCAGGCTGCCCCCAACTGCCGCAGCTGCTACAGCTGCTGCGGCCGTGGGAGTGGATCGGCAGGAGGACTGCAGCAGATCTTCGGGTTGCTGCAGGAGCTCCAGCAGGAGGCGAAGGCCCAGCTGCCACTCGTTGTATTGCTTGGGGCAGGCAAAGCGCAGGTTGAGGTCTGGCTCCAGCAGGAGGGCCAGCCGGATGGTCAGCTCTTGGTCGCTGCAAGGGGCAGGAATTGGGGGCGAAAAGCAGGATCAGCAGCAGGGTGAGGCCCATGGAAGGGCAGATGTGGTACGCAGGCAGTGCAAGAGAGCGGGCAGTTGTTCCCAGAACTTCCTGCCACCATGCCAACATCCCCGCAACCATGAAATCATCGACCAATCCACCAACTTACTTGCAGTGAATCGCATCCACGTGTGGCATGAGCACCCATCTGTGCCAGTTCCAGCGCAGGCAAGCTCCATCTGTTGAGAGTTGGAAGAAGCGCTGCCGCCCGCTGCTGCTGCTACGCCGGCGGCGCAGCATGCCCAGCATGCCCGGCAGGCCCCAGCCGTCGCCGCCGCCTCCAAGGCAGCACAGGCTGCTGCATGGCACGCCCAGGGAGCCGCTGCTGCTCAGCCCTATGCTGCTGGTGGTGCTCATGCCTGGCTGGAGCGTGTCGCTGCCACTGCCCTCTTCCCCGTCACTGCCGCCTCCGCTGGGCAGCTTGAGCAGCCACGCCCCCCGCACCAGCGGCATCAGTTCGGCTGGCAGGTGTGTATCTGCGTTCTCATCACCACTGCCCTCTGCCGAACCGGGCCCCGCAGATGCAACCACCTGCTGCAGCTGCTGCTGGCCGGCGGCGGAGGCGCCCAAAGGCAGGCAGGCGCAGGCCAGCTGGCGGGCGGCCCACCACGTGGCAGTCCGGGCTGCCAGCAACAGCACTGAGTAGGCAATGAGGTAAGCCTGGCCGTGAGGCTCCATCAGCTGACTGCCCTTGGTGGCGCCTGGGGGGAGGGAGGGTGGGGGGAGGGACCAGCGGCAGGTCAGGTGGGCGGCATTCAGGGCGAGTTGGTGTGGCGGGAAGAGCGGAGCCAATGCACAACCCAACATCTGCCCCATGCTGCTGAGGGAAACTGCAACGACTCACCAGCAAACAGGATGAGGAGCGGCGGCACATAGCACAAGGGGAAGGCCAGGTCGACAGCTGGCGCCAGGCGGGACGGCCGCCGAGCGCGCACCGCCAGGCAGCAGGCCAGCAGCCAACCTCCCAGCACCACTGCAGCGGCCACCGCTGCGCCAATCAGGAGGCCGACTGGCTGGGCGCTGCCCTCGCTTGCACTGGGGTTGGCTGCATTGACGGCTGCCACCACAAGCAGCAGCGCCAGCAGGGAGGCATCAAGCTTGGCCAGCGCCGCAAAGCGCTGCCGCGCCAGGGCCGCTGCCCGCAGCCGCTGCTGCTCGGCTGGGCGGAGGCGCCAGGCGGAGGCGATCCTGCTGTACATGCGCCAGCCCCAGCTGAGATAGGCAGGCCGTGCCGCCGCAGCCGCCGCCAGGAGCAGCAGCAGGCAGGCGGCCACTGCTGCTGCTGCGCCCTCCTCGCCATCGCCTTGAAGCTCGGCCTGGATGGGGATTAGGATGGAGGCATGGCAACAACCAGTCAGTGGGTTGGCACGGTCACGAAAGAAACACATGGATTAAACATCTGCTGTTCACCAAGCCCATGCACGCCTGGTTGGCAACACCCAAAAGACCCCCAAGAGCCCCTCGGGAGCAGCCTCACCAGGAAAACAACGAGCTGCGAGATCTGGAGGGCCCCCAGGTTGAGGCAGGCCAGCAGCTGGTATGCATTCTCTCGCGCAAAAGCGTCCAGCAGCAGCGCCAGGCTGAGCAGTGCGGTCAGCAGGATGAGCAGCAGGTCTTGCAGCAGGCGGCCCTGCAGGGCAGGCGGGCGGGCAGTGGGGCGGTGGCACGGCTGGGGCAGCTTGTTGCTGCGCAAGCAAGGCTGGGGCAGCGGCAGGGCTGGGGCATTTGGGGTGGGCCGGGAACGTGGCAAAGGACAGAGATACCTTGCCGAATGCAGAGAGGTGCGTGACAAAGGAATTCCAACCCCTTCAACCTAAGACGCGAGTGCTGACCTGAAGAATGCCACCTTGCTACTTGCCTGGGAGAACTGGGTGGCCGCAAACACGCCGGCCGCGAGGGCGGAGCCTGCCCCCAGCACCAGCAGGGCGCGGCTGCTGGCCGGCAGCGAGCGCCACAGCGGGTGGTGCGGGAGCGGGGCTGGAGGGGTGGCCACCTGGCCCTTGGGCGTGGGTGCCACGTCTAAGTGTATGTCGGCCGGTGACTTGCTGGCCGACATGGCCTGCCGCAGCTGCCAGAGCTGACGGGCGTCTGCCTCGAGGTGCCGACGGGCGGCGGCAGGTGGCGGTTGGTGGCGCGTCGCGCGCTCGCCGCTGCCCACTTCGCCGATTGGGCTGCTTTGTCCGTCAGCGGGTGCGCTGGGCGCGTTGGGCCGCTTGGGGGCAGGGGATGGCGGGGGCCATGGCTCTGTAGGCAGGTGCTGGCAGGCTACGTGGTGCGTTGTGAGCGATAGAGCAGTGCTGCCAATGGGTTGTCCGCGCTGCTATCGCTCTTTCGGCCGGCCGAGGCGCAGCACGCAGCAGCGGCGAGCGGCGACTCGCCTGAGCGATCGCAGGCGCTGGTAGCGATCGCAGGACAGATCAGGGGCATTGGCATCCAGCCGAGGGGCAGGGGCGCTGTGCAGCACGAGCAGCAGGGTTTGGTCTGTCTCGCCGCGCCCAGGCTGCCCCAAGAGGCTGAGAGACGTTAGATCGAGACTGCAACCACATCGGCGCCAGCACAGGGTGAGCGCTCGTCCCTGCCGAAGCAGCCGCCGCCGCTCCGCGTGCTGCCGCAGCTGCACGTGCCGCCGCCGTTCCGCATCGCTGCCACCCACTGCTGCGCTCCTCCCTCATTGCTGCTTGCGGTGCTGTTTGTCACATGCTGCAACTCCATCTCGCTCCTGCAGCCAAATCGTTAGCAGCGGTGGCCGGTGATGAGGGGCTTCAGGACGCCGGGCGACAAGCGACCGCTCGTGCTGTTGCTCGGGTGGCTGGGTTCTAAGCATCAGCACCTCAACAAGTACACACAGATGTGGCAGGTATGCTGCTATGCGTTTGCTCGATTGTGCAACGTTCCAAAGCGGCACTGATTTGGCCTTCATGCGCTATTGTGCGGCCAGCCAGTGTCAGGGGCACTGCTGCTGCCTGCGATAGTTGGTGGGTGGCGATGCTGCGCTTGTGACGAACTGGTGAATGCTACATTGAGGCTGCTGCTGATGACATTTGATGGCTCCATCGCCGCCAACACGAAACGACCTGCCCCTGCTGCTGCGCAGGAGTTGGGGGCGCAGGTGGTGCCGCACCAGCCGTCCATCCTGCAGGTGCACGCTATGCTGGCTGTTCATCTTCGGTTTGGTTGCAACAGATGCACCGCCATGCAAGCATTTTGCTGGAGGCCCTCGTGCGCTGCTTGCCAGCCCGCTGCGGCAGTTGTACATGGAACACCCGTGCGTGCTGCAACTCATGCCATCCCTCGCCTGCTCCACAGACGGCCATGCCCTCGGCGCAAGACAAGGCGCTGCTGCGCTTCATGAAGGTATGCTGTGGGGATGCTTTGTCACGCTGTTCGAGTGGTACACGATTGATGTCATTGGTATCAGACTAATATCAGCAGCTCTGTTAAGGTCCATTCCTGACCTCCCACTCCCAAGCAGGACTTCAACTACCTGTACTCCTCGCTCTGCACCGTGCGGGGAGATACCCCGCCAGTTCTGGTGCACAGCATGTAAGCTGGCGTGCCATGGTTGGTGTGCTGTGTGCGATGTGCACTTGATGCGGAGCTGGACCGGGCGTGGCATGCAGCGGGTGGACCGGCCGCGGCATGCAGCGGGTGGATCAGGGTCGGCGGCAGGCTGCCGGGCGGCAAGCGTATCTTGCATGCACCTCCCCTTGTGTGTGGAGCCTGCCCTCACATGTCTGCACCCCCTCCGCCCGCCCTGCAGGAGCAACGCAGGCTTCATCGCATATGGCACCATGCTGCACCTGGTGTCGCTGCTGAGCAGCCCCATCACAGCTCCAGCGGCCAGCGGGGAGAGCCCACGCTTGGTGTTCGACCCCACTCAGGTGAACGAACTGCCCGCATAGTGAGGCTGGATGCCTTTCCTCGGGCGCACGATGCCCTTCGGTAGGGTCATTGCCACGTGTCACCAAAGCTGTCGGTAGGGCAGGCAGCGCTACTTGCTGTGCAAGCCCGCTCCTGCTGCTTGCCATCTCCACCCTGTGCGCTCCTGCCTGCACTCTGTCTCTGTCCATTGTCTCCTGTCACTCCTGGGCTCGAGCGCTATGGCCCTTGTTCGCAGATGGCAGCGGCGGGCGGCCTCACAGCCCGTAGCTATGGGCTGTGGGGCGGCGAGGGGAGCGGCGCGCGGCGGTGAGTGGGATGAGCAAAGGTTGCGTGGCAGTGGGCTGGCTGGCTGGAACAGGGAACTGTCACCGTTCATAGATGCTGCAGCTCAACTCTGGCAGCTCAACTTTGGGCATTGTCTCATCCTTCAGCACCGCCTTGCCACATGAAGCTGGAGGTTTGTCATTGTCGTCCATCGTGCACTGCAACCTCATGTGCTGCAGGATGGGCGGGAGCGGCGACGAGCATCCGTTCTCAACAGACCCTACCGCCATGGCGGTGCTGTCGGCGTTCCGGCAAGTGCTGCGCAACACGCAGGGCATCATCATTGATTCAGGTGAGGGCTCAGCAGCAGTTGTTTGCACCGCTGGCACAGAGAAGATTGTTGCAGAGTGCTGCATTCATGGTGCAGTGCAAGCCAGCCTGCTCATCATGCCTGCCGCTGCTGCACCATGCTGCAGCGCCCTCGCAAGCCACGCCTGGCATTTGGAGCAAGGGTTTCTTATCCGGTGCGAGGAGTTGGGGGGTTTGCCGGGTCATGGCATGCGGGCCACTCTGCATGGTGCATGTTCGTGGCATGAGCCATCATGGCATGAGCCATGCCCAGTGATGCTCATGCCGCTGGTGTTCACGCCATGGCCATGCCATGCCGCTTGTCCATGCCATGCCATGCCACGAGCTCTTGAACCGCACACCCCCAACACACATGGCATGCCATGTCCTCACCTCGCACTGTCATGCCATGCCATGCCATGCCATGCCATGCCAGCCCCATGCCATGGGAAACATGGCCATGCCATCAAAACCATGCCATGCCTATGCACCCGTATGCCATTCTATGCAACTGGCGCAACCCAGACTTGGTTTACACCCCCATCCATGCTTTGCAGCAGTGTTTAGCGAGGTCGCTGATGCCATCTTTTCAATGCAACTGACAACCCCGACTTGGCCCACACACGTTCCCATGCTTGCAACAGTGTTCAGTGAGGGCGCGCATGACATGCCTCTTCAATGCAACCCAGCCCCAACTTGCCCCATCCATGCCTGCAGCGGTGTTTAGTGAGGGCGCGCATGACATAGAGGAGAGCCACCCGCTGCTGCTGCGCGGCACCCACGCGCTGGCCGAGCGGTATCTCTCGCTGCCGCACGTCGTCAAGAGGATTAGAGAGGTGAGTCGTAAATGCCGGCGGTCTCATGTGCTGGGTCTGTGCTGCTGCGCCAGTGGAGGTGCGCAGGCTGTGCTGGGGGCCATTCTGCTGCTGCTTCTGCTGGGCCATGCTGCCCTGACCCACTCCAGCGCGTTCACGCAATGGCGCGTGGCCTTGCAAGCCAATTGCTGCTTAGGGTTTGTCAGTGTACCAACGCTTCCAGCCATGCTGAACCAAGCCATGCTCCTTCTCCACGCGTGCAGATCCGGCATGCATGGCAGTACCGGGTGCCGCCGTGCCCGCAGCTCTACCTGTACAGCGAAGCAGGTGTGCGTTTGAGCTGCTGGGGTGGCTCACTGGACATGGCCAGTCGCCCATGCAATCCTGCATGGCCTGCCCGGCATTGCGTGCGTCTTTTTGGCATTTGCGGCGCAAGCCCTACCGCAAGCAACCAGCCTCAAGGTTGACAATTGCCCCCCGGGTTGTTCCTTCCTGCAGATGCGCTCATCCCCTACCACCATGTGGAGCTCTTCATGCAGCAGCAGGCGGCGCACGGTATCCCCGTGCACCACCACCGATGGGTGGACAGCGCGCACTGCGAGCACTACCGGTGGGTTGGTGTTTGGGTTTAGAGTGTGGGTTGTGGGCTGGACAGGGTGCCTAGCGCTTTGCTGGCCTGGCTCCTGACTCATGAACAATACACAGGCCGATCAGCCGTGCAATGCGGCCTAAGGGCATCAGTCTCCTCCTCACTGTGCTCGACTGCGTGCCGCCTTCGCCGCAATTGCAGGAAACACCCGCAGCAGTACACCAACCTGTGCAGAAGCTTCAGCGAGTTTTGCCTGCACTCGCACACCAGCCCAGAGGTGTGGGTGTAGGCAGGCGGTCTGGGCAGCAGGCCTTGTCCATCCCGGCAGCAGGTAGCTGCCCCACCCAAGCAGCACTTGTTTTGGACACACATGCAGCCCAAACAGCTTGCGGCCAGTTGCGGCCTGCACATGATAAGCTGCCTTGTAAGGCCGCCAATTGTGTTAGTTTGTGCGTGTACACCTCATTCCTCATTTTGTGCCACACCTGCACTGTTCGATTCCTAGTGTGTTACTAAGCTGCACCGTTGCAAATTGGAGGGAATGCGTGTAAGCGAGGCATGGCCGGGAGAGAGCGGGAGAGAGGCGGCTGTTGGGCGGCATGCTGTCTAATCTGAGTAAATTAGTGCTAAGTGGTACGTTTGCTGCTGATGCTGGGAGCGTGAGGGAGTCAACGGCGCCTCAAAAGAGCAATGAGAGCGCCAGTCAACGGGTGGTACTCTTGGATAGCAGCAAAGTCAGGGTGGCAAGAAACAAAGATGCCGGCAGCTCGCGCGGCAGCGGATGGCAAGCAGGCGACCGAACAAATGGGGCATTGCAGGGGTATGCATTGCAATGCGGCGGGCCTGCCTGGCACTTAGCGGGCGGAGCTACTGGGCACAAAAACCAAAACCTGTGGCTAGGGCAGAACGACAAAAATGCCTCACACTCTCGGCGCAGCCTACGGCCTAGCCTAGCGGTGTGGTGGGTGGAGTGGGCGCGACGCGGAGACGACCACAAGTCTCTATTATAAGCAGGCAATGCCTGGTGCAGGCCGGCAGGCGACTCGCGCTGCCCGGCCAAAGCAACTGCCGAGGGAAGCTGCAACCGCTGTCGCAAGGGCGAGGGCGCTGGCGAGCCTTATTGGTCGGCCTCTGCTGCAGCGTGCTGGTCCAGCGCAGGCTGGCTGCTGCACTGCGACTGCGGGCGCAGGCCGCCCTGAGAAGACGAGCGGCTGGCTTGGCGCAGCAGCGCTTCTTGTTGAGAAGCCTGCCGAGACATCTGCTGCTGCCGCTGCTCGGGAGTGAGCTCCAGGCCGTGCATGTCGGACAGAGACTGCATGCCCTCAGGCAGCTGCGGCAGGGAGCAGGGAACAGGGTGCGAGAGGCGAGGTCAGGCGAGCGGTGTGAGCCATGCAGACGGCGGGGGATCAGCGCGGGCATTGTCACAAGCGAGCAGGCCCAGGGCTGCAACACCACAGTGCAGCTGGATTCGTGGAGCCATCAGCACATCCAGGTGACGACACAGCATACGTATGCAGCGCGTGAATGTAAAGCGAGAGCTCACGTCTGCTAGCTTGGGGCTGATCAGCTCCCCTGATCCCCGGGACTGCAGGTTGAGCCGGGAGGCAGAGGTGCGCGGTAAGGGCGGCAGCGGCCGTAGCCGCACCTGCGGGGTGAGGGAACGGGAGGGGCGAGGCGGGGATGGAGGTTGTGAGGCACCAGCCAGCATAATGAGGTTGCAAGAAGCAAGGTCAACAATGCTTACGAGCCAGCAGCAACCTTAGGCTGACCCTATGCAACTCACATAGCAGGCGATGCCTGCAGTCGTATATGCCAGCAAACAGCCACTCACAACCATGATCGTAATGTTGTCGCCGGGTGTGCCTGAATGCAGCGTGCGCCGCTGGTGCACAAGTGCCTGCTCCAGCAGCCACTCCGCCACCTGCAGATACACCCCGGCTTTGAACATGGGTAAGCAAAACAGTATTGCCCATCAGCTCCGCTGTACTGCACAGCAAAGCTTGCCAGCATGCATGGCAGACCCAGCCATCAATTGCTGCAGGAACGGACGCAAGAAAAGTATGCGCTTGCAAGCGTGCAAAGCGTGCACAGTGGCACCGCCTGCGGGTCCTCCTCCAGCCGCCACAGGCATGCACTGTCCCCTGTACCCAAAACAAGAAGCTGCGCACAAAAGAACGCACCGCCTGCGGGTCTTCCTCCAGCCGCCGCATCTGCCGCCGCGTGTCGGACAAGACCGAGGACTCGGGTGAGTAGTAGTCCCACAGGCCGTCTGCAAAGCAAGCAGAGGGTATACGACACAACCAAGTAAGAAATGGGGTGTCTGATGGACAGGGGACTCGGGGGAGTAGCAGTCCCACAGACCGTCTGTGCGCAGACGTGAGAAAAGTTATGAGAGGCACTGAGCTTCTGCAGAGCTTGTCCCAAGGCAGAGATTGAGGACCGCCAGCATGTACACATATGCAAACGCTTGTGAGTGCAAACCAGCACGTACCGCTGGCCGTGATGACAAACTCTGACAGCTCGTCCAGCGGCACGCAGCAGATTTCGGGCTCTGCAGCAAATGGGTAGCAGGAGTGTTGCAAGCTGGTTTGAATACGGCAAAGGCGGCTGCGATGAGCAGGGCCCTCGATCCCTGAGGAGCTGGTGCTGCACATGGGAAACCTCAAAGACTGGCTGCAGGCGGCGCATGGCCAAACTAACAGGCTGGCTGCAGGCAGCGCACCTGATATGAGAGGCCCCAGCTGCCGCCCCTCTGCATCCCGCCCCTTGAGCGGCATGCCTAGGTCGTAGTCGCCTGCAGCAGGCAGCAGCGGGAGCAGCAGGTCGATGAGCAGCTCTGAATGCAGGTGACACTGCTATGCATGGGAGCATGCTGGATTCTGAATGGCGGCGGTGTAGTGCGATGCGGCCATGCGGCGGAAGCCATGTTGCAAACAGCCGGTGTGCATGCATGGCAGGCAACCCAGGCATGCAAGCATAATGCAGGCACACCCAATTACTTGCTGGTAAACCGCAGCGTACCTAGCGTGCGGCAGACATTGATGTCCGAGCCACCAATGTGGTCCGCCGAGCAGTAAATGCCCACGGCCTGCAATGGATCGCAGGAAGGCAGCATGTAACCAGCCAAGACCACACAAGGCAGAGGCCTGGCCTGAACGAAGGGTGGCACGAGCCCGCCTTTGCAAGGACAGCTGGCATCACACATAATGCAGCACGCAGTTGCCAAGCCGCCTGCTGTGCCCCTGCGTTGGCCCACCTGAAAGCGCTCGCGCTCCGAGGGCACGATGGGGTTGTGGCACGTGTTGAGCTCGATGCACGCGCCACGGCTGCAGCAGAACGCAAGAGTGCAGCACGGTGACACTGTGCAGCAACAGGGCGCAGGCATGTGCTGCTCACGAAACATGATGGTGGCGCTGCCCAACCAGCCCATTGTGCGCGCCGCTGGCCAACATGCTGCTCCCTTCTACTACCATGCGTCTCTTGCAGACAAGCATTGCACGGGCCAGCCAACAAAATTGCCACGGCCTCCCCTCACCTGGACAGCACGCTCTTGCAGTCCCCCACATTGGCCGTGTACACGTGCTTGGCGGTCAGCACGTGCACAATCAGCGTGGTGCCGCCGGTCGCCAGCAAGCCCTGCAGCAGCAGCAGCGAAAGAGGCATTAGTGCAAGCGACACAGAAGCAACCAACCAGCATGCATTGCGCAGCACCAGGGCAGCGCACACAAGGCAGCGGCATGCCTGCAAAGCTAGCAGCACGAGGCACAGCTCATGCACACCTGATTGTGCCGGGCAAACACCGTGTCGTCTAATCGCTTGATCGTGACTCGCTGCAGCATGACAGAGGGTGGCAGGCCAGCAAGCCTATCAGCAAGCACGAGGGCGGCAGTCTAATCCACAAGCCAACACACAGCAGACAAGCAGCAGCGCGGGTCCAGCAAGACATCTGCAGGTGCAGCACTGCTCCTGCACACATGCGCGCACCAGTCCAGCCTCTGGCTCCAGCGCCCGCATCCTTGGCTGCCTCGTGCCTCTGCCAACAGCTGTCAAACAATGACAAACAAACAACAGCGGCACACCCAGCTCACGCCAAGGCTACCCCCACGCACCAGCGCCGCCTCGAGCTCCGCCTGCTCCGCCACCGCTGCCCTGAGCGTGTCTTCCAGCTCCTCACACACCAGCTCGCTGACATGGTGCTGGTGGTGGCCGTCTGCCACCTGCAGGGCACAGGCATGGCAGCGGCCCAGCCATTCGCAAGCCGTCGTTGCTGCTGCGTACCACCGGAGACATGCGGTGGCCGCTTGGTCTGGCAAGACGAGTATCCCAGCAAAGGCGGCTGGTATCAGCACACAAGCAAATCGGGTCCGGCTGGACGGCAGCAGCATCAATCAACACAACAAAAACAAACCAGCAAGCTGCCACAACCATTATAGCGAGCACTGTCTCGCGCCCCCGAGCTTACCGCCCAAACTAGTGCCGCGCCGCCTGTGGGCAGCGGCAGCGTGAATTCTACGCAACGGTCATCCTGATACGGCCGGTTGCCCTGGCTCTGCGCCCAGCCGACTGTGAACTCTGGCGCTCCCACAGGCTGCAAGCCAAAAGGGAGAGGAGAGGAGAGAGCGTGATTATTTGGACAGCTGCCTGCCTGCCTGCCGCCCCCGCAGCCCTCGGGTTCGGCGTACAGTGCGGCGCTGGCAAGCCAGTCAGCCTGACAACAGTAAGAGGGCATCTCTGCCCAGTGCAATCAGCTGCAGTAGCAAACAAGCCATCGGTGCAGCCTGCCTGCGAGCCGCTCACCTCGCCGCTGCTGCCGTCGTCGGCGCCGCTGGGTGGCGGCGGGGAGGCGCCCCGCCCGGTTGTGGCACCGTTATCGCCTGGTGTTGTGCTGTGGCCGCAGCCCAGCCCGTTCTGGCTGCCGCCAGGGGCTGGGTGTGAAGCGCTGCTGCTCGCTGGCCCGTCCGCCGGCTTCATTCACTGCGCGGCCGCAGCCATGGTCGGCGAGAGCACGTACAAGCGGATGCTAGATTGCTGGGCCCCACGTGAGGGCGGCGCTGCGTGACCGCGGCTTGAGCTCCCCTGTGTCGGCAGTGATGAGCTGCGGTGCACTACCGATCGTTGTGGCTGCGCGTAAATTGGGTTCCAGGGCCCCGAGCGCCCCGAAAGCGTGAGCAGCCTGCTGCTGTGTGCTGTGCCCAGCGTTGCTGAGCCCCAACTGAGCAGCTGGGGGGCCTTGCAAGGGCAAGCACCGACACTCGATGTCGCGATCGCACTCGGTGAGTCTTGCTGGAGACGTCTGGACTCCCGTGCCGGCCAACCCGGTTGTTGCGGCCTCTTCACTGCTTCCAGAGATACACCTTTGGTCTCGGGTTGCACCCAACTGCATTTGCTGTCGGTCTGATTGCTTGCCGCTGCCCCTCACCTGCCCGCCGCCACCGCGACCACTTCCCCTTGCGCACCAGCGGCAGCCTTAAGGGGCGCCCTGGCGGCCGCTGGCGGCCCGCCGACGGCTGTTGGGCCCTGTTCAGCTGGTCAGGGTGCAGTGGCGGGCCCAGCAGCGCC